>JACADM010000193.1_pt1 | contig 40168 bp, 25 predicted proteins | sample 7512371 | NCBI WGS metagenome assembly JACADM01 (sample SAMN14389041, study PRJNA612141) | algae metagenome | isolation source: non-axenic algae culture | place: India: Navi Mumbai | collected 2017-01
AAAACTCCCTCCTCCTTCAGACAGACGTTCTGGAACGGGCAAAAAACATCAAGGCAAAAAGGTAATTCAACAATTTTGGCTCGAGCGACGCCATCTTTCAGATATGATTCTAAATAGAACATATTGAGCAACATATCGAAATATTGGCCTCGTAGCTTGGTATTTGGCAAGTTTGAAATGTCATGGAGGCCTTGATCCCAAAGCTTCCCTCCATGCGGATGCTCTTATCGGCCAAACGAACTCCTTCAGAAAAAGAGGAAGTTGAAAAAGAAGCCGATGGTCAACGTTGCAATCGCAAAAGCAACCTCTCCTTCATTTTCTAAATATCATGTCATCAGATAACATAAACAATTTCATTTGTATTGGATCATAGAAAACAATTTCGAAATGTTGGCCTCGTAGCATCGGTATTTACCATGTTTGAAATGTCATGGAGAGCTTTCCTGCCAAAGCTCCTTCCATGCAGTTGCTCCCAGCATGGCAGTCCCACATTTACAACCGCACGAAGATGACAAGGTCAAAGGTAATTCACATCCTTTTGCTCGGTGGACGCTGTCCGTTGGATAAGTTTCAATATGGAACATATTGAGCAACATATCGAAATATTGGCCTCGTAGCTTGGGTATTTTCAATGTTTGAATTGGCATGGACAGTTTTCCCGCCAAAACTCCTCTTCGTTCAGAAGGAGGTTCTGGAACGAACGGCTGAACTTTTGATTGCCAAAGGTAATTTAAGAACCTTTAAGCGAGCGATGCTGTCCGTCAGATATGTTTTAAAATATAACATATTGAGCAACATATCGAAATATTGGCCTCGTAGCTTGGGTATTTTCAATGTTCGAAATGTCGTGGAGGGCCTCGATCCCAAAGCTCTCCATGCAGTTGCTCCTATCAAAACAGTCCCCTTTTACAACCGCACGAAGATCACAAGGTCAAAGGTAATTCAACAACCTTTGCTCGAGCGACGCTGTCCGTTGGATAAGATTCAATATCGAACATATTGAGCAACATATCGAAATATTGGCCTCGTAGCTTGGGTATTTTCAATGTTTGAATTGGCATGGACAGTTTTCCCGCCAAAACTCCGTCTTCGTTGAGGAAGACGTTCTGGAACGAACAACAGAACAACTCTTTCTCAAAGGTTATTCAGCAATCTTTGTTCGTGCGACGCTTTCCGTCAGATATATTACGATATATAATATATTGAGCAACATATCGAAATATTGGCCAAAGCTTCGGTATGTTGCATGTTTGAAATGTCATGAAAAGTGTTCCTGCCAAAACTCCCTCCTCCTTCAGACAGACGTTCTGGAACGAACAGCAAAACATCAAGGCGAAAAGGTAATTCAACAATTTTGGCTCGAGCGACGCATCTTTCAGATATGATTCTAAATAGAACATATTGAGCAACATATCGAAATATTGGCCTCGTAGCTTGGGTATTTGGCAAGTTTGAAATGTCATGGAGAGCCTTGATCCCAAAGCTCCCTCCATGCGGATGCTCTTATCGGCCAAACGAACTCCTTCAGAAAAAGAGGAAGTTGAAAAGCCGATGGTCAACGATTGCAATCGCAAAAGCAACCTCTCCTTCATTTTCTAAATATCATGTCATCAGATAACATAAACAATTTCATTTGTATTGGATCATAGAAAACAATTTCGAAATGTTGGCCTCATGTAGCATCGGTATTTACCATGTTTGAAATGTCATGGAGCTTTCCTGCCAAAGCTCCTTCCATGCAGTTGCTCCCAGCATGGCAGTCCCCTACATTTACAACCGCACGAAGATGACAAGGTCAAAGGTAATTCACATCCTTTTGCTCGGTGGACGCTGTCCGTTGGATAAGTTTCAATATGGAACATATTGAGCAACATATCGAAATATTGGCCTCGTAGCTTGGGTATTTTCAATGTTTGAATTGGCATGGACAGTTTTCCTAAAACTCCCTCTTCGTTCAGAAGGAGGTTCTGGAACGAACAGCTGAACTTTTGATTGCCAAAGGTAATTTAAGAACCTTTAAGCGAGCGATGCTGTCCGTCAGATATGTTTAAAATATAACATATTGAGCAACATATCGAAATATTGGCCTCGTAGCTTGGGTATTTTCAATGTTTGAATTGGCATGGACAGTTTTCCGCCAAACTCCCTCTTCGTTCAGAAGGAGGTTCTGGAACGAACGGCTGAACTTTTGATTGCCAAAGGTAATTTAAGAACCTTTAAGCGAGCGATGCTGTCCGTCAGATATGTTTTAAAATATAACATATTGAGCAACATATCGAAATATTGGCCTCGTAGCTTGGGTATTTTCAATGTTCGAAATGTCGTGGAGGGCCTCGATCCCAAAGCTCCCTCCATGCAGTTGCTCCTATCAAAACAGTCCCCTACATTTACAACCGCACGAAGATCACAAGGTCAAAGGTAATTCAACAACCTTTGCTCGAGCGACGCTGTCCGTTGGATAAGATTCAATATCGAACATATTGAGCAACATATCGAAATATTGGCCTCGTAGCTTGGGTATTTTCAATGTTTGAATTGGCATGGACAGTTTCCCGCCAAACTCCGTCTTCGTTGAGGAAGACGTTCTGGAACGAACAGCAGAACAACTCTTTCTCAAAGGTTATTCAGCAATCTTTGTTCGTGCGACGCTTTCCGTCAGATATATTACGATATATAATATATTGAGCAACATATCGAAATATTGGCTAAAGCTTCGGTATGTTGCATGTTTGAAATGTCATGAAAAGTGTTCCTGCCAAAACTCCTCCTCCTTCAGACAGACGTTCTGGAACGAACAGCAAAACATCAAGGCGAAAAGGTAATTCAACAATTTTGGCTCGAGCGACGCCATCTTTCAGATATGATTCTAAATAGAACATATTGAGCAACATATCGAAATATTGGCCTCGTAGCTTGGGTATTTGGCAAGTTTGAAATGTCATGGAGAGCCTTGATCCCAAAGCTCCTCCATGCGGATGCTCTTATCGGCCAAACGAACTCCTTCAGAAAAAAGAGGAAGTTGAAAAGAAGCCGATGGTCAACGATTGCAATCGCAAAGCAGACCTCTCCTTCATTTTCTAAATATCATGTCATCAGATAACATAAACAATTTCATTTGTATTGGATCATAGAAAACAATTTCGAAATGTTGGCCTCGTAGCATCGGTATTTACCATGTTTGAAATGTCATGGAGAGCTTTCCTGCCAAAGCTCCTTCCATGCAGTTGCTCCCAGCATGGCAGTCCCCTACATTTACAACCGCACGAAGATGACAAGGTCAAAGGTAATTCACATCCTTTTGCTCGGTGGACGCTGTCCGTTGGATAAGTTTCAATATGGAACATATTGAGCAACATATCGAAATATTGGCCTCGTAGCTTGGGTATTTTCAATGTTTGAATTGGCATGGACAGTTTTCCCGCCAAAACTCCCTCTTCGTTCAGAAGGAGGTTCTGGAACGAACGGCTGAACTTTTGATTGCCAAAGGTAATTTAAGAACCTTTAAGCGAGCGATGCTGTCCGTCAGATATGTTTTAAAATATAACATATTGAGCAACATATCGAAATATTGGCCTCGTAGCTTGGGTATTTTCAATGTTCGAAATGTCGTGGAGGGCCTCGATCCCAAAGCTCCCTCCATGCAGTTGCTCCTATCAAAACAGTCCCCTACATTTACAACCGCACGAAGATCACAAGGTCAAAGGTAATTCAACAACCTTTGCTCGAGCGACGCTGTCCGTTGGATAAGATTCAATATCGAACATATTGAGCAACATATCGAAATATTGGCCTCGTAGCTTGGGTATTTTCAATGTTTGAATTGGCATGGACAGTTTTCCCGCCAAAACTCCGTCTTCGTTGAGGAAGACGTTCTGGAACGAACAGCAGAACAACTCTTTCTCAAAGGTTATTCAGCAATCTTTGTTCGTGCGACGCTTTCCGTCAGATATATTACGATATATATATATTGAGCAACATATCGAAATATTGGCCCCAAAGCTTCGGTATGTTGCATGTTTGAAATGTCATGAAAAGTGTTCCTGCCAAAACTCCCTCCTCCTTCAGACAGACGTTCTGGAACGAACAGCAAAAACATCAAGGCGAAAAGGTAATTCAACAATTTTGGCTCGAGCGACGCCATCTTTCAGATATGATTCTAAATAGAACATATTGAGCAACATATCGAAATATTGGCCTCGTAGCTTGGGTATTTGGCAAGTTTGAAATGTCATGGAGAGCCTTGATCCCAAAGCTCCCTCCATGCGGATGCTCTTATCGGCCAAACGAACTCCTTCAGAAAAAGAGGAAGTTGAAAAAGCCGATGGTCAACGATTGCAATCGCAAAAGCAACCTCTCCTTCATTTTCTAAATATCATGTCATCAGATAACATAAACAATTTCATTTGTATTGGATCATAGAAAACAATTTCGAAATGTTGGCCTCGTAGCATCGGTATTTACCATGTTTGAAATGTCATGGAGAGCTTTCCTGCCAAAGCTCCTTCCATGCAGTTGCTCCCAGCATGGCAGTCCCCTACATTTACAACCGCACGAAGATGACAAGGTCAAAGGTAATTCACATCCTTTTGCTCGGTGGACGCTGTCCGTTGGATAAGTTTCAATATGGAACATATTGAGCAACATATCGAAATATTGGCCTCGTAGCTTGGGTATTTTCAATGTTTGAATTGGCATGGACAGTTTTCCCGCCAAAACTCCCTCTTCGTTCAGAAGGAGGTTCTGGAACGAACGGCTGAACTTTTGATTGCCAAAGGTAATTTAAGAACCTTTAAGCGAGCGATGCTGTCCGTCAGATATGTTTTAAAATATAACATATTGAGCAACATATCGAAATATTGGCCTCGTAGCTTGGGTATTTTCAATGTTCGAAATGTCGTGGAGGGCCTCGATCCCAAAGCTCCCTCCATGCAGTTGCTCCTATCAAAACAGTCCCCTACATTTACAACCGCACGAAGATCACAAGGTCAAAGGTAATTCAACAACCTTTGCTCGAGCGACGCTGTCCGTTGGATAAGATTCAATATCGAACATATTGAGCAACATATCGAAATATTGGCCTCGTAGCTTGGGTATTTTCAATGTTTGAATTGGCATGGACAGTTTTCCCGCCAAAACTCCGTCTTCGTTGAGGAAGACGTTCTGGAACGAACAGCAGAACAACTCTTTCTCAAAGGTTATTCAGCAATCTTTGTTCGTGCGACGCTTTCCGTCAGATATATTACGATATATAATATATTGAGCAACATATCGAAATATTGGCCCCAAAGCTTCGGTATGTTGCATGTTTGAAATGTCATGAAAAGTGTTCCTGCCAAAACTCCCTCCTCCTTCAGACAGACGTTCTGGAACGAACAGCAAAAAACATCAAGGCGAAAAGGTAATTCAACAATTTTGGCTCGAGCGACGCCATCTTTCAGATATGATTCTAAATAGAACATATTGAGCAACATATCGAAATATTGGCCTCGTAGCTTGGGTATTTGGCAAGTTTGAAATGTCATGGAGAGCCTTGATCCCAAAGCTCCCTCCATGCGGATGCTCTTATCGGCCAAACGAACTCCTTCAGAAAAAGAGGAAGTTGAAAAAGAAGCCGATGGTCAACGATTGCAATCGCAAAAGCAACCTCTCCTTCATTTTCTAAATATCATGTCATCAGATAACATAAACAATTTCATTTGTATTGGATCATAGAAAACAATTTCGAAATGTTGGCCTCGTAGCATCGGTATTTACCATGTTTGAAATGTCATGGAGAGCTTTCCTGCCAAAGCTCCTTCCATGCAGTTGCTCCCAGCATGGCAGTCCCCTACATTTACAACCGCACGAAGATGACAAGGTCAAAGGTAATTCACATCCTTTTGCTCGGTGGACGCTGTCCGTTGGATAAGTTTCAATATGGAACATATTGAGCAACATATCGAAATATTGGCCTCGTAGCTTGGGTATTTTCAATGTTTGAATTGGCATGGACAGTTTTCCGCCAAAACTCCCTCTTCGTTCAGAAGGAGGTTCTGGAACGAACGGCTGAACTTTTGATTGCCAAAGGTAATTTAAGAACCTTTAAGCGAGCGATGCTGTCCGTCAGATATGTTTTAAAATATAACATATTGAGCAACATATCGAAATATTGGCCTCGTAGCTTGGGTATTTTCAATGTTCGAAATGTCGTGGAGGGCCTCGATCCCAAAGCTCCCTCCATGCAGTTGCTCCTATCAAAACAGTCCCCTACATTTACAACCGCACGAAGATCACAAGGTCAAAGGTAATTCAACAACCTTTGCTCGAGCGACGCTGTCCGTTGGATAAGATTCAATATCGAACATATTGAGCAACATATAGAAATATTGGCCTCGTAGCTTGGGTATTTTCAATGTTTGAATTGGCATGGACAGTTTTCCCGCCAAAACTCCGTCTTCGTTGAGGAAGACGTTCTGGAACGAACAGCAGAACAACTCTTTCTCAAAGGTTATTCAGCAATCTTTGTTCGTGCGACGCTTTCCGTCAGATATATTACGATATATAATATATTGAGCAACATATCGAAATATTGGCCCCAAAGCTTCGGTATGTTGCATGTTTGAAATGTCATGAAAAGTGTTCCTGCCAAAACTCCCTCCTCCTTCAGACAGACGTTCTGGAACGAACAGCAAAAAACATCAAGGCGAAAAGGTAATTCAACAATTTTGGCTCGAGCGACGCCATCTTTCAGATATGATTCTAAATAGAACATATTGAGCAACATATCGAAATATTGGCCTCGTAGCTTGGGTATTTGGCAAGTTTGAAATGTCATGGAGAGCCTTGATCCCAAAGCTCCCTCCATGCGGATGCTCTTATCGGCCAAACGAACTCCTTCAGAAAAAGAGGAAGTTGAAAAAGAAGCCGATGGTCAACGATTGCAATCGCAAAAGCGACCTCTCCTTCATTTTCTAAATATCATGTCATCAGATAACATAAACAATTTCATTTGTATTGGATCATAGAAAACAATTTCGAAATGTTGGCCTCGTAGCATCGGTATTTACCATGTTTGAAATGTCATGGAGAGCTTTCCTGCCAAAGCTCCTTCCATGCAGTTGCTCCCAGCATGGCAGTCCCCTACATTTACAACCGCACGAAGATGACAAGGTCAAAGGTAATTCACATCCTTTTGCTCGGTGGACGCTGTCCGTTGGATAAGTTTCAATATGGAACATATTGAGCAACATATCGAAATATTGGCCTCGTAGCTTGGGTATTTTCAATGTTTGAATTGGCATGGACAGTTTTCCCGCCAAAACTCCCTCTTCGTTCAGAAGGAGGTTCTGGAACGAACGGCTGAACTTTTGATTGCCAAAGGTAATTTAAGAACCTTTAAGCGAGCGATGCTGTCCGTCAGATATGTTTTAAAATATAACATATTGAGCAACATATCGAAATATTGGCCTCGTAGCTTGGGTATTTTCAATGTTCGAAATGTCGTGGAGGGCCTCGATCCCAAAGCTCCCTCCATGCAGTTGCTCCTATCAAAACAGTCCCCTACATTTACAACCGCACGAAGATCACAAGGTCAAAGGTAATTCAACAACCTTTGCTCGAGCGACGCTGTCCGTTGGATAAGATTCAATATCGAACATATTGAGCAACATATCGAAATATTGGCCTCGTAGCTTGGGTATTTTCAATGTTTGAATTGGCATGGACAGTTTTCCCGCCAAAACTCCGTCTTCGTTGAGGAAGACGTTCTGGAACGAACAGCAGAACAACTCTTTCTCAAAGGTTATTCAGCAATCTTTGTTCGTGCGACGCTTTCCGTCAGATATATTACGATATATATATATTGAGCAACATATCGAAATATTGGCCCCAAAGCTTCGGTATGTTGCATGTTTGAAATGTCATGAAAAGTGTTCCTGCCAAAACTCCCTCCTCCTTCAGACAGACGTTCTGGAACGAACAGCAAAAAACATCAAGGCGAAAAGGTAATTCAACAATTTTGGCTCGAGCGACGCCATCTTTCAGATATGATTCTAAATAGAACATATTGAGCAACATATCGAAATATTGGCCTCGTAGCTTGGGTATTTGGCAAGTTTGAATTGGCATGGACAGTTTTCCCCAAAACTCCCTCTTCGTTCAGAAGGAGGTTCTGGAACGAACGGCTGAACTTTTGATTGCCAAAGGTAATTTAAGAACCTTTAAGCGAGCGATGCTGTCCGTCAGATATGTTTTAAAATATAACATATTGAGCAACATATCGAAATATTGGCCTCGTAGCTTGGGTATTTTCAATGTTCGAAATGTCGTGGAGGGCCTCGATCCCAAAGCTCCTCCATGCAGTTGCTCCTATCAAAACAGTCCCCTACATTTACAACCGCACGAAGATCACAAGGTCAAAGGTAATTCAACAACCTTTGCTCGAGCGACGCTGTCCGTTGGATAAGATTCAATATCGAACATATTGAGCAACATATCGAAATATTGGCCTCGTAGCTTGGGTATTTTCAATGTTTGAATTGGCATGGACAGTTTTCCCGCCAAAACTCCGTCTTCGTTGAGGAAGACGTTCTGGAACGAACAGCAGAACAACTCTTTCTCAAAGGTTATTCAGCAATCTTTGTTCGTGCGACGCTTTCCGTCAGATATATTACGATATATAATATATTGAGCAACATATCGAAATATTGGCCCCAAAGCTTCGGTATGTTGCATGTTTGAAATGTCATGAAAAGTGTTCCTGCCAAAACTCCCTCCTCCTTCAGACAGACGTTCTGGAACGAACAGCAAAAACATCAAGGCGAAAAGGTAATTCAACAATTTTGGCTCGAGCGACGCCATCTTTCAGATATGATTCTAAATAGAACATATTGAGCAACATATCGAAATATTGGCCTCGTAGCTTGGGTATTTGGCAAGTTTGAAATGTCATGGAGAGCCTTGATCCCAAAGCTCCCTCCATGCGGATGCTCTTATCGGCCAAACGAACTCCTTCAGAAAAAGAGGAAGTTGAAAAAGCCGATGGTCAACGATTGCAATCGCAAAAGCAACCTCTCCTTCATTTTCTAAATATCATGTCATCAGATAACATAAACAATTTCATTTGTATTGGATCATAGAAAACAATTTCGAAATGTTGGCCTCGTAGCATCGGTATTTACCATGTTTGAAATGTCATGGAGAGCTTTCCTGCCAAAGCTCCTTCCATGCAGTTGCTCCCAGCATGGCAGTCCCCTACATTTACAACCGCACGAAGATGACAAGGTCAAAGGTAATTCACATCCTTTTGCTCGGTGGACGCTGTCCGTTGGATAAGTTTCAATATGGAACATATTGAGCAACATATCGAAATATTGGCCTCGTAGCTTGGGTATTTTCAATGTTTGAATTGGCATGGACAGTTTTCCCGCCAAAACTCCCTCTTCGTTCAGAAGGAGGTTCTGGAACGAACGGCTGAACTTTTGATTGCCAAAGGTAATTTAAGAACCTTTAAGCGAGCGATGCTGTCCGTCAGATATGTTTTAAAATATAACATATTGAGCAACATATCGAAATATTGGCCTCGTAGCTTGGGTATTTTCAATGTTCGAAATGTCGTGGAGGGCCTCGATCCCAAAGCTCCCTCCATGCAGTTGCTCCTATCAAAACAGTCCCCTACATTTACAACCGCACGAAGATCACAAGGTCAAAGGTAATTCAACAACCTTTGCTCGAGCGACGCTGTCCGTTGGATAAGATTCAATATCGAACATATTGAGCAACATATCGAAATATTGGCCTCGTAGCTTGGGTATTTTCAATGTTTGAATTGGCATGGACAGTTTTCCCGCCAAAACTCCGTCTTCGTTGAGGAAGACGTTCTGGAACGAACAGCAGAACAACTCTTTCTCAAAGGTTATTCAGCAATCTTTGTTCGTGCGACGCTTTCCGTCAGATATATTACGATATATAATATATTGAGCAACATATCGAAATATTGGCCCCAAAGCTTCGGTATGTTGCATGTTTGAAATGTCATGAAAAGTGTTCCTGCCAAAACTCCTCCTCCTTCAGACAGACGTTCTGGAACGAACAGCAAAAACATCAAGGCGAAAAGGTAATTCAACAATTTTGGCTCGAGCGACGCCATCTTTCAGATATGATTCTAAATAGAACATATTGAGCAACATATCGAAATATTGGCCTCGTAGCTTGGGTATTTGGCAAGTTTGAAATGTCATGGAGAGCCTTGATCCCAAAGCTCCCTCCATGCGGATGCTCTTATCGGCCAAACGAACTCCTTCAGAAAAAGAGGAAGTTGAAAAGAAGCCGATGGTCAACGATTGCAATCGCAAAAGCAACCTCTCCTTCATTTTCTAAATATCATGTCATCAGATAACATAAACAATTTCATTTGTATTGGATCATAGAAAACAATTTCGAAATGTTGGCCTCGTAGCATCGGTATTTACCATGTTTGAAATGTCATGGAGAGCTTTCCTGCCAAAGCTCCTTCCATGCAGTTGCTCCCAGCATGGCAGTCCCCTACATTTACAACCGCACGAAGATGACAAGGTCAAAGGTAATTCACATCCTTTTGCTCGGTGGACGCTGTCCGTTGGATAAGTTTCAATATGGAACATATTGAGCAACATATCGAAATATTGGCCTCGTAGCTTGGGTATTTTCAATGTTTGAATTGGCATGGACAGTTTTCCCGCCAAAACTCCCTCTTCGTTCAGAAGGAGGTTCTGGAACGAACGGCTGAACTTTTGATTGCCAAAGGTAATTTAAGAACCTTTAAGCGAGCGATGCTGTCCGTCAGATATGTTTTAAAATATAACATATTGAGCAACATATCGAAATATTGGCCTCGTAGCTTGGGTATTTTCAATGTTCGAAATGTCGTGGAGGGCCTCGATCCCAAAGCTCCCTCCATGCAGTTGCTCCTATCAAAACAGTCCCCTACATTTACAACCGCACGAAGATCACAAGGTCAAAGGTAATTCAACAACCTTTGCTCGAGCGACGCTGTCCGTTGGATAAGATTCAATATCGAACATATTGAGCAACATATCGAAATATTGGCCTCGTAGCTTGGGTATTTTCAATGTTTGAATTGGCATGGACAGTTTTCCGCCAAAACTCCGTCTTCGTTGAGGAAGACGTTCTGGAACGAACAGCAGAACAACTCTTTCTCAAAGGTTATTCAGCAATCTTTGTTCGTGCGACGCTTTCCGTCAGATATATTACGATATATAATATATTGAGCAACATATCGAAATATTGGCCCCAAAGCTTCGGTATGTTGCATGTTTGAAATGTCATGAAAAGTGTTCCTGCCAAAACTCCCTCCTCCTTCAGACAGACGTTCTGGAACGAACAGCAAAAACATCAAGGCGAAAAGGTAATTCAACAATTTTGGCTCGAGCGACGCCATCTTTCAGATATGATTCTAAATAGAACATATTGAGCAACATATCGAAATATTGGCCTCGTAGCTTGGGTATTTGGCAAGTTTGAAATGTCATGGAGAGCCTTGATCCCAAAGCTCCCTCCATGCGGATGCTCTTATCGGCCAAACGAACTCCTTCAGAAAAAGAGGAAGTTGAAAAGAAGCCGATGGTCAACGATTGCAATCGCAAAAGCGACCTCTCCTTCATTTTCTAAATATCATGTCATCAGATAACATAAACAATTTCATTTGTATTGGATCATAGAAAACAATTTCGAAATGTTGGCCTCGTAGCATCGGTATTTACCATGTTTGAAATGTCATGGAGAGCTTTCCTGCCAAAGCTCCTTCCATGCAGTTGCTCCCAGCATGGCAGTCCCCTACATTTACAACCGCACGAAGATGACAAGGTCAAAGGTAATTCACATCCTTTTGCTCGGTGGACGCTGTCCGTTGGATAAGTTTCAATATGGAACATATTGAGCAACATATCGAAATATTGGCCTCGTAGCTTGGGTATTTTCAATGTTTGAATTGGCATGGACAGTTTTCCCGCCAAAACTCCGTCTTCGTTGAGGAAGACGTTCTGGAACGAACAGCAGAACAACTCTTTCTCAAAGGTTATTCAGCAATCTTTGTTCGTGCGACGCTTTCCGTCAGATATATTACGATATATAATATATTGAGCAACATATCGAAATATTGGCCCCAAAGCTTCGGTATGTTGCATGTTTGAAATGTCATGAAAAGTGTTCCTGCCAAAACTCCCTCCTCCTTCAGACAGACGTTCTGGAACGAACAGCAAAAAACATCAAGGCGAAAGGTAATTCAACAATTTTGGCTCGAGCGACGCCATCTTTCAGATATGATTCTAAATAGAACATATTGAGCAACATATCGAAATATTGGCCTCGTAGCTTGGGTATTTGGCAAGTTTGAAATGTCATGGAGAGCCTTGATCCCAAAGCTCCATGCGGATGCTCTTATCGGCCAAACGAACTCCTTCAGAAAAAAGAGGAAGTTGAAAAGAAGCCGATGGTCAACGATTGCAATCGCAAAAGCAACCTCTCCTTCATTTTCTAAATATCATGTCATCAGATAACATAAACAATTTCATTTGTATTGGATCATAGAAAACAATTTCGAAATGTTGGCCTCGTAGCATCGGTATTTACCATGTTTGAAATGTCATGGAGAGCTTTCCTGCCAAAGCTCCTTCCATGCAGTTGCTCCAACATGGCAGTCCCCTACATTTACAACCGCACGAAGATGACAAGGTCAAAGGTAATTCACATCCTTTTGCTCGGTGGACGCTGTCCGTTGGATAAGTTTCAATATGGAACATATTGAGCAACATATCGAAATATTGGCCTCGTAGCTTGGGTATTTTCAATGTTTGAATTGGCATGGACAGTTTTCCCGCCAAAACTCCCTCTTCGTTCAGAAGGAGGTTCTGGAACGAACGGCTGAACTTTTGATTGCCAAAGGTAATTTAAGAACCTTTAAGCGAGCGATGCTGTCCGTCAGATATGTTTTAAAATATAACATATTGAGCAACATATCGAAATATTGGCCTCGTAGCTTGGGTATTTTCAATGTTCGAAATGTCGTGGAGGGCCTCGATCCCAAAGCTCCCTCCATGCAGTTGCTCCTATCAAAACAGTCCCCTACATTTACAACCGCACGAAGATCACAAGGTCAAAGGTAATTCAACAACCTTTGCTCGAGCGACGCTGTCCGTTGGATAAGATTCAATATCGAACATATTGAGCAACATATCGAAATATTGGCCTCGTAGCTTGGGTATTTTCAATGTTTGAATTGGCATGGACAGTTTTCCCGCCAAAACTCCGTCTTCGTTGAGGAAGACGTTCTGGAACGAACAGCAGAACAACTCTTTCTCAAAGGTTATTCAGCAATCTTTGTTCGTGCGACGCTTTCCGTCAGATATATTACGATATATAATATATTGAGCAACATATCGAAATATTGGCCCCAAAGCTTCGGTATGTTGCATGTTTGAAATGTCATGAAAAGTGTTCCTGCCAAAACTCCCTCCTCCTTCAGACAGACGTTCTGGAACGAACAGCAAAAACATCAAGGCGAAAAGGTAATTCAACAATTTTGGCTCGAGCGACGCCATCTTTCAGATATGATTCTAAATAGAACATATTGAGCAACATATCGAAATATTGGCCTCGTAGCTTGGGTATTTGGCAAGTTTGAAATGTCATGGAGAGCCTTGATCCCAAAGCTCCCTCCATGCGGATGCTCTTATCGGCCAAACGAACTCCTTCAGAAAAAGAGGAAGTTGAAAAAAGCCGATGGTCAACGATTGCAATCGCAAAAGCAACCTCTCCTTCATTTTCTAAATATCATGTCATCAGATAACATAAACAATTTCATTTGTATTGGATCATAGAAAACAATTTCGAAATGTTGGCCTCGTAGCATCGGTATTTACCATGTTTGAAATGTCATGGAGAGCTTTCCTGCCAAAGCTCCTTCCATGCAGTTGCTCCCAACATGGCAGTCCCTACATTTACAACCGCACGAAGATGACAAGGTCAAAGGTAATTCACATCCTTTTGCTCGGTGGACGCTGTCCGTTGGATAAGTTTCAATATGGAACATATTGAGCAACATATCGAAATATTGGCCTCGTAGCTTGGGTATTTTCAATGTTTGAATTGGCATGGACAGTTTTCCCGCCAAAACTCCCTCTTCGTTCAGAAGGAGGTTCTGGAACGAACGGCTGAACTTTTGATTGCCAAAGGTAATTTAAGAACCTTTAAGCGAGCGATGCTGTCCGTCAGATATGTTTTAAAATATAACATATTGAGCAACATATCGAAATATTGGCCTCGTAGCTTGGGTATTTTCAATGTTTGAAATGTCGGACAGTTTTCCCGCCAAAACTCCCTCTTCGTTCAGAAGGAGTTCTGGAACGAACCGCTGAACTTTGATTGCCAAAGGTAATTTAACAACCTTTAAGCGAGCGATGCTGTCCGTCAGATATGATTCAAAATATAACATATTGAGCAACATATCGAAATATTGGCCTCGTAGCTTGGGTATTTTCAATGTTTGAAATGTCATGGAGGCCTCGATCCCCCTCCATGCAGTTGCTCCTATCAACAGTCCCTACATTTACAACCGCACGAAGATCACAAGGTCAAAGGTAATTCAACAACCTTTGCTCGAGCGACGCTGTCCGTTGGATAAGATTCAATATCGAACATATTGAGCAACATATCGAAATATTGGCCTCGTAGCTTGGGTATTTTCAATGTTTGAATTGGCATGGACAGTTTTCCCGCCAAAACTCCGTCTTCGTTGAGGAAGACGTTCTGGAACGAACAGCAAACAACTCTTTCTCAAAGGTTATTCAGCAATCTTTGTTCGTGCGACGCTTTCCGTCAGATATATTACGATATATAATATATTGAGCAACATATCGAAATATTGGCCCCAAAGCTTCGGTATGTTGCATGTTTGAAATGTCATGAAAAGTGTTCCTGCCAAAACTCCCTCCTCCTTCAGACAGACGTTCTGGAACGAACAGCAAAAAATCAAGGCGAAAAGGTAATTCAACAATTTTGGCTCGAGCGACGCCATCTTTCAGATATGATTCTAAATAGAACATATTGAGCAACATATCGAAATATTGGCCTCGTAGCTTGGGTATTTGGCAAGTTTGAAATGTCATGGAGAGCCTTGATCCCAAAGCTCCCTCCATGCGGATGCTCTTATCGGCCAAACGAACTCCTTCAGAAAAAGAGGAAGTTGAAAAGAAGCCGATGGTCAACGATTGCAATCGCAAAAGCGACCTCTCCTTCATTTTCTAAATATCATGTCATCAGATAACATAAACAATTTCATTTGTATTGGATCATAGAAAACAATTTCGAAATGTTGGCCTCGTAGCATCGGTATTTACCATGTTTGAAATGTCATGGAGAGCTTTCCTGCCAAAGCTCCTTCCATGCAGTTGCTCCCAACATGGCAGTCCCTACATTTACAACCGCACGAAGATGACAAGGTCAAAGGTAATTTACATCCTTTTGCTCGGTGGACGCTGTCCGTTGGATAAGTTTCAATATGGAACATATTGAGCAACATATCGAAATATTGGCCTCGTAGCTTGGGTATTTTCAATGTTTGAATTGGCATGGACAGTTTTCCCGCCAAAACTCCCTCTTCGTTCAGAAGGAGGTTCTGGAACGAACGGCTGAACTTTTGATTGCCAAAGGTAATTTAAGAACCTTTAAGCGAGCGATGCTGTCCGTCAGATATGTTTTAAAATATAACATATTGAGCAACATATCGAAATATTGGCCTCGTAGCTTGGGTATTTTCAATGTTCGAAATGTCGTGGAGGGCCTCGATCCCAAAGCTCCCTCCATGCAGTTGCTCCTATCAAAACAGTCCCCTACATTTACAACCGCACGAAGATCACAAGGTCAAAGGTAATTCAACAACCTTTGCTCGAGCGACGCTGTCCGTTGGATAAGATTCAATATCGAACATATTGAGCAACATATCGAAATATTGGCCTCGTAGCTTGGGTATTTTCAATGTTTGAATTGGCATGGACAGTTTTCCCGCCAAAACTCCGTCTTCGTTGAGGAAGACGTTCTGGAACGAACAGCAGAACAACTCTTTCTCAAAGGTTATTCAGCAATCTTTGTTCGTGCGACGCTTTCCGTCAGATATATTACGATATATAATATATTGAGCAACATATCGAAATATTGGCCCCAAAGCTTCGGTATGTTGCATGTTTGAAATGTCATGAAAAGTGTTCCTGCCAAAACTCCCTCCTCCTTCAGACAGACGTTCTGGAACGAACAGCAAAAACATCAAGGCGAAAAGGTAATTCAACAATTTTGGCTCGAGCGACGCCATCTTTCAGATATGATTCTAAATAGAACATATTGAGCAACATATCGAAATATTGGCCTCGTAGCTTGGTATTTGGCAAGTTTGAAATGTCATGGAGAGCCTTGATCCCAAAGCTCCCTCCATGCGGATGCTCTTATCGGCCAAACGAACTCCTTCAGAAAAGAGGAAGTTGAAAAGAAGCCGATGGTCAACGATTGCAATCGCAAAAGCAACCTCTCCTTCATTTTCTAAATATCATGTCATCAGATAACATAAACAATTTCATTTGTATTGGATCATAGAAAACAATTTCGAAATGTTGGCCTCGTAGCATCGGTATTTACCATGTTTGAAATGTCATGGAGAGCTTTCCTGCCAAAGCTCCTTCCATGCAGTTGCTCCCAGCATGGCAGTCCCTACATTTACAACCGCACGAAGATGACAAGGTCAAAGGTAATTCACATCCTTTTGCTCGGTGGACGCTGTCCGTTGGATAAGTTTCAATATGGAACATATTGAGCAACATATCGAAATATTGGCCTCGTAGCTTGGGTATTTTCAATGTTTGAATTGGCATGGACAGTTTTCCCGCCAAAACTCCCTCTTCGTTCAGAAGGAGGTTCTGGAACGAACGGCTGAACTTTTGATTGCCAAAGGTAATTTAAGAACCTTTAAGCGAGCGATGCTGTCCGTCAGATATGTTTTAAAATATAACATATTGAGCAACATATCGAAATATTGGCCTCGTAGCTTGGGTATTTTCAATGTTCGAAATGTCGTGGAGGGCCTCGATCCCAAAGCTCCCTCCATGCAGTTGCTCCTATCAAAACAGTCCCCTACATTTACAACCGCACGAAGATCACAAGGTCAAAGGTAATTCAACAACCTTTGCTCGAGCGACGCTGTCCGTTGGATAAGATTCAATATCGAACATATTGAGCAACATATCGAAATATTGGCCTCGTAGCTTGGGTATTTTCAATGTTTGAATTGGCATGGACAGTTTTCCCGCCAAAACTCCGTCTTCGTTGAGGAAGACGTTCTGGAACGAACAGCAGAACAACTCTTTCTCAAAGGTTATTCAGCAATCTTTGTTCGTGCGACGCTTTCCGTCAGATATATTACGATATATAATATATTGAGCAACATATCGAAATATTGGCCCCAAAGCTTCGGTATGTTGCATGTTTGAAATGTCATGAAAAGTGTTCCTGCCAAAACTCCCTCCTCCTTCAGACAGACGTTCTGGAACGAACAGCAAAAACATCAAGGCGAAAAGGTAATTCAACAATTTTGGCTCGAGCGACGCCATCTTTCAGATATGATTCTAAATAGAACATATTGAGCAACATATCGAAATATTGGCCTCGTAGCTTGGGTATTTGGCAAGTTTGAAATGTCATGGAGAGCCTTGATCCCAAAGCTCCCTCCATGCGGATGCTCTTATCGGCCAAACGAACTCCTTCAGAAAAAGAGGAAGTTGAAAAAAGCCGATGGTCAACGATTGCAATCGCAAAAGCAACCTCTCCTTCATTTTCTAAATATCATGTCATCAGATAACATAAACAATTTCATTTGTATTGGATCATAGAAAACAATTTCGAAATGTTGGCCTCGTAGCATCGGTATTTACCATGTTTGAAATGTCATGGAGAGCTTTCCTGCCAAAGCTCCTTCCATGCAGTTGCTCCCAGGCAGTCCCCTACATTTACAACCGCACGAAGATGACAAGGTCAAAGGTAATTCACATCCTTTTGCTCGGTGGACGCTGTCCGTTGGATAAGTTTCAATATGGAACATATTGAGCAACATATCGAAATATTGGCCTCGTAGCTTGGGTATTTTCAATGTTTGAATTGGCATGGACAGTTTTCCCGCCAAAACTCCCTCTTCGTTCAGAAGGAGGTTCTGGAACGAACGGCTGAACTTTTGATTGCCAAAGGTAATTTAAGAACCTTTAAGCGAGCGATGCTGTCCGTCAGATATGTTTTAAAATATAACATATTGAGCAACATATCGAAATATTGGCCTCGTAGCTTGGGTATTTTCAATGTTCGAAATGTCGTGGAGGGCCTCGATCCCAAAGCTCCCTCCATGCAGTTGCTCCTATCAAAACAGTCCCCTACATTTACAACCGCACGAAGATCACAAGGTCAAAGGTAATTCAACAACCTTTGCTCGAGCGACGCTGTCCGTTGGATAAGATTCAATATCGAACATATTGAGCAACATATCGAAATATTGGCCTCGTAGCTTGGGTATTTTCAATGTTTGAATTGGCATGGACAGTTTTCCCGCCAAAACTCCGTCTTCGTTGAGGAAGACGTTCTGGAACGAACAGCAGAACAACTCTTTCTCAAAGGTTATTCAGCAATCTTTGTTCGTGCGACGCTTTCCGTCAGATATATTACGATATATAATATATTGAGCAACATATCGAAATATTGGCCCCAAAGCTTCGGTATGTTGCATGTTTGAAATGTCATGAAAAGTGTTCCTGCCAAAACTCCCTCCTCCTTCAGACAGACGTTCTGGAACGAACAGCAAAAACATCAAGGCGAAAAGGTAATTCAACAATTTTGGCTCGAGCGACGCCATCTTTCAGATATGATTCTAAATAGAACATATTGAGCAACATATCGAAATATTGGCCTCGTAGCTTGGGTATTTGGCAAGTTTGAAATGTCATGGAGAGCCTTGATCCCAAAGCTCCCTCCATGCGGATGCTCTTATCGGCCAAACGAACTCCTTCAGAAAAAAGAGGAAGTTGAAAAAGAAGCCGATGGTCAACGATTGCAATCGCAAAAGCAACCTCTCCTTCATTTTCTAAATATCATGTCATCAGATAACATAAACAATTTCATTTGTATTGGATCATAGAAAACAATTTCGAAATGTTGGCCTCGTAGCATCGGTATTTACCATGTTTGAAATGTCATGGAGAGCTTTCCTGCCAAAGCTCCTTCCATGCAGTTGCTCCCAGCATGGCAGTCCCCTACATTTACAACCGCACGAAGATGACAAGGTCAAAGGTAATTCACATCCTTTTGCTCGGTGGACGCTGTCCGTTGGATAAGTTTCAATATGGAACATATTGAGCAACATATCGAAATATTGGCCTCGTAGCTTGGGTATTTTCAATGTTTGAATTGGCATGGACAGTTTTCCCGCCAAAACTCCCTCTTCGTTCAGAAGGAGGTTCTGGAACGAACGGCTGAACTTTTGATTGCCAAAGGTAATTTAAGAACCTTTAAGCGAGCGATGCTGTCCGTCAGATATGTTTTAAAATATAACATATTGAGCAACATATCGAAATATTGGCCTCGTAGCTTGGGTATTTTCAATGTTCGAAATGTCGTGGAGGGCCTCGATCCCAAAGCTCCCTCCATGCAGTTGCTCCTATCAAAACAGTCCCCTACATTTACAACCGCACGAAGATCACAAGGTCAAAGGTAATTCAACAACCTTTGCTCGAGCGACGCTGTCCGTTGGATAAGATTCAATATCGAACATATTGAGCAACATATCGAAATATTGGCCTCGTAGCTTGGGTATTTTCAATGTTTGAATTGGCATGGACAGTTTTCCCGCCAAAACTCCGTCTTCGTTGAGGAAGACGTTCTGGAACGAACAGCAGAACAACTCTTTCTCAAAGGTTATTCAGCAATCTTTGTTCGTGCGACGCTTTCCGTCAGATATATTACGATATATAATATATTGAGCAACATATCGAAATATTGGCCCCAAAGCTTCGGTATGTTGCATGTTTGAAATGTCATGAAAAGTGTTCCTGCCAAAACTCCCTCCTCCTTCAGACAGACGTTCTGGAACGAACAGCAAAAACATCAAGGCGAAAAGGTAATTCAACAATTTTGGCTCGAGCGACGCCATCTTTCAGATATGATTCTAAATAGAACATATTGAGCAACATATCGAAATATTGGCCTCGTAGCTTGGGTATTTGGCAAGTTTGAAATGTCATGGAGAGCCTTGATCCCAAAGCTCCCTCCATGCGGATGCTCTTATCGGCCAAACGAACTCCTTCAGAAAAAGAGGAAGTTGAAAAAGAAGCCGATGGTCAACGATTGCAATCGCAAAAGCGACCTCCTTCATTTTCTAAATATCATGTCATCAGATAACATAAACAATTTCATTTGTATTGGATCATAGAAAACAATTTCGAAATGTTGGCCTCGTAGCATCGGTATTTACCATGTTTGAAATGTCATGGAGAGCAAAGCTCCTTCCATGCAGTTGCAATGGCATTTACAACCGCACGAAGATGACAAGGTCAAAGGTAATTTACATCCTTTTGCTCGGTGGACGCTGTCCGTTGGATAAGTTTCAATATGGAACATATTGAGCAACATATCGAAATATTGGCCTCGTAGCTTGGGTATTTTCAATGTTTGAAATGTCATGGAGCTTTCCTGCCAAAGCTCCTTCCATGCAGTTGTTCCCAGCATGGCAGTCCCCTACATCATCTACACCAAGATGACAAGGTCAAAGGTAATTTACATCCTTTTGCTCGGTGGACGCTGTCCGTTGGATAAGTTTGAATATAGAACATATTGAGCAACATATCGAAATATTGGCCTCGTAGCTTGGGTATTTTCAATGTTCGAAATGTCGTGGAGAGCTTTCCTGCCAAAGCTCCTTCCATGCAGTTGCTCCAGCATGGCAGTCCCCTACATTTACAACACCAAGATCACAAGGTCAAAGGTAATTTACATCCTTTTGCTCGGTGGACGCTGTCCGTTGGATAAGTTTCAATATGGAACATATTGAGCAACATATCGAAATATTGGCCTCGTAGCTTGGGTATTTTCAATGTTTGAATTGGCATGGACAGTTTTCCCGCCAAAACTCCCTCTTCGTTCAGAAGGAGGTTCTGGAACGAACGGCTGAACTTTTGATTGCCAAAGGTAATTTAAGAACCTTTAAGCGAGCGATGCTGTCCGTCAGATATGTTTTAAAATATAACATATTGAGCAACATATCGAAATATTGGCCTCGTAGCTTGGGTATTTTCAATGTTCGAAATGTCGTGGAGGGCCTCGATCCCAAAGCTCCCTCCATGCAGTTGCTCCTATCAAAACAGTCCCTACATTTACAACCGCACGAAGATCACAAGGTCAAAGGTAATTCAACAACCTTTGCTCGAGCGACGCTGTCCGTTGGATAAGATTCAATATCGAACATATTGAGCAACATATCGAAATATTGGCCTGTAGCTTGGGTATTTTCAATGTTTGAATTGGCATGGACAGTTTTCCCGCCAAAACTCCGTCTTCGTTGAGGAAGACGTTCTGGAACGAACAGCAGAACAACTCTTTCTCAAAGGTTATTCAGCAATCTTTGTTCGTGCGACGCTTTCCGTCAGATATATTACGATATATAATATATTGAGCAACATATCGAAATATTGGCCCCAAAGCTTCGGTATGTTGCATGTTTGAAATGTCATGAAAAGTGTTCCTGCCAAAACTCCTCCTTCAGACAGACGTTCTGGAACGAACAGCAAAAACATCAAGGCGAAAAGGTAATTCAACAATTTTGGCTCGAGCGACGCCATCTTTCAGATATGATTCTAAATAGAACATATTGAGCAACATATCGAAATATTGGCCTCGTAGCTTGGGTATTTTCAATGTTTGAAATGTCATGGAGAGCTTTCCTGCCAAAGCTCCTTCCATGCAGTTGCTCCCAGCATGGCAGTCCCCTACATTTACAACCGCACGAAGATGACAAGGTCAAAGGTAATTACATCCTTTTGCTCGGTGGACGCTGTCCGTTGGATAAGTTTCAATATGGAACATATTGAGCAACATATCGAAATATTGGCCTCGTAGCTTGGGTATTTTCAATGTTTGAATTGGCATGGACAGTTTTCCCCAAAACTCCCTCTTCGTTCAGAAGGAGGTTCTGGAACGAACGGCTGAACTTTTGATTGCCAAAGGTAATTTAAGAACCTTTAAGCGAGCGATGCTGTCCGTCAGATATGTTTTAAAATATAACATATTGAGCAACATATCGAAATATTGGCCTCGTAGCTTGGGTATTTTCAATGTTCGAAATGTCGTGGAGGGCCTCGATCCCAAAGCTCCCTCCATGCAGTTGCTCCTATCAAAACAGTCCCCTACATTTACAACCGCACGAAGATCACAAGGTCAAAGGTAATTCAACAACCTTTGCTCGAGCGACGCTGTCCGTTGGATAAGATTCAATATCGAACATATTGAGCAACATATCGAAATATTGGCCTCGTAGCTTGGGTATTTTCAATGTTTGAATTGGCATGGACAGTTTTCCCGCCAAAACTCCGTCTTCGTTGAGGAAGACGTTCTGGAACGAACAGCAGAACAACTCTTTCTCAAAGGTTATTCAGCAATCTTTGTTCGTGCGACGCTTTCCGTCAGATATATTACGATATATAATATATTGAGCAACATATCGAAATATTGGCCCCAAAGCTTCGGTATGTTGCATGTTTGAAATGTCATGAAAAGTGTTCCTGCCAAAACTCCCTCCTCCTTCAGACAGACGTTCTGGAACGAACAGCAAAAACATCAAGGCGAAAAGGTAATTCAACAATTTTGGCTCGAGCGACGCCATCTTTCAGATATGATTCTAAATAGAACATATTGAGCAACATATCGAAATATTGGCCTCGTAGCTTGGGTATTTGGCAAGTTTGAAATGTCATGGAGAGCCTTGATCCCAAAGCTCCCTCCATGCGGATGCTCTTATCGGCCAAACGAACTCCTTCAGAAAAAGAGGAAGTTGAAAGAAGCCGATGGTCAACGATTGCAATCGCAAAAGCGACCTCTCCTTCATTTTCTAAATATCATGTCATCAGATAACATAAACAATTTCATTTGTATTGGATCATAGAAAACAATTTCGAAATGTTGGCCTCGTAGCATCGGTATTTACCATGTTTGAAATGTCATGGAGAGCTTTCCTGCCAAAGCTCCTTCCATGCAGTTGCTCCCAGCATGGCAGTCCCCTACATTTACAACCGCACGAAGATGACAAGGTCAAAGGTAATTCACATCCTTTTGCTCGGTGGACGCTGTCCGTTGGATAAGATTCAATATCGAACATATTGAGCAACATATCGAAATATTGGCCTCGTAGCTTGGGTATTTTCAATGTTTGAATTGGCATGGACAGTTTTCCCGCCAAAACTCCGTCTTCGTTGAGGAAGACGTTCTGGAACGAACAGCAGAACAACTCTTTCTCAAAGGTTATTCAGCAATCTTTGTTCGTGCGACGCTTTCCGTCAGATATATTACGATATATAATATATTGAGCAACATATCGAAATATTGGCCCCAAAGCTTCGGTATGTTGCATGTTTGAAATGTCATGAAAAGTGTTCCTGCCAAAACTCCCTCCTCCTTCAGACAGACGTTCTGGAACGAACAGCAAAAACATCAAGGCGAAAAGGTAATTCAACAATTTTGCTCGAGCGACGCCATCTTTCAGATATGATTCTAAATAGAACATATTGAGCAACATATCGAAATATTGGCCTCGTAGCTTGGGTATTTGGCAAGTTTGAAATGTCATGGAGAGCCTTGATCCCAAAGCTCCCTCCATGCGGATGCTCTTATCGGCCAAACGAACTCCTTCAGAAAAAGAGGAAGTTGAAAAGAAGCCGATGGTCAACGATTGCAATCGCAAAAGCAACCTCTCCTTCATTTTCTAAATATCATGTCATCAGATAACATAAACAATTTCATTTGTATTGGATCATAGAAAACAATTTCGAAATGTTGGCCTCGTAGCATCGGTATTTACCATGTTTGAAATGTCATGGAGAGCTTTCCTGCCAAAGCTCCTTCCATGCAGTTGCTCCCAGCATGGCAGTCCCCTACATTTACAACCGCACGAAGATGACAAGGTCAAAGGTAATTCACATCCTTTTGCTCGGTGGACGCTGTCCGTTGGATAAGTTTCAATATGGAACATATTGAGCAACATATCGAAATATTGGCCTCGTAGCTTGGGTATTTTCAATGTTTGAATTGGCATGGACAGTTTTCCCGCCAAAACTCCCTCTTCGTTCAGAAGGAGGTTCTGGAACGAACGGCTGAACTTTTGATTGCCAAAGGTAATTTAAGAACCTTTAAGCGAGCGATGCTGTCCGTCAGATATGTTTTAAAATATAACATATTGAGCAACATATCGAAATATTGGCCTCGTAGCTTGGGTATTTTCAATGTTCGAAATGTCGTGGAGGGCCTCGATCCCAAAGCTCCCTCCATGCAGTTGCTCCTATCAAAACAGTCCCCTACATTTACAACCGCACGAAGATCACAAGGTCAAAGGTAATTCAACAACCTTTGCTCGAGCGACGCTGTCCGTTGGATAAGATTCAATATCGAACATATTGAGCAACATATCGAAATATTGGCCTCGTAGCTTGGGTATTTTCAATGTTTGAATTGGCATGGACAGTTTTCCCGCCAAAACTCCGTCTTCGTTGAGGAAGACGTTCTGGAACGAACAGCAGAACAACTCTTTCTCAAAGGTTATTCAGCAATCTTTGTTCGTGCGACGCTTTCCGTCAGATATATTACGATATATAATATATTGAGCAACATATCGAAATATTGGCCCCAAAGCTTCGGTATGTTGCATGTTTGAAATGTCATGAAAAGTGTTCCTGCCAAAACTCCCTCCTCCTTCAGACAGACGTTCTGGAACGAACAGCAAAAACATCAAGGCGAAAAGGTAATTCAACAATTTTGGCTCGAGCGACGCCATCTTTCAGATATGATTCTAAATAGAACATATTGAGCAACATATCGAAATATTGGCCTCGTAGCTTGGGTATTTGGCAAGTTTGAAATGTCATGGAGCCTTGATCCCAAAGCTCCCTCCATGCGGATGCTCTTATCGGCCAAACGAACTCCTTCAGAAAAAGAGGAAGTTGAAAAAGAAGCCGATGGTCAACGATTGCAATCGCAAAAGCAACCTCTCCTTCATTTTCTAAATATCATGTCATCAGATAACATAAACAATTTCATTTGTATTGGATCATAGAAAACAATTTCGAAATGTTGGCCTCGTAGCATCGGTATTTACCATGTTTGAAATGTCATGGAGAGCTTTCCTGCCAAAGCTCCTTCCATGCAGTTGCTCCCAGCATGGCAGTCCCCTACATTTACAACCGCACGAAGATGACAAGGTCAAAGGTAATTCACATCCTTTGCTCGGTGGACGCTGTCCGTTGGATAAGTTTCAATATGGAACATATTGAGCAACATATCGAAATATTGGCCTCGTAGCTTGGGTATTTTCAATGTTTGAATTGGCATGGACAGTTTTCCCGCCAAAACTCCCTCTTCGTTCAGAAGGAGGTTCTGGAACGAACGGCTGAACTTTTGATTGCCAAAGGTAATTTAAGAACCTTTAAGCGAGCGATGCTGTCCGTCAGATATGTTTTAAAATATAACATATTGAGCAACATATCGAAATATTGGCCTCGTAGCTTGGGTATTTTCAATGTTCGAAATGTCGTGGATGCCAAAGCTCGTTGAAGGAGGTCCTACAACGAACGGCTGAACCCAAAGGTAATTTAACAACCTTTAAGCGAGCGATGCTGTCCATATTGAGCAACATATCGAAATATTGGCCTCGTAGCTTGGGTATTTTCAATGTTTGAAATGGCATGGACTCCCCAAAGCTCCGTCTTCAGTTGATCAAACAGTCCTGGAACAACCGCAGAAGATCACAAGGTCAAAGGTAATTCAACAACCTTTGCTCGAGCGACGCTGTCCGTTGGATAAGATTCAATATCGAACATATTGAGCAACATATCGAAATATTGGCCTCGTAGCTTGGTATTTTCAATGTTTGAATTGGCATGGACAGTTTTCCTGCCAAAACTCCGTCTTCGTTGAGGAAGACGTTCTGGAACGAACAGCAGAACAACTCTTTCAAAGGTTATTCAGCAATCTTTGTTCGTGCGACGCTTTCCGTCAGATATATTACGATATATAATATATTGAGCAACATATCGAAATATTGGCCCAAAGCTTCGGTATTGGCATGTTTGAAATGTCATGAAAAGTGTTCCTGCCAAAACTCCCTCCATCAGACAGACGTTCTGGAACGAACAGCAAAAAACATCAAGGCGAAAAGGTAATTCAACAATTTTGCTCGAGCGACGCCATCTTTTCAGATATGATTCTAAATAGAACATATTGAGCAACATATCGAAATATTGGCCTCGTAGCTTGGGTATTTGGCAAGTTTGAAATGTCATGGAGAGCCTTGATCCCAAAGCTCCTCCATGCGGATGCTCTTATCGGCCAAACGAACTCCTTCAGAAAAAGAGGAAGTTGAAAAAGAAGCCGATGGTCAACGATTGCAATCGCAAAAGCGACCTCTCCTTCATTTTCTAAATATCATGTCATCAGATAACATAAACAATTTCATTTGTATTGGATCATAGAAAACAATTTCGAAATGTTGGCCTCGTAGCATCGGTATTTACCATGTTTGAAATGTCATGGAGAGCTTTCCTGCCAAAGCTCCTTCCATGCAGTTGCTCCCAGCATGGCAGTCCCCTACATTTACAACCGCACGAAGATGACAAGGTCAAAGGTAATTTACATCCTTTTGCTCGGTGGACGCTGTCCGTTGGATAAGTTTCAATATGGAACATATTGAGCAACATATCGAAATATTGGCCTCGTAGCTTGGGTATTTTCAATGTTTGAATTGGCATGGACAGTTTTCCCGCCAAACTCCCTCTTCGTTCAGAAGGAGGTTCTGGAACGAACGGCTGAACTTTTGATTGCCAAAGGTAATTTAAGAACCTTTAAGCGAGCGATGCTGTCCGTCAGATATGTTTTAAAATATAACATATTGAGCAACATATCGAAATATTGGCCTCGTAGCTTGGGTATTTTCAATGTTCGAAATGTCGTGGAGGGCCTCGATCCCAAAGCTCCCTCCATGCAGTTGCTCTATCAAAACAGTCCCCTACATTTACAACCGCACGAAGATCACAAGGTCAAAGGTAATTCAACAACCTTTGCTCGAGCGACGCTGTCCGTTGGATAAGATTCAATATCGAACATATTGAGCAACATATCGAAATATTGGCCTCGTAGCTTGGGTATTTTCAATGTTTGAATTGGCATGGACAGTTTTCCCGCCAAAACTCCGTCTTCGTTGAGGAAGACGTTCTGGAACGAACAGCAGAACAACTCTTTCTCAAAGGTTATTCAGCAATCTTTGTTCGTGCGACGCTTTCCGTCAGATATATTACGATATATAATATATTGAGCAACATATCGAAATATTGGCCCCAAAGCTTCGGTATGTTGCATGTTTGAAATGTCATGAAAAGTGTTCCTGCCAAAACTCCCTCCTCCTTCAGACAGACGTTCTGGAACGAACAGCAAAAACATCAAGGCGAAAAGGTAATTCAACAATTTTGGCTCGAGCGACGCCATCTTTCAGATATGATTCTAAATAGAACATATTGAGCAACATATCGAAATATTGGCCTCGTAGCTTGGGTATTTGGCAAGTTTGAAATGTCATGGAGAGCCTTGATCCCAAAGCTCCTCCATGCGGATGCTCTTATCGGCCAAACGAACTCCTTCAGAAAAAGAGGAAGTTGAAAAGAAGATGGTCAACGATTGCAATCGCAAAAGCAACCTCTCCTTCATTTTCTAAATATCATGTCATCAGATAACATAAACAATTTCATTTGTATTGGATCATAGAAAACAATTTCGAAATGTTGGCCTCGTAGCATCGGTATTTACCATGTTTGAAATGTCATGGAGAGCTTTCCTGCCAAAGCTCCTTCCATGCAGTTGCTCCCAGCATGGCAGTCCCTACATTTACAACCGCACGAAGATGACAAGGTCAAAGGTAATTCACATCCTTTTGCTCGGTGGACGCTGTCCGTTGGATAAGTTTCAATATGGAACATATTGAGCAACATATCGAAATATTGGCCTCGTAGCTTGGGTATTTTCAATGTTTGAATTGGCATGGACAGTTTTCCCGCCAAACTCCCTCTTCGTTCAGAAGGAGGTTCTGGAACGAACGGCTGAACTTTTGATTGCCAAAGGTAATTTAAGAACCTTTAAGCGAGCGATGCTGTCCGTCAGATATGTTTTAAAATATAACATATTGAGCAACATATCGAAATATTGGCCTCGTAGCTTGGGTATTTTCAATGTTCGAAATGTCGTGGAGGGCCTCGATCCCAAAGCTCCCTCCATGCAGTTGCTCCTATCAAAACAGTCCCCTACATTTACAACCGCACGAAGATCACAAGGTCAAAGGTAATTCAACAACCTTTGCTCGAGCGACGCTGTCCGTTGGATAAGATTCAATATCGAACATATTGAGCAACATATCGAAATATTGGCCTCGTAGCTTGGGTATTTTCAATGTTTGAATTGGCATGGACAGTTTTCCCGCCAAAACTCCGTCTTCGTTGAGGAAGACGTTCTGGAACGAACAGCAGAACAACTCTTTCTCAAAGGTTATTCAGCAATCTTTGTTCGTGCGACGCTTTCCGTCAGATATATTACGATATATATATATTGAGCAACATATCGAAATATTGGCCCCAAAGCTTCGGTATGTTGCATGTTTGAAATGTCATGAAAAGTGTTCCTGCCAAAACTCCCTCCTCCTTCAGACAGACGTTCTGGAACGAACAGCAAAAAACATCAAGGCGAAAAGGTAATTCAACAATTTTGGCTCGAGCGACGCCATCTTTCAGATATGATTCTAAATAGAACATATTGAGCAACATATCGAAATATTGGCCTCGTAGCTTGGGTATTTGGCAAGTTTGAAATGTCATGGAGAGCCTTGATCCCAAAGCTCCCTCCATGCGGATGCTCTTATCGGCCAAACGAACTCCTTCAGAAAAAGAGGAAGTTGAAAAGAAGCCGATGGTCAACGATTGCAATCGCAAAAGCAACCTCTCCTTCATTTTCTAAATATCATGTCATCAGATAACATAAACAATTTCATTTGTATTGGATCATAGAAAACAATTTCGAAATGTTGGCCTCGTAGCATCGGTATTTACCATGTTTGAAATGTCATGGAGAGCTTTCCTGCCAAAGCTCCTTCCATGCAGTTGCTCCCAGCATGGCAGTCCCCTACATTTACAACCGCACGAAGATGACAAGGTCAAAGGTAATTCACATCCTTTTGCTCGGTGGACGCTGTCCGTTGGATAAGTTTCAATATGGAACATATTGAGCAACATATCGAAATATTGGCCTCGTAGCTTGGGTATTTTCAATGTTTGAATTGGCATGGACAGTTTTCCCGCCAAACTCCTCTTCGTTCAGAAGGAGGTTCTGGAACGAACGGCTGAACTTTGATTGCCAAAGGTAATTTAAGAACCTTTAAGCGAGCGATGCTGTCCGTCAGATATGTTTTAAAATATAACATATTGAGCAACATATCGAAATATTGGCCTCGTAGCTTGGGTATTTTCAATGTTCGAAATGTCGTGGAGGGCCTCGATCCCAAAGCTCCCTCCATGCAGTTGCTCCTATCAAAACAGTCCCCTACATTTACAACCGCACGAAGATCACAAGGTCAAAGGTAATTCAACAACCTTTGCTCGAGCGACGCTGTCCGTTGGATAAGATTCAATATCGAACATATTGAGCAACATATAGAAATATTGGCCTCGTAGCTTGGGTATTTTCAATGTTTGAATTGGCATGGACAGTTTTCCGCCAAAACTCCGTCTTCGTTGAGGAAGACGTTCTGGAACGAACAGCAGAACAACTCTTTCTCAAAGGTTATTCAGCAATCTTTGTTCGTGCGACGCTTTCCGTCAGATATATTACGATATATATTATATTGAGCAACATATCGAAATATTGGCCCCAAAGCTTCGGTATGTTGCATGTTTGAAATGTCATGAAAGTGTTCCTGCCAAACTCCCTCCTCCTTCAGACAGACGTTCTGGAACGAACAGCAAAAACATCAAGGCGAAAAGGTAATTCAACAATTTTGGCTCGAGCGACGCCATCTTTCAGATATGATTCTAAATAGAACATATTGAGCAACATATCGAAATATTGGCCTCGTAGCTTGGGTATTTGGCAAGTTTGAAATGTCATGGAGAGCCTTGATCCCAAAGCTCCCTCCATGCGGATGCTCTTATCGGCCAAACGAACTCCTTCAGAAAAAGAGGAAGTTGAAAAGAAGCCGATGGTCAACGATTGCAATCGCAAAAGCGACCTCTCCTTCATTTTCTAAATATCATGTCATCAGATAACATAAACAATTTCATTTGTATTGGATCATAGAAAACAATTTCGAAATGTTGGCCTCGTAGCATCGGTATTTACCATGTTTGAAATGTCATGGAGAGCTTTCCTGCCAAAGCTCCTTCCATGCAGTTGCTCCAGCATGGCAGTCCCCTACATTTACAACCGCACGAAGATGACAAGGTCAAAGGTAATTCACATCCTTTGCTCGGTGGACGCTGTCCGTTGGATAAGTTTCAATATGGAACATATTGAGCAACATATCGAAATATTGGCCTCGTAGCTTGGGTATTTTCAATGTTTGAATTGGCATGGACAGTTTTCCGCCAAAACTCCCTCTTCGTTCAGAAGGAGGTTCTGGAACGAACGGCTGAACTTTTGATTGCCAAAGGTAATTTAAGAACCTTTAAGCGAGCGATGCTGTCCGTCAGATATGTTTTAAAATATAACATATTGAGCAACATATCGAAATATTGGCCTCGTAGCTTGGGTATTTTCAATGTTCGAAATGTCGTGGAGGGCCTCGATCCCAAAGCTCCTCCATGCAGTTGTTCCTATCAAAACAGTCCCCTACATTTACAACCGCACGAAGATCAAGGGTCAAAGGTAATTCAACAACCTTTTGCTCGAGCGACGCTGTCCGTTGGATAAGATTCAATATCGAACATATTGAGCAACATATCGAAATATTGGCCTCGTAGCTTGGGTATTTTCAATGTTTGAATTGGCATGGACAGTTTTCCCCAAAACTCCGTCTTCGTTGAGGAAGACGTTCTGAACGAACAGCAGAACAACTCTTTCTCAAAGGTTATTCAGCAATCTTTGTTCGTGCGACGCTTTCCGTCAGATATATTACGATATATAATATATTGAGCAACATATCGAAATATTGGCCCCAAAGCTTCGGTATGTTGCATGTTTGAAATGTCATGAAGTGTTCCTGCCAAACTCCTCCTCCTTCAGACAGACGTTCTGGAACGAACAGCAAAAACATCAAGGCGAAAAGGTAATTCAACAATTTTGCTCGAGCGACGCCATCTTTCAGATATGATTCTAATAGAACATATTGAGCAACATATCGAAATATTGGCCTCGTAGCTTGGGTATTTGGCAAGTTTGAATTGGCATGGACAGTTTCCCGCCAAAACTCCCTCTTCGTTCAGAAGGAGGTTCTGGAACGAACGGCTGAACTTTTGATTGCCAAAGGTAATTTAAGAACCTTTAAGCGAGCGATGCTGTCCGTCAGATATGTTTTAAAATATCATATTGAGCAACATATCGAAATATTGGCCTCGTAGCTTGGGTATTTTCAATGTTCGAAATGTCGTGGAGGGCCTCGATCCCAAAGCTCCTCCATGCAGTTGCTCCTATCAAAACAGTCCCTACATTTACAACCGCACGAAGATCACAAGGTCAAAGGTAATTCAACAACCTTTGCTCGAGCGACGCTGTCCGTTGGATAAGATTCAATATCGAACATATTGAGCAACATATCGAAATATTGGCCTCGTAGCTTGGGTATTTTCAATGTTTGAATTGGCATGGACAGTTTTCCCGCCAAAACTCCGTCTTCGTTGAGGAAGACGTTCTGAACGAACAGCAGAACAACTCTTTCTCAAAGGTTATTCAGCAATCTTTGTTCGTGCGACGCTTTCCGTCAGATATATTACGATATATAATATATTGAGCAACATATCGAAATATTGGCCCCAAAGCTTCGGTATGTTGCATGTTTGAAATGTCATGAAAAGTGTTCCTGCCAAAACTCCTCCTCCTTCAGACAGACGTTCTGGAACGAACAGCAAAAACATCAAGGCGAAAAGGTAATTCAACAATTTTGGCTCGAGCGACGCCATCTTTCAGATATGATTCTAAATAGAACATATTGAGCAACATATCGAAATATTGGCCTCGTAGCTTGGTATTTGGCAAGTTTGAAATGTCATGGAGAGCCTTGATCCCAAAGCTCCCTCCATGCGGATGCTCTTATCGGCCAAACGAACTCCTTCAGAAAAAGAGGAAGTTGAAAAGAAGCCGATGGTCAACGATTGCAATCGCAAAGCAACCTCTCCTTCATTTTCTAAATATCATGTCATCAGATAACATAAACAATTTCATTTGTATTGGATCATAGAAAACAATTTCGAAATGTTGGCCTCGTAGCATCGGTATTTACCATGTTTGAAATGTCATGGAGAGCTTTCCTGCCAAAGCTCCTTCCATGCAGTTGCTCCCAGCATGGCAGTCCCCTACATTTACAACCGCACGAAGATGACAAGGTCAAAGGTAATTCACATCCTTTTGCTCGGTGGACGCTGTCCGTTGGATAAGTTTCAATATGGAACATATTGAGCAACATATCGAAATATTGGCCTCGTAGCTTGGGTATTTAATAAGTTTGAATTGGCATGGACAGTTTTCCCGCCAAACTCCCTCTTCGTTCAGAAGGAGGTTCTGGAACGAACGGCTGAACTTTTGATTGCCAAAGGTAATTTAAGAACCTTTAAGCGAGCGATGCTGTCCGTCAGATATGTTTTAAAATATAACATATTGAGCAACATATCGAAATATTGGCCTCGTAGCTTGGGTATTTTCAATGTTCGAAATGTCGTGGAGGGCCTCGATCCCAAAGCTCCCTCCATGCAGTTGTTCTATCAAAACAGTCCCTACATTTACAACCGCACGAAGATCACAAGGTTGTAATTCAACAACCTTTGCTCGAGCGACGCTGTCCGTTGGATAAGATTCAATATCGAACATATTGAGCAACATATCGAAATATTGGCCTCGTAGCTTGGGTATTTTCAATGTTTGAATTGGCATGGACAGTTTTCCGCCAAAACTCCGTCTTCGTTGAGGAAGACGTTCTGAACGAACAGCAGAACAACTCTTCTCAAAGGTTATTCAGCAATCTTTGTTCGTGCGACGCTTTCCGTCAGATATGATATATATTATATTGAGCAACATATCGAAATATTGGCCCCAAAGCTTCGGTATGTTGCATGTTTGAAATGTCATGAAAAGTGTTCCTGCCAAAACTCCTCCTCCTTCAGACAGACGTTCTGGAACGAACAGCAAAAACATCAAGGCGAAAAGGTAATTCAACAATTTTGCTCGAGCGACGCCATCTTTCAGATATGATTCTAATAGAACATATTGAGCAACATATCGAAATATTGGCCTCGTAGCTTGGGTATTTGGCAAGTTTGAAATGTCATGGAGAGCCTTGATCCCAAAGCTCCCTCCATGCGGATGCTCTTATCGGCCAAACGAACTCCTTCAGAAAAAGAGGAAGTTGAAAAGAAGCCGATGGTCAACGATTGCAATCGCAAAGCAACCTCTCCTTCATTTTCTAAATATCATGTCATCAGATAACATAAACAATTTCATTTGTATTGGATCATAGAAAACAATTTCGAAATGTTGGCCTCGTAGCATCGGTATTTACCATGTTTGAAATGTCATGGAGAGCTTTCTGCCAAAGTTCTTCCATGCAGTTGTTCAGCATGGCAGTCCCCTACATTTACAACCGCACGAAGATGACAAGGTCAAAGGTAATTCACATCCTTTGCTCGGTGGACGCTGTCCGTTGATAAGTTTCAATATGGAACATATTGAGCAAACATATCGAAATATTGGCCTCGTAGCTTTGTATTTTCAATGTTTGAATTGGTGGACAGTTTTCCCGCCAAACTCTCTTCGTTCAGAAGGAGGTTCTGGAACGAACGGCTGAACTTTTGATTGCCAAAGGTAATTTAAGAACCTTTAAGCGAGCGATGCTGTCCGTCAGATATGTTTTAAAATATAACATATTGAGCAACATATCGAAATATCTCGTAGTGGGTATTTTCAATGTTCGAAATGTCGTGGAGGGCCTCGATCCCAAAGCTCCTCCATGCAGTTGCTCCTATCAAAACAGTCCCCTACATTTACAACCGCACGAAGATCACAAGGTCAAAGGTAATTCAACAACCTTTGCTCGAGCGACGCTGTCCGTTGATAAGATTCAATATCGAACATATTGAGCAACATATCGAAATATTGGCCTCGTAGCTTGGGTATTTTCAATGTTTGAATTGGCATGGACAGTTTCTCCGCCAAAACCCGTCTTCGTTGAGGAAGACGTTCTGAACGAACAGCAGAACAACTCTTCTCAAAGGTTATTCAGCAATCTTTGTTCGACGCTTTTCAGATATATTACGATATATAATATATTTGAGCACATATCGAAATATGGCCCCAAAGCTTCGGTATGTTGCATGTTTGAAATGTCATGAAAAGTGTTCCTGCCAAAACTCCCTCCTCCTTCAGACAGACGTTCTGGAACGAACAGCAAAAACATCAAGGCGAAAAGGTAATTCAACAATTTTGCTCGAGCGACGCCATCTTTCAGATATGATTCTAAATAGAACATATTGAGCAACATATCGAAATATTGGCCTCGTAGCTTGGGTATTTGGCAAGTTTGAAATGTCATGGAGAGCCTTGATCCCAAAGTTCTCCATGCGGATGCTCTTATCGGCCAAACGAACTCCTTCAGAAAAGAGGAAGTTGAAAAGAAGCCGATGGTCAACGATTGCAATCGCAAAAGCGACTTCTCCTTCATTTTCTAAATATCATGTCATCAGATAACATAAACAATTTCATTTGTATTGGATCATAGAAAACAATTTCGAAATGTTGGCCTCGTAGCATCGGTATTTACCATGTTTGAAATGTCATGGAGAGCTTTCCTGCCAAAGTTCTTCCATGCAGTTGTTCCCAGCATGGCAGTCCCTACATTTACATCCGCACGAAGATGACAAGGTCAAAGGTAATTCACATCCTTTGCTCGGTGGACGCTGTCCGTTGGATAAGTTTCAATATGGAACATATTGAGCAACATATCGAAATATTGGCCTCGTAGCTTGGGTATTTTCAATGTTTGAATTGGCATGGACAGTTTTCCGCCAAACCTCTTCGTTCAGAAGGAGGTTCTGGAACGAACGGCTGAACTTTTGATTGCCAAAGGTAATTAGAACCTTTGAGCGATGCTGCTGTCGTCGATATGTTTTAAAATATAACATATTGAGCAACATATCGAAATAGCCTCGTAGCTTGGGTATTCAATGTTCGAAATGTCGTGGAGGGCCTTGATCCCAAAGCTCCCTCCATGCAGTTGCTAAAGTCCTCACATTTACAACCGCACGAAGATCACAAGGTCAAAGGTAATTCAACAACCTTTGCTCGAGCGACGCTGTCCGTTGATAAGATTCAATATCGAACATATTGAGCAACATATCATTGGCAATTGTAGCTTGGGTATTTTCACGTTTGAATTGTCATGGACAGTTTTCCCGCCAAACTCCGTCTTCGTTGAGGAAGACGTTCTGAACGAACAGCAGAACAACTTTTCTCAAGTAATTCAGCAATCTTGTTCGTGCGACGCTTTCCGTCAGATATATTACGATATATGTATATTGAGCAACATATCGAAATATTGGCCCCAAAGCTTCGGTATGTTGTAATGTTTGAAATGTCATGAAAGTGTTCCTGCCAAAACTCCCTCCTCCTTCAGACAGACGTTCTGGAACGAACAGCAAAACATCAAGGCGTCAAAGGTAATTCAACAATTTTGCTCGAGCGACGCCATCTTTCAGATATGTTTCAACAGAACATATTGAGCAACATATCGAAATATTGGTAGCTGGGTATTTGGCAAGTTTGAATTGGCATGGACAGTTTTCCTGCCAAAACTCCCTTCGTTCAGAAGGAGGTTCTGGAACGAACGGCTGAACTTTTGATTGCCAAAGGTAATTTAAGAACCTTTAAGCGAGCGATGCTGTCCGTCAGATATGTTTTCAAAATATAACATATTGAGCAACATATCGAAATATTGGCCTGTAGCTTGGGTATTTTCAATGTTCGAAATGTGGAGGGCCTCGATCCCAAAGCCTCTCCATGCAGTTGTTCTATCAAAACAGTCCCTACATTTACAACCGCACGAAGATCACAAGGTCAAAGGTAATTCAACAACCTTTGCTCGAGCGACGCTGTCCGTTGGATAAGATTCAATATCGAACATATTGAGCAACATATCGAAATATTGGCCTCGTAGCTTGGGTATTTTCAATGTTTGAATTGGCATGGACAGTTTTCCGCCAAAACTCCGTCTTCGTTGAGGAAGACGTTCTGAACGAACAGAACAACTTCTCAAAGGTTATTCAGCAATCTTTGTTCGTGCGACGCTTTCCGTCAGATATATTACGATATATAATATATTGAGCAACATATCGAAATATTGGCCCCAAAGCTTCGGTATGTTGCATGTTTGAAATGTCATGAAAAGTGTTCCTGCCAAACTCCCTCCTCCTTCAGACAGACGTTCTGGAACGAACAGCAAAAACATCAAGGCGAAAAGGTAATTCCAACAATTTTTCGAGCGACGCCATCTTCAGATATGATTCTAAATAGAACATATTGAGCAACATATCGAAATATTGGCCTCGTAGCTTGGGTATTTCAAGTTTGAAATGTCATGGAGAGCCTTGATCCCAAAGTTCTCCATGCGGATGCTCTTATCGGCCAAACGAACTCTTCAGAAAAGAGGAAGTTGAAAGAAGCCGATGGTCAACGATTGCAATCGCAAAAGCGACTCTCCTTCATTTTCTAAATATCATGTCATCAGATAACATAAACAATTGTATTGGATCATAGAAACAATTTCGAAATGTTGGCCTCGTAGCATCGGTATTTACCATGTTTGAAATGTCATGGAGAGCTTTCCTGCCAAAGTTCTTCCATGCAGTTGCTCCAGCATGGCAGTCCCTACATTTACAACCGCACGAAGATGACAAGGTCAAAGGTAATTCACATCCTTTGCTCGGTGGACGCTGTCCGTTGGATAAGTTTCAATATGGAACATATTGAGCAACATATCGAAATATTGGCCTCGTAGCTTGGGTATTTTCAATGTTTGAATTGGCATGGACAGTTTTCCGCCAAAATCCCTCTTCGTTCAGAAGGAGGTTCTGGAACGAACGGCTGAACTTTTGATTGCCAAAGGTAATTTAAGAACCTTTAAGCGAGCGATGCTGTCCGTCAGATATGTTTTAAAATATAACATATTGAGCAACATATCGAAATATTGGCCTCGTAGCTTGGGTATTTTCAATGTTCGAAATGTCGTGGAGGGCCTCGATCCCAAAGCTCCTCCATGCAGTTGCTCCTATCAAAACAGTCCCTACATTTACAACCGCACGAAGATCACAAGGTCAAAGGTAATTCAACAACCTTTGCTCGAGCGACGCTGTCCGTTGGATAAGATTCAATATCGAACATATTGAGCAACATATCGAAATATTGGCCTGTAGCTTGGGTATTTTCAATGTTTGAATTGGCATGGACAGTTTTCCTGCCAAAACTCCGTCTTCGTTGAGGAAGACGTTCTGAACGAACAGCAGAACAACTCTTCTCAAAGGTTATTCAGCAATCTTTGTTCGTGCGACGCTTTCCGTCAGATATATTACGATATATAATATATTGAGCAACATATCAAATATTGGCCCCAAAGCTTGGTATGTTGCATGTTTGAAATGTCATGAAAAGTGTTCCTGCCAAAACTCCCTCCTCCTTCAGACAGACGTTCTGAACAGCAAAACATCAAGGCGAAAAGGTAATTCAACAATTTTGGCTCGAGCGACGCCATCTTTCAGATATGATTCTAAATAGAACATATTGAGCAACATATCGAAATATTGGCCTCGTAGCTTGGTATTTGGCAAGTTTGAAATGTCATGGAGAGCCTGATCCCAAAGCTCCCTCCATGCGGATGCTCTTATCGGCCAAACGAACTCCTTCAGAAAAAAGAGGAAGTTGAAAAAAGCCGATGGTCAACGATTGCAATCGCAAAAGCAACCTCCTTCATTTTCTAAATATCATGTCATCAGATAACATAAACAATTTCATTTGTATTGGATCATAGAAAACAATTTCGAAATGTTGGCCTCGTAGCATCGGTATTTACCATGTTTGAAATGTCATGGAGAGCTTTCCTGCCAAAGCTCCTTCCATGCAGTTGTTCTACATGGCAGTCCCCTACATTTACAACCGCACGAAGATGACAAAGGTAATTCACATCCTTTTGCTCGGTGGACGCTGTCCGTTGATAAGTTTCATATGGAACATATTGAGCAACATATCGAAATATTGGCCTCGTAGCTTGGGTATTTTCAATGTTTGAATTGGCATGGACAGTTTTCCCGCCAAAACTCCCTCTTCGTTCAGAAGGAGGTTCTGGAACGAACGGGCTGAACTTTTGATTGCCAAAGGTAATTTAAGAACCTTTAAGCGAGCGATGCTGTCCGTCAGATATGTTTTAAAATATAACATATTGAGCAAATATATCGAAATATTACCGTAGCTTGGGTATTTTCAATGTTCGAAATGTCGTGGAGGGCCTCGATCCCAAAGCTCCTCTCCATGCAGTTGCTCCTATCAAAACAGTCCCTACATTTACAACCGCATCGAAGATCACAAGGTCAAAGGTAATTCAACAACCTTGCTCGAGCGACGCTGTCCGTTGGATAAGATTCATGAACATATTGAGCAACATATCGAAATATTGGCCTGTAGCTTGGGTATTTTCATGTTTGAATTGGCATGGACAGTTTTCCGCCAAACTCCGTCTTCGTTGAGGAAGACGTTCTGAACGAACAGCAGAACAACTCTTTCAAAGGTTATTCAGCAATCTTTGTTCGTGCGACGCTTTCCGTCAGATATATTACGATATATATTATATTGAGCAACATATCGAAATATTGGCCCCAAAGCTTCGGTATGTTGCATGTTTGAAATGTCATGAAAGTGTTCCTGCCAAAACTCCCTCCTCCTTCAGACAGACGTTCTGGAACGAACAGCAAAAACATCAAGGAAAAAGGTAATTCAACAATTTTGGCTCGAGCGACGCCATCTTTCAGATATGATTCTAAATAGAACATATTGAGCAACATATCGAAATATTCTGTAGCTTGGGTATTTGGCAAGTTTGAAAATGTCATGGAGAGCCTTGATCCCAAAGCTCCATGCGGATGCTCTTATCGGCCAAACGAACTCTTCAGAAAAAGAGGAAGTTGAAAGAAGCCGATGGTCAACGATTGCACCGCAAAAGCGACCTCCTCCTTCATTTTCTAAATATCATGTCATCAGATAACATAAACAATTTCATTTGTATTGGATCATAGAAAACAATTTCGAAATGGTGGCCTGTAGCATCGGTATTTACCATGTTTGAAATGTCATGGAGAGCTTTCCCGCCAAAGCTCCTTCCATGCAGTTGCTCCTAGCATGGCAGTCCCTACATTTGCACAACCGCACGAAGATGACAAGGTCAAAGTAATTCACATCCTTTTGCTCGGTGGACGCTGTCCGTTGGATAAGTTTCAATATGGAATTATTGAGCAACATATCGAAATATTGGCCTCGTAGCTTGGGTATTTTCAATGTTTGAATTGGCATGGACAGTTTTCCCGCCAAACTGTCTTCGTTGAGGAAGACGTTCTTGAACGAACAGCAGAACAACTCTTTC
>JACADM010000058.1_pt1 | contig 39555 bp, 43 predicted proteins | sample 7512371 | NCBI WGS metagenome assembly JACADM01 (sample SAMN14389041, study PRJNA612141) | algae metagenome | isolation source: non-axenic algae culture | place: India: Navi Mumbai | collected 2017-01
TTGCGTGTCCTGATCCCGGTCGTTGAAAATTCAATTGCCGGCAATGCATTCCGACCAGGGGACGTTCTGCCCTCCCGCAAGGGTCTGACAGTCGAGATCGGCAATACCGACGCGGAAGGGCGGCTGATCCTCGCCGATGCCCTGGCTTTGGCCGACGAGGAGGATCCGGACCTTGTCATCGACATGGCGACTCTGACCGGCGCCGCCCGCGTGGCGCTCGGTCCGGACCTGCCGCCTGTCTATGCCCGAGATGAAGCCTTCGCGAAAACGCTCGTCGAGCACGGCATGGCGCGTCGGCGAGGTCGACGATCCGCTTTGCCCATGCCGCTCTGGAACGGTTATGACAAGCTGCTGTCTTCAAAGATCGCCGACGTCAATCACATCTCGACCGGCGGGCTGGCGGATCGATCACCGCCGCCCTTTTTCTCAACCGGTTCATCAAACCCGAGACCGAGTGGATGCATTTCGACATCTTCGCGTGGGCACCCGAGGCCCGCCCGGGTCGTCCATATGGCGGCACCGACCAGGGCATCCGGGCACTCTTTGGCGTGCTCAAAACCCGCTACGGTCAGTAGCCCCGTCCCCGGTCGACAACGTTGCGTAAAGGCTTGCCGGCCTGATGATCGGCAATAATCTGCGAGAAATAGCGGACCCCGCTGTGCTCGTTGGATATCGCCGCGATGTGGGGTGTGACGAAACAGGTTTCGATCTCCCACAGTGGACTGGTGCGGGGCAGGGGCTCGACTTCGAACACGTCGAGACTGGCCGCGCCGAGCGTGCCGTCTTTAAGTGCGGCAACGATATCGGCTTCCTTCTGGTGCCCGCCACGGGCCGCGTTGATCAGCACCGGTCCGCCACCAGGCGGCCCCTGCGCAGCGCCTTGAAGGTTTGCATATTCAAAATGCCCCGTGTTTCCTCCGTCAGCGGCAAAAGGCAAACCAGTATGTCGGTGGCCGCAAGGAAGTCGGCGAATCGTGCGTCTCCGGCAAAACCTTCCACGCCCTCGATCGACTTTGCCGAGCGGCTCCAGCCATTGACGGCAAAACCGATGGCCTTGAGCTTTTGGGCCGCGTCCGTCCCAAGCACGCCCAGGCCCATGATTCCCACTGCGATTTCGTGGCTTGCCGGGGGATAAAGCTGGCTCCAGACTTTGGCCTTCTGATGGGCCGCGTATCGCGTGAACAGCCTTTGATGCATAGTGACCTGTGAGATGACATAGTCGCTCATGCAATGGGTGAGTTCGTCGTCGACAAAGCGAATGACAGGAACGTCAGGAAGCGAGCGGTGCTCAAGCAGAGCATCGACACCCGCACCCAGCGACAGGATGGCTTTGAGATTGTCCAGGCCCTCGAAGCGTCGGGCGCCGGCTTCCAGACAAAGATGTATTCAATTCTGCCGGATCGAATTCCTCACCACGCGTGACAACGCGATAGTGAGGCATTGCCTCGCGGAACCCTTTCGCCAACCCGCCTCATCGATGCCGGTTAAATGCAACAACAGAGCCATTGAATCCTCCCATCTGTCCCTAAAGAAAAGGCCGCACCCTATGGCGCGGCCCAATATACATGTCGTCGCTCAATAAACGATCAGTTGGCCGGCGTTTCGGGCGCGGCCTCTGGCTCGTCCGCGTCGATCACCACCGGGTCGTCCCCTTCAGCGGACTCCTCGAGATTGAGATCCTGGACCTCTTCGACAACGGCTGCTCGCGGGGGCCGCGCCACCCGTAAGCTCGATGGGATTGTCCGAAATCGAATTGAGGAACACGATCAGTGCGGCGCGATCTTCGACATTGGCCAGTCCCGGAAAGCTCATCCGCGTGCCAGGCGCAAATCGGCCGGGCTTTCAAGGAATGCGCTGAGATTTTCCGGCGTCCATGTCTCGCCCTCGGCGCCCAGCGACGCCAGTGCGTCCGAATAGGAATAGTCCTCGTGCTGGGCGATTTCCGCCCCGACGACATTGTAGATGCCCGGTCCGACGCGGTTAGCGTTTTCAGCCGAATAGTCGTGGCAGGCCTGGCAGCGCACTATCAATGCCTCGCCGTCCTCAGGTGTTACTGACGCCAATGCAGCGGTCAGTTCGTCTTCAACCGGCGCCTCATCGCTGCCCTCGCCCTCGCCGCCCTCGGCGGGTGCAGCTTCTTCCTCGGCAGGAGCCTCGGGAAGCGGGAAGGGATCGTCCGAATTTTCGCGCAGGAATGCGATAAGATTGGCGCGATCTTCAGGGTTGGACAGGCCGGCAAAGCTCATCTTGGTGCCCGGCGCATAATTGCGCGGGCTTTCCAGAAAGGCGTCGAGATGTTCGTAGTCCCAGATTTCGCCATTGGCCCCAAGCGTTGCCAGCGCATCCGAATAGGCAAAGCCCTCATGGCTGGCGATGGGGTGGCCGACCACCCCGTAGATGCCGGGTCCCGTGCGGTTCTCGTTCGACGGAGAATAATCGTGACACGACTGGCACCGGGTAATCAGGCTTGCGCCTTCTTCGGCAGAAGCTGTTGCATGCGGGCAGCAATCGAGGGCACTTCCGGTGCTTCTTCGCCGCCACCTTCGCCTTCGGCAGCGGGCTCTGGAGGTCATAGCTTGCGCCACGTCCCTCGATCGGAGCGTAAACCTCGTCAGCGATGAAGCTGACACCCATCACAAAGACCAAGGTGCCAAGAATCGCACCAAAAATCTTGTTGAGTTCAAATGAATTCATAACCTCGGTCTCTCCGTACCGTTATCCCCGCCCGAGCGCCGGCAGCAGAACGCAAAACACGGGCCCTCGATCGGCGATCCGGGAAGCAGGGCGTTTCCACACCTGCGCCAAAGCCACGGATTCGACCGTCAAGCCCGCGCGCGGACCATATAATGGAAGCAACGGCCCACGCAACCGCCATAGGCCGGGTGCGACAATCCCGCAAGCCAAATTTTGCCGTCCCAGCGTTCAATTGACACCCATTGGTCGGGAGGGTTAGGTGCGCGCGCATTCATTCTTTGGGACCACGCCTATGTCACGCAAGATCGCCTTTCAGGGAGAATTGGGAGCTTTCAGTCACGCCACGGCTGTAGAGCTCTTTCCGGACGACCAGCCGGCCCCCTGCGTGACGTTCGAGCAAACCATCGCCGCCGTGCAAACGGGAGAAGCCGATTACGCCGTCGTGCCGGTCGAAAATTCCCTTTATGGCCGCATCACCGATATTCACCACATTCTGCCCGAAAGTGGTCTTTATATCATCGGCGAACATTACCTTCCCGTTCGCATGAACCTGTTGGGGGTACGTGGCGCGACACTGTCGGACATTGAGGCCGTACAGTCGCTCTCGGTCGCTCTGGGTCAGTGCCGCAAGTTCATTGCCAAACACAAACTGCGCACCATCAATTCGGTCGATACCGCTGGATCGGCCCGCGAAGTCGCCGAAAAGGGCGATCGGTCGATCGCTGCCATCGCCTCGCGCTTTGCCGCCGAAACCTATGGGCTTGATGTCATTGCCGAAAACATCGAGGATGCTGCCCATAATACGACCCGTTTTTTGATTATGGCCCGCGACCCGATATCGCCCAAGCCGAACGGGACGAAAATCAAAACCACCTTTGTCTTCCGCGTTCGCAACGTTCCCGCAGCGCTTTACAAGGCTATGGCGGATTCGCGACCAACGGTGTCAACATGACCAAGCTCGAGAGCTATATGGTCGGCGGTTCGTTCACGGCGACCCAGTTCTATGCCGATATCGAGGGACATCCCGACGACCACAACGTCAAGCTGGCGCTTGAGGAACTGGGGTTTTTCTCCGACCATTTCAAACTGCTCGGAATCTATCCGGTAGCCGACTCCGCGCCGTGAAAGAGTCCCACTGACCTCTTGCAAACCCGTTCCCGATGCAGCACATAGGGGACGGAGGTTGGTGGCGGACGAACCGCTCGCCAACCGGGTCAGGTCCGGAAGGAAGCAGCCCTAACGAGTACGGCACGGGTCGTCGTCAGCCTCCTGCTCTATAGCGCCATTCGGTAATGGCGCGGGCAGTTCCCCCAGCAACGGCCCGCGATGGTGACCCCCCAGACCCCAGCAACGCCCTACCAGGTTCTGGCCCGGAAGTACCGGCCATCGAGCTTTGAGAGCCTTGTGGGGCAGGACGCGATGGTCCAGACGCTGGGCAATGCATTTGCGACCGGCCGTATCCACCACGCCTTCATCCTGACTGGCGTGCGCGGTGTGGGCAAAACCACCACCGCCAGAATTCTAGCCCGCGCCTTCAACTACGCCGATGAAACCGGGCCGCATGCAACGCTCGATCTGTCCAGAGAAGGGGTTCATTGCGCCGAGATTATCGCCGGCACTCATGTCGATGTCATGGAAATGGATGCCGCATCCAATACCGGCATTGATTCCATTCGCGAAATCAACGCAATGACCCGCACCCCGCCGATGAGCGCACCCTATAAGGTGTTCATCATCGACGAAGTGCACATGCTTTCGACATCGGCGTTCAACGGGCTTTTAAAGACACTCGAAGACCACCACCCTATGTGAAGTTCATCTTCGCAACGACGGAGATCCGCAAGGTCCCGGTGACCATCCTGTCGCGCTGCATGCGTTTCGACCTGCGGCGGATTTCGCCCGAGGTCATGACGGGGTATCTCTCTGGACTGCTCGAGAAAGAAGCCATACCGGTCGAACCCGAGGCCCTCTCGATGATCGTGCGCGCCGGGGAAGGCTCCGCGCGCGACTGCCTTTCGCTGACCGACCAGGCCATCGCTCACGGTGGCGGGCAGATCAGCGTGCAGTCGGTACGCGATATGTTGGGGCTCGCGGATCGGGCGCGGATCATCGATCTCTTTGAGAAACTGATGGGCGGCGACATCGCTGGCGCACTCGACGACACGCGCGCGCTTTATGATTCGGGCGCTGATCCGACGACGATTATCACTGATCTGGCCGAGTGACCCATCTGGTAACGCGCATAAAGATCGTGCCGTCGGCGGCCGAAGATCCGGTGCTGACACCTGACGAACGCAGCCGCGGGGCCGAACTGGCCCAAAAGCTCGGTCTTCGCATCCTGACCAGAACCTGGCAGATACTGTCGAAAGGACTCGCCGAGATCGCCCAGTGGGCAACGGTCTGCAATCGGCGGAAATGGTGCTGATCCGTCTTGCCTATGCTGCCGATCTGCCCAGCCCTGACGAACTGATCGAGAAGCTGACAAGCCAACCTGGCGATTCCGGCCCGGTGCCGTCTGCTCCGGCCCCCAATGGTGGTGGTGGCGGAAATCATGCGCGCGCCTTTGCGCCGTCCGCAGCGCCCGACCCGTCACCGCAATCGGCGACACGCACCGAAGCGCGTACTGTTCCCGCAATCCTATGAGCAGATCGTCGCCCTGGCTGGCGAAAAGCGTGATATCGCTGTCAAGCACGCTCTGGAATCTGATATCAAGCCAGTGTCCTTTGAAGTTGGGCGCATCGAGGTGGCGCTGACGCCTACTGCCAACCCTCCATCGTGTCGGTGTTGTCGGCGCGGCTCAAGGAATGGACGGGCGCCCTTGGGCTCGTCACCATCTCGACCAAGGAGATAGCGGCACCCACTTTGCGTGAGGCGCGGCGAGCGGCCGAAGATAATGCCCGAAACGCGGCACTCGAAGACCCGTTGGTCAAAGCCGTGATGGAGACCTTCCCTGGCGCCAGGCTGGTGAACATAAAGTCGCGTCCTGATTTGACCAACGAGCTGGAACGGCAGCGCAGGATTTTGAAGCTCCCATCGAGCCGGAGGAAGACGAATGAAAGATCTTATGGGCATGATGAAGAAAGCCCAGGAATTCCAGCAGCGAGCCCAGGAGATGCAGGCAGAGGCCGCCGCCATGTGGTTGAAGGAACGGCCGGGGCCGGCATGGTCACGGTGACATGACCGCCAAAGGCGACCTCCAGGGCGTCAAGTTTCGATCCTTCGCTGCTCAAGCCCGAAGAGGCGGAAATCCTTGAAGACCTTATTGTTGCCGCTCACGCTGATGCGCGCCGCAAGGGCGAGGGAATTCCTGCAGAAAAAAATGGGTGAAATGACCGAGGGTCTTCCGATCCCGCCGGGCATGAAGTTCCCGTTCTAGGAATCGGGGCGACATGGCGAACACCTCCGGCGGGCCGGAAATCGAACAACTCATCCAGCTTCTCTCGCGCCTGCCGGGCTTGGGCCCGCGCTCGGGCCGCCGTGCCGTTCTTCATCTGATAAAGAAGAAAGAACAGCTGATGGCCCCGCTCGCTGCTGCGCTAGAGCGTGCCATTGAGGCTGTCAAAGTCTGCCAGACCTGCGGCAATATCGATACCATCTCCCCTGCACGATCTGCTCGGACCCGCGCCGTGCTGAATCGGGATTGTTGATTGTTGTCGAAGATGTGGCCGACCTTTGGGCTCTTGAGCGCGCCGGTATCGGCCAGGTGCGTTACCACGTGTTGGGAGGTGTACTCTCCCGCTTGACGGGGTGGGTCCCGACGATCTTTCCATTGATCAGCTGATCCGTCGAGCGCCTGACTATTCTGAAATCGTTCTTGGGGTTAATGCCACTGTCGAAGGACAGACTACGGCCCATTACATCACCGATCGGCTCGCCGATACTGGAATCACCATAACCCGTCTGGCTCACGGCGTCCCGGTTGGTGGCGAACTGGATTATCTGGACGAAGGGACGCTCAGCCAGGCCCTCAAGGCCCGCACCCGATTTTGACCGGCATTTGCCATTCGCACGCCAGCCCGAAATTCGTTCACTCGGGCTTGTCCTCGTAGCCTTCGTTATCGGGTTCGCCTGTGATGCGTGAAATCGCGTCATCGTCATCGGGTGACTGGCTTTCGATATGATCTGCCGGATCAAAGCTGGTCGCGGCATCTTCAGGCGCGGCGCGACCGGCGCCCTCCAGCGCTGCGATGGCCGCCTGGACCTCATCGCGCAACGTGTCGATATCGCTCCCGACATCGGATGCTTCCAATCCTGCGAGGTTGTCTGAAATCTCGCGCAGGCGGTCGAGTCGCTCCTCGGCCGGGCGGCTTTCGTCGTAGAGATAGTCATTAACCTCATCCAGGCTCATGGGCATGAGTGTGGCGCGAGGGTTCGCCTCATCGCCGAGGGCCTGATCGACCGGATGACGCGGCCTTCATGGGGATGTTCTGCCATCGCTCTTCTCCTTGGCATGATCGTGCCGGGACAACGCGGCAGCCTTGCCAAGGTTGCCAGATCATTCGAGAAGTGAAGGCCGTTCCTCTTCGAATTCCAGCGCTTCGATCTTCTCGCCCCGCCGCGTCACCTTGCCGTTGAAATCAGGATGTCATCGATATCCTGATTGGCCTGCCGGAAATGGTTCTGGAGCTTGTTGACCCGCTCATTGAGGCGTCCGACATCGGCGAGAAGCGCGACGACTTCCTTCTGGATGATATGGCCTGCTCGCGCATGCGCACGTCGCGCAGCAACGCCTGAATCACCTGTATCGACAGCATCAGCAGCGAGGGCGACACGATGACCACCCGAGCCCGTGCCGCCTTCTGTACGACGTCCTCGAACCGCTCGTGCAGATCGGCAAAGATCGATTCCGAGGGCACGAACATGAAGGCCGTGTCCTGTGTTTCCCCCGAGATCAGGTATTTCTCCGAAATCGCCTTGATGTGCGTTGTGCAATCGTTGCGAAATCCGGTCATGGCGGCGCGCACCGCCTCGGGGGTCTCCGCATCGGTGATCCGCTGCCAGCCTTCGAGGGGAAATTTGGCATCGATCACCAGCGAGGGCGCATCGTTTGGCATGTGGATCAGGGCATCGGGCCTCGAATTGTTGGAAAGCGTGACCTGAAATTCATAGGAATTGGGCGCCAGACCATCGGCGATGATCGCCTCCATGCGCCCCTGACCGAATGCGCCGCGCTGCTGCTTGTTGGACAGGATCGATTGCAGCGAAACAATTTCGCCCGACAATTGGGTGATGTTGGTCTGCGCTCTGTCGATCACCGCAAGCCGTTCATTGAGCTTGGTGAGCGTTTCGTCGGTCTTGGTTCGATTTTCAGTCATCGACTGGTTGACCCGGTGCGAATTGGCATCGATCCGCTCGGTGAGAACCCGGGCAAGATCGGAGGTTCGCGTGCCGAAAATTTCGCTCATGGTCTGCATGCGACCGGTCATTTCCGACTGAATGCGCATCATGTCTGCCATGTGCCGTTCCATTTCGGCATTGCGCGCGGCATCGATTGCTGCCTGCTCCTCGCGCTGCCGCGCGGCGCGGGTCTGCCCGATCAGGACGATAATGAGCCCGAGCACCGCTATCGCCAGCCCGCCGGCAAGGGCTTCAAGGATGGTTATGGGCGTCCCGCCGATGTCAAAGAGCACTGTTTCCATAATGTTCTTGTTATCTGATTCGCCCCTTCCCATATCCGCTTTGCTTGACCCGCGTGGTACACCTGCATTAACCAGTGCGTCACACACCAATTCCGAGATTTTTGAATGGCCGTACGCGAAATCCTCATCCTGCCCGATCCTCTGCTCCGCAGGTGGCCGAGCCCGTCGAGGCGTTCGATGAAGACCTCCAAAAGACCGTCGATGACATGTTTGAAACCATGTACGACGCGCCCGGCATCGGGCTGGCCGGTCCGCAGATCGGCTATATGAAGCGCGTCGTGGTCATCGATCTGGCCGACGAGGAAAATCCGGACTCCGGCAAGATCGCCATGGTCAATCCCGAGATCGTCGGCCTGAGCGAACAAACCGCTGTGTCCGAGGAAGGGTGCCTGTCGATCCCCGAGCTCTATTACGAGGTCGAACGGCCCGCCGAGGTGACCGTCAAATATTTCACGCCCCAGGGCGAGGAAATCACCCGCCACGCGACGGGTCGCCTTGCGGTCTGCATGCAGCACGAGATCGACCATCTCGATGGCGTGCTCTATATCGACTACCTTTCGCGCCTCAAGCGTGACCGCGTGAACAAGAAGTTCCAGAAAAAGGCCCGGCTCGCCAGCTGATCTGCGCGCCGTCCATCCGTCTCGAAATCGAAGGGCAATCCGATGCGCGTCGTCTTCATGGGCACCCCCGATTTCGCCGTGCCCACGCTGACCGAGATCGTCATGCGCGGTCATGAGGTCGTTGCGTGCTATACGCGTGCGCCCAGGCCCGCGGGACGCGGCCAGGCCGAGCGCAAATCGCCGGTGCACCTGGCGGCCGAAGAGTTCGGCATTCCGGTGTTCACACCGAAAAATTTCAAGGACTCCGCCGACGTCGCGACCTTTGCGGCGCTGGGCGCGGAAGTGGCGGTGGTCGTTGCCTACGGCCTGCTGCTGCCGCCTGCGGTGCTTGAAGCGCCCGAAAAGGGATGCCTGAATTTGCACGGCTCGCTCTTGCCGCGCTGGCGGGGTGCCGCGCCCATCCAGAGGGCCATCATGGCGGGGGACGAGCGCACGGCAGTCTCGGTGATGAGGATGGAAGAAGGGCTCGATACCGGTCCGGTAAGCCTTGTCGATTTCATCTCCATCGGCCCGGACATGACGGCGGGCGAACTCCATGACGAAATGATGCGCACCGGCGCGGACCTGATGGGCCGGGCGCTGTCGGCGCTTGACCGTGACGCTCTCGAATTCACCGCTCAGCCCGATGATGGCGCCACCTACGCCAAAAAGATCGAGAAGGCCGAGACACGGATCGATTTTTCCCGGCCCGCACAAGAGGTTCACAACCATGTCCGCGGCCTGTCGCCTTTCCCCGGCGCGTGGTTCGAGATCGAGCTTGGCGGCAAGCCGGTGCGGGTCAAGGCGCTGCGCTCGACCTTGACCGAAGGGCAAGGCGAGCCTGGCACCGTGCTTGAGGGGCTGACGATTGCTTGCGGGCAAGGCGCCGTGCGGTTCAGGCAGGTACAACGCGAAGGCAAGGGTGCAATGGATGCTGAAGCCTTCTTGCGCGGGGCGGGCGATTTGACCGGGCGCCAGGTGGGCTGATGCCCCGCTACAAGCTGACCATCGAATATGACGGAACGCCCTTCGTGGGCTGGCAGCGCCAGGCCGATGCGCTTTCGGTGCAGGAAGCAATCGAAATTGCCATCGAAGCCTTTTCCGGCGAGGCCGTGCGCACCCAGACTGCGGGCCGCACCGATGCGGGGGTTCATGCACGGGGGCAGGTGGCCCATTTCGACCTCGAACGCGAATGGGACCCCTTCCGCGTGTCCGAGGCGCTGAATTACCATCTCAAGCCCCACCCGATCGCCATTTTGGACTGCCAATTGGTCGGCGGGGACTTCGAAGCGCGCTTTTCGGCCAAAGCGCGCCATTATCGCTATTTGATCCTCAATCGCCGCGCCCGTCCGGCTCTGGAGGCCAACAGGGTTTGGCACGTGGCGGTGCCGCTCGACGAGAAAGCCATGCAAGAGGCCGCGCAGACCATTCTGGGGCGGCACGATTTCACGACCTTCCGTTCCGCCCAATGCCAGGCCAATTCCCCCCTTCGCACGCTGGACAGGCTGGACGTCAAGCGTGAGGGCGATCTGATCATCATCGAAGCGTCGGCGCGCGCCTTTTTGCATCATCAGGTGCGCTCCATGACCGGATCACTGAAGCTTGTGGGGGAGGGCGCTGGCCAGTGACTGGCCTGAAGACGGCGCTCGACGCACAGGACAGATCGCGGTGCGGGGCATGGCTCCATCCTCCGGGCTCTACCTGATGGCGATCGATTATTAGTCCAAGGGGAGCTGGGCGAGGATAAATACCGCAAGGATCATGGCAAAGAGCTGAGCCGCCAGCACCATGACGACCTCGCCGCCCCGCAGCCCTGCGATGATACGCAGAATGTTGATTTCTGCGATGAAGGTGGCGATGGCGATGGCTGCCCACAGCGTCAGGATGATCGCGACAAGCGTTTCGCCCGCTGTCGGGCCAAGCATCAGCGCGCCAGCGAAAGCGACACAAAACGTCACTCCAACCAGCCCTCCGACCGCGATGGCGTTGACCCAGTTGCTGGCAACCATGACGGATCGGAAACCATGCAGCGCATCAAGGCGCGGCAGGACAACCCGCAGCGCGACGAAGCGGGCCGCGATCAGGGTGCCGATGATGAAGAGTTGACCGGCAGGCGACATGGTTTGCCGGGCCGCGGCGCCCATTCCCGTAATGGCCGTGAAGACGACAAACGCCACAATCAGGGCAATGAAGCTGCCTGCAAGTCCACGCTGGGAGAAGTCGAACCGGGAAAGGGCATCGGGGCGCCCCAGCATCAAGTGCCAGGTACCCCCGACAGCCGAGGCGCCTTCTTCGATCAATTTTGATCGGCGGTCTGCCACCCCGGTCAGATCTCGGGGGTGGGCACGGGACCGTAAAGAACCCCCACGGCAAGCAGGGCAACCAGCATGCCTATGGTCTGGACGACGATGAGCATGACGATCTGCCCGGCCTTCATGCCCACCACCAGCCGTGCATTGTTGATGCGGGCCAGAAAACCGATGACCACGGCCAGAAGCAGGATCAGTTCCGCGCTGGTGGTCACCAGCGCGACAAAGGCGAGTGCGATCGAGACGACGGCGTTCACCCAGTTTTCGACTGTAACGAAGGCCGCGAACTTCTCGGTGAGCCCGGTGAGGCGCAAAACGACCCACGACCCGCCCATGATCCCGGCATAAAGCAATGCATTCTGAACCAGCGCGGCGAAGGTCGAGACCTCAGCCTCTCCCGGGGCCACAAGCGCCGAAATGAGAAAGGTGACGGCCACCGAAACCAAGAGCGCGATAAAGCTTGAGATGAGCCCGCGCATGTCGGTGAAGAAATAGCCCGGCGCGTCGCGCCGCCCCACAATCAGCCGCCAGGTTCCGGCAACAGCGGAACGGGTTTCTTCCAAAAGGGTCGGCTGGGCTTGGGACACGAAAGAATGGCTTTCTAAAAGGCGTTGACCAACATGTAGAGGGCGATGGGCAGGACCGCAAGCAGCACGAACAGGGCCAGCCCGTACCCGATCGCGGTGGGGAGGCTCAGCCCGTTTGCCTGTGCCAGCCGGAAGCCCAGAATGCCGGTAACGGCCAGTATGGCGCCGGCCAGCGGTACGCCCAGAAGCGTTGCGAGACCCTCGACAAGTTTCATCGCCGCCAGAAGGTAGAGGCCGGGAACCACAAAGCTCGCGGTGGAACCGGAAAAGGCGCTCAGGCGTGCGACCAGTCCCGTGGCAATGAACAGGGCCAGAAGCGGAAGCAGATGCTGGACGACGACAAGTGCCATGGCCAAGGGCGGGGGAAAGCCGAACCGCAGCGTTGCCAGAACGATGGCAACCAGAACGGCGGCGCCAAAGGCAAGGAAACCACCATTCATGCCCTCGGCGTCAAAGCGAAAATGGCTTTGCCAACCGGGGCGCCTGCCCAGGATCTTCGACCAGCCGGCTCCGGCCTGCTTGAGCGTTTCCAGTGTCATGCCTGCTTCCTTGCCAGAAAGCTGGCGATGTAGGTGGCGTAAAATTCGGCCAGGCGCTCGACATCGGCGACCGGTACCCGTTCATCGACCTGATGCATGGTCGCTCCGATCAGGCCGCATTCGACGACAGGGCAATAGAGCGAGATGAACCGGGCGTCCGACGTCCCCCCGATGGTCGAGAGGAGCGGGCGGACGCCGTTGAAGTCTTCCATCACGTCGCACAAATGAGACACGTGCCCCTCGGGCGGGGAGATAAAGCACCGCGAGATGGGACCGCGCTGTTCAAATTCGAGATGACAGCCGCGCAATTCGATTGCGGCGAGCCGACGGTGGATTTCGGCAAGCAGCGTCTCGCCGGTCCAAATGTCGTTGAACCTGATGTTGAAGCGCAGCGTAGTGCGTTCGGGGATGACATTCGACGCCGGATTGCCGGTGTCGATCGCGGTGACTTCGAGATTTGTGGGCTGGAAGTGCTCGGTACCGTCATCGAGCGGCACGTAGAGCGCCCGCACGATTTCGGCTGCGACCGGCATGGGATTGTTGGCGCGCTGCGGGTAGGCCGCGTGCCCCTGCTTGCCGATAACGGTTATCTTGCCCGAAACCGACCCGCGCCGCCCGATCTTGATCGAGTCCCCGAAGACCTCGAACGAGGAGGGCTCGCCCACAATGGCGAAATCATATTTCTCGCCTTGCGCCTCGGCCCATTCCATCAGCTTTTTCGTGCCGTTTACCGCGTCGGCTTCTTCATCGTTTGTGATGGCGAGAGAGACCGTGCCCTTTTCCAGCGCGCCAGTTTGGGCAAGCTGCGCCACGGCACCGCAGAAGGCGGCGACGCCGCTTTTCATATCGGTGGCGCCGCGGCCCCACATGACGCCATCAACGATTTCGCCGGAAAACGGATCATGGGTCCAGGCGGTGACATCCCCAGGAGGGACAACGTCGGTGTGACCGGCAAACAACAGATGTGGTCCGGGCTCTTTGCCCTTGCGGGTGGCGTAGAGGTTGTCGACCGGATAGGAGCCGTCGCCCTCGAACTTCAGCCGCGTGCAGACAAACCCGAGCGGAGAAAGGAAGGCTTCGAGCACGTCGAGCACGCCCTCTTCGATCGGGGTGACCGAAGGCCGGCGGATCAGATCGGCGAGCAGCGGGACGGCGCGATTGCTCATGATCGCTAGTCGCGCAGAAGATCGTTGATCGAGGTTTTGGACCGGGTCTTTTCATCGACCCGCTTGACGATCACCGCGCAATAAAGGTTCGGGCCGGGTTCTCCATTGGGGAGCGGTTTGCCGGGGAGTGAACCCGAGACGACACCGAATAGGGCGGCACCTTGCCGTAAAAGATTTCGCCCGTCGTCCGGTCGACGATCTTGGTCGACTGGCCGATGAAAACGCCCATGGAAATGACCGAGCCTTCGCCCACCACGACGCCTTCGACGATCTCGGAACGCGCGCCGATAAAGCAATGATCCTCGATGATGACGGGACCGGCCTGCAGCGGTTCGAGCACACCGCCGATGCCCACGCCACCGGAGAGGTGCACATTCTTGCCGATCTGGGCGCACGAGCCGACGGTGACCCATGTATCGACCATGACGCTCTCGTCGACATAGGCGCCAAGATTGACGAAGGACGGCATGAGGATGGCGTTTTTGCCGATGAAGGCCGAGTGCCGCACTATGGCGCCGGGGACGGCGCGGAAACCTGCGGCGCGGAACTGGCTCTCGCTCCAGCCGGCAAATTTGGACGGCACCTTGTCCCACCACTGCGCGCCACCCGGGCCGCCGGGAATGGCTTCCATGTCGTTGAGGCGGAAGCTGAGCAGCACGGCCTTTTTGAGCCACTGATTGACCACCCACTCCCCGTCGGCAGCTTTCTCCGCAACGCGCGCTTGGCCCGAATCGAGCAATCCCAGCGCCTGGTTGACGGCATCGCGCACTTCGCCGGTCGTCTGGTAATTGACACTATCGCGGGCCTCAAAAGCGGCATCGATGGTTGCGGCAAGCTCACTCATGGACATGGGAATTGCGGGCCTTTTAGTCTTGGCAGAAGGAAGGGAGAATTCGGCGCGGACCTTAACCGAAGCGATTGGGTGGGGAAACCCATATTCGGCTTGGGATGCCGGCTGGAGGAGGGCTTTCTTCAAGACATGCAAGAGCCGCCGACGGCGAGATCGCCTCGGCTTGCTGATGACTTTCTTGCTGGTCGCGCTTCCGAACCGAAAACCGGTTCCCACTTTTTCTGGAAGCGCTCCAGACAGACGGCATGGGGCGATGAACGCTCCGCATGTTTAGTTAGTATATGAAGCGATCATCGCCCCACGCATCCGGGGTTTTTGGCTTAGTCGCCCTTCAGAAGGCTAGGGTCAATCCCCTCTCCCTTTCGGGAGTACGACGGCGTTAGCAAAATCGCGCCAGCCTCGAAACCGAGATCAGGCGGCCGGTTCACGCCGTCCGGCGCTTGTGACGTTTGGGCCTTCCCTGCGGCGACCCGCAAGGAACCCGGACCAAACCCGCCCAAACGTTCGTTGCGCTTGCGTCCATATGCGCGGGTTCGTCAGGGCAGTATGGGGGAGGTTGAATGGGCGGGGATAAGTTTCTTTGCGGCTGGGGCGTGTGGCGACGCATCATGATGGATTCCGGGAATAAATCCCGGAATGACAATGGGGGTGGAGCGGCGAGACGGCAAGGGGACGAACTGTTGCGAATCCCCGGTCAACCCAAAGCGACAATGAGATAAGCTCTGCAGCACACATCGGCGTCAGGATCTTGGAAAAATCGCCACCCATCCTTAACACCGCCCTGACATAGTAAACAGAATTGAAAGACCAAAAAGGAGCCTGATGATGGGCCGCAAACGCCATTCCTCGCTGCGTTCGTCCAAGGAGGATATGGAAGCCGTACGCCATTCGCCGCATACGCCGCAGACCGAGTCGGCGGCGTATCGACTGGCTTTCGCCGACGAAGAGTTCATGACCAGCGAAGACCTGCGCGGGGTCCGCTTTCAGCTCGAATATCTCAAGATCGAATTCCGGCTTCGCGAAGCCAATGTCAATTCGACGGTGGTTCTGTTCGGCGGCGCCCGCATTCCCGAGCCCGGCAAGCCCGCCTGGGCGGCAAAGACCGACGAAGCCAAAAAGAACCTTGAGGCCAATTCGATCTATTACGAGGAGGCGCGGCGCTTTGCTCAACTGGCCTCGCTGACCTCAAAAGCCACCGACTTCACCGACTATGTGGTGGCAACGGGCGGCGGTCCGGGGGTGATGGAGGCAGGCAATCGTGGTGCCGCCGATGTGGGCGCGCCCTCGATCGGCTACAATATCGTCCTGCCGCACGAACAGGCGCCCAATACCTATGTGACGCCGCAGTTTTCCTTCAATTTCCATTATTTCGCGACGCGCAAGATTCATTTCCTGATGCGCGCCAAGGTGGTGGCGATCTTCCCGGGCGGCTTTGGAACGATGGACGAGTTTTTCGAGGCCCTGACCCTTATCCAGACCGGGCGTATGGATCGCATTCCCTTGCTGCTGTTTGGCAAGAAATTCTGGAGCCGGGTTCTCAACCTCGAGGCGCTGGCCGAAGAAGGGACGATCTCGCCCGACGATTTCAAGCTCTTCAGTTTTGTCGATACCGCCGACGAAGCCTGGGAGATCGTGCGCCAGACCTACAATCTGCCAGGATCGAACACCCAGCCTGAACCGGAGGGGTTCAAGAAAAGCATGCCCCGGACATGATCCGGGGTGGACACCATTTATTCGGTTCAAAAGCGCGACAAACAAAAAAAGGGCCCGCCGGTGTCGACGGGCCCTCCGGCAATCACCAGACTGCTTACTGGTTGGCAGTGATTTGCACGTTCAAAAGGTCGACCAGAACGAAGGGATCGTTTTCCACTTCGGCTTCCATGCCTTCGAACTCGGAAAAGGCGATGGGCTCTTCGGGCTCGACCGAGATGGTGAAGTTCTGCGGGTCGGCAATGAACGTGTTGACCGCGCTTGTGACCATGGTCTTGAAGGCGGCGTTTTCAACCTCTGCCAGGGCCATCGGAACCATGAACTGCAGGCCGGCCTTGAAGGTTTCGCCATCGACGCCCTGTTCGGCACCGATGAAATCGAGCACTTTCATGAACAGTGAATCGTCGTCATAGCGCAGCGCACCGTCGACCAGCTTCACATCGGCCATCTTCTCGAGCATGGCTTCCGACATATCCGCCATCTGGTCTTCATCGATCTCGATGCCGGCTTCGGCCATTTCGGCCATCTTGAGGTTGACCTTCATGAGTTCGCGATAGAGCTCTTCGGTGTAGCCCTCGACGGCAAAGTCCAGTGACAGCGAACCGAGTTCATCGACCACAAAGGAGACGTCATCGACACTGGCCGCGCCGGTCTGTGGCCACCAGGTGCCCGAACCCGACATCGAAGCGTTGAGTTGGCTGAGGCCGAACGCTTCCATGACCTCCTGGGCCTCGGGCTCTTCGATGGCGCTCAAATCGCCGCGAATGCCGCTGACCTGATAGGCCGAGCTCAGACCGCCCTCGGCCGTCGGCTCCTCCATGGTAACTTCCATGAGGTCGATGGCAAAAAGTTCGGTGCCGCTCTCGTCTGAAATCGACAACGGTCCTGCTGAAATGCGGTCATAGAGGTTGAAGCCGATCTCGATGACCGAATCGAGGCCCGCATCGGCCGGCAACACGATGCCCTCGGCCGCGATGTCGACGAAGCTGACGGAAAACCCTTCCTCCTCATCGGTATATTCGAAGTCGGCGATGGTCGCCCGCTCGGCGCTAAAGCCCCCCTCGGCCGTCTCCACCACGCCGGTAAACACCACATCGCCCGGAACGTCGATATCGTCCTGGCCCGGCATCGAGATGACGAAATCGGAAATCGTTACCGTGTCACCTTCGGCCGTGGCCGAGCCATAGGCAAAGGAAACGCCCATCAGCTTGCTGGTTTCGACGAGCCGATCGGCAAAATCGGTGGCTTCAAGCGCCAAAGCGGCCTGGCTGGTTCCCGCCAAAAGGAGGGCGGCAAGGGAAAGGCGAGATAGGTTTTTCATGACGGTCCCCGTTTTTCGGCGTCTATCACGCCATTTTGCAACAAAGCTGCGAACTTATACCATTGCTGCCACATACGGCCAGCGTTGACGGTAATGCATTGAGATGACTTTTCGATCACGCCAATCAGGCAAAAAAGCGTCAGCGGCAACGCGCGAGAAAGGCCACGATATCGTCAGTGATGTGATGGACATGGTCCAGATCTTCGCCCCGGCCAAGCTCCCACGCGTCGCACTGGTCGTGTTCGAACCCTGAACCGGCCACGACCTGCACCGTCGCCATGCCGATTGCATGAGGCACCCGCAGGTTCTTCTCCAGATCGTCGAACATGATGGCCTGCCTGGCCCCGATCCCGTGTGCGTCCAGAAAGTCCGTGTAGGCGATTTCCAGCGGTTTGGGCTGGTATTTGGCGGCCTTGATATCGAAGATGCCCTCAAAGAGCGAGGACGCCCCCAGGCGCGCGAGAACGGCCTCGGCGTGCCCGGCGCTGGCATTGGTGAAGATGAATTTGCGCCCAGGCAAAGCGGCGATGGCCTCGACGAGTTCGGGATGCGCCTCCACCGGTGAGTAGTCGATGGCATGGACCATTTCGAGATAGTCGTCGGGGTCGATGGCATGGAACTTCATCAGCCCGTTCAGCGTGGTGCCGTGGTCGCGGTAATAGGCCTTCTGCAGATTGCGCGCCGCTTCGAAATCGAGTTGAGCGACCTTCATCACATAACCTGTGATGGCCGTGTCGATCTGGGCAAACAGATTGCACTCACGCGGATAAAGCGTGTTGTCGAGGTCGAAAACCCAGTCCGTGACATGGTCGAAATCGAGGCGGGTGGAGGCGGCAGGCGGGTTCATATGGTTCATACCCCCATTATGCCCCAAATCGATGAATGGGAAATGACCGAAAACGAAGGTGTGATCGGGCCCCCCTATCGCACCATCAGCGTTCCCGCGCCATGTTCGGTGAACAGCTCGAGCAGTACCGAATGGGCAGTCTTGCCGTTGACGATCACCACGCCTTCAACGCCCCGATCGAGCGCTTCGATGCAGGTTTCGACCTTGGGGATCATGCCCCCCGAGATCGTGCCGTCGGCGATAAGCTGCTGGGCCTCGCGTACCGAAAGCTCGGGGATCAATTCGCCATCCTTGTTGAGAACGCCCGGAACGTCGGTCAAGAACAGCAGGCGCTTGGCAAATACCGCCCCCGCGATCGCGCCGGCAAAAGTATCGGCGTTGATATTGTAGGTGTTCCCGTCCCGGCCCGGTGCGACGGGCGCTATGACGGGGATCATCTCCGAGCGGGCCAGAAGATCGAGCAGCGTGCGGTCGATCTCGACAGGCTCGCCGACGAAACCGAGGTCGAGAACGCGCTCGATATTGGATGTCGGGTCGACATATTTCTTGTTGGCCTTTTCGGCAAACACCATGTTGCCGTCCTTGCCGCACAATCCGATGGCCCACTCGCCCTCGGCGTTGATCATCGCCACGATCTCTTTGTTGATCGAGCCGGCCAGCACCATTTCCACGATCTCGACGGTGCGCTTGTCGGTCACCCGCAAGCCGCCCTCGAATTTGGATTCGATGCCGAGCTTTTTGAGCATGTCGCCGATCTGCGGGCCGCCGCCATGAACCACGATCGGGTTGACGCCCGATTGTTTTAGCAAGGCCACGTCGCGGGCGAAAGCCTTGCCCAGTTCGGGATCGCCCATGGCATGGCCGCCATATTTGATGACCACCGTCTTGTTCTCGTAGCGCTGCATGAAGGGCAGGGCCTTGGACAGCACTTCGGCGTCGTAGGCGTTTTCAAGTCCGTCGGCCATGAGGCAAGGCAACTCCGTTTGGTCTTGAAAACTTCTCTAACCCGAACGCGCGCCCCGTGAATAGTCCTCGCCAGGCGCCTTGTGATCCAATTACGGATGAAGCGCGTAGGAAAAATGCAATTGTTACGCGATAGGGAGGGCGCCTATGGCCGATACCGCTGAAATTGCCGATCTTCTGGCGCGGGTCGCTCTGCGCGATCGCGACGCGTTTCGTGCCCTCTATGCCCGCACGAGCGCGAAACTTTTTGGCGTGAGCCTGCGTATACTCTCCAACAGGAGCGAAGCCGAGGACGCCTTGCAGGACGTTTTCATCAAGGTCTGGCAGCGTGCGGAGGGCTATCGCCCCGATGCCGCGAGCCCCATGACGTGGCTGATTACCATTGCGCGCAACAACGCTATCGACAGGGTGCGTGCGCGACGGTCGGGTCATACAGATATTGACGAAGCGTTCGATCTGCACGATTCCGGGATGACGCCTGAGCAGTCGGCAATGAACGCCGATGACGGCAACCGGATCGAGCAGTGCATGGAACAACTCAAGCCCGAACGCGCCGAAGCGGTGCGCCGGGCCTATGTCGAAGGCGAAAGCTACAATGAACTGGCCGACCGGCTGGGCGTGCCGCTCAATACGGTACGCACCTGGCTGCGCCGGTCGCTCCTGGCCTTGCGCGACTGTCTTGGAGCATAATAGACGAAACGATGAGCGATTTTGACGACAACGATCTGAACCGGGACGAAGAGCGCCGCGTGGCGGTTGCTGAATATGTGCTGGGACTGACAAGCGCGCAAAGCCGCGCCGCAATGGCGCGTGCAATCGAGTCGCGCCCCGATCTTGCTGCCGAAGTTGCCTATTGGGAGCACCGCTTCTCCGCCTTTAATGAGGATTACGTGCCCACAACGCCCCCGGCGGGGCTCTTGAACAAGATTGAGCAAAGACTGTTCGCCGATGTGGCCGCCAAAACGCCCTGGTACAATTCGCTCCTGCTCTGGCGGTCGCTGGCCGGGGTCGCGGCCGCTGTGGCCGTGCTCTCGGTTGGTCTCAATCTGCTCCTGCCGACCGTCGAAACACCGCTCGATACCACCCAACTTGTGGCGGCGATGCAGACAGTCGACAGCGATGTGAGCTTTATCGCGCGTTTTGATGCGGGCACCGGGGCCTTGCGGGTGAGCGGTACCGGCTCGCCGGCCGGTGCCGGCAACGATTATGAGCTCTGGTTCATCGAAGGCGACAATGCACCGATCTCGATGGGTGTGATCGATGTGGCCGAGGCCCAGACAATTGCAGTCGATGAGACGCTGCGCGGCCAGTTGGCTCAGGGCATTACGCTCGCCGTCACGCGGGAAGTCGAAGGCGGCTCGCCAACCGGCGATCCCCAGGGCCCGGTCGTGGCAGCCGGCCCGATTGCCGCTATCTGACATTTTTTTTTTTCGAAAAGCTGAAACTTGTTGTTCTCACGCTCCGTAACTGGTCGCGAACTTCCCCAAAAAGGGGAGGTCAAAACAGATGATCTTTTAGGAGACGAACACCATGCAGACCCGTGCTATTGCTCTTTCAGCCCTCCTGGCCACCTCGGCGCTGACTGGCGCTGCTTTCGCGCAGGACAACCCGATGGTCGGCGGCGCGCCGATGTCACCGGACATGAACATCGTCGAAAACGCCGTCAATTCGGCCGACCACACGACCCTCGTCGCTGCGGTGGAAGCTGCCGGTCTTGTCGAAACGCTGCAGGGCGATGGCCCCTTCACAGTATTCGCCCCGACCAACGACGCCTTCGCCGCCCTGCCTGAAGGCACCGTCGAGACGCTTTTGATGCCGGAAAATCTCGAAATGCTGCAGCAGGTTCTGACCTGCCACGTGGTTGGCGTGGAAGCAACCGCGGCTGACCTTGTGGGCATGATCGATGCCGATGGCGGCAGCCATACCATCGAAACGCTGGGCGGCTGCATGCTTGAAGCCACCTATGATGGCGACACTGTAACCATCACCGACGAAAACGGCACTGCCGCGACCGTCACCATCGCCGACGTCATGCAGTCCAACGGCGTCATCCATGTGACCGACGCGGTTTTCACGCCGGCCATGTAAGCAACAGGCACCGCGGCTCAGCGTTCGCCCCCAATCCTGACAATGAGCCGCAAACTGCGCCCGGCCCGCCCTCCGTCGGCCGGGCGCAACCGTGTTCAGCCCCGATACACGCGGGTTTGACTGGATCGCGAGGCAATTTGCTGGGATAAACGCCGCAAGGAGAATGACCATGATCGACCGTCGCAATTTCCTGCTTGCCGGCACCGCCGCCACCAGCGCCGCCACATTGGGCTTTGTCCTGACTGCCAAAGGCGCCGAGGGGGATTTTCCCTTTACTCTCACCGAAACCGAATGGCGCGAGCGGCTCGACGACATGCAATATTATGTGCTGCGCGAGCACGGCACCGAGCGATCCTTTACCTCGGAACTCGACAAGCTCTACGAGCCCGGCATCTATCATTGCGCCGGCTGTGCGCAGGCGCTCTATTCGTCGGAGGCCAAATATGACAGCCGCACCGGCTGGCCCAGCTTCTGGGAAGCGCTGCCAGACGCGATCGGCACTTCGATCGACACGACATTTATGATGGTGCGCACCGAATGCCATTGCTCGAACTGTGGTGGACATCTGGGCCATATTTTCGATGACGGACCCGAACCGACCGGCAAGCGCCACTGCATCAACGGCGTCGCCTTGACGTTCGTCCCGGCCTAGGGTCTGTATGCGGGATCGTTAGTCTGCGGTCCCTCCCCATGAATCTCACCATCATCGAAACGGGCCTCGTGCCAGAGCCATTGCGCGGCCGGTTCCGTCCCTATCCGGAAATGTTTGCCACCATGCTGGCCCGCCATGGCGCCGGCATCACACCCCGCTTCGTGCCCGTGCTCGAGGGGGCGCCGTTGCCCGATCCCGCAAAGCAGGAGGTCGTGCTGATCACCGGTTCGCCAGCCGGTGTTTACGACCCGCTGCCCTGGATGAACCCGCTGCGCGATTTCATTCGCCGGGCCCATGAAAGCGGCACCAAGATGGTGGGCATCTGCTTTGGCCACCAGATCATCGCAGACGCCTTGGGCGGAGATGTGCGCAAATCGGAAAAGGGATGGGGACTGGGGCGGCACGTCTATGACGTCATGCCTGTTCATCCCCATTTCGTGCCGGGTGTCGAAAAATTGGCCATAGCCTGTTCCCATCAGGACCAGGTGATAGCGCCGCCGCCAATGGCCAGGGTGATCCTGCGCAACGAATTTGCGCCCAACGCAGGGCTGCTCTATGCCGGGGGCAAGATACTGAGTTTCCAGCCTCACCCGGAATTCGAAGACGATTATGCCAGCGCGCTGATCGATCTGCGGCGTGGCAAGGTTTCTGACGACACAGTCGAGGCGGCGCACGATTCGATGAAGACCCGCTCGGACAGTGTGGTCCTCTCGGGAGCCATCAGCCGGTTTCTGACCAGCTAAAAGTGTGATCAGGAAAAGTTGCAGACTTTTCCGGTTCGATCACGCGCCAAAGCAAAGACTTAAAGCCACAGATCTATTCAATCGGGCTGCGACTCTAAAGACCCTCGCGCAGCCGTGCCACTTCCCGCCGCAACACATCGATGCCCAGGCCCTTCTCACTGGAGGTGAGAATGATTTCGGGGTGAGCGGCGGGGCGCTTGGCGATGAATTTGGCCGTCATGTCCAGCACGCCGCCAAGGTCCTTTTCGCTGAGCTTGTCGGCCTTGGTCAGCACCACCTGATAGGACACGGCAGCCTTGTCGAGTTCGTTCATCACCGTGGCATCATTGGGCTTGGGGCCGTGGCGCGCATCGACCAGCACATAGACGCGGCGCAGATTTGGCCGCCCGCGCAGGAACTGGTGGATCAGCTTGTTCCACTTTTCGACCGCAGGCTTCGGGGCCTTGGCAAAGCCATAGCCGGGCATGTCGACGAGCCGGATGCCGCCCTCTTGGGGGGCGAACAGATTGAGTTCCTGGGTCCGGCCCGGCGTATTGGACGTCCGGGCCAGCGCCGATTGGCCGACAAGGGCGTTGATCAGCGAGGATTTGCCGACGTTGGAGCGTCCGGCAAAGGCAATCTCGACGATATCGTCGGCCGGAAGATCGGAAACGCGAACGCAGCCCTTGAGGAATATCCAGGGGCGCGCAAACAGCAGGCGGACAGTTTCAGGCAAATCGGTCATTTGGGCGATCCAAAAAAGAAGGGCCGGTTTCCCGGCCCTCGCGCTTGTCGCTATTCGGCAGCCTTGGGCTTGCGCTTGAACGAGCTCTTGATGTTGCCGAGCAGGTCAACGGTCACGCCATGGCGCCGCATGATGAACCATTGCTGGACGACCGAGAGGAAGTTGTTCCACGCCCAGTAGATCACCAGACCCGCCGGGAAGGTCGCCAGCATGAAGGTGAAGATCACCGGCATCCAGTTGAAGATCATCGCCTGGGTGGGGTCTGCCGGGGGCGGGTTGAGCCGCATCTGCACCCACATGGTGATGCCCATGATGACCGGCCAGATACCGATGGCCAGGAACGAGCCGATAACCGGCACCGCACTGGGATCGTAAGGCAGAAGGCCGAACAGGTTGAAGATGTGGGTGGGATCGGGCGCCGCCAGATCCTGAATCCAGCCAAAGAACGGCGCATGGCGCATTTCGATGGTAACGAACAGAACCTTGTAGAGCGAGAAGAACACCGGGATCTGGATCAGGACCGGCCAGCACCCCGAGATGGGATTGATCTTTTCGGTCTTGTAGAGCTCCATCATCGCCTGCTGCTGGGCAGCGCGATCGTCCTTATGCTTTTCCTGGATTTCCTTCATCTTGGGCTGCACGCGCCGCATATTGGCCATCGAGGCATAGCTCTTGTTGGCCAGCGGAAAGAACAGCGCCTTGACGATGACGGTCACCGCCAGGATGGCCAGGCCGAAATTGCCCAGGAATTCGTAGAGCAGCCGGATGAGATAGAACATCGGCTTGGTGATGAAGTGGAACCAGCCCCAGTCGATCATCAACTCGAACCGGTCGATCGAATAGGCGGTCTCATAGGAATCGATGATCGATTCAACCTTGGCTCCGGCAAAGGCCAGGCTCTCGTGCGACGCGTTGCCGCCTGCGGGAACAACGACAGCGTCCTGGGCGACGAAATTGGCTCGGTAGTCATGACCGCTCGGCGCGCTGGTACCGTGGAAATAGCGCGCGTTGATCGCCTGTTCCTGCGGCGGAATGATCGCGGTGGCCCAGTATTTATCGGTAAAGCCGAGCCAGCCGCCCGTCGAGGCGAAATCGAGCTGGCCTTCGTTCTCGAGGTCCGAATAGGAGCGCTCGACCAGATTGGCATCGCCAAGAACCCCGATGGGGCCTTCGTGCAGAATGAAGAAATTCTGGGTCTGGGGCGTATAGAGCCGCGCGATGCGCGAATAGGGGAACAGGGTCACATCGCCGGCGCCCGAATTTTCAACGCTCTGGTCGATGGTGAACATGTAGTTCTCATCGACGCTGATGGTGCGGCGGAATATCAGCCCCTCGCCATTGTCCCAGACCAGCGTCACCGGTGTTTCGGCGGTCAGCGTGTCGCCGCTTTCAACGCTCCATTCGGTCTGCCCGGTGGGCAGCGCCACATCGCTTCCCTGAGCGGCAACCCAGCCCTGTTCGAGATAATAGGGAACGTCCGAGCCGACCGGGGACAGAAGCGTGATGGTCGGGCTATCGGGGTCGGGGGTCTCGTTGTAGCGCAACAGATGGAGATCATCGATGCGCGCGCCGGTCAGATTGATCGAACCGGAAAGAGCGTCTGTTTCGATCGCCACACGATCCGAGGCGGCAAGGGCATCCTCGCGCGTCGCAAAGACCTGGGTGCCGGTGTCCGACGAGGGCGCCGCGCCGGCAACGCCATCGGCGCTGGGGGCCGCCAGGTCGGCACTATCCTGAGCCAATTCCTGCTGGGCCGAAAGTTCGGCCTGGCGCTGGGCCTGATCGAGCTGTGGTCCTGCGATAAAAAACTGCCACCCAAAGAGCACGAGCATGCTCAGGACGACGGCCAGGATCATGTTGCGATTGTTTTCGTTCATGGCTTTGGATGTCCGCTTGGCGCTTGGGCCGGTCTGTGCAGGCGCGCGATGGCCTTGCCGAGTTCGCGCGTCAAATTGTCGAACGGTTCGGACAGGCTTTCGCGCCGCCCGATCAACACATAGTCGTGGCCGGCGACCAGCCGGTCCGAACAGGCCCTCACAGCTTCACGCAGCCGACGCTTGATGCGGCTGCGTTCGGGCGAATTGCCGGTCTTTTTGGTCACGGTGTATCCTACACCGGGAGCAAGGTCGGCAACAGGTGTGGCCTGCAACACAAAGCCGCGCCTGGCAATTTTATTGCCCCGCGCGGCTTTAAGAAATTGCGCCCGTTTTTTCAGGCGCCGTATCGGCAATGCCGGGCTATCCGGCATATCGGAGCGAGGCCCGACTTATGCCGAAAGCCGCTTGCGCCCGATCGCGCGACGGCGATTGAGGATCTTGCGGCCGTTCTTGGTCGCCATGCGGGCACGGAAACCGTGACGGCGGGCGCGCACAAGATTGCTCGGCTGGAAAGTACGCTTCATTATGGTTCATCGCGCGCCGGTCCGCGCGATCCTCTGGTTAAGCTTGTCTGTTGTCTTTAAGTCTTGCGCGAAAGGGAATGGGACAAGCCGTCCCGGGCCATCGGCAAAGGTTGGGCGGCTTATAGGGAAAAGGTGGGGGCAAGTCAATTGCGCTATGGCCACAATCGCGTGTGTTCTCTGGCGCTGGCCAGCGCGCTTTGGCCGCGCTAAAAGCGGGGCGATAACCCATCATGGATTCGGCCGGGGTCTTGGATCAAGGTCAAAGGTTGAGGGCAGCCGCGTGGCGCAGGGCGACAGGATCGATCTTTGCATCGTTGGAGCCGGTCCGGCCGGGATAGCGGCGGCCGAGCGTGCGCTGGCGCGTGGGCTGCGTGTCGTGCTGGTCGAAGCCGGAGAGTTTGGCGGCGTTGCGCACAATTGGGGGGCGCTGCCGTCCCAGGCGCTGGCCGCCGCCGCAGAGCGAGCTGACCATATTCGCAACGCCAGGAATCTTGGCCTGGGCACCGATGAACCGCGCATCAATTTCGCCCGCATCAATGCGCGCATTCGCGCCATGATCGAAGATGCGAATGCGACCGTTTCTCCCGAGCATCTGATCGGCCAGGGCGTCGAGATCGTCAAGGGCCGGGCCCGGTTCGCCGGCCCGGCCACGATCGAGGTCGCGGGACGCTCGATCAAGGCACCCCATTTTCTGCTCGCCACCGGATCGCGGCCCATCCTGCCAGACATTCCCGGGCGCGATGGTGTACCGTTCTTTACGCCAGAAACCATTTTCGAGCTGACCCGCCGCCCGTCTCACCTGATCGTCGTAGGGGCGGGCGCGACGGGGTTGGCGCTGGCCCAGGCCCATTTGCGGCTGGGCGCCAAGGTTACCGTCGTTGAAATGCTCGAGCCACTGGCCGGTGAAGACAGCGAACTGGTCGATATCGTGTTGCGGCGTCTGCGGGCCGAGGGGCTTGAGCTGCGCATCCACACAGGGATCGTCTCGATCGCCGGCGGCGATGAGCAGGTTGCCCTCGATATCAAGGCCGGGCCCGATGAAGAGCGGATCGAAGGCACCCATTTGCTGTTCGCAACCGGGCGGGAACCCGATTTCGAGGGATTGGGCCTAGAGGCTGCCCGTGTGCGCATGCAGGGCTCGCGCCCGGTGCTGGCACGGTTTGGCCGGACTTCGAACCGCCGCATCTTCCTTGTCGGCGACGCCGCCGGACATGTCGGGGTTCACGCGGCGCGCCACAGCGCCGAGCTCGCTGTGGATGCCATAGCCGGTTCGGCAGGCGCCGAGGGTCTGGTGCCGCACGTCGTTGATACCAGCCCTGCCATCGCCAGGATCGGCATGACCGAACCAGAGGCCAGAGCACGATTCAAGGATCGCTTCGAAATTGTCCGCATCGCGCTGGCCCAGACTGACGCGGCCCTGGCGCGCGCCGAGCGGCATGGCCATGCCAAGATCATTCTCGATGACTCGGGCAGAGTGGTGGGCGCAGGCGTGGTGGGCCCCACTGCCAGCGAACTCGTGCCGGTCTTTGCCCTTGCCATTGCGCGGAAAATGACGCTGTCCGAACTCGGTGGGCTTGTCGTGCCATACCCATCTTTCGCCCAGATCATACCCCTGGCCGCCGCCGAATATGCCCGGGGCCATCCCGGCGCCGCGTTCACGGGCTGGCGGCGTCTGCTTAAGCGTTTGTTGCCATAGGTAAAATCGGATTGTAGGCTGGCACAATGACACGCGACATCGCCAAGGTGCCTGGCCCGTTCTCCGGCCTCTCCATAAAGATCATAGCGGCGATCGCGCTGGTCATTCTTCTTGTGGAAGTCGCTGTTTTCCTGCCCTCGCTCGCCAATTATCGCGTTGGCTGGCTCGAGGACCGGCTGCGTGTCGGCGGCGTGGCCGTGCGGGTATTCGACACCGCCCCCGACGTTATGGACCTGCCGGCCGAGATCACCGACCCGCTCTTGCAGGCTGCCGGCGCCATCGCCATCGTCTATCGCCGTGAGGGACAGACCGATCTGATCGGGCTCGAGGCCGTGTCCATGCCCGAGCAGCCCCATCTGGCCGATCTGCGCGACACCAATCCCATGCGGCTGATTGTCGAGGCGCTCGATACTCTGTTTCTTGGGGGGCAGCGCACCCTGCGCATCGTTGGCGTCCCGCCCGGCGCGGGCGACGCCGTGGTCGAAATCCTGATGCCCGAGAGCCCGCTGCGGGCCGACCTTCTGACCTATGCCGGCAATATCGTGCTCGTTTCCATAGTCGTTGCCGGGGTTACCGCTTTTGTCATCTATATCCTGGCCGAGAGCCTTTTGATCGGGCCGATCAAGCGCCTCACCAACCAGATGCTGGCATTTCGTGAGAATCCCGAGAACGGCACACTGGTCATCGTGCCTGACACGGCCCGCAAGGATGAAATCGGCATTCTCGAGCGGGCTCTGGCCGACACGCAGGCCGAACTCTTCGCCATGCTGCGCCAGCGCCGGCATCTGGCCGATCTGGGGATGGCTGTGTCCAAGATCAATCACGACCTGCGCAATATGCTCACCTCGGCCCAATTGCTCTCAGACCAGGTGGCCAATCTCGATGACCCCCAGGTGCAGCGCCTGGCGCCGCGGCTCGTAACCACGCTCGATAAGGCGATAACCTTTGCCCAGACGGTGCTTGATTACGGTCGTCAGCAATCGGCCCCGCCCCGTGCCGAGCCAGTCGATCTGCGGGCTCTCGGCTTCGAGGCCGCGCTTTCGGCCGGGCTCACGGGGCATCCCCGGATCGTGTTTGAAAATCAGGTTCCCGATGATTCGGTCATTCTTGTCGATCCTGACCATCTTGCGCGCGTTTTGACCAATCTGTTCAAGAATGCACGCGAAGCGCTTGAGGCCAGCCCCGATGTCGCAGCGCCCCATATCCAGTTTTCCAATGAGCAGACGGCTGAGGGTATGCGGCTCGTTGTCGCCGACAATGGACCTGGCCTGCCGCCCCGCGCGCGAGAGAACCTGTTCGTTGCATTTGAGGGCTCCGCAAGGGCCGGCGGCACGGGCCTGGGTCTTGCCATCGTTCGCGAACTTGTCGAAGCCAATGGCGGACGCGTGGAACTGCTCGAGACGGCGCAAGGCACAGCTTTCGCCATCGATCTGCCGTCGGGCACCGCTGGGGGCGTCTGACGAATTTCCTCAAAAACTTCCCCTCTGGCCCCTTGCAATGGCCGCCGAGCCAGTATAAGCGTTCGCCTGCCGCTCGGGGAACTGCCCCGAAACCGCGTTCACCGCACCGGCACTGCGCGCCCGTAGCTCAGCTGGATAGAGCACCAGACTACGAATCTGGGGGTCAGAGGTTCGAATCCTTTCGGGCGCGCCATTCATTTCAAAGACCTGGATTGCGTCACCAACATCCCGCTTGCGCAGCGAGGATAAATCCGGGTCGCTGATCGGCGCTATAGAGACGATCGACTAGCACCTGAACAGGATTGTCATCCCGACATTAACGCGTTCTTTAGCACGCGCGACTTGTCGCTGCGGAGCGAAGCATTCCGTTAACTGTGGGCGGCGAGTATGGCTCCAACATTGGAGGCCACCCATGAATATTTTCAAGACAGCCCTGGCATTCGCAGCAGCCCTGATGGCCAATCAACCAGCTTTCGCTGGTGAATGGCAGGCTGATCGTCTGCGCGGCGTTGTCCTGGCCATGGTCGATGAGACCTGGATACCAATATCGATTGGCGACGTCATCGAAGACAGCCGCATTATCCGCACGGGCGCCAACGGTCATGTAACGTTCCGGTCAGGCGAACAGGTGCTGGAGATGCGGCCAAACTCCCAGATCCAGATTTCGGCGCTCGAAGGACGTGACTATACATGGGTGCTCCATTCGGGGGGCGAGATCACGGCGGATGTGGAAGCTTTGGATGTCGAGCACTTCGGAATCCGGACGCATCATATGGTAGCGGTGGTCAAGGGCACTCGCTTTACTGTGTTCGCTGACGAAAATGGCGGCGACGTCTCGGTTGAGCGTGGCACTGTGTCGGTCACTGAAAGCGAGCGCGGTCTTTCCGTCGCGATCAATTCCGGTCAGCGTGCCGTCGGCGGCTCGGGCAGGCTGGCGGTCGAGGGTCAGGGCCAGCTACCCACGGTGGTCGATGCTGCAGGACGGCCGGTAATCGTGCCGACCAGCGCCCAGTCCAACGGTATGTCCGACAGTTCGGACGCACCGGGCAATTCGGGCAACGCACCCGGCCGTTCGGGCGAAGCACCCGGTAACTCGGGGAACACGCCGGGACAATCGGGCGGTGCACCAGGCAATTCGGGTGATGCGCCGGGCAACTCTGGCAATGCACCCGGTCGTTCGGCCGAAGCACCGGGCAATTCCGGCAATGCGCCCGGTCGTTCGGGCGAAGCGCCTGGAAAATCCGGAAATGCGCCAGGCAATGGCGTTGGGCAGGGCTAGGCGACAGCGCGCGTCACCGGAGGCGGGCGATGTTCCGAACGCAAGCTGATACATCGACTCGAAACCGACGTTACCGTCTGGCCGGAGCGGTGCTCATTGCAGTCGGTCTTTTTGCCCTGGCCGCGCTCAATGCGACGGTTTCGCTGGACCGCGACCTTGCCGATTGGCGTTTTGGCCAAAGTTCGCGCGCAGCATCCCAGGACATCGTCTTTCTCGATATAGACGGAGCCACTCTCGATACAGTCGGTGTCTGGCCCTGGCCGCGCGCGGTCTATGCCCAGATCATCGACAGGGCGCTTGAACTCGGCGCCTACGATGTCTGGGTTGATATCGATTTTTCGGCGGTCAGCGCCGGCGGGGACGATGCGGCCCTTGCAAATTCTCTGGAAGCTGCGGGCGGGTATGTGTATCTCGCTGCGTTCCAGCGGAATGAGAGTGGCAACCTCACACGCCCACTGCCAGAGTTCTTGAAATACTCGGACATGTTCTCTGCTGGTGCGCTCACTGACGTGTTGGGCATCGTTCGGGCCGTGCCTTCTTATGCATGGAGCCAGGAGGGCGGCATTCCATCGCTCGCCACCGCACTGGCGGGAGGCAGTGAAGGCTCTTCGTATCAGTCGCTCGACTACGGAATCGACGCGGACACCATACCGAAAGTTTCAGCGCGAGACCTGCTCAATGGCACAGCCGAACTCGATCTGATAGCCGGCAAGCATGTTGTTCTGGGCGCGTCAGCTCTGGAGTTGAAAGACCTGTTTTTCACACCGAACCAGGGGCCACTGCCCGGAGCGGTGGTTCAGATCCTGGCGGCCGAAACTGCACTTGCAGGCCGTGGGCTCGTTAATGCCTCGCCCTGGTGGATGACCGGGTCCGCATTATTGCTTCTTGCTCTACAGGTCGCTCTGCCTATCCATGGTCCCATCGTGCGCATCGTCGCTCTTGCGATTGGAGCGCTCGCGGTAGAGGGCATTGCGCTTGCTCTCTATCTTGGGAGTGCCGTGATGCTGCCCACCGGCATCTACCATGCTGGAACGGCGGCACTGATGCTTGGAACCGTAATCCTTGATACCCGCATTCTCGGCTTCCTGGTCCAGCGACTTGGCGGCGAACGCGATGCCTTCCGTGCCATGCTCAAGCAGGTGATCGCGGACAATTTTGATGGCGTGTTGATAGCGCAGCCAGATGGAGAGATCATCTCGGCAAGCCGTTTCGCAACCGAATTTCTTGGGTGTGCTCCGGTGGGCCGGAATCTGTCGGACCTTCTGCCGGTCGAAATCGGCGTCGCAGTCGATAGTGCCATCGACTGCAAGATGAGCGTTCAGGGCGAAGCAATCCTGGAACCCGAAGGCCGGGCCCGAAACATTGAATATGTCGCAACCCACAGCACATTCGGCGAGCGAAAGCAGAGCATTGTCACGGTAACGTTCCGGGACATCACGGCACGCAAACACAGCGAAGCCAGACTCCGCTATCTTGCCGATCACGATCAGCTCACAGATACCTTGTCGCGCTCGGGGTTCCTTAAGCGCCTGCATGATGCACAAGGATGCGGGGAGCAAGTGTCCGGCGTCTTTGTCGTTCAGCTTGAGCGATTTGGCACCATCACCGCAAGTCTCGGACACTGCGCTGGCGATACGCTGCTGCGCCAATTCGCAGATCGGCTACGAGCCAGCGGGTTCTCGGCTGTTGCCCATCTGGGCCAGGGTCAGTTTGCCGTGGCAGCCTTGTCTGACGAGAGGATCGAGCACCAGTTCGAGATGATCGGCAAAACCACCCGTCTCGCTTTCGACCTCGAGGGTCACACGGCAGCTGTCGGCCTGAGTGCCGGCTACGCCGATGCAGACGCTGTGGAAAATCCCGAGACCTGGCTAAGCCGTGCCGAGGCGGCACTCATTTCCAATGACCGGCGAAACCTCAACCAGCTTACCCTCTACGATCAATCTCAATCGGCGCAGGTTTCTCGCAATCGAACGCTTGAGGCCAAGCTGGCCAAGGCGCTCGAGGATGACCAGTTTTTCCTGCAGTTCCAGCCGCAAATCGACCTGCGAACCGGTTGCATGATTGGTGCCGAAGCTCTTTTGCGGTGGCGGCGCGGGACCGAGATTGTCCCCCGGGGGAATTCCTGCCCATCGCGGAAGAAACCGGCATGATTGTCGAAATCACCCGTTGGGTGTTGGTGGAGGCCTGCCGGACTGCGCTGCGTTGGACGAACGGCATGCGTGTGGCCGTAAACATCTCTGCTCTGCATTTCGAACTGGGCGATCTGGCCGCCGACGTCGCGGCGGCGCTCGACATCACCGGACTTCCTGCCGATCGCCTTGAGCTCGAGATCACTGAAACAGCAACCATGTCCATGCGCGCGAACGTGGTTGCCGAGCTCGAGAGACTTAGATCAATGGGTATTACAATCGCCATCGACGATTTCGGGACCGGACAGTCCTCGCTGGCTTATCTCGACCAGCTGCCCTTCGATATCCTCAAGATCGACAAGGCATTTATCGATCGGCTGGCCGTTCCCGGAGCCACGCCCGGCATAGTCGCCGGCATTATCGATATTGCCCAGACGATGGGAAAACGCGTCCTTGCTGAAGGCATCGAACACGCCCACCAGGCCGAGATTCTCAGAAAGCTCGGGTGCGAATTTGGCCAAGGCTATTACTGGAGCCGGCCGATCGACGGTGCACTCATCGCCCAAGCGGCGGCTTGATGGCTCTTAAAGCGGTGATGTGGGCCATTTCAGTGCTGCTGCGGCCCCGTGGGGCGCTTCGGTAGCGCGCCCCACACCATTGCTGTGGAAGGGGAAGCCGGGCGGACCTTGGGCGTTGACGGGAGTTCCCCGCCGAACGTCTATTTGTTTTTCCTGCGCTTTTCGAAACTTTCAACGACACCCTCGGTCTTGCCGGTGGCACCGGCCTGGGCTTGACGCTCATTGCGGACATTCTGCTGATTGTTGGCGCGCAGGCTGTTGCGACCGTGAATGTCATCGGCATAGTCGAACTCGTCGGGTAATGCGCCTGGCTCGACCTTCCCAGCGGGCTTGGCGCCCTGCTGGCCCGTGGGGTGAGCTCCCATTTTCTTGCCGGCATTTGCCATGAGATGTCTCCTTACTTTTGTTTCAGTGGGCTCACGTCTCGGGGCCAACGGGCCTGGCCCGGGGCAAGTTCCAGCGGTCATGCGACAGCGTTCACCTGAGTGAGTGCGGGAACTGCCGAAAGCGGGGCTCGTTTCATAAATTGAACGTCTGTTCACCAAGGAATCGAGCTCATGCCGATCTACAAGCTGTATCCACTTGCTCACCCTCAAGACCCCGGTTGGGATTTGGCAATGAATCATGGCGACGTGCTGGTTCGCGCCAAATCGAGCGGAGACGCACGCCTGGTAGCCGCAGAAGCTGAGGCCGCTTCCGCCGATCGTCACAACGAAAACGACGACATCTTTTCCATCCGCTCCAGCGCCTTCACCGACGACAAGCTTTATGGCGTACAACAGATCAGCGACGGCGGATTGAACCCCGAAGGCAAGCGCGGCGTTATTGAGGGACATGTTCTGACGGCCTGATGCTGCTTTCGCGCTGCAAAAAGGGCCGGGGCGAGGTAGAAATGCTTGAATGGGTATCAGATAACGGCGCGGCCCTGTCGGTTGCGTCAAATTTCGGCATGCTTATCGTCTGGGTCGTCTACCTCGGTACCTTCCTGCGGCAATACAGACGCCAGACCCAGCCAAAGATCGTCATCAACAGGGCCGCAGGCAGGAGCCTTGATGCTGAGTGCTTCATCTCCAACATGAGCACCGAGCCGATCTATGTGGAAGCCATCATCGTCAGCTTCGAGACCGAGGGAAAATGCTGGTCGGCGACGGTTACCGATATTGTACGTCGCGACGGCGAGGATATACCGGACGATCCCCGTCAGCGCACCCGGCAAGGTCCGATGCGGTCCGGTGACTATATGCCAGTGGGCAGTTTCAACGGTCTTCTGGAGCGTATTGTCGAGGAAAGTCCCGACCTTGAGGCGATCGATAATGACGATTTCGAGAAAGCGTCTCTGCGGGTGAAAATCCTGGCTGACTACGCATCCGAAGAATTGGTGATCGGGGCGGAACGGGTGTTTGATTTTGCGCAGGACGGATCGGACTGGTTTCTGCGCAGTGGCACATCCACCCATCAGATCCGGTCTCGCCGTCAACGCCGGCGTGCACAGGAACAGGTGCTCGGATAGGCCAAAGATAACTCAGGTTGTCTCCCGGGACAGTCAGAAACAATTCGCATCGGCGGACATTGATCTCCGGATGTCGCTGACGTCAGGCGACTGAGATCGAACACAGATTTAAGGAGAGTGAGATGTTTCGCACCTTCCTCACAGCTACGGCCATTTCGACCCTGATGTTGGGTTCTGTCGTCGCGCAGAACCAGGATCAGACCTCTCAGGACGAAGGGCTGGACCTTCAGTCCGCCCAGAACGACCCGATGGCCACAAATGCCGGACAGGGGGTGACCGTCCGCAGCGGCGACACAATCTACATTGAGCCTACGAGTGACGGCCAGTTCACGCTCAACTTCCAGATCGGACAGGCCGGAATGGGCACCGCCGTTGGGCAGCAGCCCCAGACTGCGCCAGGGCAAACGATGATGGACCGCAGCCAGCTTGAGCGGGGCGATCCCGAACAGCTGTCCGTCGACAATCTGATGGGCTCGGATGTCTATGGCGCCAACGATGAAAACGTCGGAAACGTAAACGATGTCCTCCTCACAGCAGAAGGCGAAGTCGATGCCATGGTCGTCGACGTCGGCGGGTTTCTCGGCATCGGAAGCCGTCAGGTCGCGCTTGGTGTGGACAATCTGGAGTTCATGGTCGACGCGGGCGGCATCTGGTACGTGTTCACCCCGTTCACCAGCGAGGAGCTGGAAAATCAACCCGAATACAATCCCGACACCTATCAGGACGACCGGGAGAACCAGCGCCTGACCGCGCAATAGGTTTCGCGTCAGGGCCGCGAGCGTCCGGAAGTCAATGTGCGGGCCGGGGTCGACTTCGGCCTCGGCCCCCAGACATCGGGCGCCAACGCGCCGTCTGACTAATTCCCGATATCCGCAGCACAGCGGAAGCCGATCATGGGAGAGCGGGCAAGACCCGCCCCGACGGCCAGAAGTTTAACCGAGCGCTCCGGCGCCAGCGGGCCGGATTCCAAGTACCAGTCCGATACCTGGGGCAGGGGCGCGCAACCGCCTTTAAGGATCGCAAAGCGGGTGCGTCCGTCGTGATGTTCGCTTTCGGTCAGATTCCAGACCATCGGTTCGGCACGGTTGAGCAGGCCCCGATGCGCTGCCACCTGCCATTCGTCTTCAGTCGGCAGGCGCAACCCTGCCCATGCCGCATAGGCGCGGGCGTCGTCGAGTTCGACATGGGTGACGGGTTCGTTTTCGCTCCCAGGGCGCGGCGTTCCCTTGTGCCAATGGGCCAAAAAGCGCTCTCGACGCATGGGGTGATAGTCGGTTGCAGCCAGAAACTCGGCAAATTGGCCATTCGTGACCTCATCGCGCGCAATGGCGATGCTGTGCGCAATGAGCGGACGGGTCATTGTCGCGATCTGGTGCAGCCTGGGCGGCAGGGGGTTCCATTCTTCGATGTAAGGCGTTTCGCCATAGAGCCCGGTTTCCCGCAGCCGATAAGTGACTGTCAGTTCTCCATCAGGAACCTCGAGCAACGCCATGCCGACCGGGACATGTTCGTGGCGAACGATAGGCGCCCCGATACGCTCTGTGACGCGGGCCGAAAAATCCGGGTGGCCGAAGCGATGTCCGGCCCTGGCGCGGCGGGGGGAGCAGCGCGGTTCACAATGCAGGCAATGGCGCCAGCCGGCAGGGTGCCCGAAATCGCAATACGTCCATCCGATTGCCGCTCGGTGGCAAATGTCGCGCCGGACACCAGATCGATCCATAGTTCCTGCTCACCCTCGCTTGGCTCAACAACAAGCAGCGGACCGGCATAGTCTTGGCCGCGATTGACGAGGCTCCACAGGCGCCCCGCCCCCGTTTCCCAACGCGAGGCATAAACCTCTGCGTCGTGACCAGGATGATCTGCCAGCGGTGTCCAGTTCTCGGAAACAAAATAACTGGCATTTTCAGAATAGAGCCGGCGCATATTGGCAAGAATGGCGCGGTCCCGGTCATTCCACCCGACCCACACGCCAAAGACCACCGGCCACACCAGAACGCCGGTGCCGTTGAGCCAGGCGGAATGGAGTTCGTCGAGATGCGAGCGGTTCCAGCGGCGAATGTGATGCAATTCGTGGCGGCGCTCGAACCATTTGGCCCGCAACACGCCGGGCACTTTCGAGTCGGCAAACCACTGCGCCCAACTCATCGTCTGATCGGCAATCTGGGCAAGCGGAACGCGGGATTCGCACTCGATGGGAAGCGTTGGATCGATGGCATCGAGCGCGGTGCGCAGGCGTGAGGAGGCTTCCTTGGAGGAATCGAGGAAGACGGCGTCAAAGCCGCATCGCTCAACGATCGCGGTAACCTTTTCGATCGCTTCGGGACCAGAGCCCGTCTCCCAGGGGTAGTAGGTGAAATAGACTTTGACCCCGCGTCGCTGGAAGGCCGCGACGACTTGGGGAAGCTCGGGAACGTCCTCGAAAAACGCGAAATGGTCGCGGGCATCTATCCCGAGAACGGGATAGGCATTCCAGAGCATGACGGCGTCGAAGCCGCCGAATTCGGCCTCGCCAGCATCGAGATAGGCATCGACAGTAAAGCGCCCAGTGGCAAAGTCGTAGAGCCGCTCGTCCCACAGCCAGACCATTTCCACAATGCGGGGGCCGGGCTCGGCCATCGCCTCGTAGCGATGCGGATCATAGCCAATCCGGTGCCGGGCCTCATCGCGCCAGCGCGTGATGGCGGCGCGCCAGGCTGGCCAATCGACCGGGTCATCGGGTGCGGCAAATATCTTGGCTTCATCAAGGACCGAGAGATCCGCGTCGGGGGCGAGCGGAACCGGAGTGGGCATGTCGATGGGACGTGGGGAATACGGGGAGAAACCGGGGCGGGTCATGACAATCAGTCAGTGTGGCGTGAAAGGATCGAACGGGCACGGGCCAGAATCGGGGCATCGATCATGCGGCCGTCGATTGTGAAGGCTCCGGCCTCGGTCATCCGGGCAGCGGCAAGAACGCGGTGGGCCCAATCGATCTCGTCGGATGTCGGAGCGAAGACGGTGTTGAGAATGGGCACGGCGGAGGGATGCACGCAGCTTGCGCCATCGAAACCGTGACGGCGGGCTTCCTTGGCGGCATCCTCGATGGCTGCCAGGTCGGTGTAATCGGCGATCGAGCGGAATAGGCCGAGGGAGAATTTCCCGTGGGCCTTTGCCGCATAATGGATCAGCAGCTTGGGCGTCCGCAGCACATCGGGATCGGGGATCGCGCCCAGAGCGGTGGCCAGATCTTCACCGCCGGCGGCAAGACCGGCGACCGCGGGATGAGCGGCGATGGCGGCTACATCGAGAAGGGCCAAAGCGTCTTCGATCAAGGCAAAGAGCGGAAGGTTTGGAAATTCGGTCGCCAGTGCACCGATCCGGGCGAGGTTGGCCTTGGAGACATAGAGTCCATCGGCGCCCGCTGCAGCGGCGGCGTCCTGGATTGCGCTTTCCGTATTGATGCGCACGAAAACCTTTGCGCCATTTCGCCGGGTTGATCGGATGGAGGCACCAAGAGCGTTCCTGGCCGCGTCGCGATATTGGGGGCGCACGGAATCTTCGAGGTCGAGGATGATCGCATCGGCGCCGCGCTCATGGGCCCTGGCGATGAAGCGCTCATTGTCGGCGGGAACGTAAAGCAGCGAGCGTAATCTCATTGCGAAATGTCCAATGCGGCGGCGATGCTGGCCGGATCGAGACCGATTTCGCTCAGGATTGCCTCACCATCGGCGCCGAGTTCGGGCGCCGCGCGATAGAATCCGCCGGGCGTCGCCGAAAGACGCGGCAGGACGTTGTGCATGGGCAAGAACCCAAATTCGGCGTCCTCGAGATCGACAAACACTTCGCGCTCACGGAAATGCGTGTCCTCGTAGGCATCGGCGATGGAATAGATCGGGCCGACGGTTGCTCCGGCGTCACGCATGATCTCCAGGGCGTCGTCGCTGGTGCGGGCCGAGAACCAGCCCCCAATTGCCGCATCGACGAGATCGCGGTGCTTGATGCGGTCTGCGTTCGTTGCAAACCTCGGGTCATCGATCATGTCAGCCCGCCCGATGATCCTGAAAATCCGTTCGGCGACCGCCTGTGTCGAACCCGAGAGGGCGAGATATTTGCCGTCAGAGCAGATATAGACGTTGCGCGGGCAAGATGTGTTCGATGCCGACCCCACACGCTCCTTGACGATCCGGTTTTGGCAAAGATCGCTGCTTCGGGACCGAGAACCGAAAAGATCGGCTCGAGCAGAGAGAGGTCGATGACTTGTCCTTCAGCGTGTCCTTTTCCGAGCCAATAAAGCGGTGGTGACCGCGGACGCGCCATAGATGCCAGCAATCATGTCGGCCAGCGCCAGCGGCGGGAGAACGGGCTCACGGTCGGCAAAGCCCGTGCGATAGGCATACCCGCTCATCGCTTCAACGATCGTGCCAAAGCCGGGCAGGCGAGCATAGGGGCCGGTCTGACCATAACCCGACACACGCAATACAATCAGGCCGCGATTGCGCGCATGCAGCACTTGGGGACCAAGCCCCATCTTTTCGAGCGTACCGGGGCGATAATTCTCGATCAGCACATCTGCGCCATCGATCAGTGACCAGAGGGCTTCCATGGCTGCCGGGCGGCGCAGATCAAGCACGATTGAGCGCTTGTTGCGCCCATAGACCTTCCAGAAAAACGATGAACCGCCATCCTTCCAGGCGCGCAACGGATCACCGGCGGGAGGCTCGACCTTGATCACCTCTGCACCGAAATCACCCAGTTGCAGCGACGTCATGTTCCCCGCGACGAGGCGCGAGAGATCGATGACCTTCATGCCCTTGAGCGGGCCATCGGCGTCAGGGGCAAACCTTCGCACCATCAGCGCAGCCTCGCGCCGGTCCTGGTGTCGAACAGAAGGGCCTTTTCGGCGTCGGGCGCGATCGCGATCATGTCCCCGGCCGAATGAATCGCGCGATTGTGCAAACACCACCGACAGTTCGGTCTGCCCGGTTCGCACCACGAGCTCCTGGCTGTCCCCGGTGGGTTCGACGAGAACGATTTCCGCTTTGCGCCGGTATCGGATATGGTGAAATGCTGTGGGCGAATGCCGTAGGTGACC
>JACADM010000185.1_pt1 | contig 39383 bp, 77 predicted proteins | sample 7512371 | NCBI WGS metagenome assembly JACADM01 (sample SAMN14389041, study PRJNA612141) | algae metagenome | isolation source: non-axenic algae culture | place: India: Navi Mumbai | collected 2017-01
AGGGATTTGATATGCGTACCACGACACTCTCGATCATTACAGGCTTATTGGTGCCGGCACCGCAGAACGCCGATCTTCAGGTGGTCAACATCAGCGACGAGCTCATCCTCCCGCTCACGAGCGATTTGCCTGCGTCAACCCAGCGCCCCGGCGTCAGCTACGAATTCTTCGATATCAGGCTCAACGCCGACGCCCAGCCCGTGCTGAGCAATCAGGGCACGTTCGTCATCGTCGGCGATTGCGGAGCCGGCGGGAGCTTAAAGATCAATCAACATCAACAACCGCCCAAGCCCGAACTCCGGCAATATCCGATTCGCCCACGGCGGACCAAGCATCCCCGCTGGCACCCTCTACGACCCCAGCGGCAACGCAAACTTCACCCCAATCACAGGGCCCTACCCCTTCGCGCGGGTCAGGCCGTCCTCAACACCGACTGGTCATTCGAAACCCATCAGACGCTCGGCTACAGCCCGTTCTGGACAAGACCACCCCAATTCGATATCACCGACGATGACTTCCGAAGCGACATCGACTGGGTCGGCGACGGCATCATCATCGGAATCGAAATCACCGAAGACGACGGCGTCCATTACGGCTGGATCGAATTCCAGCGACTGCCGGGCTATGACCCGAACTTTCTCAACCGCTGCTCCGAGCAGTACCGCGTTGTGAGGTACGCCTACGAAACCGACCCGGCGTCCCCGCATATGTGCCCGCACGCTGCCCGCAGATACCAACCTGACGGCTCAGTCACCCCGCAGACTTCTCCGCATGGGTCGCCGCCTTCAACGCAGCGCCCCGAGTGCGACCAAAACGACGACGCCCTGTACACCCGCAGACTTCAGCGCTGGGTCGCCAACTACAACGCCGGCTGCTAGATGCTTGGTCTATTTCTCGAAAGGAATAACGAAATGCATAAATCCTCACTTACGCTCTTAGCCGCTCTGGTATGTGCCGGAACGACCCATGCCGACCTCATCGTCCATGTCGTCAGCGACGGCATGCTCGCACGCAAAACAAACAATTCATATTGCAACGCCCCACCAACACCAGACGAGGATGTGCTCTACTTGGATGTACGCCTCGCACCAGCCGCAAACCTGTATTCAGCAACGACGGTACGATCGTGGTCATCGCTGATTGTAATGGTTCGAGCACATTTGCGAAAACAATCTACCTGAGTGATTGCCCGGGCAACAACTTCAGCAACATCCGATTCGCTCACGGCGGCCCCAGCATCCCGGCCCACACGCATTTCGCGACGACAGGCTGGTCAGTTCCGTTCCCACAACCGGCCCATACCGTTCACCGTGGGGCTGAGGTTGGACCAAGCCCGGATTACACATTTATCGCCGGCGAGGCCTCGGACAAACTCCACTGTGGACTCGCCCGCCGCAATACGATGGAACCGATGACGACTACCGGTTCGATATCGACTGGGTCGGCAGCGGAATCATCATCGGTTTCGAGTTCGACGAAAGCGACGGTGTTCATTACGGCTGGATCGAGATCCAGCGCCTCCCGGGTTTGACGAGCGAATCATCGATGTGTGCAACGAAAACTATCGCGTCATCCGCTACGCATACGAAACCGAAGCCGGTGTCCCCGCGTTGATCACCCCGGGTCCATGTCTCGCCGACACCAACAACGACGGCTCCGTCACCCCGCCGACTTCTCCGCATGGGTCGCCGCCTTCAACACCAACGCCCCGAATGCGACCAAACGACGACGGCTCGTGCACACCCGCAGACTTCAGCGCTCGTCGCCAATTACAACGCCGGCTGCTGATCACACCGCACCATTGAAATTCTGATGACTTCCAACCCGCCCGATGGCGGGTTTCGCCATTCGGCGCGATCACACCGCCACCAGCTGCCCGCGTCCCCGGCCCGCCACGCAGCACCACATCATCCGCGCAGGCCGCCGGGATCACCACCGTCTTGCCCGCATCCAGCGGCAACCCGCGAACTTGCCGCTCTTGCTCGCAAGCGACGCGCCATCGTCTGCGTCACCATGAGCACCGTGCAGGTATTGGGCTTGGCGATCGCCTTCCTCGCAGTGCGCCCGAACCTGCCGCACTGAGAAGTAATCGTTCCGCAGAAGATCCCCGTCGCTCTCCACCCGCGTCGCCGCCGGCGCTTCACCCAGCACGTCGACTCCAGCGCCTCGCGCACATGCAGCTCCTGCCGGGCGGTTGTACCGCTGGATCCAGTCGAGACCGGAACGTCGTGTCGCTCGGCGTTTGCACCTCAGCGACCAGCACGCCGCGCCGAGCATGCACCGTGCCGCTCGGGATCTCGTGCATCTCCCCGGCACCGCGGGCACCGAGTTCAACAGCTCGGGCACCGTCCCCGCCGAGATCGCCCCGCGGAAGTCATCCATCGTGACGCCCGGCCTGAACCCCTTGAGATCACCGGCTCCTCACCGCGCTCGCCCGTCTCCGCAGACAGCACATACCAGCACTGTCTTGAGCGCGCGCCCGGGTTCGCCGCCGCGTACGCCGGCGTCAGGTGCACCTGCACCGACAGATGCTGCCGCGCATCGAGGAACTTGATCGAAGCGGAAGCCCCATCACCGGCTGGCTTGGCGAGCCCGAGCAGCCCTCGTTCCACTGGCGCAAGGCAGCGTGGATCGTCTTGCCCGCAAGCTGCCCCGTTGGCGATCACCGAGCGCCGGGCATACCGCCCCCGCCGCTCTCTGCCGTCGCCCCGGGTCCGCGACCTCCAGCTCTCGCCGTAGTGCTTCTGCTCTTCCAACGGCTTGCCCAGCGTGCTCAGACGCCGACCGCCCCACACCTTCTCCGGGGCATCGGCTGGAACACAAGCGGGTAGGGCTCACTCATCGATCGACTGCTTCCCTGTCACGAACCTCTGGACTTGGGGCTCTGATTCTCAGCACCCGCCTGCCGCGTGCAAGAGCGACTCGCCGTCTACCTCGCCCGCTCCACCACCATCGGCGCCCCGGCGGCCGCATCGCCTCCCCGAAACCACCCCCAGCACTCCGAGATCCCCTAAATCGTCCACCGCCGACATCGCATCCAGCCTTCCCCGCCATTTCCGCGATCCGATCCGCCCGAGGCCCCGTCCCCGCCTCAATCGCCCCCGACCGCCCACCGGCCCCGATCGACAGCCAGCACGCTCGCTGCGTCCTTCGCCGCTCGTCGCCAGCCACCACAGAGACCTCCCGAGCCCCCCACCGCCTGCAACCCCTTCAGCCTCCGCCGCCAGTTCGTCACGCTGCCCCCGGATCGACGCCGCCTCCTCGAACGCCTGCCGCCCCACAGCCGCGAGCCTCATCGAGCCGCGACACCTCCGCCTCCGCCTCTCGCCCGTACCCGCGCACGCCCCAGCCTCGCTCGTACGCCCGATCGACTCGGAGCCGTCGCACGCCGCCGGGCACTTGCCCATCTGCTTGTACACGCACGCCTTCCGCCCGGCGCCTTGCGCTCCTCCGGTACCGGCACCCAGTGCCATCCAGAAACGCCGCGTGCCATGGCGTCGACTTCTCAGGAACGGCCCGATGACGCCCGCCCCTGCCTTGCCGCCCGCAAACTCCGCCGGGTTCGTCGTCCACGACCACTCGAATCCGCTCGCCGCCCGTGACGTCGCCAGCCACCACACCCTGAGCTTGCGCGTCACGCGGTCGTGCAACCCTGGTCGCGCTCCCTGCCGCGTCCATGAACATCAGGTCCGCCTCGAACATCGACCCGCCGGCGCACTGCTCGCACACCTCCGCCGATTCGCGCAGATCACTCACGCCCTCGGCCGCGGGCCCGAGCCGCTGAGCCGCGAAGGGCGCATGTCCCCGTCGAAGCCATCGCCGACAGCACCGCCCCGGCCCAAACGCACGACCCCGTGCGAAGACGGGATCGTGCCGAGTTTCGTTTCATCGAGACCGTTCGACGCTTCCAGACGGATTGTCCAGCGCACAGTCCCCAATGCCGGCCGCGCCCCGGTTTCCGCCCGCTCTTCAGGGCGCCGCTTCGGCAAGATCACGGCCACTTACTGGCCGCGGGCTTTCTCCGGAAGAACCATCCCCGCATCTCCGCCTCAAAGGCGATCTTGCCGTCGATGATCCCTGCGCAGCCGCCACGTACCCGCGGCCGCCGAACTTCACCTCTTTCACGAGGATGTACAGATCATCGCCCACGGTCACACTGTTCCGGAACACGCACTCGTTGATCCGCAGGAAGGCCGCCGGCGAGGATCCCCGCCGGTAGTTGAACATCCAGCACATCAACTGCGCCGCCGCCTCGATCATCAGCACGCCGAAGCAACGGGACATCCGGGAAATGCCCCGGCACCCAGAACTCCCCACGCACCTGCTTGATCCCGACGACCTCCTTGCAGCCCTCGTTGTGCGTACACGACCCCATCGGGGCGACATATCGCCTCTGTGAGGGATCCATGACTCGATGCCTTCCTTGTCCGTCACGCGGGCCGTGATATCCACCCGCGCGTCAAACAGAGCCGCCCCGGTCGGCAAGAATCAACGGTGACCCAGATGAGATCACTTCACCCATGCGTACTGCACCATCTAGCCCCTCAAGGGCGGTTAACCGTTGTTCTGGTCGCGAAGCTCCAGAATCTCCTTGCCGGATCTCCTGAGCCGCGTTACGGATGTCCTGCAACTGCGCGGGCTCGCGTGCCCGCAGCCTTGTTCCCGCCCTCGGCCTTCGCGATGTCGTCCTCGGCCATGACCACCATTTGCTTCAGCTTCTCGAATGACTCCATCGACGATCGCTCCTCTCGGTTGCGAGATTGTTCGAACAGCGACTGACCCCGAGCCCGCTCGGGCCGGAGCACAGGATATATCTTCCCGATCTGAGGCCGGCAAGCTCAAGCGAGAATATACGAACAACACCCTATCATCAAACCCCGCTCAGACGCTTCACGAGCCTCGGCCACAACCAAAGCCCCGTGTGCGTGCTGGCTGTCGCCGCCCACCGTCAAAAGCTCGGCGTCGTCGACGCGATCAGCAATCGCTTGATATCCGCAATCACCGTGTCGTCCTCGCCGACCCGCAATCCACGCTCCTTGCGCACGACGCATCTGCTTCACCGGCTTGACGCCAAACAGCTTGTCCTCGTGGCCAGAACAGATGCTCGGTGCACCGCGTCCTCCACCCAGTGCCCCGCGTGAGTCAGCGCCAGATCAATCAACACCGATCCGGATGACCCTCCTCCGCCGGCATGCATCACGTTGCCGGTGGAGATCGCCGTGAACACCACGCGTTGATCTCACGCGACTCCACTTCGCCAAAACCTCGGCAACAGCTTCTGCACGCCCTGAAGACACCTTCCAACGCCCGCGTTCTCAATGTGGTTGTCACGCACCACTGACGCGATTCGTCCAGCGCCTTCCCAATCCGGCGTCGGTGGCGGCGATCCGAACGAGCCGCTCGCGCTCCGCACGCGCTGGAACTCCACCGTTGCGCGCAGCAATCCACCAGCGATCGCTCAGAAAGATCGCCCGACACAGGCTTCCCGTCCAGACGCTCGATTACCAACCACGCCAGATCGTGACCGCTCAGGCAAGCCCGGAATCCAGCACCCTCGGCGTCGGGTGAGGCACCTGACCTCGACCACATCACGATCCGGCCGTGATGCACCGAGTTGAACTGTCCATTTGAGTTCATTGGCGCGACCGGGATCTTCACGATCACCGGCACATCAACCGAGCCGTCGCGCACTGCGAATAACCCGTCGCTGCGCACCGCGCGCCACGTCGCCCGAAACCACTCGATCTCGCTCAATCGCCCACCACAGGAATCCCGGATCGCCGGTTCCAGCGCCCAGCCAGGCCGCCGGATCGTCACCTGTCTCTGCGTGCCCGCCGGGCTGATCATGCCGCTGGAAGCCTCCTGCCTCGCGCACCAGACAGTCACATCCTACCGCGCGCGTGCCAGCGATACAGGTCCAAACGCAACTGGCGATAAGGTCTCCGCCCTCGCGCGTCAAACCCTCAGGGAAAGCCCTATCACCCTTTAACACGCCCAAGCTGCTTCCGACGCTGATTGAAAAAGCTGCTGACAGAAACGTGCAAACAGCTTGCGATCAACATCATCATCAACCGACACCCGGGCGCGATCGAAACCATCGCGCTGGCCACCTCGGGCTGGGGCCAGAAGCATTCCCTCGGCAGCTTCGCCACAAGCTCCACATCCGCAAACAACTGCGCATCACAGAGATCACGCCGTACATCTTGCTCCCGGGCACGGCCATCGCCGATCCGCAACCTCGCGCGGATCGTGACAAACTGCCCCGGCACTCAGGCACATCCGTCAGCAACGCGCGGCATCAGAGGCGTCACGGCTCCATAAGGCAGATTCGCCACAAGCCGAAACACGCCCGCCAAGCTCCGCCATCACCTCGAGATCTCGTGCTTCGATGCCAGACAATCGCCCTCGATGAGCGTGAATCGCTCGTGCTCACCCAGCCGCTCACGCAGTATGCCCGCCATATCCGCGTCCAGGCTCGCACGCCACGACCACGCACCGCGATCAAGAGCTCCTCGGTCATCGTCCCGTGCCCGGCCCCACCTCGAGCACGACATCGCCCGGCTTGACGCCCGACGTATCCACCAGCTTTGTGATGAGGTTCTGATCGACCGGAAGTTCTGCCCGAGCTTGTGCGGGCGCAGCCCCAGTCATCGAGCAGCCTGCGGATCTCGGTCAGCGTCTGCATCGCTACCAGTCCCCGCCGAGCACGCGGTTGATCGCCTGCGACGCCGCCGTCGTGGTTCATGCCGACCGTGTACCGGGCCTTGGCCTTGACGGGCTCGATCGCGTTGCCCATCGCCACGCCAGACCCGCCGACGAGATCATCGTCACGTCGTTGACCTCATCCCCGATCGCCATCGTCCGCTTCGGTTGATCCCCAGCGTCTCGCACACCACGTGATCCCGCCCACTTGTGCCCTCGCATCGAACGCCTCGAGAATGTGAAACTCTCCCTCGAGCCCCGGCATGCTCGCGCGATGTCACCGCCGGGAATGAGTGCAGCGTCACCTGCTCGCCAGGGCTCATAGATCTCGTCCCGCATCGGCAGCGTCCACGTCGATGGCCACGCGCCGACACGCACCGTCCACTCGGGGTGCTCATCGATCCAGACTCGGACCTCCCGGTGCTCAAGCTCCATGTTCGAGCCACCACTGTCACCGGGTGGAGCCTGTGCCCGCCCTCGCCCGTCACCACCAGATAATCAAAGCCCGACGCCACGCGATCCTTCAGCACGAGCGCGCGTGCCCGCGCCTGTGCAGCACCTCGCCCTGCACCACGGGCTGGCGCATCGCGAACCTGTGCAGCGTCTGACCCGAGCCCGGATCGACCACCATCGAGCCGCCCGCGGTCATCGGGTCCGTCACGCCCACCGCCACGGCCGCGAACACACTCGGCGAGTTGCCCTGTGCACAGCAACACCGTCACGCCCGCCTCGCGAGCCTGCGATCGCCTCGATATTCGCCTCGGGCACATGACCCGTGCGGTCGATCAGCGTGCCGTCGATATCAATCGCGATCAGGTCGTAATTCAGCTTGGTCCTGGCGGGTGCACGCCGTGAGCGTATGCCGATTCAGCCCGGGGCCGCCGAGCGTGATCCCGTTCTTGCCCGCACGCTTGGATTCCAGCAACTGATCCGCCTTGCGGAGCAGCTCTCGAGTAGCCCGTCCCACGGGAACGTCGCCAGCCCGCCCGAGATCGTCAGACGACCCGGCGCATCGATCCCAAGACGCGGGAACCGCTGCTCCTTGATCGCACGCTGGAATCGCTCGGCCACCTCCGCAAACTGCGTCGGGTGGTGCGAGTGCGAATCCCGCGGCCCCTCGGGCTCGTAGAAAATCACCGCGAACTCGTCCCGCCGATCCGGCAGATCCGGTCCGTCGGCCGCGTCAGCGGTGCATCAGACTCACCGTCTCGCGGATCATGTCGCCCGTCTCGTGACCGAACTCATCGTTGAACTGCTTGAAGTTGTCCAGATCAAAGACCAGCACCGTCAGCATCTGACGGTTCGCACGCGCCTGCTCGATCGCCGCCGACGGGAACCGATCGAAATACCGCCGATTCCACGCGCCGCTGACCCGGTCCGTCATCGCCTCGGCCCGGAGCCTGCGGTGCTGATCCGCAGCGCCAGCCAACCCGCCAGCCAACGCGTGCTCACCCAGCGTCAGACCGCCCGGCACAGGCTCATGCCGGGGCGTCAACGCCTCGGATCGCAGCTGGCGACAGCCAACCAAACACCCGGCCGCCGAACTCGACCACCACGCCGTCGATCGGTGCGCGACCATCGTTCTCGGCCTTGACGAACTCCAGATCCGTGCGACGCACGCGACCTGAGCATCTCCATCGCCGGCTCAATCACGCCGCGACCGCCCAGCATCGCCGCGACCAAAGGCCCATCGCCCTCGCGCGACACCGATCCATCGAAGCCGACGACAACGCCCCCACCGACGCAAAGTCGTCACGCTCGACAGGCGCCACGTCCTCACGCATCGGCTGCGTCGCTACAGACTCCGCTCGCTCAGGTGCGATCGTGGTCGGCCCGGACGAGGATTGATCGGGTGCACCCTGAGCAGAACTCCGGCTCCGGCTCCGGCTCCGATGCGAGCACAGAACCGAAGCGCCCAGCCTCATCGCTCAGATCATCCGAGGCTGTCCGCAAATCGGAACCATCGATCAATCCCGGCTCATCAACCGAGGCATCGTCTTCAACGACTTCAAGAGTCGAGGACTCTGATTCGGACTCGGATTCGGATTCGGGTTCGGGTTCGTCTTTGACGTCGGCGTCGACCGCTCCACCGAAAGATCGGCGTGCCCGGCTCAGCGCCGGAACAGCCCCGTCATCCGGATGGATGATCGAGCGCGCTCCGCTGTCGAGATCGTGGGTTCCACCACCCCTTCGTACGCCTCGGAGTCCGGATGGTTCAGGCCGCCCAGAACCAGCACCCGCGCCGCACCACGCGGTGCACCGCGTCGACGAACTCCTCCGCCGACCCCGTGCGCCCGCCGATGTCCGCGTCATGCCCGACAATCACAAACGTCCGCTCGGCCGCCCCGCCCACGGGGTTGCCGAGCTCACCGATCGCCTCGAGCGCCGTCCGCGAGCGGATCAGCTCCAGATCGAGGTCGAGCCTGAGCTTCGCGTCCGGCCCAGCCCACCAGCACCACGCGGGCGTCGGGGTCAGTGTTCTGACCCGTCCTGCCCTGTTGTGCCGTGACCGCTCATCATGTGTCTTCTGGGTCAGATTCGTCCGCCGAGCATGCTCAGTTCATCATCGGTGAGCAGGCCCCCGGTTTGTGCCCGTTTCATCATCTGCGGGATTATCGGACGTCCTAAGCCCCAGGCCCTCTCCCGAGAGCCTCGGCGTCCACGACCCCGACGAGCCCCGGGCTTGCCTGCACCTCGGATCCCGCCGAGCGCCCGGAAGCGTGCATCGGGATCGAGTCGAGCGGGCCGTCCCCATCATCCAGTCCGAGCCTGGTCCATGTCGAGAGGTCTGAGCCTGAATCGGCGCCTCGCTGGTAGACCCAGAGGCGTAGCCACGGCGCGTACCGCTGGCACGCCGTCAGGAGCGCTTTGTCGCGCACTCCGAGGGGCTCCGAGATCAGCAGGATGCCCCCGCCCTCGGCCCGTTGCCGATCGTGCCCATCAGGCAGATCTCGGCCATCGCGCCGAACGCGCTCCGGCAGAGCGTCGGTGTCACGCCCTTCTTTGTCAGAGACGTCAAGAGCTCACGCGGGGCTCGTGCACACCAGAGCACACAGGACACCTCGCTCACGCTCACGGCTTCCGTTCCGTTCGACATCGGTCGGAGTGTACCCATCGCCGATCTCCTTGGCTCAGCCGCCCCGGCAATCTCAATCACTCGGGCCGCGACGCCCCGCGCCGTCAGCCAGCCCAAGCTCCTCGAACGCAACCGACATGCGCCAGCGAGACTCATCCCCGATCGCCTCCAAATGGGCCTGATTCGCCGAGACATTCGCCTCGGGCTCCACCCTGTCGGTTCCGACAACCACACACCAGCTCTCCGCCGCGTTCACCTTCTGGTGCTCGTCGCGGTGCCCCGAAGGGCAACACCAGCGCAGCAGCCTGGCCGCCAGAGGTCGGCGATCGCCCCTCGCGCCCCGGCAGACGTCCGCCGCCGACAGCGCTCCATCCTCGGCAGATACCCGCCACGTGCACGCACACCGAGTTCCTCGTACGCGCTTTAAGCTCGTCCTCACCTGACCCGCCGCACTGGTGCACCACCTGCCACGCTCCTGTCGAACCGCTCGCCCATCGCCCCGATCGCCTTGACGACAAAGCGGTTCACAGAACGCGCGCCGGCTCCCGCCCGTCACCAGCAGCGTCCTGCGATCCGAATCGAGCCCGAAATGCGCGAGCGCTTCAGCACGCGTCGGCATCTCGCGCAGGCGTCGCCGAACGATCGGCCCCACGCGCTCGAACCGTGCATCATCCACCAGTGCATCGAGAACCGAACCGTCGCCCAGCGCTGCATCAATCTGTTCGCCTTGCCCGGCACCGCGTCGAGGTTCACCATGACCAGCGCCCCTCCACCCGAGCCGCCTGCGCCACGCCCGGTGAAACAAACCCGCCCGTCGGACCACGACCACCGTGTCACACGTCTTACGCAATGCCCTGATCGCCCGGCGTCCCGTGGACCGAGCCACCCCAGTTCATCACGAACCGCAGCAGCGCCATCGGCTTCATCGCCAGGGCTTGGCCGGGCTCACCAGTGTGTCGAACACGAAGCCTTCGATCCGCTCGTCCTTGAGCACGCGTGATCGATCTCTCGCTCGGATATGACAAACGTGCCGCGCGGAACCGGTCATGCGGCTCTGCGAGCGCTCGGCGATGGCAAGATTGGGCTGGATGTGCCCGCCCCGCCGCCGGCGAAGACGACGCCGAGCTTTGCGCGCCCGCTCACGCCAGTGCCGGCCGGCGACCCCTCGGGCTCCTCGGTTTCGTTGCTTTCGTCCGGCTCGGTGTCGCACTCGGGCTCGCTGCTTTCGGTCGAGATCGCTTTCTCGCCCGCGGAGCGGTCAAAGCGGATCAGCAGGCCCGGCCGCCGAAGTCAGGATCCACCCGTGCCGCCTGAACTGATCAGGGCAGGGCGATGCCCTGGTCGGGCGAGCTTGGTGACGACGAGCAGGTTGATGCACGCACGGAGCCCGATCGTCGCGACGACGCCGAGCGCAAAGAGGCGAGCGACCGGTCGGCGTTCGTTCTTGGCGATGTCCAGTCCCGTGGTGAGCAGGACGACGTACAGGAACAGGACGAGCCGCGACGCCGAAGAGACCCAGTTCCTCGGCGATGATGGCGAAGATGAAGTCGGTCGTGTCCTCGGGGAGGTAGCCGAACTGGAGCCCGTGCCTGAGCCCTCGCCCGACGACCTCGCCGTTGGCGATGGCGCCCATGGACTGGATGATGTGGAAGCCGTCACCGGCGGGGTCGGCGTAGGGTCGATGAACGAGGTGATACGGCATGCGGTAGTCGGAGGTGAACAGACCAGCCGCGACGACCGCAAGCCCAGCCGGTGCCAGCAAACCGATGTGCCAGAGCTTATGCCGGCCGCGAGCAGGATGATCACACCCGAAGCCCCGATCAGGACCGCGGTGCCGGGTCTTCCTTCATGATGACCGCGCGATCCCGAGGGCCGCCAGCAGCGGGACAAGCCCGGTCCAGAACTTCAGGCGTTCGCCCGCCGAGACAGCACACCGGGCGAGCAATCCCAGCATGCTCCACTTGATGAACTCGCTGGGCTGGAACGAGACCGACCCGAGCACGGGCGCGGGGAACTCGATCCGCGCGAGCTGAAGTTGCGGTTCCGAGAGATGCCCGGCACATAGACGAGCAGGAGGACAACGAGCATCATCCCGACGCCAAAGGCCAAGAGCGGCCAGACCCGGCGAGGGCTGGGTGTCAGCAGCACATTGGTGAGACGCGCGGGCATGAAAGCCGCACGCCATCGCCAGCATCGCCGTGGCCATAGATCCCCACGCCCCGAGCATCGTGACGGGTGTCAGGCCACCATCCCCTGAACGGGTGCGTCCGCAGTGGCCGGCTCGATGACCATGCCCGCTGGTGACCATGAGCACGCCCACCATGAGCAACGCCAGCGCACAAACAGGATCTGACCTGAGCGGATCACACCCTTGCATCGTCCAGTTACCATCGATCAGAACACTCTTCGCCCCATGCCCCGGGAGGCCCGACATGACCCGCCTGCTCGCTGTGCTCTGCTGCTCGATTCTGGCCCTGTCCGCCAAAGCCGACCCGGTCGAGGGACGCACTGACGGGGAACGTGGGCGATGGCACGCTCACCGCCTCCCTCTCGGCCCTGAACACCCATCTTGAGACCAACCCGAACGACGACCGGGCGGCTGCGCTCGGGTTGCTGAGAATCGTCAAGACGGGCGAGGACTCGGCGCAGTGGATGTACACACGGCGCGGGCAATCCCGCCCGGCCGGCGGATTCGTCTTCCCGATGCTCAGCGCCATCCCCGGCAACCCTGACCCCACCCGGATCGCTTACGAGGACATCGATACCTTCTTCGAGACCCGATGCAGGACCTCCGTGAAGCGGACGAGATCCTCGGCCAGATCACCGACGGCAACGTCAAGCTCGAAGTCGACTCGCCAAACTCAGGCTCGATCTCAACGGCAACGGCGTCGCCTCCGACAACGAGATGGCGGGCGTTGCGTTCTCGATCCTGTTCAACGGCGGGCGACCACGGGCGAGGACGTCCAAGCTTCGTCGTCGCGGCCGACCGCGCCGACGCTGAGTGGCTCCGTGCGTACTGCAACGTCTTCCCGGCCGTCGGCGAGATGCATCTGGCCCACGACCACCGCGAGTTTTTCGGAGCGCGTCGGGCATGTCGTCTTCCCGAATATCGAGACTCCCCACGAATACCTCCGCGGGCGCAGCGTCTTCGACCCGACGATGACGGGCCCGGATGTCACGGACATCATCGCCCCGTGCACCTGCTGCGGTTCCCCGTTGATGAGCCGCGCATGGCGACCGCGCGAGCACTGGCTCCGGCGATCGGTCACAGCCGGGTCATGTGGACGCACGCGCTGGTCGAGACGGACAACGACCGCGAGTGGCTGCCCAACCCGACCGGACGCCGCGATGCGGAACTTCGAGATGACCGACGAGCCGCATCAAGCTCTGGCACGATCTGCTGGCCGACACCGAGGATGCTCAACGGCGAGAAGCTCGTCCGCTTCTGGCGGGGCGATGGCACCAGGGCATCAACTCAAACGCGTCTTCGAGGAACCCCAGACCTTCGACCTGATCCTCTGGATCCGTGGCTCGGCGGCGGCGGACTACCTCGAAGAGGGCGAACTCACACGCGACTTCTCGGGCGCGATTTCGAGGACGCGTTCGGGCACCGGCCATTTCGGTATATTTTCTATGTGAACTGATTCACAGAGGAAATCAAACGTGGACAACGAACAAGTCAGCGAGAACTTCGTGCAACAGCTTGAGGGTCACCGGCGTCTTCTCTCAGAGAGTTGCCAACCTTCGGCACAACACGCCTTCGAGCAGTTACGCCGATGGCACCCCGCTTTGCTTCGGGCCAGAACGTGGTGCACGATCGACTCGCAAAGAACGGTTTGCTCGACGACGCGGAGTTCTGCCGTGAATTCGGCATATTCCTGCACGATATCGCCTTCGGTGTGCTGTTCGAGTTACTCACCCTGCACGACGGTTCGTGGGAACTCGATGAAGATCGCGAGTACCAGATCCACATCAAAGACGGGAACCCCGGTCGATTATCTCCACGAGCTTCGAACGACCCGCGCCGATTCCGTTGTGATTACTTGAGCACGTTGAGTCTGACCGTCGGATCGAGATCCGAGAGCGGCCTCGCGATCAGGTCGTAGCCGTCGGCCGCGACGATGCGCGGACGAGTTCGCCGGGGCGAGCTTCTGGCGTGATTGCACATACGTCACGCTGTCGATCTGCGGCGCCCGGTGGTACGCCCGGCCCCGTAAAGCTTGCCGCCGGTTGAGACGCCAGCCGTGGCTTCGACCTCGCTGCCCGTGTCGCGGTCGATGAGGATGTCCACTGCACGCCCGACCCGGAGCGGGTCCTTCTCGTCCCACTGGCTCGCCGGAACTCGGCCTGCTCGAAGGCGATGTCCTGCTGGGCTGCATGATCTCGGCCGCTCGGCCTTCACCTCGTGGGGCACAGCGAGCTTCGGGTCCTCCTCCATCGTGCCCGCGGGCGTGCCGGGCTCTTTAGAGTACTCGAACACCCCCACCGCGTCGAAGCCGACCTCCTCGATGAATTCGAGAAGCTGCTCGTGGTCTGCCTGCGTCTCGCCGGGAAGCCGGAGATGAAGGTCGTGCGGATCGCGATGCCGGGCACGCGGTCGCGGAGCTTGTGCATGAGTTCGAGTTGCTGCTTCGCGTCGACGTGGCGGCGCATGAGTTCGAGCATCCGCTGGCTGGCGTGCTGGAGGGAATGTCGATGTAGGGGCAGCACGTGCCCGTTTTGTGAGAGCTTCGGCGAAGGCGTCGATGAACTCGTCGCGGAAGTTGCTGGGGTAGGCGTACATGAGGCGCACCCAGCCGTGACCGCCCGCGTCCGCGACCGCGCCGTTCACCGCTCGGAGCAGATCGGGCAGGCCGCCTGTGCCGGTGGCTTCGTTGAAACCCCGGCCGATGTCGTCGCCGTAGCTGGTCGTGTCCTGCCCGATGAGGTTCAGGCTCGAACGCGCCGTCGGCGAGGAGTTCTCTGGCCTCACTCACCACGCGGTCGACCGGCTTGGCGCATCTTGCCGCGGATGGACGGGATCGTGCAGAACGCAGGCACGGTTGCAGCCCCGCTCATGCGGAGGTAGGCGTAGTGACGAGGCGTCAGCGCAGGCGGGCCGAGTCGTCCTCGAAGTAGCCGATGCCCTTGCCGTCTTTGCCCTGCACGGTCAGGCCGGTCGTCTGCATGCCGCGATCACGGGCAGCAAGCAGCGCACCCAGTATTTGGGTGACTCGCCCGCATCGTCGAGTCCCGGCGTTCGGGCCGGATGCCGCGGACCGCCTCGATGACCTTGTCGCGGTCGAAGACGCCGATCATCGCGTCGATGCCGGGCTCCCCACTCGAGCATCTTCGCGCGTGGCGCTGCACGAGACACCCGGCGACCACGACTCGCTTGACGCGACCCGCCTCTTTGGCGCGGACGGCGTCCTTGATGACCGCCAGCGATTCGTCCTTGAGGCCCCGAGGAAGCCGCAGGTGTTGATGACCACCGCGTCGGCCGGGTCGACACCTTCGTCGGTCGCGACGTGGTCGCTCTCGGTGAGCGATCTGCCCTCGGTGTTCCGCGTCGTCCCAGCGTTCGTCCTCCGACGGGTGGTACGAGACGGGCATGAGGCCATCGGCGGCCAGTGTGCCGAGCATCTTCTCCGAATCGACCGTTCTTCGGGCAGCCGAGGCTGACGAAGCTGACCGTGCGAATCTCGGTATCGGGCGCGGATTGAGTTGTCGTTTGAGGCGTGGTCATCCGGGCAATGGTAGGCCCGGGCGTGGTTTACGAACCCTAGGCGACGCCGGGGAAACCGGGCGGGGGCCTCGATCGTGTCGAGCCCGAAGCCCGGCATCGGGAAGATTTGCTGCAGGTGCTCGGCGAGTTGCTCGGCCGGGGTCGTCACGAAGAAGCAGACCTCGCCCAGCCGCGTCGCGGCGAACCGCAGGGCCCGGGAGGTTCTCGCGGGTGGTGGCGATCATCACTCGCCGTGCTCGAAGCACGGGCAGCAGCAGCGAACTGCCGGGCCTGTCTGGGCGTCACGCAGGCGGTCGCGCCCGGTTCGATGCGCTGACCGGTGAAACTAAAGACGCCCGCGATCTGCTCGTACTGGCGCGGGCGTCCTCGATGACCGTGGGTCGATGCTGAACATGCTCGGCCGCCTCGCCGAAGGGCTTGCCGACGATGCTGCTCATCGAGAATCTCATCGCGCATGTGCTCGGTCAGGACGCCGTTCCAACAAGAATGTCACCGATCCGTAGTGGCATGATTCAGTCTCCGACGCGGCAGGCGTTGCCTCCGGCAGTCAGACCATCGGGCCCATCGCGCCGCTTTGCCCCCGATCGAGTCAATCGTCACCGCCTGCCGACATTGCGGCTTCTGCGGATCGCAGGCAAGAAACCGCCCCGCCCGGTAAGCTCCGGGATGGTTCTGGACCCGACACTCCCGTGGATCTCTCGCTCGTCGTGCCCGTCGTCGTCGGGGCGCATCGAAGCCGAACTCGGCGACCGAGCGACCGCAGTGGCTGGCCGACCACCACCGACGAGCTCTGCCAGCGAGAACCGGGCCTGAGAGCCGTCGTGTGCACGGATCTGTGGTATTCAACGACGACCGCCTGCGTTCACGGCCGGCGGTCTCGGTCGGCGAGCCGAACCAACGCGTACACCGCGTTTCTGGCCGACAAGCTGCCCGATGTACTCGGTGAAGGACATCTGATCGTTCACTCGATCTGGAGGGCGTGGACTGGTCGCGGCGTGCTGGGACGCGACGCCATCGCCACGCGGCAAGCGACCCAGTGTTCACCGAGCGGTACATGAGCGGTTTCTGCGACGCGGTCGCCAGCCTCATGAGCGCCTAACGACCGTCACTTGCCGATGCAGAACGTCTTGAAGATGAGCCCGAGCACCTCGTCAGGGTCGACTCGGCCCGTGATCACGCCGAGCTGGTCGAGCGCCCGCGCATCTCGCCCGCGATGAGTTCCCACTGAACCCGGCCCGACGACGCAAGCGACCGGCGCTCGAGATGAGCTGCGGCTGCGCGGCGAGGCATCGAGCCTCGCGGCGATCGCCCCACCGGCGGCTGCGCTGTCAGCCCGACGACCGAGGCGATGCGGGCGCGGTTTCGTCGAGATGCCAGCCGTCGAGCGCACACTTCGAGATCCGCATGGCCTGCTCGGAACGGGCTGATCCGCCTTCAGTGCGCACGCGGATTGTCGGAAGATCGCTCTTCAGATCTGCATCGAACACGCCGGCCGGATCGCAGTGCACCATCGCGTCGGCCCGCTCGATCTCCTCGCGCGCGGCGTTGGACCTCGGCGTCGAGCGAACCCGGATGGGCGCATCCAGCCCGGCCAAATCGACAAGCTCGATCCGCCCGCCACCGGGCAGCGAGTTCCTCGGCGATCGCGTCCCGCGTTGTGCCCGGGGCCTCGTCGACGACCGAACGCTCGCGCCCCACGAGCGCGTTGAAGAGTGTGCTCTTGCCCGCTCGGCTCACCTGCCAGCACCACGCGGGGAGGCCCGTCCGCTGCTCGTTGCCCGACGACGACGTGACCGCCGACAGAATCTCGTCGCGTAATGTCCGCAGCGCCCGCGAGCACCGTCGGCTCGATCGCGACGACGTCCTCCGGTCTGCAAAGTCGATCCCAGCCTCGACCAGCGCCTGACGCGAGAGCGACGCGTTCCACGCGGCCGATCGGCTGCCCTGTGCCGAGGACATCAGCCTCTGGGCCGCCCGGAGTTCGTCGGCGCTCGAGGCGGCGATTGTCATCGCGACGCCCTTGGCCTGTTCGAGATCGAGCCTGCCGTTCATGTACGCACGCGCGGTGAACTCGCCCGCGTCGGCGTGGCGCACACCGGGGCGTTTGTCAGCGTGCGCACCACCCGCTCGACAATCGCCGGGCCGCCCGGGATGAGAATGTCCAGCTGTCCTCACCCGTGTAGGACCGCGGCCCGATCGAGACCGCGACCAGCGCGGGCTCGGCGTTTTCTTCGAGTCGCAGGGACAGCCGGTGCGCCGCGCGTTCGCGGTATGGGTTGTGAAGAGCGCATCGAGATCATCGAGCTGCTGGCGCGGAGCACGGCGCGGGGATGTGCCCGGGGCGCTGGCGAGGGCGGCGATGGAGCCGCCGGCGATCACTTATTGCGGCCCTGCATCGCGCGCGCGGCACTCTCGCCGCCCGGCTTCTTGGGGCGCTGGGCCGCCCTCGCGTATGCGTTTCTGCTGCTCGCGGATCGCCTGCTGTTTGTCGGCGATCTGCTGGAGTTTCTGCATGAACGAGCCCTGCACGCGCTTTGGCTTCTTGGTCACCTCGAGCAGGTTGTGCTTCTTGATGCGCGGATCCGTTCTCGATGATCGCGATGGTCGAGTTGGCGATGAAGTAGAGCGCCAGCTGCTGGCGCGTTGTACATGATGAAGGGGAACATGACCACGGTCATGACCTTGATCATCTTCTGCTGGCTCTGCTGCTCGGGTGTGAGCGTGGCCGACGTCGGGGGCGTCAGGAACTTCTGGTGCATGAAGAACACCACGCCGAGCAAGAGCGGCATGATGTTGATCGCAGCTGATCAGGCCCATCAGGGGCAATGTGAAGTGCATGTTCGCCGGCAGCGGGATGAAGTGATCGGGCTCCACAGGTCGGCCATGAAGGGCCACGCCGCCCGAGATCGACTGGAACACCGAAGAACGCGGGCTCGGCGCGCTCGTACAGGAAGTACAGACTCGCGTAGAGCGCGATCCAGATCGGCGACTGGAGCAGCATCGGCAGACACCGAGCATGCCCGCGGGGTTGACGCCCTCCTCGCGCCAGAGCTTGGCCATCTCTTGCTGGAGCTTCTGGCGGTCGCCCGCGTACTTCTCACGGATCTTCTTCTGCTTGGGTTGCAGGTCCTGCATCTGCTTGCCGAAGCTGCATGCGGATCTGCGACCAGCGGTTGATGGGTGCAGGACGCCACGCACGATGAACACGAGCAGGATGATCGCGATCGACCAGTCGTGCACGAACGTTTGGGAAACGGATCAGCGAGAGGCAAGGGATCGCTGAGCCACGTGAACGTGCAGAATGCAGGGCCCGCCGAAGTTGTAAACAACCAGCGCCTTGACGCCCGCGGCATCGGCGGCGGGGCTCTTGGCGATCTCGGCCTCTTTGGGCCCGCGTAGACCATCAGCCCGTCGGACGCGCTCTGCCCCGGCTCGATCGTCTGCTTCTTGCCCGTCAGACGCAGCACCAGCACGCTGTTGTCCGGCCGTTGCCCGCCTGCAGGACGACGCGGTCGATCTTCTCGATCGCGTCCATCGATAGCGGCTCGCCCGGCTGATCAACAGTGTGCACCGCGACGCCGTAGTACCGGTTCGTCATCGCTGCCCAGACAAGCTCGAAGCCCGCGTTGGCGGCTCGTTCGTCGGGCCAGACCTGCTTGCTGGCCAGATAGCTTGTACGTCTTGCCCGTTTGCGGGTCCTGCCAGAGAGCCGATGGGTCCTTGGGGCTCAGTACGTTGGCGCGGGGTGAGGTAATTCTTACTCTGAACGAACGATCGGCTCTTGTCGAGTTCGGGGCGGAGCAGGTAGCCGAACCGCACGCGGCGTTTGTCCCCGCCGTAGGTGACCGCGTCCTTGGGCAGGTCGATCGGGCCGAACTGCACGAACCGGACATCCAGAGGCTGGCCTGAGACGTTGGCGACGCGCTGCTCGATGCGCAGGTCGTTGGTGTTGTCCGTCAGGATGTACGTCCGGCGGAGCCTGAGCACGTCCTCGCCCGCTTCGTTCTCGATGACCGCCTCGAACGATCCCGCGCGACCTGCTTCCAGACGCCGCGACCGACGAGCAGAAACGATTTTGCCCTCGACCTCGATCCAGAGGGCCGCAAAGGGCGTGACGACACTGGAGCCGCTGATCTGCTCGTACTGGAGCTCGACGTGGTGCTCCTCGCCCACGGGCTTGCCGGCGGAAGTCGGTGGCGCTCTGGATGTTGTCGAACTCGCTGGCAAGACGGAGCGGCGATGCCCGCGCCGACGGGGCTGAAGTGGAGCCTCATGCGTCAGCCGTCGGCGTCGATGCCGCCGATCGTGTCGTACGTCGCAGCCGCGTCCAGCACGCGCAAACCTCGAGATCACCCGGGTCCGTCGCCTGCGCGCATCAGCCCCGGGCTCAGACGCCTCTTGTGCCGCGGGTTCTGCCGCGGGCGGATCGGTTTCCGCGATATCGGCATCGCCCGCATCATCCGACTGCTCGCCGGACTGCTCGCCCGGCTGGGACTCTGTTTCAATCGGTTGCTGATCGGCGTTCGCCTCGTCGGGACCGGCTGATGCGTCCTCGGCCTGCTCTGTCCAGAGCGGGCGTGGGCGTCTGCTGTTTGCTGGCGGATTTCGACGAGTTCACGAATACCGCCGTGGCGGCACCGATGCCGATGAGAATCAGAATCAGCGGGACAACGATTCGGAGCAGTCGGTTGGGCGCCATTGGGCGTTCCTCGGGTATCAGCGGCCTTCGTAGAGCGTCGCCGGCCGGTCGCTCAGCCTGGGATCGACTTGATCATCTCGGCCGTCTTGGCAGTCGTACTCGACGCGGAAGAACTCGAACTTGTCGGGGTGCATCGACGTAGGACGCGGGGTCGCCGTCGCGGGCTGACCGACCGAGCCACGTTGATGATCGCCTTCTCCCCGGCCTCGTAGGTGTATGTCTCCTCGGTCATCTCGCTGGGCGGTAGAAGTCGGGCTCATCGGTGAAGACGCCCGGCTGGTGGGTGCCCCACCGCGACCATGGTCCGACGCGCGAAGATGGAGCCGAGCTTGTCGGGATCACCCACGACGTCGTCGGGGAAGATGTACTCGTTGATGGGTCTTCGGGGAGACCTGCACGAAGAGCATCGGTGTTGCCGTCGGGCGGTCTCGACCACGCGGACGCGCAGGCGTCCTGAAGTCGTAGCGTCGGGCTCGCTTCTCGTCGTCGGGCTCGGCGTCGAGCTGGTCGCGCGTCCAGTACGCGGCAGCCGCGGCCGGTGCGTTGAAGTTGGTCGGCTCATAGAGGACACCGAAATCGTGGTTCATAAGCGACCACTCGCATCGTTCCTCGACGAGGTCGAGGCACTCGAGCGGGTTCGCCGATGATGTCGCCGGGCAGATGATGCGGTCGACGCCCGGCGATCGATGTCCGCGAGGACGGCCCTGAGCGCCTCGGCGTTGGAGTGGATATCGCTGATGATCGCGGTTGGCACTGGCTGAGATTCCGTCTGAGGGCCTTGGGCGGGGCCGATGCCCGTCTGCCAGGGCCGTGATGCTAGGGAACGCCGGTCCGAGCACCCCGGGGCCCGTCGGAGGGCCTGACTTGAGTAACCGACAGATTAACGACAGACTTTTCCGTCCTCTGCCGTCCTTCGGGGTGAGGTTCTAAGATTCCGGTCGATCTCGCCGACAAGCATCAGGCGAGGCCACGACCAGGCCCAGTGCCCTCCGGGCAAGGAAGGAACCCGAACATGCCCGCAGCCAGCAGCGTGAGCTACCAACGCACCCGCGAGATGTCCATCGACGAGCTTCTGCTCGAGAACCGGATTGTCTTCCTCATCGGGGAGATCAACCACGCCTCGGCCGCCCGCGTCATGATGCAGATGCTCTATCTGGAGAACCAGAAGCGGGGCACGGAGATCAATTTCTACATCAACAGCCGGGCGGGGCCGTCGACGACACTCGCCCTCTACGACACCATGCAGTTCCTGACCTCGCCCGTGGCGACCTACTGCATCGGGCGGGCCTACTCGGGCGGAGCCGTCCTGCTCGCCTCGGGCCAGAAGGGCAAGAGGTACATCCTGCCCCACGCCAAGGTCATGATCCACCAGCCCTACGGCGGGGTCACGGGACAGGCCGCGGACATCAAGATCCGGGCCGAGCAGATCATCAAAATGAAAAGGGTCTCAACGAGATCCTCGCCAATCACACCGGCCAGCCGTACGACACCGTCGCCAAGGACGCCGAGCGTGACAAGTACTTCGACGCCGAGGCCAAGGCCTACGGCCTCGTCGACGAGGTCCTCCAGCACCCGCCGGAAGAAATGCAGCGTCACGCGTTCAGGCGATCCACCGTCCGCAAGAAGACCAGAAACACACCGAGGATGAACATGTCCTACCTGTTCCAATCGTCATCGAGCAGACCGGCAAGGGTGAGCGGTCCTACGACATCTACTCGCGACTGCTCTCAGGGACCGCATCGTCTTCATCGGCGGCGGGATCAACGACGAGATCGCCAACCTCGCCGTCGCGCAGCTCCTGTTCCTCCAGAACGAGGACCCGAAGCTCGACATCCACATGTACATCAACTCGCCCGGCGGCAGCGTCACGGCGGGCCTTGCCATCATCGACACCATGCGATACGTCGCCCCCGATGTCAGCACCTACATCTTCGGACAGGCGGCAAGCATGGGCAGCCTCATCGCCGCCGCGCGCACAAGGGCAGCGCGCCCCTGACCAACTCTCGCAACCTCATGCACCAGCCCTGCTCTCGGGCGTCATGGAGGGCCGGCGACCGACCTCGAAATCGAGGCCGCGAGATGCTCCGCCTGCGTGACCGCCTCTACGGCATCTACGCCGAGGCGACGGGCAAGGACACCGCCCAGATCGAGGCCGACTGCGACCGCAACAAGTGGCTCGACGACAAGGAAATGCTCGAGTACGGGCTCATCGACAAGGTGCTGAACCACCTGCCGAAGAACCCGAGAGCTAAACCGCCCTCGACCCGACAACCGCACACCGATGCGGTACCCTGCGCTCATGAGCACCGGGTCACTGTGTCATCTACCGATTCCGCGTCAAAGAAGGCCGCGAGGACGAGTTCGTCCGCGCATGGACGTCACGATCAAGCTCCGCGACCAGCGCGACGGGCTCGGCTCACGCCTGCACTGGGGCCGGACGGCATCTGGTACGCCTACGCCCAGTGGCCCAGTGCCGAGGCCCGCAGCAAGGCTTCGATGGCCGCCCGTGGACGCCGAAGCGTCGGCCGATGCGAGCTGACCGAGGGCTCGTTCCCCGAGATCGTGCTCGAGCCCGTGGCCGACTATCTCGTCCACACACGCGACGGCTGAACCCACGAACTACACTGCGAGCATGAAACGAGCGATCGTCGGCATCCTGCTCACCGCGTGCCTCGCCGGCTGCAATTCCGGTAAGCGCATCGCCAAGGCCAACGACGCCCTGCGCGTCGAACGCGAAACGCTCAAGGAGCAGGTCACATCGCTCGAAGCCGAGAACGCCGAACCAAGAGCAAAACAGCGAACTCAATCGTCGTCTGGAATCGCCGCTGCCAGAGGATGTGCTCGACGCGCTCCCGCGTGGTGTGTCTCGCGCGCGTCGTCGATCGAATCAAACGAGCCAGCCGACCGCGTCGTTCCTGCTCCAGACAGCCGACGGAAGGGCCGGTTTGTGCAGGCCGTCGCCTCAGTTGAATTGCGTGCGGTGGAACTCGGTGAACAGGGCGAGGATGCTCGCGTGATCGGCGAGCGTCTCGTGACACCGACCGAACTCCGCGAAAGCTACGCCTCTGGTTTCGGCGGCGCGTCGTATCTGCTCCGCGTGCCGCTCGCGCAGACACCCTCGTCCAGCGTGGCGCCGTGCTGCACGACGCGGTGACCGCGCCTCGCTCAAGGCCGAACGCACCGTGACTCCCGACTGATCAGAACTCCACCACCACACCCACATGCAGGTCCGCGGTGAGGATGCTCAGCCTCGATATCCGTATCGAGATCGAGCCCGGATGTAAACCCATCGCGTGCCGACGTCGATCCAGACGTTGTCGACCACGCGGATCTCGACGCCCACGGGGATCTGCAGCGCAAAGCTGGTGTCGTCGTCGCTCGTGCCGTTGATCTCGGCGTCGACCATCGCGATGCCCGCACCGAAGCCCGGTACCCCGGTAACCCTCGTTGCAGACGTCGAAGAGGACGTTGCCCATGATCATGGTGACCTCGATATCGCCGTCGACGTCCTGCACGGAGTCGCCGTCGTCGTTGATGAGGTCATCGGTGTCGTAGAAGCGGCTGGGCGAATTCGCCCTCGAAGCGGTAGCCCACGCCCGGGTCAGCGGGGTTCGGGCCCGGCGAGACGGATGCCAGCGCCCACGCTGTAGCCCACACCGATCTTCGAGTTGGCTCCGTCGTCGCCGAAGGACATCGTCTCGACTTCCGTATCAAACGGAAGACCAGAGCCGCGGCTCCGCGGACGTAAACGCTCGGGTAAGGCCCCGAGCCGTAGACCTCGGCCTCCTCGGCGTAGGGCTGGAAGCTCCGGCGGTCAGCAGGCCGCCCGTGCGCTCGCGGAGCGCTCGTCGGGTCCGTTGGCCGCAAAGGCTCCGCCGGCGACAGCGGCACACGGCTCCGGACACACACGTCATTCGCATCGAAAGGCCTCCGCCCGGATCCTATCACGGGCGCTCGCGGGCTCAGTGGCCCGGCATGGAACTTGCGCACAGATCGCGGACCTCGCCGCGAACCTGTTCCGTCACACGAGAGTTCATCCTCGCCCTCAAGCCCGGCGCTCAGCACACGATCGATGAACCCCGCCACCTGCTTCATCTCGGCTTCCTTGAAGCCGCGAGTCATCGTCGCGGGGTGCCCAGACGGATGCCGCTGGTCACCATGGGCTTGCGCTGATCGCCCGGGATGCCGTTCTTGTTGCAGATCAGCCCGCGTCCTCGAGCCACCTCTCGGCGGCCTTGCCCGTGGTTCACCGTCGGGCGCCCTTAGGGTCCTTGCTCGTCAGATCGACCAGCATGAGGTGGTTGTCCCGCCCGAGGTGATGCGGTAGCCGTGCTCGACCAGCGCCCGGCGAGGGCGCAGCGTTGGCGACCGTCTGCGCTGGTACGCCTTGTACTGGCTTGAGCGCTCGCCGAACGCGACCGCCTTCGACGCGATCACGTGCATCAGCGGCCGCCCTGCATGCCCGGGAAGAGCGCGGTTGACCTTCTTGCTGATCTCCTCGTCGTTGGTCAGGATCAATCCGCCACGCGGCCCGCGCAGGCTCTTGTGCGTTGTCGTCGTCACCACGTGCATGCGGAAATGGGCTCGGGTGCTGACCGCCCACGATCAGGCCCGAGATGCGCCACGTCCGCCATGCGGCAGCGCCCCACCTCGTCGGCGATCGCACGGAACTTGGCAAAGTCGATCGTCCGCGGGTACGCGCTGTAGCCGCACAACAGCATCGCCGGCGTGCTCGCACACCGCCCGCACCGCGTCGTAATCGATCTGCTCGAACTCGGCGCTCTTTCTCGCGCACGGGTAGTGCACGGGCTTGTAGTAATGCCCGCTGAAGTTGATCGGGAGTCCGTGGCTCAGGTGCCCGCCGTCGGCGAGCACGAGGCTCGCGAACGTCGCGCCGGGTTCCATCAGCGCCATGAACACCGCCGCGTTCGCCTGCGCGCCGAGTGCGGCTGGACGTTGGCGTACGCACCCGAACATCTGCTTGGCCCGCTCCTGAGCCAGACGCTCGATCGAGTCGTGGTGCTCGCACCCGCCGTAGTACCGACGCCCCGGCACCCTCGGCGTACTTGTTCGTCAGGCAGGTGCCCATCGCGTGCATCACCGGGATGCTCGCGTGGTTCTCGCTGGCGATCGCTCGATCGTCGGGCACGGCGGTCCGCCTCGGCACGGATGATGGAAGCCGCCTCCGGGTCCTGCTGCTTGATCAGCCCGACGATCTGGTCGTGGATACTCATGGGCCGATCCTACGACCCCAACCGCCCGGTTTCATGGTGCCTCACTCAGGCCTCCGCACCACCGTATAAAGCACGTTGTAGCTCGCCAGACTCCCCCACCCGAGGGCGACACCCACCTCGCATGTGCGAGCCATTCGTCTGGAAGTGCAGCACCTCGAAGCCCGCAGCCTCCCACGCCTCCTTCCCGAACGGGTCTCGCACGTCGGCCGGGGCGTTAGGAGCCGTCTTCGAGCCGCCGGGGACCGCCGCCGAGGTTGTAGACGACCGCGATCCCGCCGGGCTCGAGGGCTTCGTATATGATCTGCGCCCCATCGCAGCGTCGCCGCCCACGTCGATGGGGTCGAAGCCTGCATCGGCTCCTCGGGGTGGACGTACCCCCGCTTGAGCACATTCGCCGCGGATCAGGTCGTAGCCCTTGCCGACGGACTTGCGGAAATTCCAGTCACGAAACCACTGGCCACAGTGCAGCGAGACCCGCCCCTTGTGCCGTCCTCCGCCACGACCGTGTCGGTCAGCCGCGTCGACGCGTAAAGCAGGTGCACGACCGGATCGACCTCGACGCCATCGACCTCGGCCCGCATCTGGCGAGCATTTCGAGGCGCCCGATCTGCCCATAGCCGATGTCCAGAATCCGTTTGAACGCGAACGACTCGATGCCCGCATCCGCCGCACACGCTCGTACGCGATGGGCGAGCCGTTTCGTCGCGTAGTACCGCTCGGGCCGAACGTCACGGCTCTGAACTCTGCCAGATCCTCCTCGCTCAGGTCCCGCCTGTCTCGGCGGGGACCTCGCGGTCGAAGCCGCCTCGACGCGTGGCCCTGCGAACAACGTCTGGCCCTCCACCTCGGGCAACTCCTTGGCCTTGCCGAGCCACTCGACGACCGCCTGCTGCGTGACCACTTCGCGCACGCTCCGCCCTCGGCGAGCGCGCCGCCTCTCCAGTCACGGGCCGCGGACACCCGCTGCCCCCACCACGACACACACACACACGACACCGCCGCCATCGCCACTTGTTTCATCGCCACCTCCACAGCCTGCTCTCGCTGGTTGCGCCCGATGCAACCTACCCGACAGGCTCGGACTCTGAACTTTCGCGCGTGAACTACCTCGAGCCATACCGAACAAACCGAGCAACCGGGCCGGGCACACCGAACAACGAATCAAACCCTGACAAGAAAAAGACGTGAATCAGCCGATAAATGTATTGCAAACGATTACACGCTTCGATAATGTGTATGCAGTTGTATGACGTTCTCATCACTGGGCTCATCCGCGACATGACGTCGGCTTGAGCGGGCACATTCGTTCCTGAAACAGAGCTTTTGTAAAGGCTATCACTCTGTCTGTGTTAGCCGAACAGGCTATCCATGCGCGCGCGCGCATGAGAGAGGAAGACACCATGAACACGTTGAACACCATCGCTTTCGTCGCTCTCGCACCGCCGCCGGCACCGTCTCGGCCAGACCATCGGCATCGACTTCGGCGACATCAACCGCTACTCCGGCGGCAACTACAACGACGTCGACCACCTCCAGAACCCCTCTTCAACCTCGTCGACCTCGGCGGAAACCCACCGGCATCGGACTGAGCGTCTCAGACAGCTTCTGGCCCGGCTCAAACACCGGGGCACCACCACCCCACTGGCGACGCCGCAGGCCTGCCCGTCAACGCCGTCAGCGACAACCTTCGGCTCGCTCGTCGACTTCGGCGGCTTCCTCGAGCCCACCGGCGGCGTCACCTTCAGCGGCATGGACCCGAGCCTCTCTACAACTTCTCCTTCTTCGCCAGCCGCATGAACGTCTCCGACAATCGCGAGGCCCCTACTCGCTCGCCGGCGACCAACGACTCCACCACGCTCGACGCCGCCAACAACACCGGCAACTTCGCCCACATCATGGGCATCTCTCCCGACGCCAACGGCGACATCTCAGCGTCACCGCCGGCCCGAACAACACCAACTCGTCCGGCTTCTACTACGGGCTATGTCCAGATCACCGTCGTCCCCGCCCCGCATCGCTCGGCCTTGTCGGCATGGGCTCGCTCGTCGCCCTGCGCCGCCGCCGCTGATCACAACCGCTACTACACACCCACACGAAAGGACACCACACCATGAACACCAGACACCTCATCGCAGCACTCGCGCTCACCACCGCAGCAACCGCTAGCGCCGAACCCAAGAACCTGCTCTTCTACGGCAGCAGCTTCACCGGCAGCGGCGGCGGCGTGCACCTGCTCGTCCGTGACATCGCCACCGGGCGGGCGAAAAACGCCCGTCTTCGGTCGCGTCGTCGGCGGACAGACGCTCCAGTTCCACCTCGACACCGGCACCTCCGTCATCACCTCGGGCATCATGCCCGGCGAGAACTGGGACGCCGTCGTCCTCGGGAATACAGCACCGCCCACCACCCACCCGAGCGACGGCAACGTGCCCGGATTCCTGAGCGCCGCACAGGGGCTCTATCAGGCCGTCCAGTCGCACAGCCCCGACGCCAGGGCCGTACTCTTCGAAACTGGCCCGCGGCCCGGGCAACTCGGTCTACCCGGCAATCTGGTCCGAACCCGCAGAGATGCAGGCCGAGCGCGCGACAACTACAACCTCGCCAACTCCGTCCTGAACGGCATCGGCACCTCCGAGGTCACGCCGTCGGCGACGCCTTCGAGAACGCGGGGTTCAACCTCGACCTCTACGCGGGCGACATCTACCACGCAAGCAACAAGGCGCGCTCGTCATCTCGCTCGTCATCTACGGCACCATCTACGACGACACCACACTCACCGACATCGATCTCTCAGCCGTCTCGAGCCGACTGGGCCTCTCAACCGCTGACGTCAACGACGCGATCATCCACGCCGAGAGCGTCCTGATCCCCGCGCCCGCCTCGGGCACGATCATGCTGGGCTGGCTGCGGCGATGCCGCAGGCGAGCGTAACAACTGCCACGCAATTCGCACCACACACTCCGGTACGCTCTCCCGCTCACGCCCGCCCGCCGGGCGAGTTCTTCATGCCCCGGACCCGCGCTGCTCGGTACGATCCCCGAACCCAATATCGAGGAGGGACAGCCCATGTGCTATCTGAGCAAAGTTGATTACAACGAGGACCGCATCCACGCCGCCGCATGTATTGCTCCGACGGCCGCGTGGGCGACCACTTCGACGACTTCCTCCAGAACGGGCTCACCCTCCCCGCTACGACCGCCTCTGCCTGCCCGGCGGCCCCGCCTGCCTCGCCGGCCACCCCCAGGCGCACCTCGAAGAACAGGGCGTCGTCGATGGTCAAGTTCCTCTACGACGTCCACGGCCTCGAACGCATCGTCCTCATCGCGCAGGGCTGCGTTCTGCAAGAGCCGCCTCGACCTCACTGAACCCCGACTCGAACTCGTCCAGAAGCCGACCTCGTCCGAGCCGCCGCCTTCGTCCACCGCGTCACCGGCCTCGACCAGATCGAGGGCTACTTCGCAAGACTCGTCGACGGAACGTGCAGTTCGAGGAAGTGCAGGTCTGACCGGCTTGGCCTCGGTTGAAAGACAAAGTCAATAACGAGCCCATCGCGCAAGGCGCTCTTCCCCGCTGTCTCGCTCTTCTTCGGTGGGGCGGCGTCCCGCCGCCCATCGCGTCACCTTCTGCGGCGGAACGAAGCGAAAATACCACAGGCGATGAGGGTAGACCGACTCCCGGTACGGGCACCGCGCTCGCGATACGGAAAGACAGAACGTTGAAAGCCAGATCGGGGCTCGTCGCGCCGACCTCCCAGATCCGGTCGGTGGTCCGGTCGACGCCGCCGCGACCACTGAGCCGACCAAACGTGTCAAACCCGTCAAACCCGGGTTTCCCACATCCCCGATCGTGATGAAGTTGAAGCCGTAGTCGGGCGGAGCGGGCTGGGCGACGGTGGGAGCGCGCAGCGGCGATCAGGAATGCGGCGCGTTTCATGAGCGCAGTCTACAGGGACTCGGGTCAGGAGGGCGGCGGGACGCCGCCCCCACCATGACTAGTAAGCCATGCCGTCGGCGAGAGGCCTCACACTCTCCATCGCAAACCCGGCCCGTACACCGCGCAAGGTCCATCGGCAGGTACACGCCGTGGGCGTGGTCACTGTTCAGGATCACGGCGTTTGGAGCCGTAAACGCCGAGCCGAACTCCGCGTGCTCGTGGCCCAGATGAACCAGTTCACGCCCCAGCGTTCGACGAGATCCTCGAGCAACTCCGCGTAGCCGCCACACCATCGCGTACGCCGAGCCCACGCGGCTCGTAGTCCTGATCCGTCAGAGGCCGACTCAAGACCGTCGGATCGAAGCGACCCATCATCCCCGGGCTCGGCAGGCTGTGCGCACAGCACATCCGAACGACCGCCCGAAGGCTTCGTGCAGTGACACCGAAGCGCCAGCGGCATCGAGCGGATAAACCGATCGATCGACGCCTCCACGACCGGCGTCATCGCCGAACACGTATCAGCGCTCCTCGAACGCCTCGACACACTTGACGCCGTCTTTGAGAATGCCCGACTTAAGCATCTGCGCCCATCTCGTGATTGGCGATCAGTATGTGCACGTACTCGGGAACTTCGCCTTGAGCCGGGCGACCTTGGCGAGCATGCGGTAGCTGAAGTCCATCCGTTGATCAGCCGGTCCGAATGGATCGCCTGCAGCGTCAGGTGCTTGCGGGGCGTGTCGCCCGGGTCGTCGCCAGTTCGCAAGCTCGATGAGCCGCTGAAAGTGCATCGGGTTGTCGTGCAGATCGCCCGTGGCGATGGTTAGCCCGGGGCCGTGATCTCGTCGATCGAGCCCTTGCGGCACTTGGCATCGAGATTCGCCTCGGTCGCCTCTTCAAACAGTGCGATCACGGCGTCGGGGTTGTTGAGTTCGTCGGCCATCGGCCCGCCTTTGCCCGCGGGCTTATTCCTTGACCGCCTTCATCTGGCCGCTGGGCTCTGACGCCGGCCTTCAGCATCGCGTGGATCAGCTCGATCGACCACCTCGTCCATGCCGGGCCTGCTGTCGGGCGAGACCTCGAGGCACTGCATGATCAGGTCACTGAGCTTCTCAGGGATCCGCTCGTTGATCTTGCTGGCGGGCTTGGGCTTCTCGAGAAGCGTGTCGTCGACGCGCCCATCAGGCTGCCTTCCTTGCCGAGGGCCGTGGGCACCTTCGTCCGCGTCAGCACCCAGTACATGCTCGCGCCGAGGTTGTACACGTCGGTCTTGGGCGTGATCTCGCGGCGGTGCACCTGCTCAGCGCGATGTAATCAGGCGTCCCACGGATGCGGCTCTTGATCGTCCCGATCGGACACGACTGACCAGTCGATGATCTTCGCGTGCAGGTCGTTGTCGACGACCCGGTTGTTGGGCTTGAAGTCCGCGTGCACGAAGCCCTTCTCGTGCATGTGGTTCATCGCCTGCACGCCCGGCGGAACACGGCACGCCTGCTCAAAGGTCTTGGGCAGGTACGTGTCCATCGCCTTCCGTCGACGAACTCCATCAGCAGATAGAGCCTCGTCGTCGTCAGCAACTTCTTCTTCTTGATCATCCGAGGGATCTTGCGGATGGTCTCGTGCTGAAGCTTCTGGGCGATCTTGTACTCCGCCTCAGCCTGCTCAAGGAACCGCTCGGACTTCTCATCGAGCCGCTGCACGTCTTTGAGCGCCCAGATCTGCTTGGTCTTCTCGTCCTGAGCACGTAAATGATCGACGCCGCTCCCCGTCCGAGCTCGGACGGGATGCGGTAGCCCTCGACCAGATCGCCCTTCTTGTAGACCTCACGCGGCCTCGACCTCTCTACTTTGGACCAAGCTCGACCGAGCCAATGAACACATACCGACCAGATCGAACCCTGGGTGGGTATCTTAGCCAACCACCGCTGTGGACAACCGGATCTGTATCACCCGGCAATCGACAATCCCGCAGTCTTTATTTATCGCGGGGCGGGGATCAGTTGTTCGCGGAACGCTGCAACCGGGAAGAGCTTGCCCGGGCTCGTGGTGTGGGCCACATCGCTGTGGAGGATCACGTTCTGGGCCGGGATCCGAGCGCCTCTGGAGAGCGTGCACCGTCTGCAGCAGACGGGCGATCTGGGCCGGGGTGAATTCCCGGCGGTCGCCGTCGCCCACGAGGCAGATGCCGATCGCGTTGCGGTTGTACCAGTCGCCGTGCTCACCGGCCGTGTGGGCCCCGAAGCTGATCGAGCCAGCGGTAGCCCACGTGGAGTTCACCGTCGCCGGCCCCGTTCCCGTTGCCGATCACGAGGTGGTACCCGAGCCCCGAGAGGCTCATGGCCTTGTGATCACGCTCGATCGACTCAGCCGAGCCGTACGTCGAGCCGGAGTGATGGATGACGATCGCCTGCCGGGGCGATTGGGCCATCGAGACGCGTGTATCGAAGATTTTGTCGATCGAGGCGGGCCCGCTCGAGGCGACCAGCGCCGAGAGCCGCAATCCATCGATCTGCGAGGGCCTGCCCCGTCGAGCAGCCACAGCGAGCCGCCCACCGCGGTCATCGCCAGAACGAGCCGCGCCCCAGACCGCCTGCGCCCTGCTCATACCCTTCTTGGCGGGCTTGCGGCGAGCCGCCCGATTGCGTGATCGTCCGTTCTTTGCCACTTGCGTTCCTTCGCTCGATGCTGGTTCAAAGCCGCCGCGCTCGCCCGGCACCGATGCCAACGCTGTCCTGATGGCATCGGATCGATCTGTCTGTGTTTCCAAAAACGCGCTCTTCTGATCAGAGCGACTCGATCACCTCTCCTGGGCGCCAGACGGGCGCAGATTCGGCACCCGGACGCCCGAACTCATGAACCGGTATGGGGGCATCCTGCCCCGGACGCTGTCATACTGCATAGGGCGAGCGGTCATCCTTCTCCCGGAACAACGGCTTGCGACAACCGCCCACCGAGCAGACAACCACCCCACTACACAAGCGACAACCCCGTGCGCCATGCACGAGATGCAGTACCCATGCCTGCAGGAACACTCATCACAACGTCAGCATAGCAGCCACAAACCAAGGGCGAAGCTCAAACACACCCGGCCAAGCTGACCGGGTGTGGAGGAGATCAGAAACGATCTGGGAGTGTTTGCCGACATCTTTCACTACGACCCTGCAAGCCCCGAGTTCCTGTTCGGCCAATAAATTCCGGCCGATCGTTCAAGAACCTGACCACACCAGACTTCTGTTCGTATCCAGTTCGGCCTCGCCCTCAAACACTGCCGCACACCCTCGTACAGCACCCGTGCACACCGTGCTCGACAGATTCAGCGACCGCTCGCCCGGCATCATCGGAAGCCGGAGCAGCCGATCACCCGCCCGCTCCAGAATCTCGCCGGGCAGCCCCGCGATTCCTTCCCGAACACCAGATGATCGCCCGGCCTCAGATCCGCGTCGTACACCAGCGAACCGCCCTTCGTGCTCAGCATCCAACGCCGGGCACCTGGCGTCGCGGACGCGTACGCGTCAAAGTCCGCGTGCGTACGCAGCGATAGCCTCGGCCAGTAGTCCAGACCCGCCCGCCTGCACGCCTTCTCATCAATATCGAAACCCAGCGGCTCGATCAGATGCAGACCGCTCCGGTCGCCACGCACGTGCGGCCGATGTTGCCCGTGTTGTTCGGAATCTCCGGCTCGTGCAGCACAACGTGAAACATGCGGCTGAGCCTACGCCTCAGCCGCCGCCGCCGCGGATGTACCGCTCGGCCTCACGACGCGCTTCTTACGCCTCGGATCGACGCGCAGCAGGTGATCGATCGCCTGCTGCACCTTGCTCCACTCCACCCAGAGCGCCTCGCGACGCACCCGGCCGTCCGTGCTCACCACGACGATCCGACCGAACGTGTCCGCATCCCGACTCGTGCGACGTTCGCCCACCCGCGGCAGGGCTGCCCTGAATCGCCATAAGCGAATGCGTAAACCGCCGATTCCCGAGCGATGACTTCATCCCGTCCAGCGTGATCGGGATATCAAGGAACTTGTCCGCGATCAGGCCCCGCGGTCACGCGAGCGCCTGCCGTCCTCGGCGTGGGAATCATGAAACCCATCACCGCGATATCGCGACCCTGCTGCTTGTGGAGATCCTCCATCTTCAGCATCAGGTCCGTCACCAGCTCCTTCTCGGCAGGATGCCAGAGATACGCCACGATGATCTTGCCCTCGGTGTTTGGCTTGCCGTTGAGCCACTCGCCATCGGGCACCGCGAACGGAGGTGTCACCTCGTAGCTCTGGGCCTCCTCCAGAAGCTCCTTCTCGATCTTGGGCCAATTCGTCGGCGTACTGCTCGGGTGTCGGCTTCGTGAACGGGATCACCGGCAGATTCTCGAGGGAAACGTTCTGATTGATCGCCCCTGAACGACGAGCCTCGGCTCGCTGACGCTGACGCTCACGCTCACGCAAAGTCAGCATCAGCCGCGGAAGTCTGATCCTCACCAAGCAGCGTTTCCACCGCCTCGGTCGCCGTCTCCGTCGTGATGTCCGCGTAGCGCATGTTGCCCACGCGATCGATCACATAGATATCCGGGTCCTGATCGACCTTCAGCGTCTCGCACGGCGCCGTCCGTGTCGCGCACGATCGAAGGCCAGCTGCGCTCTCGGCGAACGGGGCGACCTCGTCCCAGCCTTCCTTGTCGTGCACACCGATCACGACCAGCCCGTCATCGGCGTGCTGATCGAGCAGACGCGGCGAGCATGGCAGCCGTGTGCGAGGGCCGATACCACTCGGCGAACGACCATCACGACCTTCCCGTTCAGATCCGCAGCCGAGGGCTGACCCACCCACTCGCTCCCCGAGAGCACCACGTCCACCGGCGCGCCTGATAGATCATCGCGTCGAGCGCCGAGCGCGCACCCGTGCCCTCGTTGCGGACGTTCGCCTCTGCCGAACCGAGCAGACCCGCAGCGAGCACCGCCGCGACCATCGAAACCTTCTGTCGCATCACCAAACTCCAAACTGCAAGCATCGCGCCCTCAGGCACTCCCTGTCTCTATACAGACGCACGCCGGACCGGTTGGGTTCCCGGGCGATCTGCGATCACACCGGCCTGATCAGTCTACTCAGAGCGATCGCAGCCGCCGTCACCACATTCAGACTGTCCACACCGGCGTCATCGGGATCCGCACCCGAACCTTTACCTGACTCTGGGCTGCCTCACTCAGCCCATTCCCCTGTCCGAGCAGGGCGCGGCCGCTCGATCTCGCCCACCTCGTCCAGAGCCACCGCGTCCGCCTCGGTCGTCAGCGCCACCGTCGTCAAGCCCAGCCGATCCAGTTCACCGAGCGACCCGGGCACCGAATCCACGCCCACGAAGGGCACCCGCAGCATGGCCCATCGGAGACCCTGATCGCCTTGCGGTACAGCGGATCGCACGTGGCCGATCCATCACCACCGGGCACGCCGGCCAGCCGGCCTCATCGCACCCGCCAAGAGCCGCAGCCACGCATCATCCCGCCCACGTTGTCGTGATTGGCCAGCGACTCGAGCACCAGACACGCCCGGGCCCCGCAGCACCGAATCCAGCGACCCCGCCGGCTCGCGGATCCCGGACGCCAGCACACCCTGTGGATCGGAAAGCCCACGATCTCGTCCATCACCGACCGGTCGGCCACATACACCGGCACCCGTCCCCACCAGCGACGCGTACTCCCCGGCGAGAACCATCCGATTCGACGAAAGCAGCAACGAACGCACCCGGTATCGGGAACGCGATAACAACAAGCGGACGACTTTCACCCTCCGCGATGAACACGCCGTCAGGAGCGCAACCATCGCCCGAGCGAGCCGGTTTCCGTAAGCACCGGTACTCGATCAGCCGATCATCAACCGGGTCGTCGATCTGGATCACATTTGCTTCGTTCTTCACGTCCGGGGCATCCTACGACGGCTTTGATGACGCCTCGGCACACGAGCACCCGGAGCACAACGACCGCGATGGAATGGTGGCAGGCCGCAACCGGGACTCGTCGAGGGCATCACCGAGTATCTGCCCATCTCATCGACCGGGCACCTCATCATCGCCAGCGCGCTCATGGGCCTCGACCACCCGAGAACAAACAGGCCGTCGACGCATTCAACATCGTCATCGGGGCGGCGCGATCCTCGCCGTCCTCGGCCTCTACCGCCAGCGTGGGCCAGATGATCGCAGGCGTCCTCGGCAAAGACCCGCGGGGCTCCGGCTCGCGATCCGGCTCATCGTCGCCTTCCTCCCCGCTGCCATCCTCGGCGTCCTGCTCAACGACCTCATCGAGTCCTACCTCTTCCGCGCCGGCCCTGTCCTCGCGGCCCTCTTCCTCGGCGGGGTCTACATGATCGCCATCGACCGCAGACGCATGCGACACCACCGATCCGACAGACAACCGATGTCGCGCACCGGGCCTCGAATCCATGTCCGTCCGCTCGGCGCTCATCATCGGACTCATGCAGTGCATCGCCATGTGGCCCGGCACAAGCCGATCCATGATGACCATCACCGGGGCGTCCTCACCGGACTCAAACCTAAAGACCCGCCGAATTCAGCTTCCTCCTCGGCCTGCCCACCTCGGCGGCGCGTGCGTCTGGAAGCTCATCAACGACCTCAAAGACGCTAGCGAAGCCGGAACCCCCAACATCTTCGAGACCTTCGCAGCGCCATGATCATCGGCATCGGGTCGCCACGCTCAGCGCCATCGTCGCCGTGCGATGGCTCGTCGGCTTCCTCAACAAGCACGGGCTCGAAAGCTTCGGGTGGTACCGCATCGCCACGGCGATCGCCACGGCTCGCTCATCTGGGCGGGTGTCGTCACCGTCGATCACACCGATACGACAGAGACCGCCGTCGTTCCCGACTGATCAGGCCGCGATATCAACGATCGTGCGGATCTGCTCGGGCGAAGCCGCCGCCCTGAGCATCGCGACCCCGTCCTCAAGCCTCGCCCGACGCGTGATCAGGGCGCCAGATCCACCAGACCCGAAGCGATCGCCTCCAGCCCCTCGGCGATCCGCCCCGACCGAGCGCCCAGCACGCAGCTCATCGTGGATCACACGCTCCAGATGCGAGAGCGACATGTCCAGACCCTCCACCGGCACGGGCGGGCCCTGCAGCACAAGCGTCCCCGCGGGCGGAGCATCCCAAGTGCCGTCCGCACCGCATCCGAACCCGACAGACTGGGCCCGTCTCTGGCTCCAGACACACCACCACCACATCCTGATCCGCGCAGCCCGGGCTCGGAGATATGCCGATGCCGGATCTGCCAACGCTCGCACAAACCGAACCGCTCCTCGCGCGCCCCACCAGCCGCACCGAAGCGTTCCGCTGGCAACACCTGCGCGACCGATCGCCCCCGCGCCGTCGCCCAGCACCGTCACGTACGTCATCTTCTCAACCGGCGCGGTGCGCGACATGCACCGCGTCCGCGACCGCCGACGCCAGCACCGCTTCTCGGGCTTGATCCCCGAGGGCACCTCAAACAGATTGCGGCACGACGATGCCTGGTCGGCGAGAGCCGTCGTACCCCCGCAGCCCGATCACGCGTCGATCCCGGCAGTGCACGCTCAGGCCCTTTCGGCACAGATCGCACTTTGCCGCAGGCGATGTCGGGCGACGCCACCACGCGCTTGCCGATCAGGGCGACTTCGACACACGCTCGCCCAGCTTCTCGACCACGCCACCACTCGTTGCCCGATCACACCCGCACCAACCGACCCGTCGCGCACGCGACATCCAGCGGCTCAGCCCGGCCATCTCGATCCGAACCAGCGCCTCGGTCGCGCTGCTCGAAGCTCCCGGCCGTCGGCCAGTCTCGGTCCATCCGCATCGGTTACCAGTGCGCGCCGTCTCCTTGATCCGGACATGCCCGCCAGCGCACGCCCATTGAGCATTCGACGTTCCGGCCCCCGGCTCCGCCCGCCCCACACGGAACGCAACAAGGGTCCGTCTATGACGTTTATCACTCTTGGCGCGGCATCCCGACCGGCTGAGCCGCCGGCTCGTTGGGTGCCTGAGGCACCGGGGCACGTACTCGATCCAGCGATCCGCTCGAAATGCGGGTACTCGTACGCGGTGACCCTCGAACGGATCGCCCGTCCCGTCGATGTACTCGATCCACGCACGCTGGTCCAGACCGAAGTTCTGACCCGTCAGATACATCAACGCCTCCTCAGCGATGTTCACCGCAAGCGACTGATCCCGCAGCGGGCCGCAAGCTGCCGCGAGCACCCGCGGCTCCGCGTACTGCCCGAGCGTGCAGCAAGCCGCGCGGACCTCCGTGCTCTCCTCGGCTTCCTCGTCCAGCTTGTCGATCAGCGGCCGGACCGCGACCGGGCTGTGAATCCGCTGCAACGCCGGGCCGCCTGAACCGCACAAGCTCCGTCTCGTCGCCGCCCCGATCAACAGCGGCACATGCTCGGCCTCCTGTGGCGCGGGCACGGCAGCCGCGGAACGCACCGCCGCGTCCTCGTCGTCGAGGTTGTCCACAAACAATTCGATGTACACGTCTTCGCCCGCAACGCATTGGCGCAGGAGCGTGCCTCGTACCGGCGATCCGCGTTCTCTCGTCAGCGCCAGCTGCCGCCTGCGGGCGAGGGCGGCTCAGCAACCGAAAATGCTCTGGGCGTTCGGGTTGTACTGCATGCCCATGTCCTCGACGAGTCCACAACCGGGCACCGCCGAGCGCGAGAAGAAAGAGCGAAATGACCCTGCATCCGGGTACCGACATGGCCGAGTATACCGGGGCGATCCGGCGGCTTTAGAATGCGGGCAGGAGACGGATCGTTCCCAGTCGTGCTCGCGGGCCTCGTCGCAGGCCAATTCGCGGGTGCTCCAAGCCCGCGGTCTCCGCTGACGAGCCCGCAGGGGTCTGCTCGGCGTGCTCCAGCCATCCGAGAGCATGCTCTCGGCAGGTTCTCGTCTCGCCCGATCCGATCATCGCCAGCGGTTCCGTGCGCCTCCAACAGACCCACGTCCCGGCGATCCGAGCCCGCGTCGAACCCCACCGAAGGCTGGCAGGCCCACTGGTGGCACCTGCCGAGCCGATCCACAGGCTCGGCCTGCTACGAACACGGGCCGCGCCCGTTACGGCGGCGACGACGGTTCCGTCCTCGCTGCCAGCGGCTTCGGTGAGCCCGGAAGACACAGATCGTCTTCGACCCGCCCGTCAGGCTCGCTCCCGCACTCATGCAGTCGGCGACCGCGTCGAGAGCGAGTTCCTCGCTCGCGAGATCGACGAGAACGGCAAACAACGCGGCTCCGGTCCGCACCTCATGGACCGAGTAACGGCAGCGCCGCATCGTCACACCGATGGGCACATACGACGCCGACGTCGTCCTCTCGGGATGGGACTTCGACCACGGCTCGGGCCAGTCCGCATGCAGCTGCGCACCGGATCGCCGATCAAACCCGGACGCACCACAATCGTCGCGCAGGAAGTCGAGGAAGAGACCACCACGCTCGGAGTCACAGGTCTCGCGCACAAGACTGGCGATCGAATCACTGCGCTGATCGCACGAACGCGATCGACGAAAGCACCAACCGCGCTCACGCCCCGGCTTCTCTTAGATCACACCGTTGTCGTCTTGGCGTATCGCTACAGGCTTGCCGAGAATCTCGGTGAGCACGATCGCCTTGCGGAGCTCGGCAGGCCCGAGCTTGCCAACGACGGCTGCCGACGGCGCCCGCTTCGTCGCCCGGCTCGCGTGATGAGCGTGGATCTGCGGCCCCATCGCCTCGATCGGGATCATCGGATTCGTCGTGAGTTTCGATGCGTCGGCGTACGACTGGGTCGCCTTGACGACCTTGGACACTCCGCCGAAGCTTTCTGGGTCGCTGCGTCACGCTTGCGTTTGGCCTGCTCGGCACGCTTCTGGGCGGCACGTCTTGCCTCGGCCTGTTCGGCGGCGGAGCATCTCGGCACGCTGAGCGGCCAGTTGCTCCTCGATCATCCGCTCGAGCCTCTTCGGGCGTCGGGCCCTGCTGCTCGACACGCCCGTGCATCTCTTCC
>JACADM010000024.1_pt1 | contig 39282 bp, 70 predicted proteins | sample 7512371 | NCBI WGS metagenome assembly JACADM01 (sample SAMN14389041, study PRJNA612141) | algae metagenome | isolation source: non-axenic algae culture | place: India: Navi Mumbai | collected 2017-01
CGTATCCTCGCTGCGCGACGCGCCAGCGAGATAGTGAAGCGTGAGGGGGCCGCGCTTGCATTATCCGCCGGAGCACTGGACGACGATGCAATCGCCGGGACAGCCATTTGTTGGCCGTGGCCATAGCCCAGGCCATTGTGGACGCTTATGCGGGCGACCTGGGCGGGGATGATGACGAATAGCGGGACGACCCCCCGGTCAGCGATGATCGTCGCCGAGGTCCGCAAGCATGTCCCATTGATGGTACATTGGCACAGTTTCTGGGAATGCCCGATAAAATGCCCGCTCGAACTGCATCCGATCACGCGACGCGCTTCCTATGCCGATCGTCTGCCACAGGTGTTGCCGAAACGCGTCGACGCCGACTTCATCGCTGAGAACTGGAACAGCTTATACCGCCTTCCACCCCCGCGTAGACGACCGGGTTTTGCTCATCCAGCATTTCTAGGATCGCGCCTCGGCTATGCGCGAGGGGAAATATACGAACTTGCGAATGAAGTGCCCAAAAAACTGCGGATGACGACTGCTGTTCGGATCTTTTCTCCGAAGCCCATACAACGCGTAGATCATGTCGAAGAACCGATCAGGGTATTCCTTCTCCCACTGACGGACCTCGGTGCGAATAAACGCCTCAAAGAGCTTCCGGTACTCGTCCTTCCTGCGGTCGACATACCCAACCGCCTCATCCACCAGAGCCACAATGCCGATTTTAGCGCAAGATCGGACGATAATCTCAGACTGACGCGCCAAGAACGCCTGTGACGTATGCAATCGCCCCTCGTTTCGAGCGACGATAAGGGCGTCGCAAACCTCGATCAGATCCTCGACGTTATACCCGTCGGCTAAATCCCCCCAAGAGGCTTGAAATGTATCGGGTTTCGATCCGATCGATCAACTTTTTGGGCAAACCGGATCGTACCCCTTTGCGGCTCATTGTGCGCATGAACGCGTTACCGCCTTCGGACTGGAGACCAAGAGCGGCCGCCATAGCCCTTTTGCTGATAATCGGCGGCCATCCTTCAGTCGATAAACGTCCAAATGCACTTCACCGATGGTAAGAATGCCATCGCTATCTGCCTCCGGAAGTCCGTCGGGATTTTTGATCTTGTCCCACCTTGCCTTGGCCGCCGCCTTGGCAATCGCGCGCCGCTGTTCAGATGTGAGCTTGGCCGCCCTGGCTAATCCGCCCTTGCTCGCTCCCTCATCGTCCATAGGACCAGTCCTCATGCTTGCTGACAACACGTAGGTAACATGCTTGCTGACGATTTGGCAAGCATGCCATGTCGACGGTGCATTCTATGCTTGCTGAAATGAAAGAAAACGCGCCTGACGGCGCTTTTCCTCGCGCGGCTCAGTACTGAGAGTTACGGCAAGAGCTGTGAACTCTGAGTTTGCGGAAGAGTGCCTAAACGGCGCTTTCACCCTACCCCAGCAAGCTCTTCTCCGCCGCCGCCAGCTCCTCTGCATCGTCTCCGCGAGGAAACAGATGGCCGTAGGTGTCCATCGTCATCATGATGGATGAGTGTCCCAGGCGCTCCTGGACGACCTTCGGCGGCAAACCGAGGCCGCCGTCCTCTTTCCGTTTGATGCACCAACTGGCGTAGAAGTGTCTTAGCGCGTGCATGCCGGTGTATTTCGCCACCTCGACCTGCTCGCCCTTCTTGTTCTTGCCGGGCACGGTGACGCCGCCAGCGACCTGCGGCGGCAGTAGGCCGAAATGGACGAGATGCGAATGCCCCTCGATGTTGCCCCGCGAGTTGGGAAACACGAGGCCGTGTTCTCCCTTGGGGCAGGCCAGCTTCCATTCCTTGAGCGTGTTCACGATGACCGGGGGAATGGGAATGTCTCGCTCGCCCGCGTCGGACTTCGGACGCCCGATCTTGGCAAAGCGATCGGCCCGCTGCCGAACGTGAATGACCCGCTTGTCGAGGTCGACGTCTTTCCAAGGCAAACCCCGCAATTCGGAAGCCCGCATGCCGGTGAAGATCGCGGTCAGGATCACCGGACGCCATCGGCCCTTCACGGCTGCCACAATGGCCTTGATCTCGTCAGGCGCGGGAATATCCACGCCGACCTTCAAACGGCCCTTGGCGCGCTTCTCTGCGCGTCTGTCGCTCGTTCCGCCCTTCCCCTCATGTCATGCACGACATTCCGGCCCACGAGGCCGCGATCCTGCGCGTCTGCGAGCAGAGATCCAAGGCTGACGAAAACCTTCTCACCATTGCCGCAGATCGGCCGCCGTCAAGCAGATCATCCTCGAACTGGCGAAGGGCAGGGGCCGTCAACGCGGTCAGCCGCGTGTCGCCTATGAGCGGGTTGATGTGGAGGTCGATGTGGTTCTTGTACTGCGCGATGGTCGATCTCTCGCGCCCGGCACGCTCCCTGGCGGCAATCCAGAGCTTCGCAGCCTCTTTGATCGTCGCGCTAGCACTATCGGCTACGTGGCGTCCTTCCCGCACCTCTGTGCCCGCCGTGAGGGCGAATGCGTCAGCGTCCTTCTTGAGCCGGAAGGAACTTCTGGCGACGTTTTCCGCCTTGGTCCATGTAATCGACGACCCAGGCGGATTTTGATTCACCCTTCGGGGTCGTCCATTGGCGCTTCCGGACGCTCATTCCTGCGGTTTCTTCTTCGTTCTGAATCCGTCGTGCGCGTTCCAATATCTCAGCTTCGATGACCTCGTGATCCACTTTCTGTCGGAGACGAGCCCTCATTGCCGCAATGTCATACGGCTGCTGAGCGCATGCGCGATCTCGCGCTCTAAGGCCTCACGTTCGCCGTTTGCCGCTGATTGTATTGCCTCGACGAAGTGTAGCATCTGCAACCCATCGTCGCATAGAATGCCCTGTCCGAGGCGTCGCGCCCCCTTCTTCGCGCCTCAACTAGTCTTTGTGCAATTCAAGAAGCTTCTCCCTTGTTTCACCTAACTTGTCCTGCTCATCGATTAGTTCGCGAAGATGAGGAACCACAAAGCTCTCTTCAAGCCTTGCAACAATCTCGGCATTCATCGAGCGGCTGTTGTCCATGGCAGCCTCTTTGATCCGATCACGCATTCCATCCGGCAATCGGAGTGGAAACTGGTCGGATCCCCGGCCCGGTTTCAAATCTGACATAGCTATCCCCATTTACTAAAATCACCGTAATTCATTTCGCTTGACGCACAATCAAATTACCGTAATATAAATCACCGTAATTTATGAAAATTGGAGAGAACGGTGAGAAATTCCAGTCCTTCCTGATCCCCCACAGCGTACGCCTTCCAGTTCACATTCTGGAGGCCATACGAGAGCAAGCCCGCGTTAATCGCAGGTCCATCAACTCGGAGATCATCATTGTTTGGAAAAGGCCTTCGAGGCCGAAACAGAAACGGCACCAGGGGACGAGATTGGCGTCCGGCCCCTGATGCCGCTCATTCCTGAACTAGGAGGTCCAGAGATGGATACAAATACCATTGCACCTACCGAGACAACAAGCGGCATTGTCCTCACGATCAAAGGCGAGACCTATTGTGAGGCAACCCGCCAGTTCGAATTCAATGGCGTTCCGCTGCCGGACGGCGTCACGCCGGCAGAGTGGCGGAAGGGCGTTCGCGCTCGGATCGAACAGCACCTCGATTGCGTCAAGGCTCTGGTCGACGCGCTCGATTCCTGAGCGACGATCCCGACAGGGAAGCAAACGGCGACGACGAACCCGCGCTTGGCTGGCCCGCCGGAGGACAAATCAACCTCGCTATGACGCAGGATGACGACACCGAGAGCAAGATGACTCGGATGCGGAGGACAACGGTGATGACGAGCCGAACGAAGATGACGAGCCGGATCACGAAGCCGCGCCGGAATATCCTGACGACCCCAGAAAGCCGCAGTACCTTCCGTCTATTCGAGGCGGCAATTATTTGACTGTAGTTCGCCGTGAGCGCGAGGGGCGGTGAAATGAGCCAGACCCGCTTTTACGACCTTGAAGAACCGATCTCTGACACCGCCGTCGCAGCGCAGGTTCTGGCGACGCTGTTTGAAGACTTGCAATGCGAACGCGAGGCGACGCAAGCTTCTACGAGATGACGGCAGACGATCACCGCATGCTCAGCTTTCTGATCTACGACATGTGCAAGCGCACTCGCCAGATTGAAAAGCAGTTCCATGCCTCGACCGAGAGGGGGCGTTCAATGACTGATATCCCCAAACACGGCCCCTTAATCCCCAATCGGGCGGCGTTGTTCGCAAAGCCTGTCAAGGGCTAAAGGACTTATCCACGTCCTTAACAAGGAAGAATAAAAGGAGAACGCAAAACTTGAGCATAACCCCGCCATTCGGTTGTGGTAACCGGCAGAATACGGTTATGCGTGAAAGTGACGCTTCTAATATTCCTGACGCGGCGGGGCAAATTTCTCTTTGGTCGGAGAGCCCCGCCGGTCAGGTCCCGAACTCCAGCTTTTGGTTGGAGTTCGCCCACCCTTGGCACCCAAAAAGGAGCCGCCGATGATCGTTGCAGCTAATATCACAAGCTGCCCCCCTGTCCTACCTTCACGTTGGATTCGTTTACCAACATTGCTCGCAGCCTTCTGAACGTGTGGAAACTCGATGTCCAAAGCATCTGTTTTCGATCCGTTTTGAGGCGCTGGAGGTACGGTAGGGGTTGCATTTGCCCCGTGTGGAAAAGCGGGGGCGTCCGTGTCTGATATCGCAAGCAACAGCACTGATCAGCTCGATTTGATTTGGGGAGCTGAGGCCATTGCCGAGGCATTGAACCTCAAGACCACGCGCCAGGCGTTCTGGTTTCTCGAAAACGGCCATATCCCGCTCGCAAGATTGGGCGGCGGTGGGTCGTGAGCCGCGATGCGCTTAAGGCTCACTTCGAGGCCAATGGCGATAACGGCCAGCATGCAAGGGAAGGGCCTTAGCGCCTGCTTCAGCCTGAACCTATAAATCGGTCGGGCAGGCGATGTGGGTCAAATGCCCCGACCACCTCTTTTTGAAGGAAGCGACCATGCAAAACGACGTTTTCGTGGACGGTGAAGCTTTGTCCGGAGGCGGCATCGATGTGACGCCTATTGTGGGCAGCCGCCAAACCGGACTGTCGCCGAAGCTGACGCAGTGCTCCGGGAAATCGAAACCCGCGCGTTTCGACAATACCAGCGCGCGCATGCGGCCAACCAGACCGCGCCGACGGTTCATTCGGCGGCCGCATTGGTGAAGGCCTGGAACGCCTATGCCGACATCATGGGGATCGAGCGGGTATGAGCGAGCCGTTCGACTGGACAGATGAGGAAGCGGTGTTGTTCGGACCTACAAGGGCCGTCGCCGTATACTGGAATTCCAACGGCGACGTGGTCATCCGGCAAGAAGCTGCACCATTTCACGACGACGAGCCATTCGTTGTGATCCCCCGGAGAAAAATTGGCGCCCTGATAGCCAGGCTGCAAGAGATGGAGGGGGTGGAATGAGGGGTGGCGTTTTTGCTGTTGCCCGAAATCTCTTCGATCACGAGATTTTCGCTGACGAGGCGTTCACCGAGCGCGAAGCCTGGATATGGATCGTTAAAGAGGCCGCTTGGAAGCCCACCCGGGTTCGGGTTGGTCGGCACCTTGTCGACCTCGCCCGTGGTCAGTGCGCCTTCACCACGCGCTTCATGGCCGTCAAGTTCAAATGGTCTGAAGCGAAGGTAAGACGCTTTCTGAGCAAGCTAAAATCCGACGCAATGCTGACCATAGACACGACGCAGCAGGTGACGCGGTTAACCATCTGTAATTACAATGACTATCAGAAAGTGGCACTGCCAAGCGACGCAAAGACCGGCGCAGTAACCGACGAAGAGCCGACGCACTCGCGACGCAAAGAAGAAAACACTGAAAACATAGAAAACAATAAATACCCTTCGGGGAACGGCGGCGTTCCGCTGGTCGAGGATCAACCAAGTCTCGAAAAGCAGGCTTACGATCTCGGCAAGTCCGTGTTGGGCAAATCCGCTGGTGGTGTGATCACCCGGCTCAAGAAGCATCATCGGGGCGATTGGTCGGAAGTGATGGCAACGCTTCGACTGGCGGCGGAGAAATCCTCACCGCCGAATGGGTGGGGGCAATCTTGGCCGGCAAGCGAGATGCGGCGTGGGAACAGCGCGAAGCTGAAATCTATGCAGGTGTCCATTGAGCGACATCACCACAGTTTCGCGGGCCCTGAACGATCGGGCTCTGGCGGTGGCGGAAATGCTGCTGCCAAACGGCAAGAAGGATGCTCACAACTGGCGAGTGGGCTCTCTGGGCGGCGAGAAGGGCCAGAGCCTCGGGGTTTGTATCTCTGGTGCCAAGGTCGGCGTCTGGAGCGATTCCAGAGCGGTGACAGCGGCAAAGACCTGATCGACCTGTGGGCATCCGTCAAAGGCCTGACGCTCTCCGAAGCGCTGCAAGAGGCTCGAAACTATCTCGGCATGTCCCGGCCCGTTGCGCACCGCGAGCCGACGAAGGCCTACACGCGGCCTCCAAAGCCCCAGTGCAAGGCGCCGTTTGGTCGGGTGATGGATTATTTGCGGGAAGATCGGAATATCCCGCCGACGTGCTGGACCGCTACAAGATCGGGGCCCAGGGCGACGATATCGTTTTCCCGTTCCTGCTTCCCGACGGTGTTCTGGCCATGGCCAAGGTTCGACCGGCCCAGGAAGGCGGCAAGCCGAAGCCAACCGCGGCGAACTGCGAGCCGGTGCTGTTCGGTTGGCAGGCTGTGCCCGATGATGCCCGCGATCTGATCATCACCGAAGGTGAAATCGACGCTTTGTCGTGGGCAGCATACGGTTTCTCGGCAACGTCTGTGCCGTTCGGCGGTGGTGGCGGCAATAAGCAGCAATGGATCGAAAACGAGTTCGATCGGCTCGACAGGTTTGAACGGATTTATCTCTCGACGGACATGGACAAGCCCGGTGACGAGGCTGCGGAGGAAATCGCCAGTCGGCTAGGCCGCCACCGGTGCTTTCGGGTCCATCTGCCCCGCAAGGATGCCAACGCCTGTCGCGTTGAGGGTGTATCGGCAGAAGACATGCGAGCGGCACTCGACAGCGCCCAGAGCCTCGATCCGGAAGGGCTGCGCAAGGCAAGCGACTACCTCGATGAGCTGACGGAAATCGCCTTCCCGGAGGACGACCGTCGCCCCGGTTACGAGACCCCATTCTCAAAGCTGGATTACAAGCTCTATTTCCGACCCGGCGATCTGACGGTTTGGACCGGCGCCAGTGGGGCAGGAAAGAGCCAGGTGCTTTCGCACTGCATCGTCCACTGGATCCACCAAGGGAGCCGCGTGTGTCTGTCCAGTTTGGAAATGCGCCCGGTTCAAACGCTTCGGCGCATGGTCAAGCAGGCCGGTGCGGTGGAAAACCCGTCACAAAAGTTTATGTGGCAAGCGCTAGAATGGATGGACCAAGGCTGTTGCTTTACGAGAAGGTGGGTAAGTCAGGCGTCGATAGTTTGCTGGAGGTTTTGACTATGCCCGCGCCAAGTACGGTTGCGACCAGTTCGTGATCGACAGCCTGATGCGGTTGGGCATCGCTTCGGATGACTACAACGGGCAGGAGACGGCTGTGTTCAAGCTGGTCGACTGGACCGTTGCTCACAACGTGCACGTCCATCTGGTGGCACATGCCCGCAAAGGCGAAAAAGGCGACGGGCCTCCCGCAACCGAAGACATCAAAGGGGGATGGAGATCGGGGGGAACGCGGCCAACATCATCAGCATATGGCGCAATCGCAAACACGAGGAAGCTATTCAGGCGGCGAAGGGCGAGGATGAAATTGCCGAGCTACAGGAAAAGCCGGAGTGCTCCTGAACGTCGCCAAGCAGCGCAACGGCGATTTCGAGGGCAAGATCGGATTGTGGTTCGATATGCCCACCTATCGATATCAATCGTCGTATGATCGCAGCCAGTGGCCGCGTCAGTACATCAACACAGGAGATTGAAATGCAGGACTATGCGGAAGGAAGCTCCCTTGATCGATTGGAGAAGGCGAGCAGGGCCGTTGCAGACCTCATTGCCGTACACGGCGACATAGGTGAGAAACATCCAGCCATTGAAGAACTGGAGGTGGCACTAGGCCAGTTCCACGGTCGCACAGGCGAAACGGGTGACGAGCCCTGGCCAAGATCAGGCGGTGGATATCGAGGATAAGTCCAGCCTTATTCTTTACGAGTGGGCTGGGCGGTTGTTGACTGAGGGCAGAGGAGATCGCCATGTCCCATTTCAGTCTTTCCCGAAATGCCGCCACTGCCGAGCGCAACCGTGCTCGCATGAGATTTCTCGGGCACACGCCCAATGGGCACCCGCTGTGGGACGGCACTGAGACCAGTGATCTCGTTGAGGGGCACCCCGATTACGACGCCGTCATGCAGAAGATGTGGCGACGGACACGCGTGGCGGCACGGGGGAAAGCCGGCCGACTGAAGATCACAAAACCACGCGCGCCAGCTTGGGATGACAACGAACTCCTAGGCTACGAAAATACTACCCGACCTACACGCGTGAAGAGATATCGGCCGCCTTTCCCGGTCGCACGTATGCGGCGGTTGCGAGGGCGGCAAACGCTAGAGGCATCTACCGGGCGCCAAAGGCCTATAAGCCGACCGGAAATCGAGTTTTGGACCAGATATTGGCTCGTGCGAGAGCCATAAACTGGGGCCTTGCGGAACTAGGAATCGAGTCCGGTAATTCACGATACTTCTCGCATCAGCGATGGCGCTATGGGCGATATAACCATCGCGTTCATGCATTGGCAGTACGGATACTGGGTGGGATAATAAGGGCTGATTTCATAAGTGATAAAGGGCAATAGGTGGTAGCCAAACAGTGGGAAAGTTGGGAGGACGAAATTGTGCGCTCCCACCGGGGCAGCTGTCGCGAGTTGCAAGCAAACTGGCGCATCGGACTCTCGACGCTGTGAAGTGGCGGAGGAAGGCGTTAGGGGTGCGGAGAGAGGATAGATTGCCGTGGACCGGGTGTGAGTTGAAGACCTTGCGCGCAGCTTATGCCTCGGGCGGGGTTTCCGCCGCATGCTCGGCGTTTCCAAATAGATCCAAGAATGCGTTGAGGCACCAAGCGCAGATCTACCAAATGCACGATCCTAGCCGGAAAAAAAGTGAGTCGGGCTTCGAAGTGCCTCCGGTAATTGCGGACATCCGCGCCGAGATAGCAAAGCGTGGCATTGCCCTCGCTGTTGCTGCGAAGCAATTTGGATTCCGCCGGCATTTGCTAAAGCCTTCCTCTGTGGCACGCGATGGCGTGTCGCACGCTGCAGTCGATCGGATCGCGAGGCAATTAGAAGGCGAACTCTATGTAGAGTGGGAAGACTGAACACCTAACCGCCCTTGACCATCTGAGCGAACAGGTTCACATTCCGTTCCACCCACTTTGCCTGCCCGACCTCTCATCCATCGAGAGGTCCAAATGACTAAACCGAACAGCTTCCGACTGGTCCAAGACCCGTCGATGTCTGATGCCGAGTTCTACCACCAACGCTCCATCAAGCCCGACAGCCCCCACGTTGGCCTGGTTGTCGCTCCATTCAATATCCAGACCTATATCGGCGGCTTTCACCGTTTCGGTGGTGACGAGTTCCAGATTGCAGCGGCGGCCAAATTCAAGCGGCTGCACGAGCTGTCGCAGATCGGCGGCGCCAGGGCGTGCGATCCCGAAAAAGAACCGGTGGACGGCGGTGGCATCAATCCCGAAGCGGCCTTTCAGATCGGAGCGGACGCTCGAAAGGAATTCATCGCGATGCAGGACTTCCTTGGTCGCGCGATGTTCCGGCGCTTCGAATATGTCGTGATTGGAGGGAAGGGGCCAACCGCATATGTCCGCTACATCACCGGCATTCAAAAGCCCAACGCGCGATTGGTCAGCCGGGGCAAAGTTGAGGTCCGCCGTATAGCCAATAATCTAGCTGTGCATTTCGGGCTCGCCACGGCCAAGCGGATCTCGAAGCCCATTGACCCTGCGGCGTAAAATCAAGTACCAATAGGCAGCATCGTGATTTGCGTCACAAATCTAAGCTTCTCAACAAGGCTCTGCTTCGGCGGGGCCTTTTGCGTTTTGCCTTACTCGGGATTGATGCTGACGATGTGAGGGGAAAACACGGTGAATTCGCCGCTCCGCTCCTTCGGGTTCTGTCCCGGCATGAGGATTTCCAATTGCCCGATATGGTCAGCGCGCCATCGGAGCGCACAGCGATCACCATCTCGGCAAGGCTCCTGGAATCATCGAAAGTAATCGTAGTCCGGTCCCGCCCGGCCTCCGTCATGGCAAGTTGATAGCGCGGCATCAATTCTCCTCTGTTGTACATGCCGTTCATTGATCACCGCACCCACCTCGATCTGCGGGCGCCGCGGTAGATGCAAAAGCCGCCGACCATGCTCAAGCGCGCCAAGGCGCATTCGCTCACGATCGGTATTCCGTCTGTCGCTTTGACTTGGCGCGAAGTACCAAACCTAAGGGTGTAGATCGATCCTATGCGCCACCCCAGGGCGGCGCGTGTCTGTCTCTTCTATCATTTTGCTTTGCTGGCCGTGAGCTTCTGACCAGCGGCCGATAAAAGAACGCAACGTGAACAGCGCACTTCCATGCCGTCGATAATATCGCTTCCGATCAAGACGTTCGTTGCGTGACAGGCGGGGCAAGCGTTTCTGCGCTCTGTAAGCGTGAAATAGGTGGCCATAGCGTTTCCTCCCGTGAATACGGCGAGTTGCTTGCCTCTTGATGGGCTCTATCTCTTACTGTCGGCCTGCCGCACCAGCCGACGATTTTATGAGCGTAGCCCGCAATTGCGACAATCGCGAATCATTTCGCGCAGCCAGCCGGGGCATTGTGCCGACCCCCACGGCCGTACCGGACGGAACACAGTTTCCCTCGTCAATCTTGGGCCGCGACGTTCAAAAGTCTGTAGTCCTGACCTCCACGGCCCGCGCAGAGCGGACTTTGCCCCCATCATACTTTTCGCTCGCCTTCTGCTGCACCGCGTTCAAGCCATGATCGTCCATAGCTTCGTTGGAAACAAAAACGGAAACGCGGAGATCGCCATGAAAGGTTTCAAGCACGTGCTCGAAGTCATCGCCCATTGTCTGATTTCCAGTAAATCGAAGTGCCATGTCCATTCTCCCAAACCCACGACATGAGAGCTTCGTGCAAGGTGTGTTGATTCAGTCTTGTTGCCTACGTGCCGTTTTTGGGGCCCGGCGGTATATCCATTCGCCTATACGAAACCCGATGTAGCTTCCCAGACATGCGCCAAATACCCAACCCCAAACGCCAATTCCGCCGCCGCGTGAAGCGACGCCAAAATTTGGGATAAGCAACATGCCGATAACTGCGCCAGCGATTGCCCCGATGATCAATCCGGATGCCCGTGGTCTCTGCGTGACGGTCTCGATCATGCTGCCCCCTGCGAGATACGATCGATGACCAGCATAGATGTCCCTCACGCCAAAGCAAGACTGGTCCGCCGCTAGTCGCTGATGCCTACCAAGCCCCCATCCCGCAAGCCCAGCAGGCGGCGCACTGGAACACGACATGCTCGTCATCACATTCCAGCGCCATAGAGACTTTACTGCTGATGTGATAGCAAAGCAGTTGAACGCGCGGGGAGCAGAGCGTTGGTAGACCACGACGAAGTTGCGGCGCTTAGCTTGTCAGAGCGCTCTGGCAAGATTGCGGGACACGAGAAGGCCAGCGAGCACTTCTTTGAGATGTGGATGAAGTGCCAAGAGCAGGCTCAAACCTGCTTGGCCTTTTCCGTGTTTTCCGCTGTCGCGTTCGGCGCTGGAGTATGGCAACTTGTAACCACTCAAGATCCTGACTGGTGGTCTTACTTGCTGGTCCCAGGCCTAGCAGTTCTGACGTTTTCTTACGCTGGCGGATGGATCGCCTGGCGCCGAGCTATGGACATGTGCAAGCAGTACGAGGCTGCACATGAGATAACTCTGGACCACCTGCGCCAACACCAACGGTGATATATACCCGATTGAAATTAGTGGGACAAAATCATCCGTGCTCGCTAACGGAATGTGCTGAGCCACCTGCCAACCTCCTCAAAGGAGATAAAGGTACCGAAGGCGCTCGCCTCAACAGGATGCATCCTGCCAAAGGCTTCAGGCGCTAGCAGAATGGTATCAAACTCCGAGTATGGGACCCACTTGTTGTTCCGCATGAATTCGCCGCGCAATGCATATTGGGCGGCCTGATTGGGCATGAACTTCCCACTGCCAACCTTGCACTCGATGTGCAGAGCGAAACGTTCCCAACTTCGAGGTCGTGGAACACTGCAAAAACGTCAGTCTCGGACTGGCTCCCATCTGGGAGCTGTGTCCACCAATGTCGCCACCATTTCTTGGCGGGTCTCTTGGCCTGCTCCTCTAACAGAAGCGCCGCAGATCGTCTTTCGTAGAACTTGGTTTGCGTCAGCACCCAGTGCCGAAACGCGACGTCATCAGCTAGCGCATCAGCAAAATGTCCGGCAGTAGTCGTCTTCGTTCATCGAGTCCCCAGTTCGTGGTCGAAATTACAGTCACGGGTGTCAAAGTGTGTCAGGAGGCTCGCATCCCCTGACGTCAGAGAGGCCTAGTTCACATCGGCCTTCTTCGTCCGGGTATGATCGCACCTGAAGTGGGGTAGCCGAGGTGATGAAACTCACATCTCCACTCCAGTGCGTTTCGACGCGGACAAGCTTCATTTCGCTTCGACACAGCGGGCAATGCTCGGGCTCTGGGCGTCTTTTGAGCTCGGTCTCTAGAACCTCGATCCTCTGCTCAAGAGCGGCCATCCGATCGGGCAGCGCCTTAACCGCTTTCCAGATCGGGATCTGATCCAGGAGTTTCACAATGTCAGATACCGAAAACGCCATGCGCCGTCCCCTTGGCTGGTCAATCGATGATCGATCTGTACAGCACCACAGCATCTCGGTTTTGTCGATTCAGGTGACACGGATGGATGCTGGCGAGCGGTATGTGGAGGTGGTCAAGGACGATTCTGTTGTGCTGGGGCGGAAACTGAGTTCATCCGCAGCAGCGGAGCTGGCACGTCTGCTCACCGATTGATGCCCAGAAAGCCTCCGGTTAGCAAGCCTGCCGCTCAACAGAGCAGGCGAGATCAGCGCCGCGCCTACGACCGCAAACGCGATCAACAGGAATGGCGCCGCTGGTACAAGACAGCAAGATGGCAGAGACGACGGCAAGCCCAGCTATGGGACGAGCCACTATGCGCCATTTGCCTCAAGGCGGGCAGGACAACGGCTGCAACGGTTGCGGATCACGTCGAGCGGCACAATGGCGACTATGACAAGTTCTGGCATGGTGAGCTTCAGAGCCTTTGCGACGAAGCGCCGTGGCGGTGTCACTCAAGAGTGAAGCAGAGGGAAGAGAAGGCCGGCTAGTCGCGCCGGAAGATCACCACCTTATTCTGCAAGTCAGCTTCGGCTTTGAAGCCAGCGCTCATCCATGCCCTGGACTGAACGTGCCGCGCTCCGTCCGCACCTTCGTTCCTCCACCACGCAGGATGGCGTGTAGCCGATAAGGGAAGCGGGAAAAGAGTGTCTATCTCGGCAAACGTCATCACCACGGACGCCGCGGTGACACGTTTGAGATGATCCCGAAGTGGATCGTACTTAGACATTGGCTCTCCTCATGCGTCGCTTATCACAGCGGGAGGGTGGGTCAAAAGTCAAACACCCACCGGGCCTAGACCGGCGGCCCAGTCAAATTTTTGCGCGTGCAAATTAAAGTTGAACCCAGGATACGATTTCATGAAGCGCGGCCCCAAGGCCCAGTTGCCATCCGAAAAGAGGGCAAAGGGCACCTATCAGCCCAGCCGGGATGGCCACCGGATCGAGGTGATTGAGCCCAATGCCATGCCACAACAGCCGAATTGGCTGACAGCGGAGGCTGAGGAAGTCTGGATGGACGATGTCGGTCGGGTGAAGCTGGCGACGGAATCGGACAGCACGCTCTTTGCCAATTACTGCAGCTTGCAGGGCAGTCTCATCAAGGCGATCCGGTCGAACGAGGTTCCGCCCATCACCGCATTCACCGAGGTCCGGAAAATGCAGGAAGTTCTCGGCATTGGTGGCGCTCGGTCGAGAGTAGGGGTCAAACCCGATGCGCCGGCCGGAGGAGTGTTCTCGCGCAATGGCCGCCGCGGCTAAAGCCTGGCACGGCGCCCGCGACTACACCGGCATCGCGCTCAAATATGCCAAGGACGTCGTGGCTGGGCGGGTCGTCGCCTGCAAGTGGGTGAAGCTGGCCTGCAAGCGGCACCTGAAGGATCTGGCGAAGGCGAAAAAGAGCAAGCGCTGGGGCTATCACTACGATCGCTGGGCGGGTGACGACGTCTGCGACTTCATCGAGAAGCTGCCCCACGTCGAGGGTGTCTGGCAAACGCCGACACTTCATCTGGAGCCACCGCAGATATTCATCCTGTCGACCGTCTTCGGATGGCGGCGATGGGAGGATGGGAAGCGCCGGTTCAGCTACGCCTATATCGAGATGGCCCGAAAGGGAGCCAAGTCGACACTGACGGCAGGCGTTGGCCTCTATTGCCTGACGTGCGAGGGCGAGGTTGGGCCCCAGGTCATCATCGGTGCCACCACTGGCGAGCAGGCCGGCAAGGTCTTCAAGCCGATGCAAAAGATGGTGCGCCGGTCACCGGATTTACAGGAAGCATTCGGCGTCACGGCCTGGTCCCGGTCGATCACCTGCGCGGACAATGACGGGTATGTCCAGCCGATCAACTCGAAAGGCTCGACCCAGGACGGGCACAACCCGCACCTCGGGGTGCTCGACGAGTTGCACGCTCACAAGGACCGGGAGCTGTTCGACGTCATCAAGTCGGCGTTTGGCGCACGATCGAACCCGCTCATGTGGATCATCACCACGGCGGGTTTCAACACCAACGGCGTTTGCTACGAACAGCGAACCTACCTGACCAAGGTTCTGGAAGGCATTTTTGAAGCCGACCACTTCTTCGGCATCATCTTCACGATTGACGAGGAAGAGATCGACGACGACGGCAAGGTGATCCGGCCTGCCGACGATCCCTACGACGAGAAGGTGTGGATCAAAGCCAATCCGATGCTTGGCGTTACACCCTCGCTCAAGACGATGAGGGCCGATGCAAAGGATGCCCAGGGCTCCCCATCGAGCGAAGGCAACTTCCAGACCAAGAACCTCAACGTCTGGCTGACCGGCCATTCCCGCTGGCTCAATATGGCCCAGTGGCTGAAATGCTCCGATCCCAAACTGGACTGGTCGGACTTTGAGGGTTTGGATTGCTGGGTCGGCGGCGACCTCGCCGACAAGGACGACATCACGCGCTGGTTCTGGCCGCGTTCGATCATAAGGATCGGCTAATATTCAAGCCGATGTTCTGGCTGCCCGAGGATGTTTTGCGGTCCGCTGACCATGCAGAAGGCAAGGGGCCAGCACCGTACCGCACATGGCACAAGCAGGGTTTTCTGCACCTGACGCCCGGCGACTGGATCGATCACAACGTGGTCGAGGCCCAGGCGGTAGAATGGCTGGAGAGCTACGGCGTTCGCAAGGTCACGTTCGACCAGTTCGCAGCTGCCCAGGCGATGGCCAGCCGCATCAATGAAAACCACGGGGACGGCGATCTCGCCGGCATCCTGCACAAGAAGGCTTCTGCCGTCACCGACGCCGCCAAGGAGCTGGAGGCGCGGGTGAAGTCCGGACCCTCGCGTCTCCGCCATGACGGCAATCCGGTGATGAACTGGATGGCCTCCAACGTCGTCGTCAGCCGGCGCCGAGACGAAACCCTATTGCCGATCAAGGAAAGCCAAATGAGCCCGAACAAGATCGACGGCATCGACGCACTGATCAATGCGATTCAGCCGGCAGTCGAGCCTCAAGAGGACGATGGCGACTTCGACGGCTTTGTCGCTAAGCCGGTCATGGTGGGCGTCTAATGGGTCGCGGTTCGCGCGCAAAGAACGCGCGTCGTCGAGTTCAACAGAACTTGTCGGCCAAGGAACAGCGGCTGCGCCTTCAGGACGGCTCGTCAATGGTCGCGGCGTTCGGCGGCTCCAGTCATTCAGGGAAGACCGTCACGCTCACCACAGCCATGCAGTTGGCCACGGTGTGGGCATGCATCAGGCTGACCGCTCAGGCTGTCTCCAGCCTTCCGCTGGCGATGTATGAGCGCCTTGGAGACAACGACCGGCAGAAAGTCAGCTCTGACGAGGAAATCGCCGAGGTCATCTGCGAAAGCCCAAACGCCGACCAGACGCCGCAGGAGTTCTGGGAGGGGCAGGTCGCATGGATGATGGCGGACGGAAACGGCTATTCCGAGCGCGTCACTTACGGCAATCACCTGTCGTCGCTCCAGCCGATCGCGAGTACTCACTGCCAGCCGTTCCGCACCAATGATGGCGAGCTCAAATACCGCATCAACGATCGCGGGCAAACCGAGGTTATGCCTCGGGATAAGATATTCCATCTCAAGGGCTTCGGCTTTGGAGGTGATGTAGGACTTTCGCCAATCCGGTTCGGCGTTCAGACCTTCGGTTCAGCCATTGCGCGCGAAGAGGCGATCGCCAAGGTCTTTGCCTCCGGCATGCAGGCCAGTGGCGTTCTTTCGACTGACAAGACGCTAAAGGGCAATCAGCGGGACGACCTTCAGGAGGTCATGGGCAAGTACGCCGGGTCATCGAACGCCGGCAAGCTGATGATCCTTGAGGCAGGTCTCAAGTACGAGCGTCTGACGCTCAGCCCGGTCGATGTTCAGATGCTTGAACAGCACCGGTTCGGCGTCGAGGAAATCTGCCGCTGGTTCGGCATGCCGCCCATTGTCATCGGCCACGCCGCGCAGGGCCAGACCATGTGGGGGTCGGGAGTAGAACAGATCCTGATCGCCTGGCTGACGCTTGGCATCAACCCGCTATGTGACCGCATCGAACAGCGCATCAAAAAGCAGCTGATCCGCCCGTCCGGGAATCGGCGCTGGTATGCGGAATTCAATCGAGAAGCGCTCCTCCAGATGGACAGCACCGCCAAGGCGGCCTTCCTGTCCTCGGTAACGCAGAATGGCCTCATGACCCGCAACGAGGGGCGCGGAAAACTCAACCTCTCGCGCATGGATGGCGGCGATAAGCTCACTGTCCAAAGCAATCTCGTGCCGCTCGATCAGCTCGGGAATACCGGTGGCGAGGCATCGGCACGCAATGCGCTGCGGAACTGGCTGGGGTTGAACGATCCAGCATCGGCCAATCAGGCTCAAGAAAGGCACAACGATCATGTCCGTTAGAGATTTGCCGGCCGCGAAGGTCGCAACGCGCCCAGGCTTGCGCTCGGAGATCGCCCCAAAGGTTCTGGAGCGGTGGAACCCCGAAGTCCGGGCAGCCGCAGGAGAGGGTGACAACAACACCATCTCAATCCTCGATACGATCGGCGCGGATTGGTTCGGCGAGGGCGTTACGGCCAAACGGGTTGCAGGAGCCCTTCGCAGCATCGGCAAGAAGGAGGTGGTCGTCACCATCAATTCGCCCGGCGGCGATTATTTCGAGGGGCTCGCGATCTACAACCTGCTTCGGGATCATCCTGCGAAGGTGACCGTGAAAGTGGTAGGTCTCGCGGCTTCAGCTGCTTCAGTCATCGCCATGGCCGGCGATGAGGTGCAGATTGCGCGCGCCGGGTTCCTGATGATCCACAATGCCTGGGTCATCGCCGTCGGCGACCGCAACGATCTGCGCGGCGTGGCGGACTGGCTGGAGCCCTTCGATGAGACGGCTGTGGACATTTACGCCGCTCGCACAGGGATTGATCCAAAGGATCTCGCAAAGATGCTTGATCGAGAGACCTGGATCGGTGGCAAAGAGGCCGTCGACAAGGGTTTCGCCGACGCGCTGCTTGCCATCGACGAGATCGAGAACGAACCGAGCAATTCGCTTGAGGGGCGCCCGATCGTGGCAGCCCACAAGATCGATAGCCTGCTGGCCAAAGCAGGCGTCACGAAATCAGAGCGGCGCGAACTTCTCGCCGCAATGAAAGGGGGCACGTCTGGCGCTGCCCCATCCGGCATGTCTGGCGCTGCCGTCGTCGAGGAGGTCGAGAACCTCCTGAACTCTTTCAAATCCATCAGGACAGCCTAAGGAGGCTCCAATGTCCAAACACTTCATGCCGCGCGCTCCGCTCGCGGCACTCCTCGGCGCGCGCCCTGCTGCGGTTGTTGGCGCGGTGCGCAACGACGTCGATCCCGGCAAGCTCGAAAAGCTTCTGGGAGACGTGAAATCCGAGCTCACCCGTGTCGGTGACGAAGTCAAACAGACCGCCGAGAAAGCTCTCGCTGAGGCCAAGACGGCCGGCGAAGTTTCGGCTGAAGTCAAAGGCAAGGCCGACGAGTTGCTTACGGCTCAGGCCAAGCTGGGCGAGGCGCACACCAAAATCGAGCAGCGCCTCGAAGTCCTCAACACCCGCAACACCGACCTCGAACAGCGCCTTTCCAGCCGCCGTGGTGGTGGTGGGGAGGATGCAAAATCGCTTGGCCAGATGGTCTGCGAGAACGACAAGCTCAAGGCGTTTGCCGAGGGCGGCGCCAAGGGCTCGCTTTCTGTGACGGTGCAGAACGCCATTACCACCTCGGCCGGATCGGCAGGGGCTCTCATTACGCCCATGCGCGAGACCGAAATCGTGCGCATGCCGCGTCGTCAGCTCTTCATTCGCCAGTTGCTTCAGGTGGGGCCGGTTTCATCCACGTCGGTCGAATATGGCCGCATGACGCTTCGCGACAATCAGGCGAACGTCGTGGCGGAAGGTGCCCAGAAGCCCGAGTCGAACTACGAATGGGAACTGGCCGACGCTCCGGTCCGCACCATTGCGCACTGGGTGCCGGTATCCCGGCAGGCCATGGACGACATTCCCATGCTTCAGGGCGAGATCGACGGCGAGCTTCGCTTTGGTCTCGACTATGTCGAAGAGGCACAGATCCTCAAGGGCGACGGCGTGGGCCAGAACCTGCATGGGCTGGTGCCTCAGGCTTCCGCTTATGCCGATCAGGGCATCGTGGTTCAGAACGCGACCAAGATCGACATCTTGCGCCTTGCCATCCTGCAAGCGTCGCTGGCCGAGTACCAGGCCGATGGCATCGCCATTAACGACAAGGACTGGGCGGACATCGAACTCACGAAGGATGGCGATAACCGCTATATCTTCGCGAGCGTGGTCCAGATGGCCGGTCCTCAGCTTTGGGGACGGCCCGTTATCGCTTCGCAGGGAATGGATGAGGACGAGTTCCTTGTCGGCGCATTCCTCATGGCGGCGAAGATCTACGACCGGATGGACACGGAAGTGCTCATCTCTTCGGAAGATCGGGACAACTTCATCAAGAACATGCTGACGGTTCGCGCGGAAAAGCGTTTGGCGCTCGCCGTAAAGCGTCCTCAGGCTCTTGTCACGGCGACTTTGCCACTGCGATCACCGCAGTGCCGGTCGCCTGACCGAAGTCGGCTCATCAAGGAGGGCGGTTCGCGCCGCCCTCTCTATGAACCGATAAGGAGAACTTCCATGAAACTCAATCTCAAGGCCACCAAGGGCAGCTTCGGCGACTATGGCCGTGTCCGCCGGGGCACCATCCTTCGCAATCTCAGCGAAGAGCGTGCCAAGAAGCTGATCGCGAGCGGCGCCTATGCCGTCGCGACGGACGCCGAGCTCAAGGCCGCTGACGAGACAAAGGTCATCGACGGCCTGGCTCCGGCCCAGAGCGAAAAACCTGCTGCGGATGTCGACATCTCCAAGATGAAGATCGACCAGCTCAAGGCTTTCGCCAAAGACAAGGGTATTGATCTGGGCGAGGCGAGCAAGCGCGACGAGATCATTGCCAGGATCGAAGAAGCGCTGACCGCGCCGGACGCCTGATCGTGACCGTTCGCGTCGTCACTCCGGCTTTGCCGATCCTCTCAGTTGAAGAGGTGAAGCAACAGGTCCGAATCGAAACCGACGAGACCGAGGAGGAAGCATACCTGTCCTCTTTGGTCGCGGCGGCGCAGGCATGGCTCGACGGGCCAGACGGATGGCTGGAGCGGTCGGTTGGCGTACAGGAACTGGAATGGTCACTGTCGGCATGGCCGAACGGTGATTGCTTCCGGCTCCCATTCGGGCCCAAAATCGAAATCGTTTCAGTGACGTATATCGATCCTGACGGCGACGAGCAGGTGTGGCCGTTCCCGACCCCACTCTATTTCGAGGACATGCCGTCAGTTCGCGGTCGGGATGGCGACATTCGTATCCGCTATTGGGCTGGTTATGGTCGACGCAATCCGGACGCTGGCACCGAGGGCCAACCGGATTGGCTCATCGACGTCCCGGCATCGATCAAGCACGCGATGCTCCTGCTCATAGGCCAGTGGTATCAATCGCGAGCTGCGGTTCGAATTGGTGAGGCAGTCAGCACCCTGCCGTTCGGCGTTGAGGCGTTGCTCCAGCCATTTCGGGTGTACGACTGATGGAGGCCGGGGAACTCGATCGCCGAATTACCATCCGCCGTGCGGTCAAGGTTTCTGACCCTGCCAGCGGGCAAGAGGTCGAAACATGGGTTGATCTCAAGCCCGTGTGGGCGTCGTGGCGCCGGGCTTCGGCCCGCGAGCAACTGGCCGCCGCGGAAATCAGCGCGGAAGTGACGGACATCTTTCGGGTGCGCTGGTCATCGATTACGCGGACCATCACCCCTGAAGACCGGGTCCACTACAATGGTCGGGAATACAACCTTGTCGAAGCGACCGAGATTGGACGACGCGAAGGCATGATGCTGCGCGGGAATGCGAGGGCGGAATGACGAGAACAGTCAAAATCGAAGGTCTGCGTGAAGTCGAAAAGGCCATGGAAGAGCTCGGTCGGGCCGCGTCCACGGCAGCCGGCCGCAAGGCTCTCATGGAGGGCGGAGAAATCCTTGCCAGATCAATGCGCAATCTGGCTCCAAAAGATGAAGGTCATCTGATCGAGTCCATAGACGTTGGCACCAAGCTCACCCGCCGCCAGCGCTCGCTTCACCGCAGGAAATCGCCAGTCGAGGTGTTTGTCGGGGCCAACGACCCCGCTGCCGTGACGCAGGAGTTCGGGACGGTTGATCATGCTCCGCAACCTTTTGCTCGTCCGGCATGGGATGAAACACAGGACGATGTTCTCGAGCGCGTCGGTGATGTCCTCATGGTGGAAGTCGAGAAGCGTGTGAAGCGCGCGCGTGCCAAGGCCGCAAAACTGGCAGCAAAGGGGTAGGGCATGGAAGGGGACCTCCGCGCCCTGCTGGTCGGCCACGCGCCTCTCACGGCACTTGTCGGCCAGCGCATTTATTGGGACGGGGAGCCGCAAGGCGCAGATCGACCGTGCGTGGTCATGTATGTCGTTTCGGGCACGCCCGGTTACCACATGCAGGGGCCCGACAAGATCAAGCCCGTGCGCGTCCAGTTCGACAGTCAGGCGGTGCTGAGTACAGAAAAATGGGCCGTTGCCGAAGCGGTCGAGAACCTTCTGTCCGGCTATCGCGGCACCGTCGGCGATACATATTTCAGCGGCATATTCCTAATGATGAGCCGTGACAAAACCGAGCCATCGACCGAGAGCGGCACGTTCCGCGTTCGCCAACTCGACTTCGAAATCTGGTTCCGTAGAGCCAGCTAGCGCCCATTTCCTGCGCCGTGGGCGAGCGCAACGATCATATTTTGATGGAGAATTAACATGCCAGAGGCACTGTCTCAGGTCGATATCGGCTATGGCACCGTCGCCCGTGTCGGGCGCGGCGTTGGTCCCGCCTGGACCCAGATCATGGGCGGGGAAACCGCGGGTATTCCCTCGCAGCCGCCCGAAGATATCGACGTTACGCACTTCCAGTCGCCGGGTCGCACGCGCGAAACCAAGCCCGGCTTGAAGCCGGTAGCGGACTATGAGCTCGAGCTTCAGTATTGGCCGAACTCGGACACTGATATTCTGCTGATGGAATTGGCCGACCTCACCGCGGCGGGCAATCGCGAGATCGTCTTGCTGGAAATCACTCCAAATGGCGGCTCGACATGGGTGTTCCAGGCCTATCTCAACGAGTATGTGCCCTCATCCTCAGTTGGCGACAAGCAGATGGTCACCGCGCGTTGGAAGGTCATGGCCCGTGTCCTCGTTGGGGACGCTCCGGCAAACAGCCTTCTCCCGGCAATTTCGGCATTGCGCAGGTTGGCGAGACACTCACGGCGCTTGAAGGTGCCTGGAGCGGTGCGCCGACATTTTCCTATGTCTGGAATCTCGATGGGGCACCCATAGTGGGCGCCACCTCGCGGACCTATGAACCGGTTGTCGGTGACATCGGCTCTCTGATCACTGTGACGGTCACGGCGACAAATTCCGAGGGCTCCGCCAGCGAAACCTCAGCATCTACCGCAGCAGTGATCGCGGCCGCATGATGACCAATCCGACCGGTGAAATGACGGTGAAGGCGCGGGGCAAAACCTATCGCCTTCACCTTGGCATGAGCGTTCTTGCTGATCTCCAGGAGCAGTTTGGCGAAAGGCTGGACGCAGTACTTTCCCCACCCAAGAAGGGAGACAAGCTCCCGGATCTCAAAGTGATGCACGCAGTGTTTCTCGGGGCCTTGCAGCGCTACCACGGCGAGGAGGCGGATCGCTGGCTTGTTGATGACATCATTGAGCAGAACGAAAACGCCTGGGGCAAATTGCTGACGGCCAGTGCGCCCGACCCGCTGGAGGGAGACAAGCCCCGGGGAAAGCGGAAGGCGGCGGTCTAGATATCGCCAGCCTGTGTGAAGCCTACATTTCCGCCGGACTGCCGCCAGACAGATTTTGGACCATCACCCCCCGCCTGTTTGCAACTGAACTGGGCGGGGCTCGCATGCGAATAAAGCGCGAGCGCTCGATGGTTTGGGAGGGGGCAATGCTGGCTAGAATGGAAAAGCCTCCCACCCTGGAACAGTATATCGGGGAGAAGCCGAGGGCTGAGCCTGCAAGCTTCCTGGACATGCGTTTGCGCGCGTCCATCAAAGGTTTGCGGTCAATGACTATGGCGGAATACCGGCAGTCGCTGAATTAGCATCCCGCTCGTTGGTGCGGCATGCGCAAATCACCACACAAGATCAAGGTAATGCAACGTGGCACAGTCGGTGATCGGTGCACTTCGGGTCAATCTCGGGCTCGATTCTGCGCAATTTCAAAGCGGGTTGAAACGCTCGCAAGGCGGCATGGAGCAATTCAAGCGGCAAGCAATGGTGGCATTTGCCGCCGCCAGCGCTGCTGCCGTGGGTGCCTTCATGGCAATCCAGGGTGCAGCCAACCGCGCCGACCAGCAGATCAAGGCTGCGTCGAGCTATGGCATTCCTATCGAGCAGTTGGGGCGCCTGTCGCACGCAGCGGAGCTGTCTGGCTCATCCATGGAAGAAGTTGGAAAGGCTGCCCAGCGTACAGCCCGGGCGGTGAACTACGCGATGACCGGCGTGACCAATGAGAGCACGCGGGCATTCGAGCAGATCGGAATCGCTCTCACTAATACCGACGGGACCGCACGCGATGTCGAGGGCATCCTGGGGGACGTCGCCGAACGGTTTGCTTCTATGCCCGACGGCGCGACAAAGACTGCATTGGCCGTGGAAATGTTTGGGCGGTCAGGTGCAAATCTTATTCCCATGCTCAACGCCGGGCGGGACGGACTGGCCGAAATGGGGGATGAAGCCGAGCGGCTTGGTCTGGTTTTCTCGGAGAACACGGCCCGATCGAGCGAGCGGTTCAATGACAATCTGACCCGCCTCAGTCGCACGATGACGGGCCTGTGGAATCAGGTGCTCGCCAATGTCATTGAGGGGTTTGCTCAGCTTACCGACAGAATCGTTGCCACCAGCCAGCAGGGCGGCCTCTTTGACGGGGTAATCAATACGATCAGTGGAGCAATGAATGGCCTCGTTCGGGCAATCATGTGGGTCATCGACAACCTCGATGTGCTTATCAACATCGCCAAGGTCTGGATCGGGCTGCAATTGGCCGCCATCACTGTCGACGCCGGACGCGCGTTCTTCGCTTTCGCCAGAGCGGTCCAGACGGCTGGCTTCGCGTCCGCTGCGCTGTCGACGATCACCAAGGGCAAGGTCATCGTCTTCGGAACTCTGATCGCACTCATAGCGCAAGCCACCGGGCAACTTGAACCGTTCATTGGGAAGGTTGAAGAGGCAACCGCGGCAGTCATGGGCCTGATCCCCGATGATTGGACGCAAGGCATTCAGAATGGTGTTGATGATCTCAACAATCTCTGGTTCCGCGGGTTTGACGAGGCGGAAACCGCACTCAACAACGTTAACACGGCGCTTCCTGAAGTTGCGGCCAATTCCGATAGCGCGGCCAAGGCTCTTGGCGGTGTGTCCGGTGCGGTGTCCGAAGCCGGTTCGGTCCTCGAACGTATGGGCCAGCTTGGCAAACAAATCACTTCGACGCTTGCCAGCGGCTTTACCGATATGTTCATGGGCATCATCGACGGCTCGAAGTCTGCCGTAGAATCCATAGCAGACCTGCTCAAATCGCTGGGTCAGCTGCTCATCAATCAGGCCTTTCAGTCGTTGTTCAGCGGGTTGTTCGGTGGCATGGGCGGATCGTTCGTGCCGTCCGGTTTTGTTCCCGGCGGGTTCTTTCCCGGCTTTGCCGGTGGCGGTGTTGGGGCGGCGGGTAGCTTCATGTCCTTCGACGGCGGCGGTTTCACCGGGCTGGGTGCGCGGGCCGGCGGCATGGACGGCAAGGGTGGTTTCCTCGCCATGTTGAACCCCAATGAAACCGTGACCGATCACACAAGGGCGGCGGGGCTTCGAATCTCCATATCACTACAGGTGTTGCCGTGGACGGGCAGGGAAGCATCACAAGTTACGTCAAGAGCGTGGTGCAGGACGGCATCGAGGTGTTCAATGACAGTCTGCCGACGCGCGTGCAGCAGATCAACGCTGACCCGAGGGCGCGCTGATGGCATGGACATACCCGCTCTCGCTGGCGGACTTTTACGACAAGCTGCGCATTGCCGTACCTGGCCGCAATTGGGAGCTGGCACGGTTCGATCAGATGTCGGGGCTGGGCAACGGCCAGCCGCTTTCTGCCGAACTGGCCTCGCCGCTTTGGCGCCTGCCAGTGCAGCTCGTGGCGATGGACAATGACGAGGCTGATCAGATCTTGGCCATGCTGGAAATGCTCAACCATCCGGGGAGGGCATTTTATTTCAGCAACCCAAAGCGTGAGTATCCCGCCTACGATCCCACCGGGTCGGTCCTCGGATCGTCAACCCCAGCGATCCACACGCTGGAGTCCAACAATCGCAAGATGCGTGTGAGCGACTTGCCGAGTGGTTACCGGCTCACCCAGGGCGACATGTTGGCCTTTGACTACGGTCCGCTTGGCGAGAAACGCCGCGCACTGCATCGCATTACCGAGACCGTTACGGCTTCGTCGGGCGGGCTGACCCCATTGTTCGAGGTCTTTCCCCACGTCCGTTCCGGGGCGCTTGTTGGTGATCTGATTATGCTTAGCAAGCCAGCTGTTCTCGCGAGTGTCGTCCCTGGGAGCTTTGCATCTGGCACGGCCGACACCGTGAACACCCAAGGCATCACCTTCGAAGTCATGCAGCGGCTGATCTGACATGAAAAACGCTGATCCCAATACCGTTGCGCTCTTGCAGGGCGCGGATACGCTTGGCCTGATCGAGGTCGATCTTGTCGTCTGGCGGGTAAAGACCTTTGCTGGCACAGAGGAAACGTTCGCGTTCTGGACCGAGCACGACACCGAGACAGGCACTGTGCCCAACCCGTGGACCGGAACCCCTTCAAGCTACCCTTTCGTGGGAGCGGGGCGGTTCTTTCTGTAGGCGAAACGCCGCGCACCTCGGATCTGTCGATCCGACGCAAATCGATCACCATGTCGGCGGTGCATGAAACGGTGCTCGACATGTGGACCGCGCACGACATGCGCCTCGCGCAAGTGGCGGTCTATCAGGCGCTGTTCGATCCCGAGACGCGGAGCATGGTCAGCGCGCTGCTGGAGTTTGTGGGTGAACTCAACGGTGCTCCCAAGGAAGTGCCAGCCGCAGGCGGCGAGGGCGGCATTCGCTTCGATATCGTCTCCGACACCCGGCAATTGACGCGCACCAATCCGGCCAAGCGCTCCGACGCTCACCAGCGCACCCGGAACAACGACGGCTTTCATAAGTACATCGGGGTGGCTGGAGACTGGCAGATACCCTGGGGGCAGGAAAGCGAGAGCGGGGAAAAGGCCGTTACGAAGTCAGGCAATAGCTCTTGGATACGGAAATGAGACACGAGGATTGGCGCAAGAGGCTCGGCGCATATGTCGCGGCGCAACGAGGTGAGCCGTATGTTTTCGGGTGTCAGGACTGCTGGCTGTTCGTCTCTGGGGCCATCGCGGCCATGACAGGAACGGACCACGGCAAACCCCATCGCGGAAAGTACAAGACGGCACGGGGTGCGCTCGGCATCATGCGCAGGGCAGGGGCGGACAATATGGCCGATTTCGCGGGCTTGTATCTCTATGAGATCGAGGCGCCCGTGTTCGCTCAAATCGGGGATGTAATGGCAATCCCGACCGACGATACGTTCGGTTTTTCGCTGGGCATGCTCAACGGTGAGCAGGTGCTTGTCGTGACACCGAACGGAATTGGTGTGCGCGATCGCGCCGACGCCACCAGAGCTTTCAGGGTTTAATCCATGCCGTTTCTCGCTGCACCCATCGCCGGGCTTTTCGGCGGGGGTTTCATTGCGCAATTGCTGGTCGGCACGGCGCTCTATGTGGGCGGAACTCTGTTGTCGCAGGCTCTCGCTCCGAAGCCTCCGCAGCAGAAAGACCCCGGCGTTTCGCTGTCCATGCGGATCGGTGGCGACAGCCCGCTTTCGTTCATCGTTGGAACCGCTGCCACCGGCGGGCATCGGATCTATGCGGGAGCCTGGGGACAGGATGGCGAAACGCCGAACGCTTATTTCGCGGACGTTCTGGAGTTGGCCAATGCGCCGCTTGACGGGCTGAGCGCGGTCTATGTCAACGGCGAACGGGCAACGCTTCTGACTGGCGAGGCGCATGCTCAATTCGGCATCCCGGTTCAGCAGGGCCGGAAGGGCGGCAAGGATCACCTGTGGGTCAAGTTCTATGATGGGCGGCAGACAACGCCTGACGCATACCTGCGCGCCAAGTTCGGAGGGCTGACAGAGCGTCCTTATGAAGCGGACATGGTGGGTGAGGGCACGGCGTACGCTGTTGTCACGACGCGATACAATCGCGATCTGTGGAAGAGCGGCGCGCCCAAGATGCTGTTCGAGGTGCGTGGCATTCGTTGCTACGACATTCGCAAAGACTCGACGGCAGGTGGGTCAGGCAGTCATCGCCGCAATGATCCATCCACCTGGGAATGGTCCGAAAATCCCTACGTGATTGGCTACAACACGGCCTTTATGGGCGTATATGTCGGCACAGAATGGCTCTGGGGGCTGCAAAACCTTCCGGCGCTGCGCCTGCCCACCTCGGCCTGGATTGCGGCCATGAACGAAGCCGACCGGACGCTGGGCGCATGGGACAATCAAAAGCAGTTCACCATCGGTGGCGAAATCTCCGTCGATATGGAACCGGCAGCCGTCCTAGAGGAGATTGCCCGCGCGTCCATGGGACGGTTTATCGAAAGCGCCGGCAGCTACAAGCCACGCTGTGGTGCGCCTGCGACCTCGGTATGGAGCTTTGGTGAAGGCGAGCTGCTCGTCACTGATCCGCGCACCATTACCCCGTTCCCCGGACTTGAGGCGACGCACAACACCATCGAGCCGACCTATTCCGAACCCGGGGAGGCATGGGCACGAAAGCCGCGCCGATCCAGTCGAACCCCGCCTACATCGCAGCGGACGGCAATCGACGCCTGTCCACCGGACTGGCCCTTCCGATGGTTAATCGGAACGAACAAGCCCAGCGGCTTGCGTACAGCTATCTTGAGGATGGGCGGCGGTTTCGCCAGTTTCAAGGTTCGTTCCATCCTATCACCTGGTTGCTCGAGCCCGGCGATGTGATCGACGGCACGATTCTCTCCGAAGGGTATAACGGCAAGCAGTTCGAGATCCTCGAAATGTCGGGGCGCCGAACGTTCGTGCAGACCATGACGCTGCGCGAAATCGATCCGGCGGACTTCGATCCGCCATCGAGCGCAAGGCAGGACTGGTCCGTCGGGCCGATCCAGACAATCTACCCGCCCGCCCAGCCGGTTTCAGGATGGGCCGTTTCGCCTTACGCGCATACTGACGCCCAGGATCGAGCCCGCCGTCCAGGCATCCAGTGCTTCTATCTCGGGGGTATGGATGACATTCGGGCGATCAAGGTCATGATCCGGCGCCCAGGTGAGGCCTTGCCGTTCTTCTCGCAGGAGTATCCGTATGCTGCGGATAGCCCGTCGCCCTCAGTCATCATTGTGGGCGACTTTCTGCTGCCCGATGAGCCGTATGAGGTTGCGTCGATCTTTGTCCCGTACTCGGCCCGCGACATGGAATTGTCGGATTGGCTGAGTGTGACGACGCCCGATATTCAGCTGACCGATCTGGATATCGCGCTCTCGAACATCGCCCGCGATATTCTTGATCAGATGGGTTTCTCACCCCGCCGTCTGATCGAACAGTTCAAACAGTTCGGCACGTTGCTCGAAGAGGTGGACCGCGAAAACTACACCAAGCGCGAGACGCTGTTCCGCGAAATCACGGTCGAGCTCGATAACCTTGAGGCCAGCTTCACCGAGATCATCGAGGTGGCACTGGGGCCAGGCGGCGCAATCGCGCAAGCGCTGGAAAGCCTTTATGCGGCCATGGGCGGCAACACTGCCGAGGTCAATGTTCGGTGGGAGGCGCAGGCTGCACCAGACGGCTATTCGGCCCGGTATGCCATTCAGGCTGCCGTCAATGACGGCACCTTCCGAACAGCAACGATGTTCGTAGACGTGCCCGCCGATCCGGGCGATCCAACGCGCATCGGATTCATGGCTGACAACACAGTGTTCTTCTTTCAGACGGCACGCCGATCGCCCTGTTCGACGAGAACGGCGATTTCCGCAACCCGTCGGGCACCGTCAAAATCAGCATGCTAACGGATGGCGGCGGCGCCTTCAGCTTTGGATAGATAATGGCTATTCTTCGCGGCTTCCCCGTACAGGGCGTCGTGGCGTGTTTCGATGAACCAAACCAGTCTGGTGATTGGTGGGACATCGACGCGCCACGTAACGCTCCGCCAAGAATCCGGGCGCATATCTCTCGACGGTCTATTGGCACAGCGAGTTCTTTCAATACGAGCTGGCAATGCCAATCCAGACCGTCGAGGTCAGCCACCCGGCCTTGTCGGGCCGGGAAATCTATTGGGGCTTCAATCGGCCTATAACGGCAACGACAGTGCTGCCTCCGTGCAGACGCGCTATCTGGTGGCAGGTCGAGTGGCGACATCGGCGCACACGCTGGTCAATCACGGGCTCGGCTATGTGCCGCTGGCGTTCGTCGCCTATGGCGGCCGCATGCTGATGCCCGGTGTTGCCGTGCAGACGGGCAGCGGGGGGCGGAGCCGGTTCGTTGCGCCCTACATCACCTCCAGCGCTGTTGCCCTGCGAGAAGTCTATAATTCGTCATCTCTCGGGCTGGGTGCTGTGAGCCGTTCCTACCAGGTGATGGTGTTCCGCACTCCGGTAGAGAACGCGGCGTTGCCGCTGTTTTCTGGCGATGGCAGCGAAGTGGTTATCGGCCGCGGCAAGATCAGCACCGAGCAAACCTATGCCCGAAAAGATGGGGCAGGGCAACGCCGTTCAATATCGACCAAGGGCGGACTGTTGATCTGAACAATGGAAGGGCGAGGATCGGAACGGGTGGGACAGTGACGACTGAGGCCGGATATGGCGGGTCGTTCTCTGCACCGCTGTTCGTTCCGTGGGGGTTTGATGGGTAGAGTTCACAACGACACGCCGGGCGTTATCACGGTTGAGGGGTCCGGCAGCGAAACGCGCTGGTCGTCCGACTTCCCGCCGGTCAATCTACTGCCCGAGGCAGATTGGATCGAAACGAGCCTGTCGGTCGCATTCCCGGACTTCACCAAGTTCGTCAACTACGGGCACTCCAGATGGTGGGAGCGCCCACATGGCCCGGACCGGGCACAGAATGGACGCCCCAGCGAATCTGGAGACACCTGCGTTTCGATCACGATGATCGAGCCTGAGAACCGCGTGCTTGGGCCGACAGACATCGGCACCATCCCTGCTGACGCCAACTATATCGACGTTCGGGTCAAGCTGAGTCGGACAAACGATCCGTATAGCTTTCGCGACCAGACCGTCCCGCCACTCATCCCCGATGAATGGGTGAGCCTGCCGGGGGCTCATGCATGGTCGAGGCCACGGAAATCTGGCGGCGATCATTCGATATCGTCCTGTCGGGCTCGACAGTGCAGTTGATCCGGCGCCAGTCGGTTATCGATTATTCGCAGTTGTCCATCCCTTCAAACCAGTATGGATATGAGGGCATCTACGGCAATTACTGGCCGAACCGCGCGACAACCTTTCGATGCCGCCAAAGATCCTTGGGGGCAGTCCTCCTATCAAGCGTGGGGGTGGATCAGTGGCAACGACTTTGCAGGCGCATCAGGGTCGGGGCAGCGCACTGGACATCCGGCCGCGCTGATCCAGGAAAAGGCATTCAGCAGCAACAGCGGGCTGGGTGGCGATACCCCACAATATGGCGGCAAGCACCCGCGCCGTTTCAACGCCTGTTCGACCAACAACAGCGCACACGACTTCTCGTCCACCTATTCCGGCCAGATCATAATCCGGCCCGGCTACATCAGATCATAGGAAAAGCCATGGCTTTGACCACTTGGTATTCTGCGGGCACCGTGTCCGTGGACAACGGCAGCGCTATTGTCACCGGCACCGGCACGCTCTGGGGTGATGATGCAATCATGCCCGGCGATCTGTTCTGCGACCCGGCACAGCCTGCCGTGCCACCGCAGCGGGTCAAGGAAGTGACGGCAGACGGTACGCTCGAGCTTGGGCGCCATGGCCGGGTACGACGCTGGCTGTGCCGCCTATGAAATCCGCTATGTCGGCATCATTGAAACGCTCCACTGCCCAGACTAGGCGGCTGCTGGAGGAGTTGAGCGTCGTCGACGCCAATGGCAGGGGCCTGTTCTACCGGTTCAGCACCTCCACGACCGACGCCGATCCGGGGGCCGGATATATCCGTCTCAACAACGCCGACCTGACGCTGGCAACGGCCGCCTATATAGACGTTACAGACGCAAATGGCGGGTCGGTTGCGGGCGAGATCGACACCTGGGATGACAGCACGTCGCTGGCCAAGGGCAAGCTGTGGGTGCGCGGGATTGCGCAGCCCGCCGCCTTCCATTCCTACGAAGTCACCGGGTCGGTTGTGGATGGAACAGGTTATAGAAAGCTGACCCTGACACATGTCGGAGGCTCCGGCAGTTTTGCAGCCGATGACGAACTGATGGTGGCCTTCGCCCGCACTGGCGATATTGGTGAGGGCTATATCACCAACGCGACTGTTGCCGACCCGACCGAACTTACAGCGCTTGAAGGCGAGACTGCTGGCTATCTGGTGTTCGTCACGATTTGCAAACCGATTTCGGCGCTTTCTCCGGTCGGTCTGGGGTGGTGGAGCTCATCGCCGGTCCTGATTGGGAACTGGTGGCGCTCTACACCGGGCCGCAGGGCGACCAAGGTGATCAGGGCATTCCGGGCGTTCAGGGCGAGCGTGGCATCAACTGGCAGGGCGACTATAGCGCGGGCACGGCCTATGTCGAAGACGACGGCGTGCTCTACAACGGATCGTCCTGGCGGGCGCTTGGCGCCACCACCGGCGATGCCCCGCCGACCTCCCCACCACGAGCAACGCCTGGTGGCAGTTGCTGGCTCAGAAGGGGACCGATGGCGCCGGGACGGTTGCGTCGCTGTCTGGCGGCACCGGTATATCAGTTGACAGCACGGATCCGACGGTTCCGATAATTGCGGCCATAATCGCATCGCAGGCGGAGGCCGAGGCGGGAACCGAAGCCGCAAAGCTGATGACGCCGCAAAGGACGGCGCAGGCTATTGCGGAATTGTCGCCGGAGGTTCCATCCGACCTCTACCGGCCCAGCAACATTCTCGGCACGGTCTCGCAGTCCAGCGGCGTGCACTGGGGCGATCATAGAACGTGGCAGCAACGCAATGGGGAGTACGTTCGTTACGCAGACGGAACGCAGATATGCACTTTCGCGCGCGACTGTATCCATAGACATTACCGCAAGTGTCTTCGGAGGGGTTCAGGAGCGGCGGGCAATCGTGGACCTACCCTGCCACTTTTTCCAGCGCCCCCATAGTATCCTCCAATACAGCCGAGCTCTCCAGTTTTGGCGCTATCGCTATCCCTTCGTGAGCGATCCCACCGTATCAGCGACGTACTTCTTCACTTCGGTAACATCACAGGCGTCATCAATTTCGCGATCTATCGATTTAGTTTCAATAGGGAGGTGGTTCTAATGCGCGTTTCATTCTCACCGCAACGCCGCGATGACGTGCTTGAAGTCACTAAACAAGGTGGTGTGCTGACCATCAATGGCACGGCATTCGATTTCACGATCTGCCCGATGGTGCAACTTGCCACGTGAAGCCATCGATTGCGAATGGCTGTCCAGCGACGTGGCGCGCGTCGACGGCGAAATCAGCCTAACCCTAATCCTGCCGCACGGGCCGAACCCCAGCCAATCCGTCGCGTTTCCCGAGCCTCTAGTAAACCCGGCGGACGGCGCTCTCCCCATTTCTCACGATGAATCGGAGGCACAAGCCGATGAGCAAGATTGATTGGTCGAAGGTCATCACCGCTGAACAGCGTGACGCGGAGGCCGCTGCTGCTGCCCGATTGGCCGAGTTTCCCAACCTTGAGCCAGATCAATTCTGGGGCGTGCTACGGGCCACTGGATATGAGCAGCCCTTACGCGACTGGATTGCGGCCATCGAGGACCGTGTGCTGCAGCGCGCTTTTGTTTCCGCCAAGCTCGAATTCGCGAAGCACTTCGAGCGCGACCATCCGCTGGTCGAGGAAGCACGCACGGCGCTCGGGCTCACCGAGCTGCAGTTGGACGATCTCTGGAAGTTTGGAGCGAACTAGGCGAACCGCCCCTGCACGCGGGGGGCGGTCTGCAGACGGCTCTACGCGCGTCGGAGCTCTCTGGCGCCCGCTCTATCAACTCTGGCTGCGCGTCAAGTCGTTATTGCGGCGGTAGATCGCATTCAATTTCAACCTGCCGCCCCTGCCAGAATGCGACACTCTCACCTTGGATATTGGCTTTAATGAATAGGTTAAGATTATCACCACATTGATAGCCAGCAATGGTGGTGGCGTCTTCTGGCCCGCTCTGTTCCACTAGCTTGCAGGTCTGATGTGGATCGTCGGCGGTCGTGGCGACGACATCCTCTGCTACAACAATATAACCAGACCCGTAAGGAAACCAGCACACCTCCGCAAAGGCGGGCGCGGGAATCAGGGCAAGTAGTGACACGACGAAAATTTCATGGCGGGACAATAGTTGCGTTTTAGCGCTGGCGGCAAACGGCGTAGCCTCGGGTTCATCGTCTTTTACGAGAGCTTCGAAAAAACGCGATGTTGGCAGAGCTTGGAGTTGAAGCCTTCTAGAACCGTTGGGCGGCCGTCCTCTTGAAACATCACCACCACATCGTAGTGCCCTTCGTTACTAGTGCCCGATACGTAGTTTTCGATATGCCGCTGCACCGGGATTATCCCCGGTTCACCGACCGGCATGATACCTCGAACGCATACGTACCAGCGGCGCGGATCGAATGGCCTTCACCAATCATAGTGTTGGGGTCGGAAATCAGCAAATCAGCGCCGCCTATGGTTATCGCGACCGCGTACAGCATCCGCAGCGACGTTGCGATAGTCGGCGGGCAGAGTTCCGTGTCTTGATTGATCTGAATGGTGCCAATGCTGTGGTTGGTCGTGCATCCGCCGACCGCGAGCATGGCAACGATAGTTAGCAGTACCCTTGAAACATCTCATGCCCTCGATCGTCCTTCGGGCACGGTAGGGGAGAGGCAGTGCCCGCACAACCCGCCACTAGCACCGAAGCGGCTTGGAGCGGTCATATCCCTAGTCACTACAAAAAGACGGGTCCTTGAATTCGAGAAACCCATAAGCCAACAGATGCTCCCGCAGACACGCACTGGCGGCATCCTCCATCGTCTATAGCTCGTGCTTGATCTGGTAGCGCCGCAATCCTTCGGCGGTTTCGAGGCCGATGCGGAGCGGAAATTCGTGGGTGTCTGGTTCATGGGGGCACCTCATAGACGTGCCCAAACCATAGCGACATGCTGGCACTCGGCACACTTCGGAAATCCTAAGAGGCGGTGCTCGGCCAGTTTCGCTTCCCAAACTCAGTTGGCCGCTGGGCCGATCAAAAGCGGCTCAAGTCAAACTTCAAGCCGATAGCCGCCCGCACTGCGCTCGCGGAGTATAGCCGCAGCGTGTCGTTGTGCGATTTTGTGCAGCGCCGATGGACCTGCAGCAGTCCCGATTACACCCGCGGTAGAGCAAATCGAGATGGTCGATCCGTGGAGACGAAGAGATGCGCGGTAGTCGATGCGTCGGCTTTCGTCGTGGTATTGGATGTCGAGGATGCGAATTCTGGACATGGCTGGCCTCCAAGCCTGCCAGCAGATCAGTCATACGCGCGCTCATCAATGGGGTTACGCATTGTTGAAGGCGGCGTATCGGCGGCATAGCACTCACTCGGGATTTTCGGGTGCGGGTAGCGCAGCTTCGCCGGCTGTCGGAGCTTCTTCCGCCGGACCGCCGAATGGCCGGTCCGATGTCAATAGATATGCACCACCGAATATGACGACGGCTATAATGAGGAGCGCGATGAAATTCTTCATTGTGGGAGCCTTGCCTGCGTCAGGGAAGCGCCCGCCTCAAGGTTTGGCGCTAGAGGGTAAGAGGCGAGCGGCCAGAGAGGAGCGGACGCACGGCCACCCCGGACCCGAACGGCTCCTATCCGGAATCGTTGCGCTGCATCACCGAGGTTAATTGGCGCGGTTGGATCCGGTGGCTTTTCATATCCATCAATAGGTGAGCCGCCAATTTCGTTGGACCAGGGCTCCGTCTTGCCTAAGACGCTGGTGCCGATTCTGCTCGGGGCTATCTGGCGGGAAAGAGAAGACCGAACGGCGCAGGCTTGTTGGGGGGGGGGCACGACCACCGTCCCGGTCTCTTTGTGGCTGATATCCACAGCGTCATTGAAACACGTCACCGCGCATAGCGCTACCTTCGGCTTCCGAAGCCTTTTCTGACAATTAAAGACATAGGCGAACTGATGTACTTCGTGAAACGGGGCACTGCATTTGAGGCGGGCCGTCTGCACGCGGGGGGCGGTCTGCAGACGGCCCGACGGTGGCCGGTAGTTCAGGCCGACCGTGAAGTGAGCCGCTCACTTGTGGCAGTAGTGACGCTGTGCCGGTGAGCGGCTCTGAGGTTGTGCAACTTTGGAGGTGCTGCGCCAGGTCAACTCCGGCCAGCGTGTCCGGTTGCTTCGATCACATCTGACATCTCAACATCGATAAGGAGGCTGTGATGGCCCTTCATCCACCCGTTGACGCGGACGTGGCACTTGAAGTTGCGGCCCATGAGGCGGTCGTTCGACAAACCTATAAAGACAGCGTGGGGAAAAACACGTGGGCCGTAGGGATGACCAACGCGACCGGCCACAGGGTGGGAGCGATAAATCGCAACCCCGCGCCACTCCAGCACTGCATGAACGTCTATGCCTGGGCGCTGAAGAATTACGCCGCCGGCGTCTATCGGGCTTTCGCTGGCCACAAGCTGACCAAGGCACAGTTCGCCGCAGCGCTTTCCTTTCATTGGAACACGGGGGCAATCGAGCGCGCGTCATGGGTCAAGCTGTGGAAGCAGGGCAAGAAAGAGGAGGCCAAGCGCGCTATCATGAATGGGCCACGCCGCCCGAAATCGAGGGGCGCCGCGAGAAAGAGCGGGATCTGTTCTTTGACGGCAAATGGTCGAACGATGGTTCAATGATCGAATATACCCGGGTACGGACAAGCATGACGCCCGACTGGTCCAGCGCCAAGCGGATCAATGTCGCGACCGAACTGCGCAAGGCGTTTGCCAAGACGCCGCCTGTCACCATCGACCAGCCGCCGCAACCTGACGCGCGGTCGAAGTTCCGACGCTCTCGCCCAAGCCAAATGCGGCCGGCGTCATCGCAATCATCGTGGCGGCCATAGCGGGCATTGCCGGGTGGCTTTCACGCGCCGATGATCTTCCCGCACCCCCTGTCTTTCCCGCCGCCCTGTGAGGCGGCATTTTTGTAGGAGCAATACAATGAGTTTTTTCGCAACTCTGTTTTCGCAGGTCGGTCTTGGCTGGCTGCTTCGGCGCATTCCCGAGGTCGTCGGTGGCTAGGGGAACTCTGGGTACTGCCCTTGTCTGGTTTACCCAGCTCAATCCTGAAACCCAGGCGATCATCATCATGGCACTGCAAGGCAATTGGCAGACCATCTCGCTTGGCAGTATTGGTGGGCTTCTGGTCTGGGGCCTCGGTCAGTGGCGTTCGTGGCGCGCGACCGTCAATCCGCATGTCGTAACCAGCGATACCAAACGCAAGCTCGATATCCGGTGCTGACCGAAGCCGAGGCACGCAAGCGGGCAGGTGGGTATAGCGGCCCCATCGAAACCCGCAACCGCTGAAAATCCGCAGGCTCTTTTGAACTCGCATAGATAGACGGACGTTATGCCTGACGATATGACCCAAAGAGACATAGGCGAGTTGAAGGGCCGGGTGGACCTTTTGATCGATATGTCAAGGAACAGGGCGCGAAATCAGACGCCAGCCGTGCCAAGCAATATGAGCGCATCGAGGTTGTGGAGCGAAACACTCACGATCTGGACGGGCGCATGAGGACCGTCGAGGGGACCGTGCTCAAGATGAGCCCGCTTGTCGATGAATTCGGACGGCTCAAGCAGAGAGGCGTGGGATGCTGTGATGCTTGCTGGCTTTATCTGGCTGATCGTCGGCGGGCTGATATTGCAGGGGCTTGGGTGGCTAGTGGCCCAGGTCAGCAAAATTGTCGGGCAGTGATGCCCGAAAGTGCTGGACGGATGGAGCCATCCGATCGGCTTCGACTAAAGCGGGCCGATGCTCGGGTGCGGTCATAATGGATCAAGCCTTCCTGCTCGATCATCGACTGACGGCAGGAGCCTCGGCGAGTGGGGTATTGTCTGAAATACCGTCCATGACCATGCGGTGCCAGTCATCGCGATTGAGGTCGTCCGTTTGACCTCCCTCATTCTCGATCACCCGCTTGTCCAACTCAGAGAGGCGAGCGATAAGCGCGGTCGCGAGACCTGACACCGTTTCGTCCCTCCATATCTCCGAATCGAGCATAGCCTTCGCTTGTTCGATCTTATCGCGGGCTAGGATGTAGGCGCTGGGCATATTTGGGTTTTTCCGATCTTCTGACAACGGCACCCCCTCCGCTGCAATCAACCCAAGAGCCGAAATAGCAACAGGAGCAAGTTTGATGGGGCGCAGACCGTCATGGCATAGTTATCGGACGATTTCGGCGATGTAGCGCATTTTAGCGATGCCAGAATGGCCGGCGCGGCGCTTACGGCGGTTCGGAATACTGCTCGGGGCGTGATCGTCAGCAAGTGGAATGGTGGGTAGCACTCGGGAAGTGCTGATCAGATCCTGGCGCTCGGCGTGGTACATGGGCGACCCTTGTGTCCGCCCAAGTGCCGGTATGGGCGCCGCAGCGCGAACAATAGATCGGCGTGTCCGCAACCTGGTAGTCGGCGACAAAGGTGTTGTCGGCAGACATTCCGGGCATGTGATGACGCGTTCCTGTAGATCTTGCATGATGGTTCTCCCGATGGCTCTTTGAGGGCCATCTGTGGTCGATCCGATGGGCTTCTATCACGCGAAAATGTCCCCAGGAATGACGGCACCGATGCTGAATGCCGTCTTGACGCCCACCCCGCCAATGTTCTTTATCCGTTCTCATGGGGCATCGAAACGGCGCATATGTGGTTGAAACGCTCCATGATCATCTGGAGAGCGGGGAGACGTGCACCCTTTATTGCGCCAAAAAACCACTCCAAGACCTTCGGCTTTGACAAGCTGATAGAGACATTCGGGCCGGACTTCATCATATCCAAGAACCGCAATGCCTTCCTTCGGCGCTTCAAATGCCAGAAGTGTGGGGACAGGGCGGTGCAGGTTATTATTGGAACGAGCAGAAATCCGAGGTGGTAGGCGAGGCCTTGGGGGGGGAAGGAACGGGTGGAGTTCAAGCGGTCTGCAACATTAGTGCGACATGCGGCGAAAAAATACAGTAAAACAACGCCCCTAATGGGATTGCAAATCCGTGAACACCGGTTCGATTCCGGTCGAGGCCTCCATCAATTTAGCAAGCAATTGCATAATTTGACGCCCCGCCTCGCTCCGGCGGGGCGTTTTTCATCAGTAGATCTCGCGCTACCAGCAAGGTTATTGATACCTGCAGCGCCATTTTGGACCATGGGGACGGTGGTGAACGGACTATTGGCGATCGTCGGGTGGCGCCTTCATTGATTGTTCTCAGGAAGCTTGATGAATGACTCCCCCATCGGCGTCAAAGAATGTCGCCCCAGGCGCTCGTTCACTAACAACACCTGTCAGGTATTCGTTGAGTTCGGCTCGGCACTCCGTCTCGGTGATGAAGTCGGGATGAAGCTCGTTGCATTGCAGGAGGCGCGCGTCATGAGCTTCCGCGCCTCCCTCCTGCTCGTGCAGGAAGCTGATAGACATCAGAAACAGCGTCCGCCAATGGTCCTCGGCATCCCAAAGGAGGGCGATCCGCTTTATACAGTCGTCCTTGGATATATCGTTCTGCTGGCAGAACTCGTAGCGCTGGCCCGGCTTAATCTCCTCATCTGTCGAACTATAGAGAGGTATTCCTTCTCTGTTCCGGGCGGCGGGTCCAACCGATCGCTAAGTTATCGAGCGTCTGCGCCCGGGCTGCGGTCGCCAAACCAATCGCGATGGTTAGGCCGATTACAATCGTGACATCGTGGAGTTTCATATCGTCAATGTTCCATGTCTCTCAACGGTCAGTGAGGGGAGGTTGTTGCAAGGGAAATAGGGGCCTCGCGCAAGCATTTTTACTGGCCGCACTGCCGTCAACGCTCAGCCGCCCTCACCACGAACTCAAG
>JACADM010000029.1_pt1 | contig 38996 bp, 41 predicted proteins | sample 7512371 | NCBI WGS metagenome assembly JACADM01 (sample SAMN14389041, study PRJNA612141) | algae metagenome | isolation source: non-axenic algae culture | place: India: Navi Mumbai | collected 2017-01
TCGTCGTACTGTCGGCAGCCGATACGGAACTCGCCTCGCTCGCTGCCGTGGCGGCGGGCGGCGGAGCGGGACAGCCGAGCCTGCGTCTTGCCAACCTGATGGCCCTGTCGCACCCCTATTCGGTCGACATGTATGCCGAGCAGACGGTGGCGGGCTCGCGGCTCGTCGTGCTGCGTCTGCTCGGTGGGGCGGAATACTGGCCCTATGGCGTCGAGCGGCTGACCGAGGCGGCGCGCGGCCACGGCCTGCACCTGGCGGTGATGCCGGGCGACGACCGCTGGGACGCGGATCTTGCCGCCCGCTCGACGCTGCCGGTCGACGAGGTGATGCGCCTGTGGCGCTACCTCGCCGAAGGCGGGGCGGAGAATCTCGGCAACTTCCTGCGCTATGCCGCGCATCTGCTGGACGGGGCGGAGGAGCCCGATCCGCCGCGCCCGTTGCCGCGCGCCGGCCTGCTGCTGCCCGGCCGGGCACGCCCGACGCTGGCCGAGCTGCGGGCGACATGGGCCGATCCTGCCGCCCCCGTTGCCGCCATCGTCTTTTACAAGGCCTTGATGCAGAGCGCGGCGACCGCGCCGGTCGAGGCCCTGTGCGAAGCGCTGGCGGGCGAGGGCATCAACCCGCTGCCGATCTTCGTCTCCTCGCTGAAGGAGGCCGAATCCGCCTCCGTGCTGGCCGCGCTCTTTGCCGAGGCGCCGCCCGCCGTGGTGCTCAACGCGACAGCCTTCGCTGTGTCGAAGGCCGGCGAGGTGCATAGCGGAACGCCGCTCGACGCGCCGGGCGTGCCCGTGCTGCAGGTGGTGTTTTCCTCGTCGTCGGAAGAGGGCTGGCGCGACGCCGCCCAGGGCCTGTCGATCCGCGATCTCGCCATGCATGTGGTGATGCCGGAAGTGGACGGGCGCATTCTCACGCGCGCTGTGTCCTTCAAGGAGCAGGCGCCGCACGATCCGCTGACCCAGTCCGCGACCATGCGCTTCGTGCCGAAACCCGACCGGGTGGCCTTCGTCGCCGCCCAGGCCGCGCGGATCGCCCGCCTTGCCGCCACCCCGGCGGCGGAGCGCAAGGTGGCGCTGATCCTTGCCAACTATCCCAATAAGGACGGGCGCCTGGCCAATGGCGTCGGCCTCGACACGCCGGCCTCCTGCGCCCTGCTGTTGCAGCGGCTGGCCGCCGAGGGCTACCGCATCGACGGCGCGCCGGAGGGCTCTGCCGAGCTGATGGCGCGGATCAGCGACGGCCCGACCAACGACATCGCCGCGCGCCGCGTGCGCCATGGCGGCGCTGAGCTGCCGCTCGCCGACTATGTCGCCGCCTTTGCCCGGCTGCCGCGGGCGGTGCGCGAGGCGGTCACGGCGCGCTGGGGGAGCCGCAAGACGATCCGCATGTGGAGGAGGGGGCGTTCCGCCTCGCCGTGACGCGCTTCGGCAATGCGGTTGTCGGCATTCAGCCCGCGCGCGGCTACAACATCGATCCCAAGGCGACCTATCACGACCCGGATCTCGTCCCGCCGCACCACTATTTCGCGTTTTACATCTGGCTGCGCGAGACATTCGGCATCCACGCCGTGGTGCATCTGGGCAAGCACGGAAACCTCGAATGGCTGCCGGCAAGGCGCTGGCGCTGTCGCAAGACTGTTTCCCCGAAGCCGTGCTGGGGCCGCTGCCCAACATCTATCCCTTCATCGTCAACGATCCGGGCGAGGGGGCGCAGGCCAAGCGCCGGACCTCCGCCGTCATCGTCGATCATCTGACGCCGCCGCTGGCACGGGCCGAAAGCCACGGCGTCGCCGCCGAGCTGGAAGTGCTGCTCGACGAGTATTACCTGGCGCAGGGCGTCGACCCGCGCCGGCTGAAGGCGCTGACCCGCGACATCCTCGAGGCGGCGGAGCGGCACGGCCTCGACCGCGACATCGGCCTGACCAGCGAGATGGACGAGGAGACGCGGCTTGCTCGCCTCGACGCGCATTTGTGCGACCTGAAGGAGCTGCAGATCCGCGACGGGCTGCATGTTCTGGGTGCTGCACCTGGCGGCGATCTGCTGACCGCGCTCCTGGTGGCGCTGGTGCGGGTGCCGCGCGGCGAAGGGCCGGCGAATGAGGGCATCACCCGGGCGCTTGCCCGCGACCTCGGGCTGGAGGACTTCGACCCGCTCGCCTGTGCCTACGAACTGCCCTTCGATGGTCCGCGCCCGGCGCTGCTTGAAGAGATCTCAAGCAGCCCCTGGCGCAGCTGCGGAGATACCGTGGAGCGGCTGGAGCTGCTGGCCGCCCGGCTGGTGGAGCAGGGATCTGCGCCGGACGGCTTTGCCGCGACCGCCGCCGTGCTGGAGGAGATCGAGACCCGCATCCGCCCGGCCGTCACCGCCTCGGGAGAGGCGGAAACCGCCGGCGTTCTTGCCGGTCTTGCCGGGCGCTTCGTACCGCCGGGCCCGTCCGGCGCGCCGACGCGCGGGCGCCCCGACGTGCTGCCGACGGGCCGCAACTTCTACTCCGTTGATGTGCGCGCGGTGCCGACCGAAACCTCCTGGCGCATCGGCGCGGCCAGCGCCGAGCGGCTGGTCGAGCGGCACTTCCAGGACGAGGGCGAGTATCCGGCCGCCGTGGTGCTGACCTGCTGGGGCACGGCCAACATGCGCACCGGCGGCGACGACATCGCCCAGGCGCTGGCGCTGATCGGTGCCCGGCCGAAATGGGAGGCGGGCTCGGGCCGCGTCACCGGTTTCGACATCCTGTCGCTGGCCGAGCTCGGCCGGCCGCGCGTCGACGTCACGCTGCGGATTTCCGGCTTCTTCCGCGATGCCTTCCCGCATCAGGTCGACCTGTTCCAGTCGGCGGTCGCCGCCATCGCCGCGCTGGAGGAGCCGGAGGACGCCAATCCGCTCGCCGCGCGCGCCCGCAAGGAAGCCGCCCGGCTGGAGGCGGACGGCCTTGCCCCGGAAAAGGCCCGCCGGCAGGCGCTCTACCGCGTCTTCGGCTCGAAGCCCGGTGCCTATGGCGCGGGCCTGCAGGCGCTGATCGACGAGCGGATCTGGGATGCCCGGGCGGACTTTGCCGACGCCTTCCTCGCCTGGGGCTCCTACGCCTATGGCGGCGGGGCGAAGGGCGAGGGCGCGCGCGCCAGCCTGACCGCACGCCTGTCGCAGGTCGATGCGGTGCTGCACAACCAGGACAACCGCGAGCACGACCTGCTCGACAGCGACGACTACTACCAGTTCGAAGGCGGGCTCGCCGCCACGGTGGAAACGCTGAAGGGCGCGGCGCCGAAGATCTATCACAACGACCATTCGCGCCCCGAGCGTCCGGTGATCCGCACCCTGTCGGAGGAGATCGGCCGGGTGGTGCGGGCACGCGCCGCCAATCCGAAGTGGATCGCCGGCGTCATGCGCCACGGTTACAAGGGCGCCTTCGAGGTCGCCGCGACGGTGGACTATCTCTTCGCCTTTTCCGCGACCACCAATGCGGTGGGCGACCACCATTTCGACCAGCTCTATGATGCCTATCTGGACGACGGCGAAGTCCGCGCCTTTCTGGAGACGGCCAATCCGAAGGCGCTGGAGGAAATCGAGGCGCGCTTCCGCGAGGCGGTCGAGCGCGATCTGTGGCGGCCGCGGCGCAATTCGGTGCGCGCGGCCTTGAACATCGAAAGCTCGCTGGGGGAAACCCGGCCGGCGCAGGAAAGGGAGACGACCTCGTGAGCGACAAGAAGGCCGAAATGAGCGAAGAAGAGCTCAACGCCCGCCACGCCGAGAAGATGCGCAAGAAGAAGGCCGCGCGCGACAAGATCATGGCGACCAAGACCATCGAGAAGGGTCTCCTGATCGTCCATACCGGCAAGGGCAAGGGCAAGTCGACGGCCGGCTTCGGCATGGTGTTCCGCTCGCTCGGCCACGGCCACAAGGTCGCCGTGGTGCAGTTCGTCAAGGGTCGCATCGAGACCGGCGAGCGCATGGCGCTGGAACGCTTCTCCGACCTCGTCACCATCAAGCGCATGGGCGAGGGCTTCACCTGGGAGACCCAGGACCGCCAGCGCGACATCGACGCCGCCCGAGCCGCCTGGGACGCGGCCAAGGATCTGATCCGCTCGCGCGAGCATCGCCTCGTCCTGTGCGACGAGCTGAACATCGTGCTGCGCTACGACTACCTGCCGATCGAGGAAGTCGTCGCCTTCCTGCGCGACGAGAAGCCGGAGGACGTGCATGTCGTCATCACCGGCCGCAACGCCAAGGACGAGCTGATCGAGATCGCCGACCTCGTCACCGAGATGGAGCAGGTCAAGCACCCGTTCCGCTCCGGCGTGAAGCCGCAGGAGGGGATCGAGTTCTGATGCGTTTCGATGGTTTTTTGGAAAGTCACGGCATGAGCATTTCTTGGAAACTTTCCCGTCTGACGATGTTCGCGTTGATGGCGGTCTCGATGCTTGCGCACCCCGCATATAGCGCTGAATCCAAGTGCCCGTTGGCCTGGGCGCCCTATGTGTCAGAGGTGCAGCAGGCGATTGCACAAACGGGAAGCAGGTTTCCAATACTTTTTGTCGGATCTGATGGGGCGACCTATGATTGCCTGAATTATGGGATGTCACCCGACGTACTCGAGGCATTGGAAATAATAAACAGGGATATTTCAAAGAAGGTGGATGGTGGGTTTCCACGCTGCTCCGCGGGGCATGCGAATTGGCCGCACACTGGTAAGTACTATATGGTTCTGCTCCCCTATAACATTGATGAGTCAATCGATATTCAATGTAAAAGTATTTCAAAAAATCTGATTGAATACATTAAGAATGATTAAAATGACGCCGAAGTTGCTCCCTGAAGCGGTTTCCTGAACCTAAAAGGATATCATGCGTATTGCGCAGTGGGGTTTCATGAAATTCTTCAGCGAACTTCATCTGACCCGCCTGCCGGTGCCTGACGAGTTTCGCCCTTGTGGCGCTAATCGGGAGTGTGTGGAGTGACTGCCCGCCGCATCCCCGCCCTGATGATCCAGGGCACCGGCTCGAATGTCGGCAAGAGCCTCGTCGTGGCGGGGCTCTGCCGGCTGTTCGCCGACCGGGGGCTGAAGGTGCGGCCGTTCAAGCCGCAGAACATGTCGAACAACGCGGCCGTCACCGCCGACGGCGGCGAGATCGGCCGGGCACAGGCGCTGCAGGCGATGGCCGCGCGCGTGCCGCTGTCGGTGCATATGAACCCGGTGCTCTTGAAGCCCGAGACGGATGTGGGGGCGCAGGTCATCGTGCAGGGGCGGCGCGCCGGCACGATGCGCGCGCGCGAATACGGCAGCCGCAAGGCCGAGCTCCTGCCGAAGGTGCTGGAGAGTTTCGACCGGCTCAGCGAGGGCGCGGACCTCGTTCTGGTGGAAGGGGCGGGCAGCCCGGCGGAGATCAACCTGCGCGCCGGCGACATCGCCAATATGGGGTTTGCCGAGGCCGTCGATATTCCCGTCGCCCTGTGCGGCGACATCGACCGCGGCGGAGTGATCGCCAGCCTCGTGGGCACCCATGCGATCCTGCCCGAGGCGGAGCGCGCCCGCATCAAGGCGTTTCTCGTCAACCGTTTCCGCGGGGATGTGTCCCTGTTCGATGAAGGCGTGCGGGAGATCGCCGCACGCACCGGCTGGCGGCCGCTCGGCGTGGTGCCGTGGTTTGCCGATGCGCACCGCCTGCCGGCGGAAGATGCGCTGGCGCTGGAGGAAAGCGACGGCGACGGCTCGGTGAAGATCGCCGTGCCGGTGATCAGCCGCATCGCCAATTTCGACGATCTCGATCCGCTGCGGCTGGAGCCGGGCGTGACGCTGGAGCTCATCGGCCCGGGCCGGCCGCTGCCGGGGGATGCGGATCTCGTTCTGCTGCCGGGCTCCAAGTCGACGGTCGGCGATCTCGCCTTCTTCCGTGCGCAGGGCTGGGACATCGACCTTAGCGCCCATGTGCGGCGCGGCGGGCGCGTCATGGGCGTGTGCGGCGGCTACCAGATGCTGGGGCGGACGATCAGCGATCCCGACGGCATCGAGGGCACGCCCGGTACCGTCGACGGGCTTGGCCTGCTCGACGTCGATACGGTGCTGACAGCGGACAAGCGCCTTGTCGAGGTGACGGGCCGCCATGCGGCGAGCGGGGCAGCGCTCTCCGGCTACGAGATCCATATCGGCCGCACGCAAGGGCCGGACACAGCGCGTCCCTTTGCGCTGCTGGGCGAGAGCGGCGAGCCGGACGGTGCGGTCTCGGCAAACGGACGCATCGCCGGCACCTATGTGCACGGGCTGTTCGCCTCGGACACGTTCCGCGCCGGCCTGCTGGCGGAACTGGGCAGCAGCTCCACCCGCGCCTATGAGGGGGAGATCGACCGGACGCTCGACGCGCTGGCCGCGCATCTGGAAGCCTCGCTCGATATCGACGCGCTGCTGGAGATCGCCCGCGCGCGGTGACCTTACCCGCCGGTGCGCCGCCATATCAGCAACTGGTTGTTCGCCGGCATCGCATTGTCTTCCAGCAAGGTCAGCCCCTGCGCTTGCGCCAGTTCGTCCAGCGCCTCGAAATCGCGAATGCCGCTCAGCGGGTCGCGCGCCCGCAATTGCGCGTCGAATTCGGCATTGCTCGTGGTGGTGAAGGCGCCGTCATACTTCATCGGCCCGTAAACGCAGCACAGGCCGCCCGGCGCCAGCACCTCGCCGACGCGGGAGAAGAACTGCCCGACATGGGCGAAGGACATGATGTGCAGAGTGTTGGCCGTGAAGATCGCGTCGAAGGCATCGGGCGCGTCCGCCGCCGGCAGCGGCCAGGGCGGGGCGGCGACATCGAGGGCGAGCGGCGGAGGTGTCCGTTCCGTTCCCTCGGCCTCCAGTCGCGCCGTAACCCCTTCGACGGCGCCGGGCAACTCGGTGCACTGCCAGACGAGCTGCGGCAGGGTCGTGGTCATGTGCACCGCATGCTGGCCGGTGCCGCTGCCGATCTCCAGCACGCGCCGGCAATGCGCGAGGTGGGGACGGAGAGCTGCGAGGATCGCGTCCTTGTTGCGCTCGGCGGAGGGGGCGAAGGGAAGCATTGCGGATCTCACAGGAACAGCGGGACGAGAGCGATCACCGCGACAGCCGCCGCCTGCAGCACCATCGCCTGGCGGAACACCTTCAGCGCCCGCGAAATGTCCCCGGCGGTGGCCTCGCGCCGGCCGCCTTCGTTCATGTAGGGATCGTCGACCGTGTAGCCGGGATAGGCGCGCGGGCCGGCGAGTGCCAGCCCCAGCACGGAGGCCATCGCCGCTTCCGGCCAGCCGGCATTGGGCGAGCGGTGCTTCGGTGCATCCCGTCGCATCACTGCAAGGCTGTCGCCAAGGGGACGGCCGTTCAGCGGCGCTGTCAGTGCCATGGCGAGCCCGCACAGGCGTGCCGCCGGCCAGTTCACCAGATCGTCGAAGCGGGCCGAGGCCCAGCCGAAGGCCTCGTGCCGCTCGGTCCGATGGCCGATCATCGAATCCGCCGTGTTCACCGCCTTGTAGGCGATCAGCCCCGGCAGGCCGAGCAGCAGGAACCAGAAGGCGGGCGCGGTCACCCCGTCGGCGGCGTTCTCGGCGCAGGATTCGATGGCCGCACGGGAAACTCCGGCCTCGTCGAGCTGTTGCGGATCGCGGCCGACGATCATCGCCACCGCGCGGCGGCCTCCGGCAAGCCCGCCCTCCAGCAGGCCGTCGCGGACCGCGGCCACGTGCTCATAAAGGCTCTTCTGGGCGATGAAGATCGCCGCGATCACGGCGATGCCGATCTCGCCGAAGGGGATTGCGCGCAGGATCGCCTCCAGCAGCGCGCCGATCAGCAGCGAGCAGGCGACGAGACTGGCCAGAAACACTGCGCCGTAGATCTTGCGGGTGCGCGGCGAAGCGGCGGGGTCGTTGAAGTCCTGGTCGGCGATCTCGATCACCTTGCCGAACAGCACCACCGGATGCGGTACCGTGTTCCACAGCCAGCGCGGGTCGCCGACCAGCGCGTCCAGCACCAGGGCCAGCAGCAGCAGGAAAGCGGTATCGGCAAACAGCAGCATGGCCCTAGCGTCCCGATGCCGTGCCGCTGTCGGCCATGGCGCTTTGCAGCGCGGCCTCGAGCCGGGCCAGTCCTTCGCGTCCACCGGGAAGGCCGATGCGCAGCCAGGTCGGGGCGTAGTCGAAGATGCGCGTCCAGATCCGCTGGCGGGCGAGCGCTTCATGCAGGCCGGCGGCGTTGCGCGTGCCCGCCAACACGAAAAGCGGCGTGCCGCCGAAGACGGAGAGCCCGTGCATCTGCAGGGACAGCGTCAGGTCTGCGGCCTCGTCCGCAAGCTGCGCCATCATCGCGCGGCGCCAGGCATCATTGCCGAGCGCCTGCACGCCGGTCTCGATGGCCGGGCCGGAGACGGCCCAGCTTTCCAGCCGCTCGCCGAGTTCGGCGACGACGGCCTCCGGTCCCGCGGCAAAGCCGAGGCGCAGCCCGGCAAGGCCGTAGAACTTGCCGAAGGAGCGCAGCACCACCGCCGGGCGCCCGGCCAGATGCGGCAGCACGCTGGCGCCCGGCACGCAGTCGGCAAAGGCTTCGTCGATGACGAGCATGCCGCCGCGCTCTGCCATCTGCCCGGCCATGTGGCGCAGGCTCGACGGGTCGACCAGCCGGCCGTCGGGATTGTTCGGGTTGACGATCACCAGCACCTTCACCTCGGGCGCCAGCTCCGCATGCGGCGAGGTGATCTCGCAGACCCGCCGTCCGGCGCGGCGCCAGGCATCGCCGTGGCTGCCATAGGTCGGCCCGGCAATGGCGACGTCGCCCTGGGGCAGCACATGAGGCAGCAGCGCGATCAGCGCCTGCGTGCCGGGTGCGGCGACGAGCATCAGGTGGGCGGGCACCTCATAGGCCTTGCGCGCGGCGGCGAGCAGCCGATCGAGCGCGCCCAGCGAGGGCAGGTCCTGCCAGCAGCGGGCGGGCAGGGAGGGCACGGGATAGGCATGCGGATTGATGCCGGTCGACAGGTCCAGCCAGTCCTCGGCGAGCCCGCCATACCGGGCCATCGCGCCGCCCAGATCGCCGCCATGCTTCATGCGCTCGTCTCCGTTCGCTCCATTCGGAACGGACCCTAGAACACGAGGCGCAAGGCGGGAAACGCTTTTCGGCGTGCACAGCTTGGGCGTCGCGTTTTGCCGGTTCGCGTGTCGCTCAGGTGGTCGGTTGTACCGATGCGTGCGGGCCGGGACGTCCGAGCAGGTATCCTTGGGCTCGCCCGCATCCGGCCTTGTGCACAAGGTCCAGCTGCGCCTGCGTCTCCACACCTTCCGCCGTGCAGTGCATGCCGATGCAACGAGCCAGCCCGGCGATTGCCGAGACGATCGCCGCCGACGTCTCGTCCTCCTCCATGCGCTGGATGAAGGCGCGGTCGATCTTCAGCCCGTTGAACCGATAGCGGTGGAGGCGGTTCAGCGACGAGTAGCCCATGCCGAAATCGTCAAGCACGAGACCGACGCCGAGCGCGGTCAGGGCGTCGAGGTCCTCGAACACTTCCGGGCCGCTGTTGATCAGCAGGTTCTCGGTGATTTCCAGCTCGATTCGGGCGGCGGGCGTGCCATGCCGCTCCAGCGCGGCGGCAACGGCCGGCACCAGGACACCCTTGCCGAACTGACGCGGGGAGGTGTTCAGCGACAACCGGGTGCCTTCGGGCCAGTCACGCATGGCCTCCAGGCCGCGCTCGAGCGCGAGAAGGCCGATCTGCTCGATAAGCCCGGTCTCTTCAGCGACTGGAATGAACTGGTCTGGCGCGATGAAGCTGCCGTCCGGCTGTCGCCAGCGGGCAAGAGCTTCGTAGGTGCAGATCTGGCTGGCACTCAAATCCACGATCGGCTGGAACCAGATCTCCAGATCCTTGTTCTCCACCGCGGCGGCAAGTCCGGTCTCGATCCGGCGGCGCGCAAAAAGCGCCTTCCGGATGTCCTCGTCGAAGATGCGGTATCCGGGCTCTGCGCTGGACTTGGCCTTGTAGAGTGCCGCATCCGCGTAGCCGTGCAGGGTTTCCGGGTCGGTCGCCGTTTCGTCGATGGCGACGATGCCGATGCTGACGCCGGGCTGCACGACCGCCCCCTCCAGCGTATGGGGCTGCGCAATCTGCTCGACCAGCCGCTCCGCGACGGCTTGCGCGTTCGCAAGCGTTCCCAGCTTCAAGATGATGGCGAATTCGTCGCCGCCCAGTCTGGCGACGACGTCGTTCGGGGTTGTCGCCTGCTTCAGGATCTGTCCGACCTTGACCAGCAACCGGTCGCCCTTGAGATGCCCGAACTTGTCGTTGACCGCCTTGAAGCGGTCCAGGTCGATCAGCAGCAGCGTGGATCTGGCGGTCCCCTGCCGCGCGGCGGCCACGCAGGCCTCCAACTCCCGGGAGAACACCGCGCGGTTGGACAGCCCCGTGAGCGCGTCTGTCTCGGCGGCAATGCGAATGCGTTCGCTCGCCTCGTCGAGGTCGGTGATATCCTCGTGCGTCTCCATCCAGCCGTCACCGGGGATCGGCGACAGCGTGGTGGCAATGATCGTGCCGTCCTTCTTGCGCGACTTCAGACGGTAGATCTGACCGTCGCTCAATCTTTTACGAACGGTCCGCGGGTTGGGGAGCGCCGAGGCCAGTCGTCCGTCGGCGGCAGCCTGCGCTTCGGCCACGGCCTCGTGGGGCATGCCGGCACGCAAGGTCTTGTCCTTGAGATCGAAGAGCTGGACCGCCTGCGCATTCCAGATCTGGAGCCGGTCGTCCGCATCGAACAGCATCACGCCCTGGCGCATCGAGGCGAGCAGGCTCTCCAGTTCCCGGGTCCGCTCCCGTGCTTCGGTTTCCTTGGCGCGCAGATTGTACTCAAGCAGCTTGTGCTCGCTGACGTCCCAGTTCAGGCCGATGGCTTCTGCCGGGGAGCCGGTCGCGTCAAAACTGCACTGGGCATAGGCCTGGAGCCACCGCACGCTGCCGTCCCGGCACCGGATGCGGAAGCGCGAGGTGAAGCGTCCGCCCGCGTCCCTGGCGTTCTCGAACTCCGCGACAGCGCGGGAGAGGTCGTCCGGATGAACGCAGGCGGTCCAGTCTGCGAAGCGTCCGCTGAACTGCTTGGGGTCGACATCGTAGAGAGGGAACATGGCGGCATCCCACTCCAGCCTGTCTGCCGGAAAGTCGTAGCGCCACATGGCGATCCGCGCCGAGTGACGCGCAAGGTCCAGCATCGTCAGGCTGCGTTCGGTCTCCTCATGCGACAAGATCGAACGGCGGACGCTTTCCGACAACAGGCCGAGGATGACCACACCAGCGACATTGCCGACGAGCAGCAGGTGCCAGGCGCTGGACAGGATGGTCAGGCCGGTCGCAAGACCGCGGTCGACGAAGAAGCACGGCAGGACGAAGAAGGTGCCGGCAAGCGCAAGTGCAATGAAATCGGGCAGGCCAGGCTTGCGTTGCAGGCGACCAAAGACGATCACGCCGGCAACGACGCCGACGCAGGCGTAGACGAGCGGACTGAGCGTTCCGCCGATGACCGCCGCCCCCCGACCCAATAGCGCGCCGCGGCGGCAATCACACCGCAGGTCACCCCTGCGATTGGGCCACCGAAAAAGCCGGCCAGCATCGCAGGTGCCGCGCGCGTGTCGAAGGTCGCGCCGAGCGGAATGGTGACGGGAAAATTGACGACCAGGACGGCCAGCAGGCCAAAGGAGATGCCGATCAGCAACTCCTGCAATCTGCTGGGCAGCTTGAGGCCGAAATGCTCCCGGAAGAAGAACATCGCAAGCGCGCCAAGGCTCAGCAGGCCGATGTTGGCGATGCCGCTCAGCAGCATTGGGACCTCATGTGACCAAAGTATCGTTATCGTGGATGGCTTTTGCGCATCCTTGAGGTCCTGTATAGACAGTTTTTAGGGAGGAGACAGGCTGGTTGATGCAGAAGTTTCTGAAATTGCACCAATTGATAGGAGAATACATTCGCTAAACGGGAATTTGTTGGGCGCTATGCAAGTGAACGTTGAGTTTAGTGGTGCGCAATAGTCATGTTTGAAATGGGAATAGGCGCGGCGTCCGGCGGAGCGTTTTGGCCGCATGTGTCGCGGCTGCAGGCGCCGACGCGCGCTGGTCCCGGCAGTGGCGACCGCCTGGGTAAACAGCTGATTGTCTGGAGAGGGTGCTGGAGGCCTCGCCCGGAATCGAACCGGGGTGCACGGATTTGCAATCCGCTGCGTCACCACTCCGCCACGAGGCCAGCGGGCAGACTTATCAATCACATGCGAGGCAAGGTCAAGCGGTGTTCGACGTTTCCCCCGCCCGCCCGGTGAAAATCGTCGGCACGCCTGCGACAGCGCCGCATCGGCGCTGTCTTGTCCACAGGGAGGGTGCCTTGCTCAGGACGCGCAGGCGTCCTTTCGGTACGCGTTGAGCGCCTCGGCAAGGCTTTGCGCCTGTTCGGGGGATGAGGCCGTGAACTGCAGCAGTTGCGGGACCATCACCGCGCCGGAGATCAGGTCCTCGCGCTTTCGCCGCCCTTGTTGAACTGCAGCGATATTCCCGCCAGCTGAGGGGCGGGGAGGGCGGCAACCTGCTGTGCGAAATCGTAGAACTGCGGCGCGTCCTTGTGCGGCTGGATCGGGCCGTCACCCACGCCGACGGAGGTCAGGCGGAAGACAAGCGTCCCGTTCGGTGACTTCAGGATCTGCTCCAGCCGGTCGCGCCCAATGCTTTCGTTGTTCTGCAGCGCGACGGGCAGAAGCTTCGCGATCCGTTCGGCCTGATCGAGAAGTCTGTCGTCGACCGGCTTTCTGTCGAAGCTCAGTGTGACGCGGTTCTGGTTGTTCGGGGTTATTCCGGCGCGGCCCGTGTCGAACATCGAGAGATCGGCCCGCAGGATGTGCTGGATGTTCCAGCCCATCGCATTCGCGCCCGCCATCGTCACTTTCAGCTCGCAGCCGTCAAAGACGAGGGCATCTTGCGAAAGATCCGGGCTGCTTTCGGCGAGGATCTTTCTGACCGCAGCTTCCGGGTCCTCGCCCTGGCAGCCGGTTGCAAGCAGCAAGACGCCAAGCAAGGCTGCTGCCTTGGCCGTGATGCTCACCGGGGACATCTTGGAATTGCTTCGGGGGCAAGAAATCTCAGTGCGCGAAATAGTCGTGAGTGACATCGATCTTTGTTTTCCGAAATCAGGTTGTGTCTGTCGAGCTCGGTAAAACGAGCGAAGGCCTCTTTGCCGCCGGGCAATGGGTGCGACCGCAACCGGCCCGCACTGCAATGTTCCCCCGCGTTGTAACCGGTCTTTTCGCGGAGTGCCGCGACAATCGCGATGAGGATCCGATCTGCTGTGCACTGTTGCGTACGTGCCAGACCGCGGGGCCGGCCGTTCCGGCGGACCCAAGGCAGATTGCTGCCGGCGACCCTGAACACGCAAAAAACCGGGCGGATCGCTCCGCCCGGTTCTGCGTCGGCTGGCCCTGGCTCAGCCCTTGTGGTGCACCTGTTGCAACCCGTAGACCGGCGTCGGGATGCCTTCCATCCGCGCTTTCAGCTGCAGCGACAGGAACTGCGAGTAATGGCGCGACTGGTGCAGGTTGCCGCCGTGGAACCACAGCGCTTCCTGCTGCGTTGGCTTCCACATGTTGCGCTGCTCGCCCTCCCAGGGGCCGGGGTCCTTGGGCGTGTCGGAGCCGAGACCCCAGACCTTGCCGACCTTGTCGGCGGTCTGCTGGTCGATCAGGTCGGCGACCCAGCCGTTCATCGAGCCGTAGCCGGTGGCGTAGACGATCACGTCGGCCGGAATCTCGACGCCGGTGTCGAGCTTGACGGACGTCTCGGTGATCTCCTCCACCTGGCCGGCGGCCAGCTTGATCTTGCCGTCGATGATCAGCTGCGAGGCGCCGATGTCGATGTAGTAGCCCGACCCGCGCCGCAGGTACTTCATGAAGAGCCCCGAGCCGTCGGCGCCGAAGTCCAGCCGGAAGCCGGCCTTCTCGAGCGCTGCATAGAAGTCGGCGTCGATCTCGCGGATCTTGTCGTAGATCGGCTTCTGGAACGTATGCATGATCCGGTAGGGGAGCGAGGCGAAGATGAGATCCGCCTTCGCCGTGGTCATGCCGCCGGCAACCGCCTGCTCGGAATAGAGGGCGCCCAGCCCGTGCTCCATCAGGGGCTCGGAGCGCACGATATGGGTGGTCGAGCGCTGCACCATGGTCACGTCGACACCCGCCTCGTAAAGCGCGGCGCAGATGTCATGGGCCGAGTTGTTCGAGCCGATCACGACGACCTTCTTGCCCTTGTACCCGTCGGGGCCGGGATGCTTCGAGGAGTGGTGCTGCTCGCCGGCAAAGCGGTCCGCGCCCTTGAACTGCGGGATGTTGGCCTTGCCCGACATGCCGGTCGCAAAGACCAGCTGCTTGGGCCGCAGCACCACTTCCTCGCCGTCCCGGTCCACCGTGACGACCCATTCCTTGTTGGCCTCGTCCCATTTCGCCGAGCGGGCGGTGGAGCGGGTCCAGTAGTTCAGCTCCATCACCTTGGTGTACATTTCCAGCCAGTCGCCGATCTTGTCCTTCGGCGCGAAGACAGGCCAGTTCTTCGGGAAATCGATATAGGGCAGGTGGTCGTACCAGACCGGATCGTGCAGGCAGAGCGACTTGTAGCGCTTGCGCCAGGAATCGCCCGGCCGGTCGTTGCGCTCCACGATGATCGTCGGCACGCCGAGTTGGCGCAGCCGAGCGCCGAGCGCGATGCCGCCCTGGCCGCCGCCGATGATCACCACATAGGGCTGCTTGGTATAGCCGAGCGTCGCGGCCTCTTCCTCGCGCTCCTCCTTCCAGGTCTTGCCGCCGGGATTGATGCCGTGCTTGGCGCCGAGCGGCCGGCTGAAGCCGGACTTCTCCTCGTGGCCCTTCAGCTCGACCATGGTGGTGAGCAGCGTCCAGATCAGTCCGTCCTTGAGGCGGATCAGGCCGTAGCCCCGCGCCACCGCCGTCTCGAAGGTGATCCAGGCCTGGGTCACGCCGTCGGCTTCGCTGGCGTCCTCGCCCTCGGCCACCTGCCAGGCGCTCGGCTTGGTCAGAGCGAGCTGCGCTTCCAGCAGGTCGCGGACTTCGCTGCGTCCCTCGGCGGTCTTGAGGTTCCAGGTGAAGGTCACGAGATCGCGCCAGTAGCACTCCTCGGCGAACATGTTGACGGCCTCGTCGATCCGGCCCGCCTCCAGCGCCCCGCCGAACCGGTCGAGAAAGGCCTGCACGCGGGCCGTCGGTGTCTTGTCGAGCATATCGTCTCCTCCCGTTGCTCATGTCTCCGGGGACGGATCTGCGCCCGCCCGGTGCACGGCAGGTGGCAAGCCGCGTGCCAGTCTCGAGAGGGCTGGGAGCTCTTTTTCTTCAGGGGCTTGCGTATGTGTGTTGCAGGACCTGTCGCAGCGTTGCGCAACAGGCCTGCAACACCTGTCGCAGCGGTGCGACAGGCCGGCGCAGGTCAACCGGGGCGCGGGGCGCCGCGTTTCAGCCAGCGATGCACGGTGGAGCGGTTGACGCCGAGCCGGCGCGCCAGCGCCGAGACATTGCCACCGCAGGCCGCAAGCTCTTGCAGGAGATCGCTTTCGCTTGCCGCATCCGTGCCGCCGGGCTGCGTTGCCGGCGGCATCGGGGCGAGGGCAGGCGCAGCGGCTGCCTGGCGCCCGGCCGGCCGATCTGCTCGGGCAAGGCCTCGGCATCGATCCTGTCCCCGTCCGCTAGGGCGGCGGCGACCTTCAGGGCGTTGTGCAATTCCCGCAGGTTCCCCGGCCAGTGGTGCGCACGCAGCGCCATGCGCGCGCCGGGCGACAGGCGCGGGCTGCCGCCCGTCTCGGCGGCGATGCGGGCCAGCATGCGCTCGGTGAGCGCATCGAAGTCCAGCCGCTCGCGCAAGGGCGGCAGGGTGAAGGTGGCGGCGTTGAGCCGGTAGTAGAGGTCCTCGCGGAACCGGCCCTCCGCCACCAGCCGGCCGAGATCCCGGTGCGAGGCGGAGATGAGCTTCAGCCGCACGGGCCGTGTCTTCAGCGCGCCGACGGGCTGCACCTCGCCCTCCGACAGGACGCGCAGCAGGCGGCTTTGCAGCGAGAGCGGCATGTCGCCGATCTCGTCGAGAAACAGCGTGCCGCCGGCCGCGGCCTCGATCAGGCCGGTCTTGCCGCGCGGGGCCGCGCCGGTGAAGGCGCCTGGCGCATAGCCGAACAGCTCGGACTCGATCAGATGCTCGGGGATCGCCGCGCAGTTCACGGCGACGAAGGGGCCGGGGCGCTCGCGGCTTTCGTGGATGGCGCGGGCAAGATACTCCTTGCCTGTCCCGGTCTCGCCATGGATCAGGATCGGGATGTCGAGCCCGGCAAGTCGCGACACCCGCGCCAGCATCGCCTCCATGCGCGGATCGCCGAAACTCAAGGTGGAGAGCGCACCCGGCAGGCGCGGACGGGCGGTTGCCGGCCCGCGCGGCGCCACGACCGGCGCGATGGAGCTGGCGAAGAACGCCGAGCCGTCGCGCGCCCCGCAGCACCCGTTCCCGGTCGGCACCGCCGCGCATGTAGCGCGGCAGGTCGTTGATATCGATTTCGAAGAACCGGTCGATCCGCTCGCCGATCAGATCGCGCGCGGTGAAGGCGGTGAGGTTCATCGCCCGCGCCAGCGCGTTGAAGCCGCCATGGGTGATGCCGGTGACGCGGCCGGTTCCGTCGAGCGACAGCGCCGCGTCCGGGTCGACGTCGAGAAAGTCCGGCAGGCGCGACAGCCGCAGCACCCAGTCGTTGCGGGTGCGCGAGATCAGGTTGGCAAGCTCGATCCGCCGCGCGGTCGCCGCGACCAGATGCAGCGCCAGCTGCTGGCTGGCCTTGGCGGTGGGCGAGCGCAGTTGCGAGATGTCCAGCACGGCGGTCAGGTCGCCGAGCGTGTCGTAGATCGGCGCGGCGGTGCAGGTCAGGCCGATATGGCTGCTGTCGAAATGGTCGTCCTGGTGGATCACCACCGGCTTGCCGGAGACGATGCAGGCCCCGACCGCGCAGGTGCCGGCGCGGTTTTCCGACCATTCGGAGCCGAGATAGAGCCCGGCCTTGCGCAGCTGGTTGTCGAAGGTCGGGTCGCCCATGAACTCGACGGTGACGCCGCGCGCATCCGACAGCAGAAGCACGTATTTCTGTTCGGCAACCTGGTTGAACAGCGTTTCCAGCCCGCTGCGGCCGATGCGGATAAGTTCCTCCGCCTGCTCGCGGTGCTCGCGCAGCTTCGTCTGCGGAACGATATAGGCTTCCTGCGCCTGGGCCGGGTCGAGCCGGTAGTCGTTGACGCAGCGCAGCCACGACTGGACGACGGGCATATCCCGTCCGCTCGCCCCGCCCATGGCGACGCGCTCGATCTCCCTGATGTGCGACAGCGCCGACACCATGGCTATTTCCTCCCGGGCGCGATGCTCGCATGGGAGGCAACGGCTCACAAGGCGAGATCGGGGACTTGTGCCAAAGGAGGAGGACGCGGGCGCGGGGATATCCGCTGCGCTCAAGGCGCGTCGGGCGCGTCCTTGCCGGCGATCCGGTGTGCGAGCGCCGGGGAGAGGCCGGTGCTGTCCTTCGCCGGCGGGCGGGCAAAACTGCCCTTGTCCGCGCCGGACGGGCGCAGGCGGTGAAGCGAAACCGCCTGTAGGACGGCGGCTTTCACCGGATCGAGAAGCACCGCCGGAACCTCGTCGGCGATATCCCCGGCCAGCCCGGCGATCGGCGCGCCGCCAAGTATCAGGATATCCGCATGCGCTGCTGCGCGGCGGCAGGTCTCCACCAATGGCGCGCGCATCTCCTCCGCCACTGCCGCGATGGAGCCGAAAGCGGCATCCGGCGTGAACGTGCCGGCAAAGCGTGTACCGAGCCCCGCGCGCGTCACCTGCTCCTCGTACCAGGGCGTGAGGCGGGGCGAGAAGGTGACGAAGGCGAAGCGCTCCCCCAGCGCCAGGGCGGAGAGCATCGCTGCCTCGGAAAGCCCGGTCACTGGCAAGTCGAAGAGCTCGCGCGCGGCCGAAAGCCCGGGATCGCCGAAGGCGGCGATGACCGCGGCATCGAAGCGTCCCTCGTGCTGCGCCATCAGGTCGAGCACGGCGGCGCCGGCAATCTGGGCCTCCGCGCGCGAGGAGATGTAGGGAAAGCCCTGGCGCGCGGTCAGGGCCAACAGCTCGACATCGGCCGGCAGCACCGTTGCCGCGCTGCGCGCGAGGCGGTCGGTGAGCGCCTCGGTGGTATTGGGGTTGAGCAGCAGCAGGCGCATCAGTAGCCGAGCCTTTCGGGCAACCAGGTGACGATGCCGGGAAAGATCATGCAGGCCAGCAGCACGGCATACATCGCCGCGATGAAGGGCCAGCTCTCGCGCACCAGCTCGCCCATCCTGACGCCCGTGATGCCGCAGACGACGAACAGCACGACGCCGACCGGCGGTGTCAGCATGCCGATCACCAGGTTGAAGACGAAGAGAAAGCCGAAATGCAGCGGATCGATCCCGTATTGCAGGGCGATTGGTGGAACAGCGGCACCAGCATGATGTAGGCGGCGTTGGATTCCAGGAACATGCCGACCACGAGCAGCATTACCGCGATCAGGCAGAGGAACAGGAACGGGCTGTCGGTGACGCCCTGCATCAGGTCGGCGAGCTTCATCGGCAGCAGGTCGATGGTGAAGAGGAAGGTCACCGTCGAGGCGAAGGCGATCATCGCGCCGACCAGTGCGGAGGTCTTGGCGGCGGTAAGCAACACGTCCGGCAGGTCGGACAGCTTCAGCTTGCGCGTCACGAAGAAGCCGAGGACCAGCGCGTAGCAGACGCCGACGGCGGCCCCTTCCGTCGGGTGAAGGCACCGCCGACGATGCCGCCGATGACGAGAACCGGCATCAGGAAGACAATCAGGCTGCGCCTCAGTTCGCGCAGGATGTTGGAGAGCGTCACCGGTGTGCCGGCCAGCGGGTAGTTCCGCTTCCAGGCGATCAGCCAGCACAGGACCATGAACAGGGCGAACAGGATCAGCCCGGGAACGACGCCGGACATGAACATGCCGCCGACCGAAACGCTGGAGCCGGCCATGAACGCGTAGACGATCATTGCGCCGGAGGGCGGAATGATCGGGCCGAGATTGGCGGCCGCCGCAACGATGCCGGTGGAGAAGCCGAGGCCGTATTGCTTCCGGAGCGAGGGCACCAGCGTGGAGGAGAGGGCCGAGGCGTCGGCGACGGCTGCGCCCGAAACGGAGGCGAGGCCTGCCCCGGCGACGATGGTCACCTGGGCGAGGCCGCCACGCACCCGGCCGATGAAGGCGTTGGCGAAGTCGACCAGCCTGTCCATGATCCCGCCCTTGAGCATCAGCTCGCCGGCGATCATGAACAGCGGGATCGACATCAGCGGGAACGAGTTGACCGCGTTCATCAGGCGCGGCGCCAGCACCGCGACGTCGATGCCCGACAGCCAAAGGCCGGCGAGAGCGGCAACGCCGAGCGAGAAGGCGAGCGGCATGCCGAGAAGAGCGAGCACGAGAAAGGTTGCGATGACGAAGAGGCTCATGCCCGGGGCTCCATCGGGACCAGCGCGAGATGGACGAGATGCAGGGCCGAGTGCAGCGCGCCGAGGATGACGGGGAAGAAGAAGACGCTCGAGGTGATGTTCAGCGCGCCGAGCCGCTCGGACCATGTGGCCAGCGCGACCCCGATGGTGGTCCAGAACACGACGCCCATCAGCGCCGCGCCGAGGGCGCTGGTCGCCCGCGCGACGAGGCGCTGCACGCCGGCGGGCAGGCGCTCGACCAGCAACGTGATCCCCACATGGGTCCCGTCGCGGATGCCGAGCGGGATCGCGAGGAAGATCGTCCACACGAAGGCGATGCGGCTGACTTCGTCGGCCCAGTCGAGCGAGCCGTTGAAGACATAGCGCATCACCACCTGGGCCGAGACCACGGCGACCATGGCGGCCGCACACAGGATGACGAGCAAGCGCGCGCCGGTATCGGCGCGCGCAAGGACGAAGGTCAGCAGGCGGTCGAGCGCCATCGGATCACATGCCGAGCTTGGCGGTCTCGGCATCCAGCAGCTTCACCAGCTCCGGATCGAGGCGGGCCTTGGTCTCGGCGGCGACGCCGGCGGTCTTCTCGCGCAAGGCAGCGGCCAGTTCCGGCGAAACCTCGGTGAAGGTCATGCCCTTGGCCGTGAGCTGCGCCAGGCCCGCAGCATCCTGTTCGGCGGCCAGCTCACGCTGATAGGCGACGGCGGTCGCCATGGCCTCGCGAACCATCGCCTGCTTTTCCGGGGCGAGGCCGTCGAACCACTTCTTATTGCCGACAACCGAGATGAAGTCGAAGAAGTGCCCGGTGTTGGAGACGTGCTTCTGCACCTCGGCATAGCCGGCGACATTGATGATCGCGAACGGGTTCTCCTGGCCGTCGATCACGCCCTGCTCCAGGGCGGAGTAGAGCTCCTTCACGTCCATCGCCACCGGATTGGCGCCGAGGGCGCGGAAGGTGGCGAGATGCGTCTCGTTCGGCTGCAGGCGGATCTTCAGGCCCTCGATGTCACTGATAGCGACCACCGGGCGGACATTGTTGGTCAGGTGACGGAAACCCAGCTCCATGTAGCCGAGGGAGGTCATGCCCTCCTTGGCCATCATGTCGTCCAGCGCGGTGCCGACCGGTCCGTCGGTGATGGCGAAGGCCGCCTCGCGGCTCGGGAACTGGAACGGCAGGCCGATGACCTCGAGCTCCGGCACGGTACGGGTGAGGTAGGCGGTGCCCACCCACATCATCTCGATGGCGCCGATCTTCACGGCCTGCACGTTCTCGGCTGCACCGCCGAGCTGCTGCGCCGGGAAGACGTTGACGTCGATCTCGCCGCCGGACAGGCGCTCGAGCTCTTCCTCGAACTTCGCGATGGCAAGCGAGGAGGAGTGCTCGGTGGCGAAGTTGCCGGCGATACGGATCGTGTCCTTGGCATCGGCCATGGCGGTCGACAGCACGAGGGCGGTGGAGGCGACAAGCGGGAGGATGGCTTTCATGGCTGGGTGCTCCAGGGTTGCGGCGAGGGAGGTCCGGGGCGGTTTCGTGCCCGGCCCGAAGGCGCGGGCGGCACGGGAGCGGATCACCGAGGCGATCTCGTCCAGTGTGGCGGCATGCTCTTCCGGCGCGGGCGCGGCAAGGCGGCGCTCGAAAGTGGCAAGAAGGGTCTCAAGGTCCGGCACGCGGTGCAGGGCGATGATGAAGGGATGGGAGAAACGCGCCTGATAGGCAGCATTTAGCGCGCGCAGCCGGGCAGCATCCTCCGCCGTCAGCGACAGCAGGCCGAGCCGGGCCTGTTCGCCGGTCGAAGCGTCGGTCATGCGCCCCTCGGCCGCTTCCTCACCGGCGAGCTCCGGGTGAGCGGCAAACAGCACCCGCTGGCGCTCGGTGCCGGCTGTAAGGATCGTGTCCGCCAGCGCCGTGGCAAGCGCCGCATCGTCCGCGAAGGGGCGGCGGTCGACGGTCAGCTCCACCACCCAGGGGGAGCGCTCGACCAGGGGCTCCAGCAGCGCAAGCGCCGTGTCGCGGGAAGCCGAATTGAGCGTGTCGAGGGCGGAAGTCATGGCGGGCCTTTGCCGTCCGGTGTCCTTTATGCCCTGAACGCTAGCCGGCCCTCGTCATTGCAATCCATGACATTATCGACAATCCTGCGTTCTAGAAATTAGGATGCCCGGAAATGTCGCTCCACCTTGTCCCCCGCGGGTTGCACTATGTCGAGGCCGTCGCAGAGCACGGCTCGATCCAGGCGGCCTCGCGCGCCATCGGCATTGCCGCCTCGGCGATCGACCGGCAGATCAAGCTGCTGGAGGACCGGCTCGGGGTACAACTGTTCGACCGCATGACCACGGGCATGACCTTGTCCCCGGTCGGCGAGATGTTCGTGGTGCTGGCGCGGCGCTGGCGGGCGGACGAGAACCGCCTGTGGTCCGACGTGAAGCAGATGCAGGGCATCAGCCTCGGCCATATCCGCCTCGTGACGATGGATAGTCTGGTCAACGGCGTGCTGCCGCGCTTCCTGCATCATGTGGCGGAGGTGTATCCGCGGGTTCGCATCGACGTGGAGATCGCAACGCCGGACGATGCGATGGCCGTGCTCGACCGGGGCGATGCCGACGTGGCGCTCGCCTTCAACCTGCGCCCGCACCGCGACTTGCATGTGGTGTGGAGCGCCGAGCTGCCGCTGCACTGCGTCGTCGCGCCAGGCCATCCGCTCGCGGAGCTGAGCCAGGTGAGCCTTGCCAAGGTGCGCGACCAGGCGACCGTGGTGCAGAGCCCGTCGCTGGCGATCCGCCGGATGCTGGATGCGCGCCACGGCTGGATGTTCTCGGAGAACCGCCCGCCGGTAGTCACCAACTCGCTGCAGCTTCTCAAGCAACTCGTCGTCTCCGGCAGCCACGCCGCGCTGACCTCCGAGCTGGACACGGCGCAGGAACTGCTGGACGGGCGCCTCGTCGCCATCCCCGTGACGGGGCAGAACGTGGTGCCGCAGAGCATCGCGCTGGCCATCAGCTCCCGCCGCGCGCTGCCGCGCATCGCCACCCGCGTCGCCGATCTTCTCGCCGCCGATGTCGCGGCGATGCTCGCCGAGGTGCGGGCGCGCAACCAATTGACCTGAAACGCAAAAGGGCCGCCCATGGGCGGCCCTTCGTTCATGCCGGGAGGGGCGGGATCAAAGTCCAAGCCCGCCGACGCAGGCGTATTTGATGTTGAGGTAGTCATCGACGCCGTATTTCGAGCCCTCGTTGCCGAGCCCTGAATCCTTGACGCCGCCGAAGGGGGCGACCTCGGTGGTGATCAGTCCCTCGTTGACGCCGACCAGCCCGTATTCCAGCGCCTCCATGACGCGGAAGGCGCGCCCCAGATCCTGGGTGTAGAAGTAGCAGGCAAGGCCGTATTCGGTGTCGTTGGCCATCGCCACCGCCTCGTCTTCCGTGTCGAAGCGGAAGAGCGGAGCGAGCGGCCCGAAGGTTTCCTCGCGCGCCACCTTCATCTCCGGCGTCGCGCCGACGACCAGCGTCGGCTCGAAGAAGCTACCGCCATTGGTGTGGCGCTTGCCGCCCAAGAGCACCTTGCCGCCCTTGGCGAGTGCGTCCTGGATGTGCTCCTCGACCTTCTCAACGGCCTTGCCGTCGATCAGCGGACCTTGCGTCACGCCGGCCTCAAGACCGTTGCCGACCTTGAGCGCGTCGATGGCGGCCTTGAGCTTTTCGGCGAAGGCGTCGTAGACGCCGGCCTGCACGTAGATCCGGTTGGCGCAGACGCAGGTCTGGCCGGAATTGCGGAACTTGGAGGCCATCGCTCCTTCCACCGCCGCGTCGAGATCGGCGTCGTCGAAGACGATGAAGGGGGCATTGCCGCCGAGCTCCATCGAGATCTTCTTCATGTGGGCGGAGGCGTTGGAGGCAAGCTTCTTGCCCACTTCCGTCGAGCCGGTGAAGGTGATCTTGCGCAGATGCGGGTTCTCGCACATTTCCGCCGCGATCTCGGCGGCCGAGCCGGTGATGACGTTCACCACCCCGCGCGGGAAGCCGACTTCCTCGGCGAGCGCTGCGAAGACGAGGGCGGAGAAGGGGGTCTGGCTCGCCGGCTTGATCACCATGGTGCAGCCGGCGGCAAGGGCCGCGCCGAGCTTTCGCGAAATCATCGAGTGGGGGAAGTTCCAGGGGGTGATCGCACCGGTGACGCCGACCGGCTCCTTGGTCACCAGGATCCGCTTGCCGCGCCAGGGCGAGGGGATGATGTCGCCGTCGATGCGCTTGGCCTGCTCGGCGAAGAAGCGGATGTATTTGACGCCGAGGGCGATTTCGCCCTTCGCCTCGGCCAGCGGCTTGCCCATCTCGGTGGTGAGGATTTCCGCCAGCGCGTCGTGGTTGGCCATGATCGCGTCGCACAGCTTGTGCATCAGGGCGCCGCGCTCCTCCGCCGTCGTCGCCTTCCAGTCCTGGAAGGCGAGATAAGCGGCCTCGATGGCGCGAGCCGTCTCCGCCCGGCCGCAGCGCGGCACGGTGCCGATGATCTCGCCGGTCGCCGGATTGTCGACCTCAATCACCGATCCGGTGTCGGCGTGGGTCCACAATCCGCCGATATGGCAGGACTGCTTGAAGAGCCTGTGGTCGCTGATCATTCTTGCACTCCCGTTTGTTGTTGTCTGTGGCAGGCGGTCGTTCTGTCATCCTCGTATCGGGCCGCGTGCGGCCCGGTTTTCAGCGCAGCGTCACGGAATAGACGAGGTCCTGCGTGTTGCAGGCGCTGACCCGCCATTCGACCGGGGCTCCCTCCAGATCGTAGGCGAGGCGGTCGACGGCCAGCAGCGGGAAGCCCGGCGCAACCTCCAGAAGGCCGGCCTGCTCCGCATCGGCGGCAACCGAGCGCAACTCCTCGTGCACCACGGTGACCATCACGCGGAATTCGCTCTGGTACATGGCGTAAAGCGCCTGGGGCAGCCGCAGGTTTCCGATGCCGGCGAACCGTTCGCCCGGCAGCACGATCCGCTCGACCAGCACAACCTTGCCGTCGAGGCTGCGTTCGCGGAACACCCGCGCCACCGGGGCGCCCGGGGAGAGCTGCAGCCGCGCGGCCTCCGCCGCGTCGGCCGTGCCCTCCTCGACGGTGGTGCGGCGCAGTTCCGGCGTCAGCCGTTCGCCGCGGGGCGCGCGAGAAAGAAGAACTGGAACATCGGCCGCGCGGTGTGCGGCTGGCGGGCGAAGCTGCCCTTGCCCTGTCGCCGCTCGATCAGGCCCTCGGCGGCCAGCGTTTCGACCGCCTTGCGCAGGGTGCCCTGGGCAACACCGAACTCGCTGGCCAGCACCTGTTCGCTCGGCAGCCTGTGGCCCGGCGGCCAACTGCCGTCGGTCAGCCGCGTCCGCATGATCTCCTCGACCCGGCGGTAGAGCGGACTGTATCCGGCCTTGGCGATCATGGCGAAGGGGCCTCATGTGAGCCGGAGGGCGGGCGCGGGCGGACGGGGTTGCCGCCTCCCGAGTTTCGCATCCGATCATTCATCAGACAAATATCATATACAAGAATGTGACGGGTGTTTTGCAAGACAAGCGACTTTTGCGCTTTTTCCCCCGGCCGCTGACGGCATGCGGGGACGGGAGAGGCGAACAGGGCTCTTTCCGCGCGGCGCGAAGCGGTCTAAACGGCGGGAAGATCAGGCGCCCCCATGCGCTGCAGCCCTTCATCCGGCCCTGCCGACCACGAAAGCCTTCGCTGTCCTCCCCGGTCACCCTCACGCTGGACGAAGCCGGCGCCTTTGCCCGCGCCGCCCTCATCGCTGCGAACACCTCTGCAGAAAACGCCGAGTCCGTCGCCCGCGCGCTGGTTGCCGCCGAAGCGGACGGCCAGGCCGGCCATGGCCTGTCGCGGGTGTCTTCCTATGCGGCGCAGTCGAAGAGCGGCAAGGTCGACGGCCATGCAGTGCCGGACTTCTCGCGCCCCGCGCCGGCCCTGCTGCGGGTCGATGCGGGCCTCGGTTTCGCCTATCCCGCCTTCGATCTCGTCATCGACGCGCTGCCCGGCATCGTTGCGGAAACCGGCATCGGCCTTGCTGCCATCCGCCACTCGCACCACTTCGGCCAGGCCGGCGCCCATTGCGAGAAGCTGGCGGAAAAGGGCCTCGTCGCCTTCGTCTTCGGCAATGCGCCCAAGGCCATCGCGCCGTGGGGCGGGCGCAAGCCGCTGTTCGGCACCAATCCTATCGCCTTCGCCGCGCCCTTGTCGGAGGCCCGCGCGCCGCTGGTGATCGATCTCGCCGTCTCGCGCGTTGCGCGCGGCCGCATCCTGTCGGCGCAAAAGGCCGGCCTGCCGATCCCTGAAGGCTGGGCGCTCGACGTCGAAGGCAACCCGACGACCGATGCCGACGCGGGCATGGCGGGTACGATGATCCCCATCGGCGAGGCCAAGGGTGCGGCGCTTGCCCTGATGGTCGAGGTGATGGCCGCCGCGCTGGTCGGGGCGAGCCTTGCCTTCGAGGCATCGAGCTTGTTCACGGGGGAAGGGGCAGCACCGAACCTCGGCCAGACGGTGATCGCCATCGATCCGGGCATGAGCTCGGCCGGCGCCTATGGCGAGCGGATGGAGACGCTGGTCGCGGCCATCGAGGCGGAGGACGGGGTGCGCCTGCCGGGCTCGCGCCGGCTCGAGGCGCGTGCCCGCGCCGCCCGCGAGGGGCTGACTATCCCCGCCGCCGTGCATGCGGAGATCGCCGCGCTTGCCGGCGAGGATTGGCGCGACGCGTAGCGGATTTCTTCGGCGCGCCACCTCCACCGCTGTCATGCCTGCGAAGGCAGGCATCCAGTATCCGCCGGGGTAGGTGGCTGGGACGCTGACGGATGCGGCTTTGTGCCGGCGCCGAGGCTTGAGCCGCACGACCTGTGGTTACTGGATCCCGGTCTTCGGCTGCGCCGAAACCGGGATGACAACCGGGGGTGACCCGTGCCGTCGCGCGGGCTGCCTTCCGCTAGTTGCCGAATTCGCGCTCGAAGAAGATGCCGGCCTTGGACTCGCCGTCGGCGCCGACCTCGCCGCGCAGCTTCAGCGACTTGGTGACGTCGATGTCGACGGTGACGCGGCTGGAGCCGGCTTCCGTGCCCTGTTTCACGCCGAGATAGATGTTGTCGCTGAGGTACTTGCCGACCGCGAGCGAGGGGCGGAGGTGCCGTCGGTCTCCACGTCGATGGCATCGACGCCGAGCGACTGGCGCAGGGCGCCGAGAGGCCTTCGCCGCTGCCGCCGGTGAGCGCCAGCACCGAGGCGCCGAGCTGGGCGATCTGCGTCGGCGAGAGCTGGCTCATCGACCGGTCGAACAGGAACTGGGCCAGAACCTCGTCCTGCGGCAGCTGCGGCGAGGAGGTGAAGGCGATTTCTGGCTGCGCCGCCGGGCCGGTGACGGTGATGGTGACCGCCGCGTTGCTGTCTGCGAGGTCGCGGCGAAATCCAGCCGCGGCATCAGCGAGCCGGTGAAGGTGACGTCGCCCTGGTTGAACTGCACGCGCCGGGTCAGAACCTGAAGCATGCCGCGCCGCATGTTGAACGAGCCGATGGCCTGGACGTCGGCCGTGGTGCCGGCGATGCGCAGGGTGCCGCCCATTTCCGCATCGAGGCCGCGGCCGCGCACGAAGATGCGCCCCGGTGCCGAGACGGTGATGTCGAGGGCGATCGCCGGCTGCCGCCGCCGCCGGGACCCGCCCTGGTCGCCGGCAAGCGCCGCATCCTGCTGGCGCACCGCTTCCGGCGCGTTGACATGGGTCACCGCAAGAGGATTGATCGCGCCCGGCAGGCTGCTCGGAATGGTGATGTCGGCACGCGCGATATCGACGTTACCCTCCAGCCGGGCGCCGCGCGCCGGATCGGCGAGGGGGCCGGTGAGGCGCAGGTCCGCGCCGAGCGTTGCCTGCACCACGCGCCCGTCTGAATAGCGCCCGTCGCGCACCCGCACCGTCAGGTCCGCCGGCATGCCGGCATCCAGTCCGATGCGCCCGCCCGCCGACAGGTTACCCCCGGCGGCGATGGCTGCGTTAAGATCGTTGATCGCAACACCTGAATTGTCGATGGCGATGCTGCCGGTGAAGTTCTGCAGGGTGAGCCCCGAGGAGAGCTGGGTCAGCGAGAGCTGGCGCGGCTGCAGGCTGATATTGTAGCGCGGCGCCGCGAAGGGACCGGTGACCTTGCCCGAGACGGCAAGCCCGCCCTGGCCGGAAAAGCCCGACAGGATCAGCCGCTGCCGTGCCGCGCTGAGTGGAACGTTGCCGCTGAGCGTGATGTCGAGGGCCCGGGCGCCGCAATGGCGACCGGCCCGCTGGCGGTGATCGCAAGGCCGTCCGCACCGGTGATGTCGGTGGTCTGGGTGATGCGGCCGCCCTGGAAGCGGCCGGTGGAGCGCAGGTTGACGGCGGCGAGACCGTTCTGGCGCAAGGGCGCGGCGGAGAGGTCGGCGATCGACAGCGACCACTCGGCTTGCGGGTCGGCCGCAGCACCGCGCACGGTGACCGTGCCCGAGGCGCTGCCGGTGGGCGAAACGCCGGGGGCGAGAGGCGCGAGCGCCGTCAGCGGCAGGGTATTTATCCTCGCGTCGATGGCGAGGCGATCGCCCGCGGTGCCGCTGACATCGACGCGGCCTTCGCCGATCCGCAATCCCAGATTTTCGATTGTCGTGGTGCCGTCGGCGATCGCGATGCGCGCGTCCTGCGCCAGCCGGTGGCGAGGCCGCGATAGCGGCCCTGCAACGAGGACAGCAGGATTTCGAGCCCGCTGTCGGTCGGCTGCAGCGCCGCCGTCAGAGCGACGCCGTCGGCATTGCCGCCCTGCGACAGGCGGGCATCCAGCTTGATATCGGTGCGCGAGCCCTGCGAGGTCGCGGTGGCGGTCACGGTCTCGATGGCGGTGCCGCCGGCGGTGATGCCGCCGAGCGTCGCCTCTCCCGAAAGCTTCGGCGCGGCGAGCCCGCCGCTGGCCGTGCCGGAGGCGGAAAGCCGGGCGATCCGGTTGCCGGCAACCGCGATCTGCTGGCCCTGCAGGCTCAACTGCGCCTGCTGGTCGGCGCCCGTTCCCGTCAGCGCCACCTTGCCCGACAGCGCCCCTTCGAGCTCCGTGAGGGCGAGGGCCGACAGCTCCGAGAGCTTCGGTGCCGCGATGTCCAGCGTGCCGGTGACCGTGCCGAGCGCATCCGCGAGGTCGCCGACCGCGAAGGCGCCGGTGATCCGGTTTTCCCCCGTTGCCAGCGAGAAGGTCGGGATGGAGAGGCCGGGGCCCTTCGGCTCCGCGTCGATCTCCGCATCCAGCCGGTTGCCGTCGACGGTGCCCCGCGCCTGGATGTTGGCGGACAGCGCGTCGGGTGCTGTCGTCGCGGTGATGTCGACCTCGAGATCCGTGACCGGCTTGCCGGCAAGCTGCAAGGACGGCGCGGTAACGGTGGCGGCGATGTCGGGGCCGGTGAGCGGGCCCTTGGCGGTGCCCTCGATCTGCGCTGCGCCCACGACCTGCGGGGCGAAGCGGGCAAGATCCGCCAGCGTCACCGTGTAGCTGCCGTCGACGGTCTCCGCGTCACGGCGCCGTCGAATGTCGTCTCGATGCCGTTCAGCGTCAGGGTGAGGGCGTCGATCTCCGCGCCCGGGGCGGCCGGGTCGACGGTGGCGCGCGCGTCGAGCGTCAGCGGCCCGGCGAGCATCTCGGCGCCGTCGATCAGCGGCTGCAGGTGGCGCGCGGTGAGTTTTGCGGTGAGGGCGAGGGGCGCATTCGCCGCGGTGGTGTCGAGATCCTCGCCGGCAAGGCGCAGGCCGATGCCCTCGAGCTGGGCCTCCGTCGTCTGCAGCCGCGCGCTGTCGAGCGCCAGCGACCAGCCGAGCGCGTCGCGCGGGCCGTTGGCGGTCAGCGCAAGGTTGGTCTCGCCGATGGTGATCAGCCGGTCGGGCAGCTCGACACCGATCATCGCGCCGTCGCCGGCCGACAGGCGCACCTTCGCATCCGCATCGATCCGCCCGTCCTCGGGCAGGTCGGCGCGGAAACTGGAGGAGAGCGTGCCGGTCGCCAGGGTGCCCTGCGCCCGCCGCGGGGCGAAGTCGCGGGTGAGGGTAACCTCCGCGTCGAGCACGGTGCGGCCCATGACCAGCGCGGCGGCGACCGGCGGAGCGAGGGCGGACAACTCGCCCTCCAGCCGCGCGGTCAGCTGGCGCGTGTCGCCGTCTCGGCAAGGCGGGCGGTGCCGGCGATCTCGGTGCGCCCGTCCAGCGCCAGCGACAGCTGCGCCTGCCAGTCGTCGAGCGGGCCGTCGCCTTTCAGCGCGATGTCGAGCGCCGGCAGGCCCTCGATCTGCAGCAGGCGTGCGGCAAGCCCGCCGCGCGGCTCCTTCACGGTGACGTCGAAGAACAGCTCCTCGGCCTGCGGCATGAAGCGCACGGTCGCGGCGATGTCGCCCGGCGTGCCGTCGATGCGGCTGATGGTGAGTTCGGCATTGGCCGCCTGCGGTGCGTCGGACAGGCTCGCCTGCGCCTGCGCGGTGAGGCGCACCGGCGTGCCGACGACCGGAGCGGCGATGTCGATCTCCGCGATCCGCGCCTGGCCAAGGCGGAAGGGGAGCAGCGGCACGGAGCCGCCGGATTCGCTCTGCGTCTGCGAGGGAACGGGCAGGCGGGCGAGCGACACGCGCGCAACGTCGACGGCTTCGACATCGACGGTGCCGGACAGGAGCGCCAGCGGAGCCCAGGCAAGCCGGGCCTGCTCGACCGTCAGATAGGTGCCTTGCGCGTCCGAGACCTCGACCCGCTCGACGCTGGCGTCCAGCCCCCAGCCGACCCTGAGGCCGGCGAGGCGCACGCCGCCGTCCGGGCCGCCGGCGATGTCGTTGACCAGCGACACGACCGCGTTGCGCCCCCAGTCCGTCTGCAGCGCGCCGAGCAGGCCGAGCACCAGCAGCGGCACGATCACCACGACGGCGACGAGCACGCGCAGCAGCAGCCGGGCGGTGGCACGCAGGAAGGAGCGGGAACGGCGGCGGGGCATCGGCTCGGTCAAGTCATGCCCCCCGGCGAGCTGGAAAACGATTCGTCATGAAAAGACTTATCCCGCAATCTTGAAGCGAAATCATGGCGTAGCGGCAGCTTGCCCTGAATCGATGCCTCAAGGCGTTGAATCGGAATCGGAACCTTATCGCTTCCGATTATGTCGCTGAAATGATTCGCAGAATCGATTTTCGAGACGATTTTGCAAAATTTCGGGAAATTTTGCGTTCGGAGCGCCGAAACCGTCTCAATTTCTCGAAATCAGAACGCCTGGCTGAGGCCGACATAGACGGCGAAGCTGGGGTCGTCCTTTTCCGGGTGAGCGGCACGGCGACGTCGAGCCGGAGCGGTCCGACGGGGGTGAAGTAGCGGATGCCGGCACCGGCGCCGACCTTCAGCCCCTCCGAGAAATCCGGATAGACGGAGCTGAAGCTGTTGCCCGCGTCGACGAAGCCGACGAGGCCGATCGTCTCGGTGACCTTCATCCGCACTTCTGCCGAGGCCTCCACATAGGAGCGCCCGCCGGTGACCTCGCCGGCGATCCGCGGCCGACATTGCGATAGGCGTAGCCGCGGATCGAGCCGCCGCCGCCGGAGAAGAAGCGCCGGGCCGCCGGCACCGCCCGAATGGACGGGGCGATGATGCTGCCGGCGCCGAGGCGGCCGGCGAGCACGAAGCGGCGGGACTCGTCCAGCGCCTGATAGGCGGAGACCTGCGCCTTGGTGAACAGCATGAAGTTGCCGCCCTTGGCGTCGTAGGCGGGCTCGGCGAAGGCGACGGCGTTGATGCCCTTGGTCGGGTTCAGCTTGTCGTCGCGGGTGTCGTAGGCGACCTCGCCGATGATGCCGGTGAGCAGGTAGGTGCGGTTGCCGAAGACGTCCTGCTCGTCGGCGAACTGCACCTCGGCGCCGACCCGCGCCGACAGCTGGTCGCTGAACTCGCGCCGTACGAAGGCGTCGAGCGTGACGTTGCGGCTGCGATAGGCGTCCGGAATTTCCTGCTTGGCGCTGAGGCTGGTCGTGAAGGTGGTCAGCGGCCCGAAGGCGCCGGGCTTCTCGAAGGCGATGCGGCCGGCATATTCCAGGTCCGACAGGCTGTTGTCGCCGATGCGGCCGACCGAGCCCTCGACGCTGAGCAGCTCGCCGCGGCCGAACAGGTTGCGCCGCCGCCAGTAGGCCTCGACGCCGAAGCCTTCCGAGCTCGACCAGTTGGCGCCGACGCCGATGACGTTGCGCTTGCGCTCGGAGACCTCGATGGTCATCGGCAGACGGCCGTCGGGGCCGACCTGCTCGCCCGGCACGATGCGCACGGAGGAGAAGATGCCGAGATCGGACAGCCGCTTGGTGGCGCGCTCGATCGCCTGCGGCGAATACTGCTCGCCCTCCGGCAGCATGGCCTGGGTGACGACAAAATCCGGATCGGTCGCCTCGGTGCCGCTGACGGTGACCTCGCCGAAGCGCGCCGCCCGGCCGGGGGCTGCGACGAGGCGCACGTCCAGCCGGTTGGTGGCGTGGTCGGCAACGATCTCGCGTCGCTCGATCTTGGCAAAGGGGTAACCGGCCGCTTTCAGCTGGGCGACGATCTGCTGCTCGGCGCGCAGCACCTTCTCGGAATTGGCGGTCTCGCCCCGCACCAGCCCGTAGCTCTCTGGCGTGCCGATCAGGGCGTCCTGCGAGGTGCTCTCGACCGCAAGGTTGCCGAAGGAGAAGAGCGGGCCCGGCGAGACGCGGATGGTCACCGGGACGGGGCGCGGGCCGGGCAGGGAGGGCATGCGCAGCGCCGCCTCCAGCGTCAGCCCGGCAAGGCGGATGTCGACGGTGCCGGCATAGTAGCCCTCGACATAGAGCCGGCCGACAAGGCGCTCGAAGTCGGAATTGGCGCGGGCGATGAGGCCGGCCTCGCCGGACGGCGGCCGGTCGGCATCGCTGACGAGCTCGGAGGTGCTTTCCAGCTTTTCCTTCAGGTCGTCGTTGCTGGCGGACAGCGACAGGGTGACCGTGTAGGGAAAGGGATCGGTGACGGCGATTTCCGCCTCGCTCTCGGACTTGCCGAACGGCCACCAGCCGAACAGGTCGAGCGCGGAAGCGGGAGCTGCGGAGGCGCCCAGCAGGGTGCCGCCAACAGCGCAGCACAAAGCGGGCGCCGGCGAGCTGCCTGCCGCACCACGTTTGCGTTCCCCGTCATCGACGCCGACGGTCTGCTGTCCGGATCTCGTTGATACGCACGAGACATCCTGTTCGGTTGAGCCCGAGAGGTCCCTCATCGACCCATCTTGTAAGTCGCAGCTGGCTAGCCGAATGGTTGACCGGTTCTGAACCGACGGCCCCTTGCGAACCAATTCGCTCACCATATGGCATGTTTATGCGCTTTGACGAATCTCGCACCGCGGCGGATTCGGCGAAACGCTGCCGGGAGTTGTGCGCAACGACCGGATCTGCCGCAAGGGGAGAAAGGCCGGCCGTTCCTGCCGCACCTGGCGAAGTCCATCCCACAAATGCCTGAAAACCGGGACAATTTTGTCAGATTCATTTTCTGTTTGATTAACCAATGGGGTAAACAATGTTGCCGATGGACAACAGGTGGCAGGCTTGCCGGCCGCCCCTGTCCATCCACCTTGGACACCCGCCCGAGAGGGTGCTAACAGAAGCGGGCGTGACACGTCCGGAATGTCACTACCGAGGCCTTGATGCGTTTCTTGTTCCCTGTTTTCCTTGCGTTTTCGCTCGCAGGCTGTGCTGGCCTGCCGGGGCAGGGACCGGCTGCGATCACCATCACCTCCGAAGAGATCGAAGGCGACGCGGTCAGCTCGGACTACGTGCTGCTGTCGCTGGACCGCCAGACGATCTCGGCCGTGCACGATTATCGCCCGGCGCTGTTCTCCCGCCATTTCGCCTCCGTGCCCGGTGCCGGCCGCTCGACGCGCCTCGGCATCGGCGACCGCCTGGTCGTGACGATCTGGGAAGCGGCGCCCGAGGGCCTGTTCTCCACCACCGACGGCAAGAACGTCTCGGTGCCCGTGGTGGTCGACGAGGCCGGCTACATCTTCATTCCCTATGCCGGCCGCATCCAGGCGAACGGCCTGTCGGTCGAGGGCCTGCGCTCCTCGATCCAGGAGCGGCTGAAGGGCAAGGCCATCGAGCCCCAGGTTCTGGTGCTGGTGGAAGGCAACGAGAGCAGCGGCGTCGTCGTCGTGGTCGGCGACGTGATGAAGCCCGGCCAGTACACCATGTCGGTGCGCGGCATGCGTCTGCTGGAAGCGGTGGCCCGCGCCGGCGGCTCGCGCGAGGCGACCTACGAGACGGTGGTGACGGTCAAGCGCGGGTCGCGCTCCGGCGAGGCGCGCCTCGTCGACCTGATCGAATATCCGGAAAACAACATCTGGCTGACGCCCGGCGACAACGTGCTGGTGACGCACAAGCCGCGCACCTTCTCCGCCTTCGGCGCGGTGCAGAGCACGCAGCTCGTGCCGTTCAAGACCGAATCGGTGACGCTGGCCGAGGGCCTGGCCCAGGTCGGCGGCCTGAAGGACTTCTTCGCCGATGCCGGCGGCATCTTCCTGTTCCGCTACGAGGACCGGGATCTGGTCCGCAAGATCCGCGGCGACGAGGTGGCGCAGAAGTTCTCCAAGACCAAGGTGCCGGTCGTCTACAAGCTGAACATGCGTCAGGCCGAGGCCTTTTTCCTCGCCCGTTCGTTCGAGATGCGCGACAAGGACATCATCTACGTCGCCAACCATCCGACGGCGGAGTTCGGCAAGTTCCTGCAGATCATCGGCCCGCTGCTGTCGAGTGCGAGAACGGTCGACGCGCTGGCCACCAATTGACGGCGGGCCGCGCTCCGGAAACGGGGCGCACGCCCGCGACGCCGAGAGCGGCAGGCTTCCGTCCTCCGGCCGGCGTCGCAACGGACGCCTGACATGCCGCAAGAGACGCAAACGCGCACGGTGCTGTTCCTGCAGGGTCCGCCCTCGGACTTTCCGCGCGTCGTCGCCAACGAGCTGGAAGCGCTCGGCCATCGCACCTTGCGCATCAACCTCAGCCTGTCCGACTGGCTGCTGTGGCACGACGCCCGCTGCACCAGCTATCGCGGCAGCCTGACGGCCTGGCCGGCCTTTCTCGAGGCCTATCTGCTCGAGCACGGCGTCACCGACATCGTCTTCTACCAGGACCGCTTTCCCTACCACTCGGCGGCCATCGAGATCGCCGGACGGCTGGGCCTGCGCACGGTCGCCTACGAGAACGGCTATCTGCGCCCCGACTGGATCACCGCCGAGCTGGACGGCATGTCGGCGCGCTCGCTGTTCCCCGACGATGTGGGCGCGATCCGCGAGGCGGCCTCGGTGCTGGCGCCCATCGACCTGACCGTGCGCTATCGCCATCCGTTCTGGCTGGAGGCGGTGCACGAGGTGACCTTCCACCTCGTCAACGCGTTCCTCTTCCTGTTCTGGCCGCGCTTCACCCAGGACAAGTTCTACCACCCGATCTTCGAATATCCGGCGATGGTCCCGCGGCTGGTCTTCGCCCGCCGGCGCGACCGCAACGCCAACATCCTGATCGCCGACCTCATCGAGTCGCGCTGTCCGTATTTCGTCTTTCCGCTGCAGCTCCAGAGCGATTACCAGCTGCGCTACAATGCGCAGTACAAGCATCTGGCCGAGGCGCTGGACGAGGTGTTCGCCTCCTTCGCCGCCAATGCGCATCTGGCGGCGCAGCTGGTGATCAAGATCCATCCGATGGACCAGGGCATCGAGCCGTGGGGGCGGATCGTGCGCCAGCTCGCCCGCAAGCACCGGATCAAGCACCGGGTGCATCTGGTCGACGGCGGCCATCTTGTAACGCTGCTGGAGCATGCGTCCGGCGCGCTGATGGTCAACTCCACGACGGGCCTGCATGCGGTGCGGCTCGGCTGTCCGGTGAAGATCCTCGGCGTTGCCGTCTACGACCTGCCGGGGCTGACCTGCCAGCTGCCGCTCGAACGGTTCTGGCGCACGCCGCAGGCCCCGATGCCGGCGTCTACGACGCGGTGCAGCGGCTGATGGGCCATGCGATCCAGATCCAGGGCAATTTCTACACGGCCGAGGGCAAGCAGGCGGCCGCGCGCGAGCTGGCCCGGCGGCTGACGCAGAACGGGGTCAACGAGCCCGGCGCCTGCGTGCGTCCGGCGCCGCGCGGGAAAAGGCGCGGCGGCTCGGCATTCCATGACCTTCACGCAGGAGATGCAGGTTCGCGGCCGCATCGGGAGGTGGTGGCGTGCCTGGCGCGGCTGAACCGCGCGCAGGCCGCGCCCGGCATTTCCTGTTCCTGCAGGGGCCGCTGTCGCCGCTCTACCGCAGGATCGGCGCAAGACTGGCCAAGGCCGGCCACCGGGTGACCCGGGTGAATTTCTGCGTCGGCGACTGGCTGCACTGGCACGGGCGCGAGTGCCGATTCTGGCGCGGAACGGTCGCCGACTGGCCGGCCGAGGCGGCGCGGCTGATGGAGGATCCCTTCCCTTCCTTCTCTTCTGCATCTCGTCCTTCCTCCATCAGCCGCGCCGCTCGGCCGGCCAGTCGGCGACCGTTCCGCGCCAGAATCGGCACTCGCGCCCGTGCCAGTGCAGCCAGTCGCCGACGCAGAAATTCACCCGGGTCACCCGGTGGCCGGCCTTGGCCAGTCTTGCGCCGATCCTGCGGTAGAGCGGCGACAGCGGCCCCTGCAGGAACAGGAAAATGCCGGGCGCGGCCTGCGCGCGGTTCAGCCGCGCCAGGCACGCCACCACCTCCCGATGCGGCCGCGAACTGCATCTCCTGCGTGAAGGTCATGGGAATGCCGAGCCGCCGCGCCTTTTCCCCGCGCGGCGCGGACGCACGCAGGCGCCGGGCTCGTTGACCCCGTTCTGCGTCAGCCGCCGGCCAGCTCGCGCGCGGCCGCCTGCTTGCCCTCGGCCGTGTAGAAATTGCCCTGGATCTGGATCGCATGGCCATCAGCCGCTGCACCGCGTCGTAGACGCCGGCATCGGGGGCCTGCGGCGTGCGCCAGAACCGGTCGAGCGGCAGCTGGCAGGTCAGCCCCGGCAGGTCGTAGACGGCAACGCCGAGGATCTTCACGGACAGCCGAGCCGCACCGCATGCAGGCCCGTCGTGGAGTTGACCATCAGCGCGCCGGACGCATGCTCCAGCAGCGTTACAAGATGGCCGCCGTCGACCAGATGCACCCGGTGCTTGATCCGGTGCTTGCGGGCGAGCTGGCGCACGATCCGCCCCCACGGCTCGATGCCCTGGTCCATCGGATGGATCTTGATCACCAGCTGCGCCGCCAGATGCGCATTGGCGGCGAAGGAGGCGAACACCTCGTCCAGCGCCTCGGCCAGATGCTTGTACTGCGCATTGTAGCGCAGCTGGTAATCGCTCTGGAGCTGCAGCGGAAAGACGAAATACGGACAGCGCGACTCGATGAGGTCGGCGATCAGGATGTTGGCGTTGCGGTCGCGCCGGCGGGCGAAGACCAGCGCGCGGGACCATCGCGGATATTCGAAGATCGTGGTGGTAGAACTTGTCCTGGGTGAAGCGCGGCCAGAACAGGAAGAGGAACGCGTTGACGAGGTGGAAGGTCACCTCGTGCACCGCCTCCAGCCAGAACGGATGGCGATAGCGCACGGTCAGGTCGATGGGCGCCAGCACGAGGCCGCCTCGCGGATCGCGCCCACATCGTCGGGAAACAGCGAGCGCGCCGACATGCCGTCCAGCTCGGCGGTGATCCAGTCGGGGCGCAGATAGCCGTTCTCGTAGGCGACCGTGCGCAGGCCCAGCCGTCCGGCGATCTCGATGGCCGCCGAGTGGTAGGGAAAGCGGTCCTGGTAGAAGACGACGATGTCGGTGACGCCGTGCTCGAGCAGATAGGCCTCGAGAAAGGCCGGCCAGGCCGTCAGGCTGCCGCGATAGCTGGTGCAGCGGGCGTGTCGTGCCACAGCAGCCAGTCGGACAGGCTGAGGTTGATGCGCAAGGTGCGATGGCCGAGCGCTTCCAGCTCGTTGGCGACGACGCGCGGAAAGTCCGAGGGCGGACCCTGCAGGAACAGCACCGTGCGCGTTTGCGTCTCTTGCGGCATGTCAGGCGTCCGTTGCGACGCCGGCCGGAGGACGGAAGCCTGCCGCTCTCGGCGTCGCGGGCGTGCGCCCCGTTTCCGGAGCGCGGCCCGCCGTCAATTGGTGGCCAGCGCGTCGACCGTTCTCGCACTCGACAGCAGCGGGCCGATGATCTGCAGGAACTTGCCGAACTCCGCCGTCGGATGGTTGGCGACGTAGATGATGTCCTTGTCGCGCATCTCGAACGAACGGGCGAGGAAAAAGGCCGGCCTGACGCATGTTCAGCTTGTAGACGACCGGCACCTTGGTCTTGGAGAACTTCTGCGCCACCTCGTCGCCGCGGATCTTGCGGACCAGATCCGGTCCTCGTAGCGGAACAGGAAGATGCCGCCGGCATCGGCGAAGAAGTCCTTCAGGCCGCCGACCTGGGCCAGGCCCTCGGCCAGCGTCACCGATTCGGTCTGAACGGCACGAGCTGCGTGCTCTGCACCGCGCCGAAGGCGGGAGAAGGTGCGCGGCTTGTGCGTCACCAGCACGTTGTCGCCGGGCGTCAGCCAGATGTTGTTTTCCGGATATTCGATCAGGTCGACGAGGCGCGCCTCGCCGGAGCGCGACCCGCGCTTGACCGTCACCACCGTCTCGTAGGTCGCCTCGCGCGAGCCGCCGGCGCGGGCCACCGCTTCCAGCAGACGCATGCCGCGCACCGACATGGTGTACTGGCCGGGCTTCATCACGTCGCCGACCACGACGACGCCGCTGCTCTCGTTGCCTTCCACCAGCACCAGAACCTGGGGCTCGATGGCCTTGCCCTTCAGCCGCTCCTGGATCGAGGAGCGCAGGCCCTCGACCGACAGGCCGTTCGCCTGGATGCGGCCGGCATAGGGAATGAAGATGTAGCCGGCCTCGTCGACCACCACGGGCACCGAGACGTTCTTGCCGTCGGTGGTGGAGAACAGGCCCTCGGGCGCCGCTTCCCAGATCGTCACGACCAGGCGGTCGCCGATGCCGAGGCGCGTCGAGCGGCCGGCACCGGGCACGGAGGCGAATGGCGGGAGAACAGCGCCGGGCGATAATCGTGCACGGCCGAGATCGTCTGGCGGTCCAGCGACAGCAGCACGTAGTCCGAGCTGACCGCGTCGCCTTCGATCTCTTCGGAGGTGATGGTGATCGCAGCCGGTCCCTGCCCCGGCAGGCCAGCACAGCCTGCGAGCGAAAACGCAAGGAAAACAGGGAACAAGAAACGCATCAAGGCCTCGGTAGTGACATTCCGGACGTGTCACGCCGCTTCTGTTAGCACCCTCTCGGGCGGGTTTGTCCAAGGTGGATGGACAGGGGCGGCCGGCAAGCCTGCCACCTGTTGTCCATCGGCAACATTGTTTTACCCCATTGGTTAATCAAACAGAAAATGAATCTGACAAAATTGTCCC
>JACADM010000123.1_pt1 | contig 37563 bp, 58 predicted proteins | sample 7512371 | NCBI WGS metagenome assembly JACADM01 (sample SAMN14389041, study PRJNA612141) | algae metagenome | isolation source: non-axenic algae culture | place: India: Navi Mumbai | collected 2017-01
CACCACGCCGACATTGTCGGTTTCGAGGTTAAGGGCCATGCCCTTGATGCCGCCAGGAATTCGACGAGCTCGCCGGCCTGCACCTTGTCGAGGCCAAAGACGCGCGCAATACCGTCACCGACCGAAAGCACCTGACCGACTTCGGAAACCTGGGCTTCCTTGCCGAAATCCTTGATCTGGTCTTTGAGGATCGCGGAAATTTCCGCAGCTTTGATGTCCATTAGCTGACCCCTTTCATGGCGATCTTCATGGCCGAAAGTTTTGTCTTGAGGGAGGTATCGATCATCTGGCTCCCGACCTTGACCACAAGGCCGCCGATCAGGCTTTCATCGACACGTGTAATAAGGGAAACGTCCTTGCCGACCTTGTCCTTGAGGACGCCTGCAAGTTCGGTTTCCTGTTCTTTGGTCAAAGGAGCGGCGGAAGTAACTTCCGCGCTCACTTCGTTGCGCGCTTCGGCGGCAAGCATCTTGAATTCGGCGATGATCGCGGCAAGCGCGAAAAGCCGGCCATTTTTGGCCACCAGCCGCAGCGTGTTTGGCAACAGCTCGACCGGCTTGACCTTATCAAGGATCGCATTGAGTGCTGCGCTCTTGACGTCGGTCGTGATCGTCGGGCTCACCAGAAAACGCGAAAAATCATCGGAAGAATCGATTAGTCCTGCAACGGCATCGAGATCCTTTTCGACCGCCTCGATGACCTTGCCTTCATTGGCCAGATCAAAGAGCGCTGCCGCATAGGGCCGAGCAATCTTGGACAGAACGGATTGTGGTGCGCTCAAGCCTTGTAACCCCGCTGCTTGCCCCGCCCTTTATCGTCGTCATCGCCAATAATCGGCGGCGGCGGCATAGTTTTCTATATGTATTCGGATCGACAGGGCGAGCGCCAACAAGGGCATGCCCATGAATTCCGGGGTGGCCTTACCATGCCAAAACCGGCCACGCAAGCGCATCACGGCCAAATTGGGGCGTCGCAAATGTCGCATCGTGACAAGTTCTTCATTCAATAAAAGCTCATGGGATCGATATCGACCTGAACGCGCAGATTTCCCTTGGCCGGAGGCCCCGTTTCCAGCCAGAAGCGCACATAGCCCGACAGATCAAATTCCTTGGGCTCTGGACCAGAATACGCACCCTGTGCCGGCCGCGGACCATGGCGACCGGCGCATCGGCCGGCCCGAAGCGCTTGACCCCTTCGGCCAATGGCGCCGCGGCCATCAGCGCCTTGGCAAGCGCCATCGTTTCGGCATGTTCATTGCCTGAAACGATCAAGGCCGCCAACCGGCCGAACGGCGGAAGCCCCCCTGGCGCCGCACAGCGAGTTCATGGGCGTAAAACCCTTCCCGGTCACCGCTCACCATCGCCTTCATCACAGGATGATCGGGATGATAGGTCTGCAGAAACGCTTTACCGAACGCGATTCGCGTCCGGCCCGGCCCGTGACCTGGGTCAGGATCTGGAACGTCTTTTCCGCCGCTCGCGGATCACCATGCGCCAGCCCCAGATCGGCGTCGATCACACCCACAAGGCTGAGCTTTTCGAAATGATGCCCCTGGCCACCAATTGCGTGCCAATGATGATGTCATATTCTCCGCGCGCGATTTCAGCGAACCGGTCGCGGATCTGGCGCATCGACCCCATGTCCGAGGACAGAACCACCGGACGTGCACCGGGAAACCTCTCGGCCACCTCTTCGGCCAGCCGCTCGATCCCCGGCCCACACCGCCACCAGCGAATCGCTGGCCCCGCACGAGCCGCACACTTCGGGCGCCCGTTCCTCATGGCCGCAATGGTGGCACATCAGAACGCCGCGAAACCGATGCTCGACCAGCCAGGTCGAACAATCGGGGCACTGATACTGGTGCCCGCATGACCGGCAAAGGGTCAGCGGCGCATAGCCGCGCCGGTTGAGAAACAACAGCGCCTGCTCGCCACGATCGAGCGCGTCGAACACCGCCCGCGCCAGCCTCGGAGCGATCCACTGGCCCTTTTCAGGTCCTTCGGCCCGCATATCGAGCGCCGTGATGTCGGGCAGCGCCGCATCGGCGAACCGGCTTTCGAGCCGCACATGCGCGTAACGGCCGGTTTCCCCATTGTTGCGTGATTCGACGGCCGGTGTTGCCGAAGACAGGATAACCCGCGCCCCGGCCATCGAAGCGCGCACCACCGCCATATCGCGGCCATGGTAATTGACCCGGTCGGCCTGTTTGAAGGCGCCGTCATGTTCTTCGTCGAGCACCAGAAGCCCCAGCTCGCGAAACGGCAAGAACAGCGCCGAGCGTGCGCCGATCACTGCCCGTACCTCGCCCGTCAAAACGCCGCGCCAGACCCGCGCCCTTTGAACCGGCGTCATTTCCGAATGCCATTCGGCCGCCCGCTGGCCGAACCGCTTTTCGAACCGGTCGAGAAACGTATGAGTCAGTGCGATTTCGGGCAGGATGATGGCCACCTGCTTTCCGGTGCGCAACATGTCGGCCACGCTCTCGAAAAACACTTCGGTCTTGCCCGACCCGGTAATTCCGTCGAGCAGGGCCACCGAAAACCCGCCTTTGTCATGGGCCCGAATCTGATCGAGCGCCGCCTGCTGCGCCTCCGACAGTTTCGCCGGTGCGAAGTCGGGTTCGGGCGGCAGGACAGGCGGCGGAGCCGGAATTTCCACCTGCTGCAGGCAGCCCGATTTCACCAGCCCCTCCACCACCGCCGTCGAAACCCCCGCGGCACCGATCAGGGCCGGCTTTGCCCAGGGGAACCCGTCCTCCATCACCGAAAGCACCCGCGCCCGTGCATCCGTCATCCGCTCAGGCTCGGGACCGGCGCGTTTATAGGCAATCAGCGGGCGCGGCGGATCGAGGGCCTCGCGGCTGCGCAACGCCCCCGCAACACCATGCCCGGCTGAGCCAGCGTATAGCGCGCCACCCAGTCGATGGTTTTCAAAAGCTCTTCGGACAACGCCGGCACATCAAAGACGTGCTCAATATCCTTGAGGCGATTATGCGCGAAATTGTCCTTGGGCTCGCCCCAGACCACGCCAAGGGTGGGTCGTGGCCCCAGCGGGACGACAACGATCGATCCGCGTTCGACCTCTTTTCCCTCGGGCACCCGATAGGAATAAGGGCCGTCCACGGCAACCGCCACCATCACTGCCACGACCGGACCGAGTGTCATCGAGAGCCTTTGCACTGGGAGAACGAAACGAGACCAACCATTGGGCACCATAATTGTCAAATGCGATTCGACCAGCCCCAATTGGCGCTCTGGTAACCTATGGCCGGTACCATCACATCATGACCGATACCGGCTTTGCCATTTCCGATGCCCTGCGCAACCACATTTCCGGCTGGCGGCGTGAGCTTGCAACCATCAGGCGCCTCTCGCCCAAGACGTTGGAAGCCTACGGTCGGGACGTCGATCAGTTCATGGCGTTTCTGTCCAGTCACCTCGGCGGAACCGTCGATGTCGCCGATCTCAAGACGCTCCGGCCAGCCGATCTGCGCGCTTTTCTTGCCGCCCGCCGCCGCAATGATCTGGGCTCGCGCAGCCTTGCCCGATCGCTTTCCGGGATAAAATCCTTTTTCACCTATCTTGAGCGCCAAGACATCATGGCGCTCGAAGCGCTTTCGGTCGTTCGCACGCCCAAGTTGCCGCGCTCCCTGCCCAAGCCCCTTTCCGCATCCGAGGCGAAAGGCGCCGGCCCCGCGATCCATGAAATGGAAGATCGTCCATGGGTCGCGGCCCGCGATGCTGCCGCCATTGCCCTGTGCTACGGGGCGGGCCTGCGTATATCCGAAGCGCTGGCCTCACCCGCGCCGATCTCGACGGCGCGACCTTGCGCATTGTTGGCAAGGGCAACAAGGTCCGGCTCGTGCCGCTGATCGCCCCGGTCAGGGCAGCCATCGACGACTATCTGCGGCTCTGCCCCTTCTCGCCGTCCCTCAACGAACCCATGTTCCGCGGCGTGCGCGGCGGCCCGCTCAGCCCGCGCCTTGTACAGCTGCGGCTCGAGCGATTGCGCGGCGCCATGGGTCTGCCGGCCTCGGCAACCCCGCATGCGCTTCGCCATTCCTTTGCCACTCATCTTCTGGCCAGGGGTGGTGATTTACGCGCCATACAGGAACTGCTTGGCCACGCCTCGCTCTCGACCACCCAGATCTACACCCATATCGATGGCGAACGGCTGCTCGAGGCATACCGCGCCGCCCATCCGCGGCGCTAGCGCCCGGCGCAATCGGGGTATAGGGTCAGCTTCCATCTTCCTGGCCAGTATTTTTCATGTCCGCACTCCCTTCATCCGATCGGGACCAATTTATCGGTCTCGCGCTCGCTGCGCTCGGCGCGGCCCTGTTCGCCACCAAGGGCATTTTCGTAAAACTCGCTTACGCGCAGGGGCTGGATGCCATAACAACCCTGACCTGGCGTATGCTGTTGGCGACGCCGTTTTTCGCTCTGATGGGTCTTATGGCCTATCGCGACCGCCGTGCGGGGCGCGGTCGTCAGGCAAATCGCCCCGTGCCGCTCCCAGCGGTCGCCGGCGCGGCGGGAATTGGCATCCTGGGCTATTATGGCGCCAGCTTTCTTGATTTTCTCAGCCTTGATCTCATCACAGCGCAGCTCAATCGGCTGGTGCTTCTGACATATCCATTCATGGTCCTGATTCTGGGTGCGCTGCTGTTCCGCCGCCACTCAAACCTTCAGTCGTGGGTGCGGCGTTATTGGCCTATCTGGGGATCGGGGTGATCTTTGGCCACGACATGGTGATCGAAGGTGAGAGTGTGCTGGCAGGCACACTGTTCGCGCTGGGCAGTGCTTTGGCCTATGCACTCTACCAGCTGTTTGCAAAACCGCTGATCGATGCGCTGGGTCCAAGACTGTTTACCGCCATTGCGATGATCGCGGCGGCATTCGCGGTATTCATCCATTTTCTGGCCACCCATCCCCTGGCCGGCCTGGCAATCCCGCCCGAAGCTTTTTCCATCCTGCTGGCTTTAGCGCTCGCCGCCACCGTTGCTCCGGTTTCCATCATTGCGGCAGCCATCGGCATGGTCGGCGCCGAGCGGACGGCCGTGTTTGGCAACATTTCCCCGATTCTGACCATTATTCTCGCCATCTTCATCCTCGGCGAACCCTTTACTCTGATCCATGGCATTGGAACGGCACTGGTAATTTGCGGGATTTTGCTGTTCACTCGGCTCACAACTCAACCGAGCAGCGCGGTGCAAACCGGCGAGTAAGAGGGACGAGACTTTCATGAAGACAACAAGGTTGATGATGAGCAGCGCCGCGCTCGCCCTCGGTCTTGCACTGGGCGCGCCAGCGCTGGCCCAGGATATCGATTTCGGCGACAATTCGAGCACCTGGGCCAATGACGACCAGTGCGACGATCCGCGCTTTGAGGGTCCTGGAGCGGCGCTGATCCGCAGCCCGGTCGACGAGATGCGCGATGCCGCCGACTGTCAGGCTGCGTTCGAAGCGGGCGAAGTCACGCTGGTTACAGCCGACGATCCCGCCACCCCGGCCGCCCAAAGCGATAGCGAGATCGATTTCGGCGATGATTCAGGAGCCTGGGCAAACGACGACGAATGCGACGACCCCCGTTTCGGCGGCACGCTCGACAGCCATCTTATGGCCGACGCCACAGACTGCCGCACGGCCTATGAGGCCGGCGAGGTCACTTTTGCCCCATCCAATGAGGTCAGCGGAGCGGTGCAGCCGGGCGATGCCATCGATTTCGGTGACGATTCGGGCACATGGGCCAATGATGGCGAATGCGATGACCCGCGCTTTGGCGGTTCGCTCACCAGCCATGAATTCGCCGATGCCACTGACTGCCGCACCGCTTATGAAGCCGGCGAAGTGACCTATGACGCGCCGGAAGATGCTGGCAGTGAAATCGTCGCGGGCGACATAGATTTCGGCGACGACACAGGCACTTGGGCCAATGACGGCGAATGTGATGACCCGCGCTTTGGCGGTTCGCTCACCAGCCATGAGTTCGCCGATGCCACTGACTGCCGCACCGCTTATGAAGCTGGTGAAGTGACCTATGACGCGCCCGATGACAGCGGAAACGACGTTTCTGCGGACGACATCGACTTCGGCGATGATTCGGGCACCTGGGCCAATGATGACGAATGCGACGATCCACGCTTCGGCGGCGGCCTCGACAGCCATCTTCTGGCCGATGCCACCGACTGCCGTACGGCTTATGAAGCGGGCGAAGTGACCTACACCCCATCCGATGAAGCCGGCGCCGACGTCGCGATCGACGATATCGATTTCGGTGACGATTCAGGCAATTGGGCCAATGACGGCGAATGCGACGACCCCCGCTTCGGCGGCAGCCTCGATAGCCATCTTCTGGCCGACGCCACCGATTGCCGTGAGGCATTCGAGGCCGGTGACGTGACCTATTTGGGCGATGGTACCGGCACCACGGTGATCGACGGCATCGATTTCGGCGATGATTCGGGCACCTATTCCAACGATGCCGAATGCGACGATCCGCGCTTTACCGGCCCGGGGGTCGGCGTAGCACTTGACGATCATCTGATGGCCGATGCCACTGACTGCTCGACCGCCTACACTGAGGGCACCGTAACGCTGGCCGATGAGAGCTCGGACGGCGACTTCCGGATCAATTTCGGCGATGATTCAAGCGCCTCGGCCTATGACGGCGTCTGCGACGACCCGCGCTTCCAGGGCCGTGGCGGCGCGCTTGAGCTGCTCGAATCCAACATGCTCGCTGACGCCAGCGACTGCCGGGCCGCCTATGATGCCGGGACCGTGACCTACAATCCCTGAGCGTCATCGCTGCAAATGAAAAGGCCGCATCCCTGGGATGCGGCCTTTTTTATGCGTGACGCAGATTGAGCGCTAGATGTGGATCGACCCGTCGCCAAGCCCCAGCGCGGCCTCGCGCACTGCTTCGCTCATGGTGGGATGGGCATGGCAGGTGCGGGCAAGATCCTCGGCCGAGCCACCAAATTCCATCAGCACAGCGGCTTCGTGGATCATTTCGCCAGCGCCCTTACCCACGATGTGACAGCCCAGAACCCGGTCGGTTTCCTTGTCCGCAAGGATCTTGACGAACCCCTGCGGGGCCAGCATCGCCTTGGCACGGCCATTGGCGGTAAAGGGAAATTTCGCCGCCTTGTAAGCAATGCCCTCGGCCTTGAGGTCTTCTTCGGTCTTGCCGACCGAGGCGACTTCGGGGTTGGTGTAAACCACGCCGGGGATAACGGAATAATTCACATGTCCCGCCTGTCCAGCGAGGATTTCGGCGATGGCGATGCCCTCATCCTCGGCCTGTGGGCCAGCATCGGACCGGCGATCACATCCCCGATCGCATAGATCCCGTCGAGATTTGTCTTGTAATGTCCGTCGGTTACGACCCGGCCGCGCTTGTCGCGCTCGATGCCCAGATCGTCGAGCCCGAGCCCGTCGGTGAAGGGAACGCGGCCGATCGAGACCAGGGCGATGTCGGTTTGCAGCGTCGATGCCTCGCCGCCGCGGCGGGTTCGAGGGTGGCAACCAGACCCGATTCGGTCTTTTCGATGCCGGTGACCTTGGTGCCGAGTTTGAAGTCAAACCCTTGTTTTGACAGCATTCTCTGGAACTGTTTGGCCACGTCGAGATCCATGCCGGGCAGGATGCGATCGAGGAATTCGACGACCGTGACCTTGGCGCCGAGGCGGGCCCAGACCGAACCGAGTTCGAGGCCGATGACGCCGGCACCGATAACCAGCAGGTTATCTGGCACCTTATCGAGTTTGAGGGCTCCGGTCGAAGTGACGATTTTCTCTTCGTCAATCTCTATGCCCGGCAAATTGGCCGACACCGAACCGGTGGCGATGACGATGTTCTTGGTTTCGATGTCGGTTGCCGAACCATCCTCGGCGGTGACGGTCACCTTGCCCTGCGCGGCAATCCTGCCGGTGCCTCTAAAGGCAGTTATCTGTTCTTTTGAACAGATATTCGATGCCGCCCGTGTTGGAGGCAACGGTATCGTCCTTATGGGCCATCATGGCGGACAGGTTGAGTTTGGGCGCGCCGACCTCGATGCCGAGCTGGGGAAGGTGTGGCCGGCTTCCTCAAACATTTCCGAAGCGTGCAGCAGCGCCTTGGACGGGATGCAGCCGATATTGAGGCAGGTGCCCCCGAAACTCGGCCATTTCTCGACAACGGCGACCTTCATGCCAAGCTGTGCGGCGCGAACGGCGCAGACATAGCCGCCCGGTCCGGTGCCGATTATGGTGAGATCAAATGTGTCGGCCATCAGTTCATGTCCTCAACTCAGTCAGTTGTTTGTGGCTGTCTCAGACGATCAGCCCGATTGTCATGGCGACCAGTCCCAGCGAGGCGAGGATCCAGACCATGGAGCGGAAATAGGCAATCCCTTGAAGATAAAGGGGAATATAGACGATGCGGCCCACGATATAGAGCCCGGAACCACCCAGGGTCAGCCAGTCCGAACCATTCGAGACCACCACCGCCAGCGCCAGGGCGATAAAGGCGGGATAGGTCTCGAGATAGTTCTCGACCATGCGCTTGGCCCGCCCGGCACGGCCGGTGAGAGGCGTGCCCTCATCGCGCGGACCGGCATTGTATTCGCGGCCCAACTGCTCGGTCAAAAGAAGCGCCTGGATGGTGATCTGCGCAAAAAGCAGCACGACCGAGGCGACAACCATCCATAACTCAAAGGTCATTGATGACCCCCCTTAGAGCCTGTTCGGGCCGGACTGACGCCCATTGGACCCTCGGTGCACTGCGCCCCGACGCCCAATGGACTGTCCAAAATCCTGGCGCTGCGCTCCAGGTTCCTGCTTGTCGCGCGGATCGAACCGGAAAAGTCTGCAACTTTTTCTGCCCGTGCTCTAAAGATCCAGCACCAGCCGCTGCGGATCCTCGAGGCTTTCCTTGACGCGAACCAGGAAGGTGACCGCTTCCTTGCCATCGACAATCCGGTGATCGTAGGAGAGCGCCAGATACATCATCGGGCGGATAACGACCTGACCGCCGACAACCACGGGGCGTTCCTGGATCTTGTGCATGCCCAGAATGCCCGACTGGGGGGCATTGAGGATCGGGGTGCTCATCAGCGAGCCGTAAACGCCGCCATTGGAGATGGTGAAGGTGCCCCCCTGCATATCGGCCATCGAAAGCTGGCCATCGCGCGCCGCGCGTCCGAGCCGGGAGATTTCCTTTTCGATCTCGGCAATGGTCATCTGGTCGGCGTCACGCACCACCGGGACGACGAGGCCCTTTTCGGTGCCCACGGCAACGCCGATATGGGCGAAGTTCTTGTAGATGATGTCGGTGCCGTCGATCTCTGCATTGACCGCCGGGATTTCCTTGAGCGCATGGACAACGGCCTTGGTGAAAAAGCCCATGAAGCCCAGTTTGACGCCGTGCTTTTTCTCGAACAGTCCTTGTAGGAATTGCGCAGATCCATGACCGGCTTCATGTCCACCTCGTTGAAGGTGGTGAGCATGGCGGCCGAGTTCTGGCATCCTTCAGACGCTTGGCGATGGTCTGGCGCAGACGGGTCATCTTGACCCGCTCTTCGCCGCCCTGATCCTCTGCCCGTGCGGCGCGCGGTGCGGCAGGAGCCGGCGCCTCGACCTTGGCCGGGCCGGTATTGTCGAGCGCCTTGAGCACATCTTCCTTCAGAACCTGGCCGCGCTTGCCCGAACCCGAAACCGAGGACGGATCGACGTCACGCTCTGCCATCAGCTTGGCGGCGGACGGTGCGGGCGGCATTTCGGTCTTGGCGGCGGGAGCGGGCGCTTCGGCAGGCTTGGCCGCCTCGGCCTTGGGGGCTTCGGCCTTGGGCTCTTCCTTGGGCGCCTCGGCCGATTTGGCCGGGGCGGCGCCGGCAGCAATCGCGGCGATCAGCGCGCCGACTTCCACGGTATCGCCCTCATTGACCGAAATCGCTTCGAGCGTGCCAGACACCGGCGCCGGAACCTCGATGGTCACCTTGTCGGTTTCAAGCTCGACAATGGGCTCGTCGGCCGAAACGGCGTCGCCGACCTTTTTGAAACATTGCCCGATCGTGGCTTCGGTAACGCTTTCGCCCAGGGTCGGGACGCGGACTTCAGTGGACATCTCTCGTATCCTTCCAATTCGCTTTGGGGTCCCGGCAGCGCCGGGTTCGTCAATCTCGGTTCGGGCTTACTCGAAGGCTTCGTCGAGGAAGGCCTGCAGCTGGGCGACATGGGTGCGCATCAGGCCGGTGGCCGTGGAGGCCGAGGCCGGACGGCCAACATAGCGCGGGCGTCCGCCCGGACGGCCCATCTGCTCGAGCACCCATTCGATATAGGGCTGAACGAACGACCATGCGCCCATGTTCTTGGGCTCTTCCTGACACCAGACGACTTCTGCGTTGGTAAACCGGCTCAGCTCGTCGATCAGCGCCTTGGCGGGGAACGGGTAGAGCTGTTCGAGGCGCATCAGATAGACGTCGTTGATGCCGCGTTTCTCGCGATCCTCGAGCAAATCGTAATAGACCTTGCCCGTGCAGATCACCACGCGCCGGATCTTGTCGTCGCCGACCAGGTTGATCTCGGTCTTGGGCAGGCCGGGTGCTTCGGCATCGTCCCAGAGCAGGCGATGGAAGAACGTATCCGACCCCATTTCGGCCAGACCCGAGACCGCCCGCTTGTGCCGCAGCAGCGATTTGGGCGTCATGATGATCAGCGGCTTGCGGAAATCGCGTTTGAGTTGCCGGCGCAGCGCATGGAAATAATTGGCCGGGGTGGTGCAGTTGAGCACCTGCATGTTGTCTTCGGCGCAAAGCTGCAGGAAGCGCTCGGGACGCGCCGAGGAATGCTCGGGGCCCTGACCTTCATAGCCGTGCGGCAACAGCATCACCAGCCCGCTCATGCGCAACCATTTGCGTTCGCCCGAGGAGATGAACTGATCGATCACCACCTGCGCGCCGTTGACGAAATCGCCGAACTGGGCTTCCCAGACCGTGAGCGCATTGGGCTCGGCCAGCGAATAGCCATATTCGAACCCGAGCACGGCTTCTTCCGACAGCAGCGAGTTGATGACCTCGTAACGGGCCTGGTTTTCCGCAAGATTGTTGAGCGGGGTGAACGTGGATTCGTTTTCCTGATCGTAGAGCACCGAATGGCGCTGGGAGAACGTGCCGCGTTCCACATCCTGCCCCGAAAGGCGGACCGGGTGGCCGTCTTCGAGCAGCGAGGCAAAAGCCAGCGCTTCGGCGGTGGCCCAGTCGATGCCCTCGCCTTCGGTGATCATCTTCTTGCGGTTGTCCATGAACCGCTGAACGGTGCGGTGGGCATGGAAATCGCCCGGCACGCTTGTCAGCTTTTCGCCCAGCGATTTGAGCCTGTCGAGCTCGATGCCGGTGACACCGCGCCGCGGCCCATCGACTTCGGCGAGCTTGATGTTTTTCCAGGCGCCATCAAGCCAATCGGCCTTGTTGGGCCGGTAGTCCTGCCCGGCCTCGAATTCACTGTCGAGCTTGGCGCGCCAGTCGGCCTTGAGCTGATCGAACTCCTCGGCGCTCAGAACGCCTTCGTCGACCAGCTTGTTGCCGTAGATTTCCAGCGTCGTCTTGTGGCCGCGAATGGCCTTGTACATCAGCGGCTGGGTAAAGCTCGGTTCATCGCCTTCATTGTGGCCGAACCGGCGGTAGCAGAACATGTCGATGACCACCGGCCGCCCGAACTTCTGGCGGAATTCGGTGGCGATCTTGGCGGCATAGACCACCGCTTCAGGATCGTCCCCATTGCAATGGAAGACCGGGGCCTCGATCATCTTGGCCACGTCGGTCGGATAGGGCGACGAGCGCGAGAAGTGCGGCGAGGTGGTGAACCCGATCTGGTTGTTGACCACGAAATGGATCGACCCGCCGGTGCGGTGCCCTTTGAGGCCCGAAAGCGCGAAACATTCGGCCACCACGCCCTGCCCGGCAAAGGCTGCATCGCCATGCAGCAGCAGCGGCAGGACCGCGGTGCGGTCGGTGTCCCGCGTATCGGCGACAAAGCGCCATCCTTGGCCGAAAGCTGATCCTGCTTGGCGCGGGCCTTGCCCAGAACAACCGGGTTGACGATTTCGAGATGGCTGGGATTGGCGGTCAGCGACAGATGCACCGTATTGCCGTCGAACTCGCGGTCCGATGACGCGCCGAGGTGATATTTGACGTCGCCCGAACCTTCAACATCGTCAGGGTAGAACGCACCACCCTTGAACTCGTGAAACAGCGCGCGATGCGGTTTGGCCATCAACTGGGTCAGAACGTTCAGCCGCCCGCGATGGGGCATGCCCAGAACGATATCCCTAACGCCCAGGGCACCGCCGCGCTTGACGATCTGTTCGAGCGCCGGGATCAGCGATTCCCCGCCATCGAGACCGAACCGCTTGGTGCCGGTATATTTGACGTCGAGGAACTTTTCGAACCCTTCGGCTTCGGCCAGCTTATTGAGGATTGCCCGCTTGCCCTGGGAGTGAAGGTGATTTCCTTGTCCGGGCCCTCGATGCGTTCCTGGATCCAGGCCTTGGCCTCGGGATCGGAGATATGCATGAATTCGATGCCCAGCGTGCCGCAATAGGTGCGGCGCAGGATCTCGAGCATCTGGGGCACGGTGGCAAATTCGAGCCCGAGATAATTGTCGATGAAAATTTCGCGGGTGTAATCGGCCTCTGAAAAGCCATAGGCCGCCGGATCGAGCTCGGGAGCTTCCTCGCGGTTTTCCAGCCCGAGCGGATCGAGATTGGCGTGCAGATGGCCGCGCATGCGATAGGCGCGGATCATCATGATGGCGTGGATCGAATCCCGTGTCGCCTGCATCACCGCTTCGGTGGAGACCGGCTCGCCGCCGGCCTTCGCCTTTTCGGTGACCGCCTTCTGGGCCTTGAGAGCGACTTCGCCCCAATTGCCATCGAGCGCCGAGATCATCTCGCCATTGGTGGTGCGCGGCCAATCAGAGCGCTGCCAGCTCGGCCCTCGGCGTTTTTGGTGACGCTCTCGGCACTGTCGGCGAGATTCGAAAAACTCCGCCCAGCTCGGATCGACACTTTTGGGATCGGACTTGTAGCGCGCGTACAAGGCGTCGATGTAATCGGCGTTGCCGCCATAAAGGAAAGAAGTGAGGAGGAACGCTTCGTTCTGATCCTGTCGTGCCATTTCGCTCTCGATTGGGGGTCCCGATCCCCCTCAGTAAAGATGTGTTCAACCTGCCCGTTGCCGGTTTTTGCCTTGTCGCGTTTCCGAACCGAAAAAGTGGTAACCACTTTTTCTGGAAACCCACCTATGGGCCGCCAATTCCGGTCGAACTATGACGGCGATGCCGTCTCGTTTGGTTAACCGGGACCTAAGTCCCGGTCACCGATAACATTGCCGTGTCTCAGCCTTGAGAACTTCGACCAGCGTGGTGCCCAGACGCGCGGGCGAGGGGGAAACCCTGATGCCCGCCGCTTCCATGGCAGCGATTTTCGATTCCGCATCGCCCTTGCCACCCGAGACCACGGCGCCCGCATGGCCCATGGTCTTGCCCTTGGGTGCGGTGCGGCCCGCGATAAAGCCAGCCATGGGCTTGGAGCGCCCCTTTTTGGCTTCGTCGATCAGGAACTGGGCGGCGTCTTCTTCGGCCGAGCCGCCGATTTCGCCGATCATGATGATCGATTGTGTGGCGTCGTCCGCCAGGAACATCTCGAGCACGTCGATGAATTCGGTGCCCTTGACCGGGTCGCCGCCGATGCCGACGGCCGTTGTCTGGCCAAGGCCTTCATTTGTGGTCTGGAACACGGCTTCATATGTAAGCGTGCCGAACGCGACACAATGCCCACGAGCCCTTGCGGAAGATCGAACCGGGCATGATGCCGATCTTGCATTCTTCCGGGTCAAAATGCCGGGCAGTTGGGGCCGAGCAGGCGCGAATTGGAGCGGTCCAGCCGCGCCTTGACGCGCACCATGTCGGACACCGGGATGCCTTCGGTGATGCAGGTGATGAAGGGAATTTCCGCTTCGATCGCCTCGATGATGGCATCGGCCGCGCCCGCGGGGGGCACGTAGATGACCGAGGCGTCCGCGCCGGTCTTTTCCTTGCCCTCGGCGACGGTTGCGAAGATGGGGAGGTTCTCCCCGCCGCGCCGGTCCAGGTTCTCCGCCCTTTTTGGGGTGGATGCCGCCGACCATCTTGGTGCCGTAATAGGCCAGTGCCTGTTCGGTGTGGAACGTGCCGGTCTTGCCGGTCAGGCCCTGCACGAGGATCTTGGTGTCTTTATTGACGAGAATGGACATGTAATCTTGATCTCAAATTCCGTGTGGCTGGGTGCGGCGCGTTAGGCCACGGCGGCGACGATCTTCTGGGCGGCATCATCGAGATCGTCGGCGGCGGTGATCGCCAGCCCCGATTCGTTGAGGATCTTCTTGCCCAGTTCGACATTGGTGCCTTCAAGGCGCACGACCAGCGAATGGTCAGGCCCACTTCCTTGACGGCCGCGACAACGCCTTCGGCGATCACGTCGCACTTCATGATGCCGCCGAAGATGTTGACCAGAATGCCTTCGACCTTGGGATCGGCGGTAATGATCTTGAACGCCGCGGCGACCTTTTCCTTTGAAGCGCCACCGCCAACGTCACAGAAATTGGCCGGCTCCTTGCCGTAAAGGTGGATGATGTCCATGGTCGCCCATGGCAAGCCCGGCGCCATTGACCATGCAGCCGATATTGCCGTCCATGGGCACATAGGCCAGATCCCATTTGGACGCCTCGATTTCCTTGGCGTCTTCCTCGGTCTCGTCGCGCAGCGCAACGATATCGGCGTGGCGGAACAGGGCGTTGCCGTCAAAGCTCACCTTGGCGTCGAGAACGCGCAGATGGCCGTCGGTCATCACGATCAGCGGGTTGATTCCAAAAGCGCCATGTCCTTTTCGACGAACGCCTTGTAGAGCGCCGGGAACAGGGACTTGGCATCCTCGGCGGCGGCGCCGTCGAGTTTGAGAGCACTCGAAATCTCGGTCACGTCCGCGTCGGTCACGCCCGCTTCGGGGTCGATGGCGACGGTGATGATCTTTTCGGGCGTGTCGTGGGCGACCTGCTCGATGTCCATGCCGCCCTCGGTGGACACAACGAACGCCACCTTGCCGACCGAGCGGTCGACCAGCAGCGAGCAATAGAGCTCACGATCGATATCGGCGCCGTCCTCGATATAGAGACGGTTGACCTGCTTGCCCGCATCACCGGTCTGGGCGGTGACAAGGGTGTTGCCGAGCATGTCCTTGACGTTGGCCACGACCTCTTCGATCGACTTGGCCAGCCGCCACGCCGCCCTTGGCGTCGGGTCCGAGTTCCTTGAACTTGCCTTGCCGCGTCCGCCGGCGTGGATCTGGGACTTGACCACATAAAGAGGGCCGGGCAGCGAGCGCGCGGCGGCTTCGGCCTCCTCGGCACTCATGATGGCCACGCCCTTGGCGACCGGGGCGCCGTAGCCCTTGAGCAGTTCCTTGGCCTGGTATTCGTGAATGTTCATCGCAGGTACGAACCTTTTTCGTGTTCGGCAGAAATGGGAAAGCCCGGAGGGGGTACCTCCGGGCCGGAACGGTTACGCCAGCTTGGGCGCGATCTTCTTGCAGGCTTCGACAAGCCCGTCGACCGATTGGACAGAGCGTCAAACATCTTCTTTTCAGACGCGTTGAGCTCGATCTCGACAATGCGCTCGACACCACCCGCACCGATCACCACCGGAACCCCGACATAGGTGTCGGACAGGCCGAACTGGCCGGTCAGGTGCGCGGCGCAGGGAGGATGCGCTTTTTGTCTTTCAGATAACATTCGGCCATCTCGACGGCCGAAGCGGCGGGGGCATAAAAGGCCGAACCGGTTTTCAGCAGCCCGACGATCTCGGCGCCGCCATCGCGGGTGCGCTGGATGATTTCGTCGAGCTTGTCCTTGCTCATCCAGCCCATCTTGACCATGTCGGGCAGCGGGATGCCGGCAACCGTCGAATAGCGCGCCAGCGGCACCATGGTGTCCCCATGGCCGCCCATCACGAACGCGGTGACGTCCTGCACGGAAACGTTGAGCTCATCGGCGATGAAGTGACGGAAGCGCGCGCTGTCGAGCACGCCGGCCATGCCGACGACCTTCTCGGGCGGCAGGCCGGAGAATTTCTGCAGCGCCCAGACCATGGCGTCGAGCGGGTTGGTGATGCAGATCACGAACGCATCGGGGGCGTATTTGGAAATGCCCGCGCCGACCTGCTCCATGACCTTGAGATTGATTTCTAGAAGATCGTCGCGGCTCATGCCGGCTTGCGCGGCACGCCTGCGGTGACGATGACAACGTCCGCGCCTTCGATGTCCTTGTATTCGGACGTGCCCTTGAGGGTGGAATTGTACCCTTCGACCGGGCCGGACTGGGCCAGATCGAGCGCCTTGCCCTGGGGCACGCCGTCAACGATATCGAACAGCATGACGTCGCCAAGTTCCTTGAGCGCCACCAGATGTGCGAGTGTCCCCCGATCTGACCGGCACCGATCAGAGCGATTTTCTTACGCGCCATGAGCAAGTTTCCCTATAGGTAAAGTAACGTTTTCCTCGCGCCCTCCATAGACCTTGTGACATTGCGACGCAAGTGAACCCTTCGTCTAAGGCCGGTAAATTTGGGCGTTCAGCCTGGCGGTCCGCAAAAAGGTCTGCAAGGCTGACACTTTCCCTGCAACGGAAACTGCGTCAGGAGGGCTGACCCGAACCGGCGCGCAGGGGCTGGGCGATGTAATCGGCCGAGCGCATTTCTTCGAGCCGGGACAGGCAGCGGGCGAACTCGAATCGTGTCTTGTCGTCCTGGGCGAGATCATCGAGCGGGGCGGCAAAGCTGGCGGCGAGTTTGACCCCGCGATCGTAAAGCGTGTCGACAAGCAGGATGAAGCGCTTCGAAGCGTCCGATTTCAGGCGCGAAAACACCGGCACATGGTCGATGACCACGGTATGGAAGCGATTGGCGAGCTTGAGATAATCGCGCGCCCCGAGCGGGCGTTCGCACAGATCGGCGAAGTTAAACCGCGCCACGCCCATGGCCTGGGCCGGTACGGTGATCACGCGGCCAAGGCTCTCGATGGCATCGGGCCTTGGCTCGGCCCCGCCGGTCAAATGATCGAAAAGCCCGTCCATCTGGGCATCGACTTCGGGCCCGGTACCAATCTTGTACACGTCCTGGGCGTCGAGTTTTTCGCGGCGGTAATCGGTGTCGGCGTCGAGATTGAAAACTTCGGTGTGATCGGTCAGCAGATCGATGAAGGGCAAAAAGAGCTGGCGGTTGAGCCCGTTCCAATAGAGCTTTTCGGGCGGAATATTGGAGGTGGCGACCACCACGACACCATCGGCGAACAAGATCTCGAACAGCCGGCTGAGCAGCATGGCATCGGTGATGTCGGAAACGAAGAACTCGTCGAAACACAACAGCCGCACCGACCGGGTTATCGGTCGCGCCACCGCCGGAATGGGATCGCGCGCGCCCTTGGTCCCGGGATTTTCCGAGCGGAATTTGGCGATCGCCTCGTGCACCTCGTTCATGAATTCGTGGAAATGCACGCGCCTTTTGGCACCAACCGGGACCGTCTTGTAAAACAGGTCCATGAGCATGGTCTTGCCCCGCCCCACATCGCCCCAGATGTAGAGCCCCTTGGGTGCCTCGCGCTTGCGCCGGAACAGGGCGGACAGCACCGAACCCGAATGGGCCTCGAGCTGACCGAGCCCTTCGGCGACCGCTTGCAGTTTTTCGACAGCGCGCTTCTGCGCGGCGTCGGGCTTGACCTGCCCCGCCACGATCATATCGGCATACGCATCGACAATGGAGCCCGAGGCCCCTTCGGTCCCGCTCAAGCCCTCGAGTCTTTCGCTCTAGTCCGGCTCATAGGCCCCCAGCTTTTTATTGGTCGCGTTCCCGAACCGAAAAAGTGGTGTCCACTTTTTCTGGGAGCGCTTCCTTTTTGTAGGTCGCGTTCCCGAACCGAAAAAGTGGTGTCCACTTTTTCTGGGAGCGCTCCTAGCCAACCATCGAGACGGATTGCCCGCCCGCAAGCGTGCCCACGAACCGGTTGCCGCTCTGGAACAGGGTGCCGACCAGTTCGTCGCTCTCGTTGTAGAACTGGATCTGGTTGCCCAGAAGGTTCCACGAGGTCACGTCGGCCAACCATCCACAAGGCACCCCGGCGTCGAGGCACGGTAACGGCCTGTCGATCCCTTGGCGGTGTAGGTGAGATTGAGGCGGCACTGTTCGGCCCCCACCATCACGGTCCAGCCACCCAGAAGCTGCTCGATGGTCACGCTGCCGGTCAGATTGCGCCCGCTGGTCGTGTTGCCGGGGCTGCCGACATCGTCGAGCAGGAAGCCCGGCGAACTTGTGCTCGTGCTGCCATCCACCGATGCGGTATGCCCGGCACCGTGGGTGTGCCCGTGGTCGAAGGCGTATTGGACGGCAGGACGGTCGAGCCATCGATGGGCGGCAGGTCCGAGCTGGAAACCGAGCTCGTCTGTACCGGCTGAATGGTGGGCGGTGGCGGTGTGGCGGTGACCGTGGGGGTCGCGCGCCCGAACGAGGTCGGCGAGCACGCGGAAAGCACACCTGTGCCGCCGATGACCATCATCACCGCAAGTGATCTTGTGAGAGTTCCAACCATAACAGCTCCATTGTTTCGGCCCGGACGGGACATGCGGGAACACAACGCGTTCCGTACCGTTCCCAACGGCGCTGCCGGCGGCCTGCTTTGTCGTGAGGATCGAGGCGATCCACGCTCCAACCCCCTCCGCTTTAAGGCGGCAGCGTTCAAGACTCAAGCCCTCCGGCCCGTCCAAGAGGGTTCGGCGTTAACTATTGTGGCCAATATGGCGGTTATGGGACAACATCCCCTCGACCGACATTGCCGCCACCAAAAAGGGAAATCGGGGATGGGATTTTATGTCCACGCCAAGGCGTTCATGGCTTCGATCGCCAGCAGCTTCTGGTTCGTCCCTTTGCTGATGGCCATAGCCGGGCTGGCGCTGGGCAATCTTTTTGTTTTCATCGACAGTGTCGAGGCGCTCTCGAACCTGCGCGACCAGCCCTTTTACCCCCGCTTCGGCCCCGAAGGCGCAAGGGCCGTGCTGACCACGATTGCCGGGGGCATGATGACCATGGCTTCGCTGGTCTTTTCGCTGACCTTTGTGGGCCTGACCCAGCTCTCGGGCCAGCTCGGTCCACGGTGCTGATCATGTTCATGGAAGACCGGACCACCCAATCGGTTCTGGGCGCCTTTGTCGGGGTGTTCCTGTTTGCACTGGTTGTGCTGGGCGAAGTAAGCGAGCTCGAAGACGGCTTCGTGCCCGAGCTGGCGGTGGCCGGCACCATAATCATCGCCACGGGCGCCTTCGGGCTGGTGATCTATTTCGTGCACCATATGGCGCTGTCCATACAGGCCGATGTGATTGTCGCCGATCTGGGCAAGCGGTTCGCCAAATCCATCGGAAAGGTCGCCGCCAGGGCCGACGCATCCGATATTGCCAGCGCCAACCGCCACCTTGCGGATTTCGACGGCTTTGCCGGCGCGCCCGTTCCCGCCCCCGGCAGCGGCTATATCCGCCACATCGCCTATGACCAGCTGCTCCATATTCTAAAGGACAACAGCCTGCGCCTTGTGATTGACCTCAGGGTTGACGATTACGTGGGCGAAGCCATGCCGATGGCGCATGTGGAAGGCCCCGCCCCCGATATCAAATCCCTGGCCAAATGCTTTACGATCGGGCCACGCCGCGACGTGCTCCAGGAAGCGACCTATGAAGCGCGTGCGCTGATCGACATCGCCCTGCGCGCCCTGTCCCCCGGCATCAACGATCCCAACACCGCCGTTGCCGCCATCGATCATATGAGCGGCTCTCTGTTGCCGCTGGTCCGCTCGGACGGCGTGCCCCAGGTGCTGTTTACCAAGGACGGGCGCGCCGCGCTCAAGCGCCCCGATCTGGGTCTCGGCCATTATCTCGATCTGATCGTGCCCGCGCTGTTGCCGGCCATGCGCACCGATACGCTGGCCACCGAGCGGCTGATCGAGCTTTTGATCCTGTTCGACCGCGTCAGCCGCCAGGACCACCAGCGCAAGGCAATCGCCAAATGGCGCAAGGTGATGGCGGGCGACGTGGACAATCACCAACTGCCGCAAACCATGGTCGACTGGCTCAAGGAAAAAGCGGCTGAATGAGGGGGCAGGACCAGCCCCACCCTCATGGTCACCCCGGGCTGGAAAGGCGCTGCTGGGGTTCCCTTCGGCGCTTTCCCGGCGAAAGCCGGGATCCATGAGCGCGGCCTGAAGCACCGGTGCCTGGACCCGTTCTGCTGGACCCCCGTGTTGGTCGGGGCCGCCATGGGGGAGGTGGGCCGGCTTTGGCCGATTGTGCGCGGGGCCAAGAGGGCCCGCGCTATCGCGCCAGCATGTCTTTGAGCAGCGCTTCCGCCAGCGGCTTTGCGTCGCGCGCCTCGCGAGCCGGGACGGCGATCGCCAGCCCCTTGCCCGTCAGACCCGCACCAATGCCCGGCAGGCCGCCATCTGTGATCTCGCGCGGGGAAAAGCCGTGTGCCTGAAGGGCGGTGACCATGAGCCGGGCGACCGATTCGCGTTCGACATAAAGGATCGTTTCGTAGTCGCTCATGGCCATCATCCTGAAAAACAAAAAAGGGCCCAGGATAAGCCCCGGACCCTTCACAACATATCAGAACCGGCCGGGTTCAGGCCACCTTGCGTTCGACCATCATCTTCTTGATTTCGGCGATTGCCTTGGCCGGGTTGAGCCCCTTGGGGCAGACCTTGGCGCAGTTCATGATGGTGTGGCAGCGATAGAGCTTGAAGGGGTCTTCGAGAATGTCGAGACGTTCCGATGTGGCTTCGTCGCGGCTGTCGATCAGCCAGCGATAGGCTTGAAGCAGCACGGCCGGGCCGAGATATTTTTCGCCGTTCCACCAATAGGACGGGCACGACGTCGAGCAGCACGCGCACAAGATGCACTCATAGAGCCCGTCAAGCTTGGCGCGGTCTTCCTTGGTCTGCAGCCATTCGGTGTCCGGCGTTGGCGATTTGGTCTGCAGCCAGGGCTGCACCGATTTGTGCTGCTCGTAAAAGGTTGAAAGATCGGGCACCAGATCCTTGACCACCGGCATGTGGGGCAGCGGATAGACCTTGATGGGGCCCGAGGACACCTCGTCCATGCCCTTGGTGCAGGCCAGCGTATTGGCGCCGTCGATATTCATGGCGCACGACCCACAAATCCCCTCGCGGCACGAGCGGCGCAGGGTGAGGGTGGGATCGATGTTGTTCTTGATCCACAGCAATCCGTCGAGGATCATCGGCCCGCAATCGTCGAGATCGACGAAATAAGTATCGATGCGCGGATTGTCGCCCGTGTCGGGATCGTAGCGATAGACGTGATATTCACGCAGTTTCGTTGCGCCGTCCGGCTTTGGCCAGGTCTTGCCCTTTTTGGGGCGGGAGCGCTTGTCGAGGACGAGTTCAGCCATGTGTCGTTCGCTCCTTAGTAAACGCGGGCCTTGGGCGCGATCTTTTTCAGATCGATGCCATCGGACAGCGGATCGACGTGAACCGGGCGGTAGCCCAAGGTCACCTTACCGGCCTCATCCACCCAGCTCAGCGTGTGCTTGCGCCAGTTGACGTCGTCGCGGTCGGCAAAGTCCTCGCGGGCATGGGCGCCGCGGCTTTCCTTGCGCGCCTCGGCCGAATAGACCGTGGTGATGGCGTTGGCCATGAGGTTTTCAAGCTCGAGGGTTTCCACAAGGTCCGAATTCCAGATCATCGAGCGGTCGGTGACCTTGACGTCGGGCATCTCGGCCCAGATGTCGGAAATCCGCTTGCAGCCCGCTTCGAGCGTTTCCTGGGTGCGGAACACGGCGGCGTCTTCCTGCATGGCGCGCTGCATCTTGTCGCGCAGCGTGGCCGTGGGCGCACTGCCATTGGCGTTGCGCAGCCGGTCGAACCGGGCGAGGATCTTGTCGTCCTGGGCGCTGTTGATCGCCGGGATCGGTGCCGTTCTGTCCATCACCTCACCGGCCCGCAGCGCCGCCGCGCGGCCGAAAACCACAAGGTCGGTCAGCGAGTTCGAGCCCAGACGGTTGGCCCCATGCACCGAAGCACACGCCGCTTCGCCCACCGCCATCAGCCCCGGCACGACGCGATCGGATCGGTCTCGGTGGGGTTGAGCACCTCGCCGTGATAATTGGCCGGGATGCCGCCCATATTGTAGTGGACCGTGGGAATGACCGGGATCGGCTCGCGGGTGAGATCGACGCCGGCAAAGATCTTTGCCGATTCCGAAATGCCCGGCAGGCGTTCGTGAGCACGGCGGGATCGAGATGGTCGAGGTGAAGGAAGATATGATCGCCCTTGGCGCCCACGCCCCTACCCTCGCGGATTTCCATGGTCATGCAGCGGCTCACGACGTCGCGGGACGCCAGGTCCTTGGCGTTGGGCGCATAGCGCTCCATGAAGCGCTCGCCTTCGGAATTGACGAGATACCCGCCCTCGCCGCGCGCGCCCTCGGTGATCAGGCACCCGAGCCGTAAATGCCGGTAGGGTGGAACTGGACGAATTCCATATCCTGAAGCGGCAGCCCGGCGCGGGCCACCATGCCATTGCCGTCGCCGGTGCAGGTGTGGGCCGAGGTAGCCGAGAAATACGCGCGTCCGTACCCGCCGGTGGCCAGAACCACCAGTTTGGCGCGGAAGCGGTGGATGGTGCCATCATCGAGCTTCCAGGCAATGACGCCCTGGCATTCGCCATTCTCGCCCATGATCAGGTCGAGCGCGAAATATTCGACGAAGAATTCTGCGTTGTTGCGCAGCGACTGGCCATAAAGCGTGTGCAGGATGGCGTGGCCGGTGCGATCGGCCGCCGCGCAGGTGCGCTGCACCGGGGGGCCTTCCCCATATTCGGTCATGTGGCCGCCGAACGGGCGCTGATAGATCTTGCCCTGCTCGGTGCGCGAAAACGGCACGCCGTAATGCTCGAGTTCGTAGATCGCGGCGGGCGCCTCGCGGGCCAGATATTCCATGGCGTCATTGTCGCCCAGCCAGTCCGACCCCTTTACGGTGTCGTACATGTGCCACTGCCAGCTGTCGGGGCCCATATTGGAAAGCGAGGCCGCAATGCCGCCCTGCGCCGCTACGGTGTGCGAGCGGGTGGGGAAGACCTTGGTGACGCAGGCGGTGGAAAAGCCCTGCTCGGCCATGCCGAGCGTGGCGCGCAAGCCCGCGCCGCCGGCGCCGACCACCACGACGTCATAGGCGTGGTCGATGATCTGATAAGCCGAAGCCATGAGCGAAATTAACCTCCGAAGGCGAGGACGAGAACCGACACGGCGGCGATTATGCCGATGATGACGGTGAAAATGGTGTTGGCCGCCTTGGCCAGCGAATGATTGCGCGGCTCGTGGACATAATCCTCGATGATCTCATACATGCCGATGCGCATGTGAATGAGCGCCGAGCCGATCAGCACCAGAGCCAGAATGGAAACGATAGGGTTGGAAAAGGTCGCCGCCATCTGCGCCCGGTCGGCGCCGGAAAGGGACACCACCAGCCAGATCAGAAAGCCCACGAAAACGATATTGATCGCCCCGGTGACGCGCTGGCGGATGAAAGTGCCCGTGCCTTTTTCGCCCGAATGCGTGCTCATGATTGCCCCTCAGAACCAGACGAACACGGCCCAGACGACGATGGTCGCCACGGCCGAAAAGATGAGCGTTGCAAGGCTTATGGCCTCGCGGCTGGCCGGGTCGAACCCCGCGCCCGTATCCCAGAAGAAATGCTTGAGCCCGCCCGCCATGTGCTGGAACAGCGTCCAGGTGTACAAAAACAGCCCGATCTGGATGATCGGATGGCCGAAAAACCCCTGGACCGCCGAAAGCTGGTCCTGCCCCAGCGCCGCGGCGCCCAGCCACAGAACGAACAGGACGGTCCCGATGTAAAGTCCCACGCCGAGCACGCGATGCAGGATCGAGAGTGTCATGGTGAGCGTGAAGCGATAGATGGAGAGATGCGGGGACGTGGGTCGAAAATGCGCCATTGCCTGCCTCGATCTGGCCCCGCGCCGAACGGTCGGGGACACTGAGCCGGTTGCCCGGCAGAAAACTTGCGGCCAACTTCTAATCGCGCTTTCCCCATTCGTCAAAGGGCCGCGCTTACGTCTTTGGTCGGAAAGTGACCCGCTAAAATATTGACTTTAAAAGTCATATTTTCTCCGCGGGCTGGACAAGGAGCGCTAAGTCAAGGCAAGTGAGGGGAAATGTCAGCCAGGTTTACCTACCAGGTAAAGTTCCATGTCCGAGCCCACTCCGATCCTCATCAAGAGCAAAAAAATCCTCGCCTCGGCCTGGGGGAGCCTGACCGAGTATGTTTTGGGTGTCAAACGCGCCGATGGACGTGCGCTCGATCTGGTCCGGGAGGTCTATGACCACGGCAGCGCGGCGGCGATTCTGCTGCTCGATCCCCAGCGAGCTGTGATGACGCTGGTGCGCCAGTTCCGCCTGCCGCCCCACCTCAATGGCGACGATGGCAATATGATCGAAGTGTGCGCCGGACTGCTTGACGGAGATGACCCGGAAACCTGCGTAACAAAGGAGGCGCTCGAGGAAACCGGGATCGTCCCCTCCAGCCTGCACTTTGCCTTCGAGATTTACGCCAGCCCCGGATCGCTGAGCGAAAAGGCCCACTGCTTTATCGGTCTTTACGATGAGACCTGCCGGATGGGCACGGGGGGCGGATTGGCCGAGGAGGGTGAAGAGATCGAATGTGTCGAGATCGGCTTTGATGCGGCGCTGGACATGATTGACAATGGGCACATCATCGACGCCAAGACCGTCGCGCTGATCCAGCACGCAGCGCTCAAGGGGTTTCTGGGTTAGGGAGCACCCAGGAACCCGCCGCTGACGGAAGAGAGCAGATGCGGGTTGCTCCAGAGGACCCACGCGCCGATGGCCAGCGCAACGAGCAACACCAGACCGAACATCTTGCGCACCAGTGAAAAGACCAGCCAGAAAGCCAGCAGTGCGACGACCCCGATGACGATAAGTGAAAAGCTGTCGGTCGGAATTCTGGCCTCCTGGCAAACGTCTGAACCAAGGGCCCATTACGCCGCCCGAGGACGGCTTTTTAATGTCGGTGTGCCTGCTGGGTCTCTCCCCAAGGCAGGCCCCCAACGACTTTTTCAATCGCGATGGACCGAGTCCGGACCCACCTTCAACTGGCGCGCCAGCACCCCGGCAACGGCCCGCAGCTGGTGCCATTCGGTCTCGCTCAACCCAACCAGAAGATCGGCGAGGATGGCTTCGCGTGCGGCGCAGGCGGCCTCCACCGCAGCCAATCCGGCTTCTGTGACCTCGATGCGGCCCGAGCGACGATCATCTCCATCGGCGCGGCGCGCCAGCCCCTGACGCACCAGGCCCTCAACGAGCCGGGAGGCCGTGGGCGCCGAGATCTTTTCCTGAGCCGCCAACCGGCCAATGGTATTGGCCTTGAGAAAATGGATCACCGAAAGCGCCGAAAGCTGCGCCGCGCTGCATCCGGTCTGCCGGTCTGCCGCCTGCAGCGCCCTGTCGAGCGGCAGAACCAGACGATGGAGCAATTGCAGGGCGCGCGACTTGTGAGACTGGGACACAGATTTCCCTTTAAATTAGTAAAGCTAATTGTTAGCATAGCTAAACATATATTGCCAACGATCGCATCGGAAATTCATCATGGAACTGCACCGGGGACGGCTTATCGATCATGTGCATCTGCGGGTAAGCGACCTTCAAAAGAGCCGGGACTTCTATCGTGCCGCACTGGGCGCGCTGGGCCGCGAGCTGACCCTCGAAACGGAATCGTTTTTCGTTTCCGACGAGTGTTTGTCGATGCCGCAAGCGATTATGTGAGCCGGGTGCATCTGGCGTTCCAGACCACCGGCCCCGAGATGGTCGACGCCTTTTACACGGCCAGCCTCAAAGCGGGCGGCAAGGACAATGGGGCGCCGGCGAACGGTCCTACCATCCGGGCTATTATGCCTGCTTCGTTCTCGATCCCGACGGCAACAACATCGAGGCCGTCTGGCACGGCCCACATGACCGCAATACGGAATCGGTGGTCATCACCGCCCCTGTGTGACGCCATGAGCACCGGCACTTCGCGCCTCAGTCGCCCGATCCAGCCGATGCCCGACGACATCGCACATCGGCTCAAAGAGGCCGGACTGCGCGCTGCCTATGACGAGCGGCCTCCCTATCAGCGCAACGACTATCTGGGCTGGATCGCCCGTGCCAGGCGCCCTCGGACCCGCGAAAAGCGGATCGCCCAGATGCTGGACGAACTGGCCAGGGGCGGGGTCTATATGGCCATGAAATGGGGGACTCAGACGTAATCGACGAGTTTCTTGTCCGGGTCGTAGGGCTGGTCCTCGACTTCCTTGGTCACCGCCTGCCCGCAGCGCATCTTGCCCGCGGCGGCATCGAAAACGTAGTGCGGGGCGCCGAATAGCAGCCAGCCTTCCGACAGGGCTTTGGTGACCTTGTGGCAGAAGGCCGAATCGTCGTCACCGGACAAAAAGCGGTAGATCATCATTGGGGTCAAAACTCCTTACAGCACTACGCGCGAAGACCTTTTGCACATAGCCGCACCACCATAGCGATTGATCTTGGCCGCGTCAGGGCTAATCGGCACAGGCGGATACAGCGAAAAAAGGATGCGAGCATGGCGCAGCACTTCCCCCCCTTTCTGATCGAGGGTTACCGCAACTTCATGTCGGGGCGCTATGCGACCGAGAGTGAGCGCTACAGAAAGCTGGCCGAAGAGGGCCAGAAACCCACCACCATGGTGATCGCCTGCTGCGACTCCCGCGCCGCGCCGGAAACCATTTTCGATTGCGGACCGGGCCAGCTCTTCGTTCTGCGCAATGTCGCCAATCTGGTGCCGCCCTTCGGCCCGGACGCCGCCTATCACGGTACATCCTCGGCCATCGAATTTGCGATCATTCATCTAAAGGTCGAAAACATCGTGGTCATGGGCCATGGCCGTTGCGGCGGCATTGCCGGGGCACTGGCCACGGCGGCGGGACGCGCGCCCGAGGGCGCCTTCATCGGCAAATGGCTGACCATGATCGAAGAGGTGGCCGGCAAGGTCGAGGCCAATTCGCTTCTCACCTCCTCCGAGCAGCAGACGGCGCTCGAACGCATCGTCATCCGCCAGTCGATCGGCAATCTGATGACCTTCCCCTTCGTCAAAGAGCGTGTCCAGGCCGGCGAGCTCTCGCTGCACGGGGCGTGGTTCGACATCTCCTCGGGTGAACTCTGGACCATGAACGGGGAAAGCGGCGACTTCATGCGGCCTGAGCTGTGAAAGGGCAAGGCGCGGACGGGCCGGCCCTCATCCGGGAAGCGCGCGAAGACGATCTCTCCCACCTCGCGGCGATGATCGACACGCTCTCGGCCCACCATGGCGCAACCACAACCGTTGGCACACGGGCCCTGATGCGCGATTTGCTGGGGCCGCAGCCCTGGGCCTTTGCGCGCGTGGCCGAGCGGGACGGCAAAACGGCCGGATACGCCATCAGCTATCCGCTGTACTTTGCACAATGGGGTGAGCGCGGAATGCACCTGCATCACCTCTACATCGATCCCCTCCACCGCGGGCTTGGGCTGGGCACTCAATTGACGCTGGCGATGATCGATCTGGCTCGCGCCCTGGGTTGCACCTATGTCAGCGTGACCGCGGAACCCGACAATGTGAATGCGCAGCGTTTTTACGAAGGCCTGGGGATGCGAACTTCGCCGGTGACCGGGTTGCGCTTTGCAATGGATATCTAGAAGTTTCAGGCGCCCGGGTTGATCGGCACCTGTCTGGGCCTGATCCTGGCGACGGTCAGAATGAGCCCGATAAAGATCAGGACGCCGCCGGCCACATCGGCCGCAAAAATCGGTTCGCCCAGGATCAGAACGCCTGACGAAATACCAGCCATCGGCACCAAAAGGGTGAAGGGCGCAACCGTTGCCGCCGAATGGCGCGAGAGCAGGCCAGACCACATGGTGAACCCGAACAGCGTTGCCGGATAGGCCAGGAAGGCAACCAGCATCACCGCGTTCCAGCTTGGCGGATCGATGTAAGAAAAAATGGCCGGGCCGCCCTCGAAGGTGAACGAGAGCGCAAAAAGTGGAATCGATCCCAGCATATTGCCCCACGCCACGAAAGGCAGCATGGGGATCGATCCGGCCAGTTTCGAGATATTGTTGGCGATGCCCCAGCTGAGCGCCGCCGCCATCAGAATGGCCAAAGGCAGCAACTGCCCTCCGGTGCCATGCCCCCAGGCGATGACGCCGATGCCGCCGAATGCGACGAGACCGCCAACGATCTGGAGCCGGCGCGGCACCTCGCCGAAAACGAAAAACGCAATGGCGATGGTAAACATCGCCTGCACCTGAAGGGCGAGCGAGGCGAGGGACGCCGAAAGGCCCAGAAACAGCGCAAGATTGAGCAGCGCATAAAGCGAGCAGGCCATGAACAGCCCGTAGCCCGCGACCAGCAGCCAGGGTGCCCTGGGCCGGGGAATGAAAAACACAATGGGCACGGCAGCGAAAAAGAACCGCAGCGCTGCAGAGAGCAGCGGCGGCAGCTCGGCAATGCTCAATTTGATGACGGTAAAGTTGAGCCCCCAGATCGCAACGACAGCGAGGGCGATCAGAACGTCGCGCAAAGGCATGGGGAGGCTCGCAGAAACAAGGGCGGGAGGAAGTGCTCTAGCGCACTGGCGCGGGGCTGTCATCCTGTGCGGGTGCCGGCAAATGCGGCAAGCCCCCCTCACCCGACTGTGCAACAGCGGGGTGAGGGGGCTTCCTAAAAAAGAACCCCGATCAGCGCGGCGCGATCTCCACGTCCTCATAGCCCGGCGCGGTGCCCCAGGCGTTGACGGTGGTGGTGGCGCGCAGACCGTGGACCTGGAACGGATCCTCGGCGATGATCTTTTCGACCTCTGCCCTGGTCTCGGCCTCGAAGATCCACAGACCGCCGACCGGGCTGCCGCCCGGCTCGGCGCGCATGGCCCCCGCCAGCAATATCTTGCCCTTGTATTTGCGCAGATAGGCCTGATGGTCGGCGGTGTGGGCGGCGCGGATTTCCGCGGCGCCCTCGGACTTGTCGGTGAAAAGAGCAGCCCAACGCATCATGCGGCCTTGGAGTTCATGTGGCCGCGCTCGATCAGCGTCTCGGCGATCTGGATGGTGTTGAGGGCCGCGCCCTTGCGCAGATTGTCCGAGACCACCCACATGACCAGCCCGTTTTCCACCGTCACGTCCTCGCGGATGCGGCTGACATAGGTGGCGTCTTCGCCCTTGGCTTCGACCGGGGTCATGTAGCCGCCGTTTTCGCGCTTGTCCAACACAACGATCCCCGGCGCATCGCGCAGCGCTTCACGGGCCTCGTCGGGCGAAATGGGGTTTTCAAACTCCATGTTGACCGCTTCGGAATGGCCCACGAACACCGGCACGCGCACAGCGGTGCAGGTGACCTTGATCTTGGGGTCGAGCATCTTCTTGGTTTCGGCGAGCACCTTCCACTCTTCCTTGGTGTAGCCGTCTTCCATGAACACATCGATGTGGGGGATGACGTTGAAGGCGATCTGCTTGGTGAACTTGGCCGGCGTGGGGCTGTCATTGACGAAAATGCCCTTGGTCTGGTTCCAGAGCTCGTCCATGGCATCCTTGCCGCCGCCCGAAACCGACTGATAGGTCGAAACCACGATGCGCTTGAGCTTGGCCAGGTCATGCAGGGGCTTGAGCGCCACAACGAGCTGGGCGGTCGAGCAATTGGGATTGGCGATGATGTTCTTGCGGTCGTTTTTCGCCATATAGGCATCGAGCACGTGCGCGTTCACTTCCGGAACGATGAGTGGCACGTCCTCGTGGTAGCGGAACGCCGAGGAATTATCGATGACGATGGCGCCGGTCGCGCCGATCTTTGGCGCCCATTGCTTGGAAATGTCGCCGCCCGCGCTCATCAAGACGAAATCGGTGCCGGTAAAATCGAAATCATCGAGATTGCGGCACTTCAAGATCTTGTCCCCGAAGCTCACTTCGCGACCGACCGAGCGCGACGATGCCAGCGGCACCAATTCGTCGATCGGAAAATTGCGCTCGGCGAGAATTTCGAGCATTTCGCGGCCCACATTGCCGGTGGCACCGACGATAGCAACCTTGTAACCCATAATATGTCTTATCCTTTCACCCCACCTCCCGCGCCGCGGGTTGAGCCCGCTCGGCCACTGGTGCTTTGCCGCCCTCCCCGCCGGGAGGAGCTGGCCCGGGGAGTGCGTCAAGCGGTTTTGGTGGTGGTTTTCAATGCGAACGGTCTCGTTCCGGCGCGATCGCCGGTCCTATCGAGCAGCGCTGTCATGGTCGCAAAACCCATGCAAAAGGGCTCCTGCCGTTCGGGATCAGCTTCATACGCGGTTCTTGGTGCTTTGCCAAGGTCAGTGAGAAACGCAAAAGGCCCCGCCGTAAGCGACGGGGCCTCCAAACGCCAAGGGAACGACGCTTTGATCAGTTGGGGACGAGGACCGTATCGACAACGTGGATCACGCCGTTCGACTGGTTGACGTCAGCGATGGTGATATCGGCCACCGAGCGGTTTTCATCGATCACCTTGAGCGAGCCGCCGATGATCTGGAAGCCCAGAAGATCGCCCGAAACCGTGGTCAAACCGAACGAGCCGCCGTTTTCCTCGGCCATGGCGATCAGCTCTGCGGCGGAATAATCGCCGGCGATCACATGGGCGGTCAGAACCTTCTGGAGCGTTTCAAGGTTGGCAGGTTCGAGCAGCGTATCGACGGTGCCGGCGGGCAGATTGCCGAACGCTCGGTTTGTCGGGGCAAACACCGTGAACGGGCCGGGACCCTGAAGCGTATCGACAAGACCGGCGGCCTGGACGGCGGCAACGAGCGTGGTGTGATCGGCCGAATTGACCGCGTTCTCGATGATGTTCATTTCAGGCGACATCGGCGCGCCGCCGACCATCGGATTGTCCTGGGCGAAAATGGCGCTCGAGGCGCCAAACGAGATGGCGACACCGAGCGCGAGAGCGGAAACGAATTTGAGCATGATGATCCCCCCTGATGGGAATGAGGTGTGCATCGGCCCCATTGGCCGTGCTGACAGGGGGAATTACGGGCGCTCACGCAAGAAAGTTTCAGACGACCTTGCGCTTTAGAACTTGACGCCGACCATCACGCCGAGATTGGACAGCCCCTCATTGGGCGAGCAGAGCTCGAGATTTGAGATGTGCTCGTAACGCAGCGTGACCGTGACGTTCTCTGTGACATTGGCCCCGATGCCCGCCGCATCGTAGAAATTGAACGAACAGCCGAAATTGCGGGCCGGGCGGGTTGCGCCCGAGAGCGCGCCATCGGTGATCGCCGCGCCGAAGCCAAGCTCGAGATAGAGCGGGGTCTCGAACACCGGGATCTGCCAGTTGAGATTGGCGTGCAGAAGGTTTTCGCGGCCGTTGAAATTGAGCGTCGCGCCGACTTCCGGGCGGGGCGAGCCGATCCAGCGGAACGCCTCGATGTCGGGCGAGGTAAACAGCGCCGAAAATTTCACATTCTCAAGACGCGACAAATCCCAATTATCGCCGGTGGGCAGGAACCCGCTATAGGCTGAATGATAGAATACCCCGGCCCGCAATTCATCGAGTGCGATATCCTGGGCGGCGGCGGGGTTGGCGATCATCAGCGCTCCGAGCGCCGCTATCACAGATTTACGCATGATCACCCTAAAAGCCCTGATTTCAGCCACTGGTCCGGTTGTTTGGCACAGCTTGGGAACGCACTCAAGGCGCAATCCGTTGTCTGGCACACCAACGGAGACTTACCATCATGTCGATTTCTTCGCTACAGGATCTGTTCGTCCACACGCTCCAGGACATCTATTTCGCCGAAAACCTGATCGTCAAAAAACTGCCCACGATGGTCAAGGAAGCCAGCGCCACCCCGCTCAAAAAGGCGTTCGAGGAGCATCTGGAAGAAACAAAAACCCATGTTTCCCGTCTCGATGAGGTGTTCAGGATTCTGGGCAAAAAGCCACAGTCGGAAGAATGCCCGGCCATCGAAGGGATAATCGAGGAAGCCGAAGAGCTGATCGGGGAAATTTCCAACGCCAAGACAAAGGACGCAGCACTGATTGCCGCCGGACAGGCCGTCGAGCACTATGAGATCACCCGCTATGGGACGCTGGTCGCATGGGCCAAGGAACTGGGGCACGAAGAGGTGCTGGGCCATCTGCGCGAAAACGCTGGCCGAGGAAAAGGACGCCGACAACAAACTGCTCCGGCTGGGCGAAGATCAGCTCAACCAGAAGGCCGCCTGAGCCTTTTTGACGTAAATCGTAAAATACCGATGAAGGCGCGCTTGAACCGGGGCGCGCCTTCTCCCATCTTGGCAAAATGACTTTGCCCCAGCTTTCCATTCAGGACCTTGCGCCGATCTCGCAGGGCTATTCCACAACCGACGCACTCGCCAAAACGCTCGATCTGGCCCGACTGGGCGACGAAATGGGATTTGTGCGCCTCTGGTATGCCGAACATCACGGCATGGCCTCCATCGCCTCGTCGGCACCCGACATATTGATTGCCCATGCGGCGGCGCACACAAAGCGCATCAATATCGGCGCGGGCGGGGTCATGCTGCCCAACCACGTGCCTTTGCGGTGGTGGAAACCTATCGCACCCTCGAAGGGCTTTATCCCGGTCGCATCGATCTGGGGATCGGGCGAGCCGGCGGCTCGGACGGGCTGACGCTGCGGGCCCTGCGCTCAACCAATGGCGAGGATTTCCCGCACGAATTTGCCGAAATGCTCGCCTATGAGCGCGGCGGGTTTCCCCACGATCACCCGCTGGCGCGGGTCAAGGTGGTGCCCTCGGAAATCGCCCTGCCCCCGATCTGGCTTTTGGGCTCCTCGGGCGCCTCGGCGCAGATGGCCGGGCAATACGGGATCGGCTACGCCTTTGCCTCGCATTTTTCACCCACCCCGGCCGGGCCGGCCTTCGACGCCTACCGGCGCAGCTTCAGGCCGTCCGACCAGTTCGCGTCTCCGCACGCCATTTTGTGCGTGGCGGTGATCTGCGCACCGACCGACGAGGAGGCACAGCACCTCTCGAAATCGATGGAGTTGACCTGGCTGCGCCTGCGCCAGAACAATCCGCAAAGATCGCGCCGCCCGAGGAATCCGACGCCTATCCCTGGACCGAACAGGAACGGGCCTTTGTCGAGACCCAATCCAATCTGTGGATCGTTGGCAGCCCCCAGACGGTGAAGGCGAAAATCGAGGAGAAGGTAAGGGAAACCAATGCCGACGAGGTGATGGTTTCGACAACCATCCATGATTACGGCAAGCGGCTGGAGAGCTATCGGCTGCTGAAAGAGGCTTGGGGCTGAGCGGCAAAGCCCCCTCGCCCGGACCAACCCCGACCGTCATTCCGGCAAAGACCCGGGATCCAGTAAGCGGCAGAGTTGGCGGTTCCGCCCCGGACGCCCGAAATACCAGACCCGACAGGCGCTGTACCCGTAGTCTCCGCGCCGCCCCGCTCGATGTGCCGGGGGTACTGGATCCCGGCTCTAGGCCGGGATGACAGGGGTGGAGAGGGCGGCTGGCGCTAGCCCAGTTTCGCGATGATCGCATCGCCCATTTCGCCGGTCGTGACCTTGCGGCAGCCGGTCTGCATGATGTCGCCGGTGCGCAATCCGTCCTCGAGGACGTCGGAAATCGCTGTTTCCAGTTTGGTCGCCAGATCGACCATTCCGAACGAATAGCGCAGCGCCATGGCGAACGAGGCGAACATGGCGATGGGATTGGCAATGCCCTGCCCGGCGATGTCGGGGGCCGAACCGTGCACGGGTTCGTAAAGCGCCTTGCGCTTGCCGGTTGCGGGATCGGGTGCGCCGAGCGAGGCCGAGGGCAGCATGCCCAGCGAGCCGGTCAGCATGGCGGCGGCATCCGACAAGATATCGCCGAACAGATTATCGGTGACCATCACATCGAACTGTTTTGGATTGCGCACAAGCTGCATGGCCGCGTTATCGGCCAGGATATGGTGCAGATCGATTTGCGGATAATCCTTGCCCGCCTGCTTGACCACTTCGTCCCACAAAACGCCCGACTTCATGACGTTCTTCTTGTCGGCCGAATGGACCTTCTTGCCGCGCGTCATGGCCAGATCGAAAGCAACGCGGGCGATGCGGTCGATCTCATAGCTTTCATAAACCTGGGTATCGATGGCGCGCTTCTGGCCATTGCCCAGATCGGTAATTTCCTTCGGCTCGCCGAAATAGACCCCGCCGGTCAATTCGCGCACGATCAGGATATCGAGCCCTTCGACCAGTTCCTTTTGAGCGAGGAGGCGTCGGCCAGCGCCGAATAGCAGATGGCGGGGCGCAGATTGGCAAACAGGCCCAGATCCTTGCGCAGGCGCAGAAGGCCCGCTTCGGGGCGCACATCATAGGGCACATCGTCCCATTTCGGCCCGCCCACGGCGCCAAAGATCACGGCATCGGCGGCCAGCGCCTTTTCCATGTCCGCCTCGGAAATCGCCACCCCATGCGCATCATACGCGCAGCCGCCAACCAGACCACTCTCATAGGAGAAATCGGTGGCGCCGGTTCCATTGAGATGGGCAATGAGCTTTTCGACTTCGGCCATGATCTCGGTGCCGATGCCGTCGCCGGGGAGGAGGAAGAGGGTGTTGGAGGCCATGGTGATCCTTGTCAGCAGTGTGCGGTGCAAACCGCTTTTGGAAGAAAATCCGGCGCGAACCCGCCGGGTGGTCATTGATGGTTCCGAAAGGCGTGAACCCGAGCTTGGCGTAGAATTCCGGCGCCTGGAATGCAAAGGTATCGAGCCACATGCCCGTCAGATTCTGTTCGCGCGCCCAGCTTTCCGCACGAGCCATGAGTTCGGCACCATAGCCCTGCCCGCGCAGGCTTTCAGGAACTGCGAGCAGATTGATAAACAGCCACTCGTAAATCGCATTTCCAATCAGCCCGCCAGCCGCCGCACCGGTGTGCGGGTCCTTGAGCAAGAAGCTGATACGCCGCACATTCGCGCCCGGACGTGATTTCTCGGAGGCTTCAGCAAGCGGCGCAAGAACGGCATCGACATCCTCCTGCGCGGGGTCAGGCTTGAAAACGATCTCCATCCTTGCTTTCGCCTCTCCGCGTCGTGCGCTAAGCGAGCGCCTAAACCCAGGGGCGGTTTTCGGCCATCTTGCCTTCGTACCCCGAGATCGACTCGTCCCTTTTCAGCGTCATGGCGATATCGTCTAGCCCTTCGAGCAGGATGTGCTTGCGGCCGGGGTCGATATCGAAAGTGATCGTGCCACCATCGGGGCCGGAAATCGTCTGGTTTTCCAGATCGACGGTCAGCGTGGCATTCGAGCCGCGATCGGCGTCATCGAGCAGAAGTTCGAGCTGTTCGGGGGTGACAACGATGGGCAGGATGCCGTTCTTGAAGCAGTTATTGTAGAAGATGTCGGCAAAGCTGGTGGAGATCACGCAGCGGATGCCGAAATCGAGCAGCGCCCAGGGCGCGTGTTCGCGCGAGGAGCCGCAGCCGAAATTGTCACCGGCGATGACGATTTTTCGCATCGCGGTAGGCGGGCTTGTTGAGGACGAAATCTGCCTTTTCGCTGCCATCCTCATTGTAGCGCATCTCGGAAAACAGCGCGGTGCCAAGCCCGGTGCGCTTGATTGTCTTGAGGTACTGCTTGGGGATGATCATGTCGGTGTCGATATTGATGATCGGCATGGGCGCGGCAACGCCCGTCAATGTCGTGAACTTGTCCATGACTTTTTCTCCCACAGGGCGCCGGCCTGTCGCGCGAGGCGCAACCGTACCGGCGGTACGATTTTCTGCCCTGTCTCTAATGCAATCGCGCGCGCTTGCCAAGCAGGCTCGGGCCATTGCACGCGCCAAAGCTGCAAAGTATGGTGCGCGCCAGATTTTTGACCAAAGGATAAAAGATGACGCCGCACAACCATGCCAATCCCGGCGATTACGCTCAAGCGGTGCTGCTGCCCGGCGACCCGCTGCGCGCCAAATGGATTGCCGAGACGTTTCTGAGCGATGCCAAGCTGGTCAATTCGGTGCGCAATTGCCTGGGCTTTACCGGCACCTGGAACGGCAAGCCCGTTTCGGTGCAGGCGACCGGCATGGGCCAGCCTTCGACCGCCATTTATGTGCATGAGCTTTTGAACACCTATGGGGTCAAGACCATGATCCGGGTGGGCACCTGTGGCGGGCTGAACACCAAGGTCAAAGTGCGCGACGTGGTGATCGGGGCTTCGGCAGCCACCGATTCCACGATCGTCAAAGGCGCGTTCGGGAACTACAATTATGCCCCCGCCGCCGATTTTTCCCTGTTGCGGGCCGCCGACGACGCAGCGCGGGCCAAGGGCAAGACCGTGCATGTGGGCGGGATCGTGTCCTCGGACATCTTCTACACCCCTCCGGGCTCGAGGCCTATGGCAAGCTGATCGAGCACGGCGTGCTGGGCGTCGAAATGGAAGCGGCAACGCTTTATACGCTGGCCGCGCGGTTCGGGGCGAAGGCGCTGACCATCTGCACCATGACCGATTGCCTGATCACGGCGACGAGATCGACGCCGAAGCGCGCCAGACATCGCTGAGCGATATGGTGGAGATTGCGCTGGACGTGGCAGTGGGGTGAGGCTGGCGCTTTCGCTTCCGGCGTTGAGTGTACTGGGCCCCGGGTCAAGCCCGGGTGACAATTGTGGGCGGGGCTGGGGGTTATCCCACCCATTTTCAGAGATCGAGAACATCCGGACGAGCAGAGCGAGGACCCCGGCGATCGTTCGCGCGCCGTCGCAGGCGCAGCGGAGGGCATAGCGCGGTTTTAGCGCGTCATGCCCGCAGCGGTGCGCGCCGTGAGACAGAAGATCAGTGCCTGAAATGGCGCATGCCGGTGAACACCATGGCGAGCCCCGCCTGTCGGCGGCGGCGATGACCTCTTCGTCGCGCACCGAGCCGCCCGGCTGGATGACGGCGGTGGCGCCGGCTTCGACCAGCGCTTCAAGACCGTCGGCGAAGGGGAAGAAAGCATCGGACGCAACGACCGAGCTTCGGTCAGGCGCCCTTTTCCTTGGCGGCCTTGGCGGCGTCCTTGATTTCTTGTGCGCGATGCGGGCCGAATCCACCCGGGACATCTGGCCGGCACCGATGCCGACAGTCGCGCCGTCTTTCACATAGACGATGGCATTGGACTGACGTGCTTGGCGACCTTGGCGGCGACCAGAAGGTCGGCCATTTCCTGCTCACTGGGCGCGCGCTGGTCACGACCTTGAGCTCGCAATCATCGGCGTTCTTGTTGTCGCGGGTCTGAACCAGGAGGCCTCCGGCAACGGACCGCACGGTGAGCCCTTCGGCCTTGGCATCGGGCAGGCCATCGGTGATCAGCAGGCGAAGGTTTTTCTGGATTCGATGATCGAAATGGCGTCGTCGCTGGCACCGGGGCGATGATCACTTCAGTGAAGAGTTTC
>JACADM010000125.1_pt1 | contig 37211 bp, 24 predicted proteins | sample 7512371 | NCBI WGS metagenome assembly JACADM01 (sample SAMN14389041, study PRJNA612141) | algae metagenome | isolation source: non-axenic algae culture | place: India: Navi Mumbai | collected 2017-01
CCAGTAAGACTTTGCAGCAAGCGGCGAAGCAGGCAGCGGCACGCGGCGGCGGCCGGCACCGAACAGTCCGGTTCCGTCGATTTCCGTGCCCTGGACCCAGGCGCCGGCAAGCTGCTGCAGCCCCTCGTCCCATGCTTGCTTATCCGCCCCTTGCGAGGCTGTGAGAACCTTGACGATCCGGCGGCAGTCGGCCGCAAGCGCTGCATTGCCGCTGTCGTCCGAGGACGATGCCGATGCGCGGTGGATACCCTCCGCATTCTCGCCACGCGTCCACGCCTTTAGCTTCGCGACAAGGTCCCGCGTTCCACCCGCAACGATAGCGAGACGCTCGGCCATCGGGCGACGGCCGACCAGCAGCGTGTGGGCGATGTCGGCGGCCTCGATGCCCTCCGCCGTCTCCAGATGGGCGGCCATGCGTTCGGCGAGCTGACGCAGCAGCGCCTCGTTGCGCGCGGAAAAGACGAAGAGGAACGACGGCAGTCCGCTTGCCGCCTGCGGCTGGGCGGGCGCTTCCTGCAAGACCGCATGCGCGTTCGTGCCGCCGAAGCCGAAGGAGCTGACCGCAACCCGGCGAGGCGTCCCGCCCTTCGTTGGGAAGGCAAGCGGCTCGCCGTCACCCGGAACGGGCTGTGCGAGAAATCGATGGAAGGGTTGCCGCCGCCGAAATGCAGCACCGGCGGCACCATGGCGTGCTTCAGACTCCACACCGCCTTGATGAGACCGGCGATGCCGGCGGCCGTGGTGGCATGGCCGATGTTCGACTTGACCGAGCCGAGCAGCTTTGTGCCCGCCTGCCCGCCCCCGTGCACGCGGGCAAGGGCCGCATGCTCGATGGGGTCGCCGAGCGGAGTGCCGGTGCCATGCGCCTCGACGACCGCGATGCTCTCCGGATCGATGCCGAAGCGCTCGTAGACCTCGCGCATCAGGCGCTCCTGCGACAGAGCGCTCGGGGCGGTGATGCCATTGGTGGTGCCGTCCTGATTGGTACCGCTGCCCAAGATGACGCCGTGCACCGTGTCGCCGTCGGCCAGCGCGTTCGAAAGCGGCTTGAGCAGGACGGCGGCCACCGCCTCTCCCGGCACGATGCCGTCCGCGCCCGCCCCGAAAGGCGCACAGCGCCCGCTCGGCGACAGCATGTTGGCCTGGTTGGCATAGAGGAAGAAGCGCGACGAGCTCTGGACAAAGACGCCGCCGGCGAGCGCCATGTCGCACTCGCCCTCGCGCAGGCTGCGGCAGGCCATATGGACGGCGACCAGCGAGCTGGAACAGGCGGTATCGACCGCAATCGCCGGTCCCTTCAGGTCGAGCCAATAGGACAGCCGCGAGGGGATCAGCGACGTGGTGTTGCCCCAGAATGCCTGGCCCGGCGGCTGCTCGCGGAACAGCTCCTGATAGTCGCCATGGGCGCAGCCGACGAAGACGCCGCAGCGCGAGCCGACGATATCGGGACCCGCATGGCCGGCATGCTCCAGCGTCTTCCAGGCCTCCTCCAGGAACAGCCGCTGCTGCGGGTCCATCCAGGTCGCCTCAAGGCCGGAAATGCCGAAAAAACACCGCGTCGAAGCGGTCGACGCCTTCGATGAAGCTGCCGTGCCGGCCATAGCTGCCCTCCGGCACATCCCGGTAATGCGGCGCAAGATCGAAGCGGGTCACCGGCCGACGAGGTCGTCGCCCGCCATCAGGTGCTGCCAGAACTCCTCGATGGTCTGCGACCCGGCGAAGCGCCCGCTGGCGCCGATGATGGCGATGGGCTCGGCAGGGCTTTCCGTCGAGCGTGCCAGAACAGGGCCGGAGCAGGTGCCGGAGCGGCGAGCGGCGTGGCAGGCGCGGCATCCGTGCTGTTCAGCGCGGCCACCGCGTCGGCATGCTCGCGCCGCAGGAACGCCTCCATCTGGCCGACGCTGGCGAAATCGAACAGGCGCGTCTGGTCGAACGGGATGCCCAGCGCCTTGCGCAGGCGATGGGCGAATTCCGCGCCGAGGATCGAGTCGAGGCCGTAATCCGCGAAGCTGCGCGTCACGTCGATGCTCTCGGGCGCGACATTCAGCGTCGTCGCGACAAGCCCGCGCAACAGGCCGCGCAGATCCTGGCGGACGTCGCTTGCCGCCTCTTGCGGGCGGGATACAGCCTCCGTTCGGCAAGCGGCCTTTCCGCAGGCGCTGCAACCTGCGCAGCCGCGCCTGTGGCCCGCGCGGCAAAGAGCTGCTGACCGAGCCGCCGTTCGGCCTCCCCCGAACCGGCGATCCAGTCGAAGCCCGCCTCCCGCAGGGCTTGCGCCCAGCTCTCGGGTGCGAGCGACGGCGTGCCGGGAATACGGCGCTCGCCATCGGTGAAGCGCCACCAGCCTTCCAGCAGACCGAAGGTGACGTGGGTGAACAGTGTCGCTCTGCTCGTCTCGTTGACCAGCAGCACGCCGCCCGGCGCCATGGTCTCGCGCACGGTCTTGAGCGTGCGGACGATATCGGCCGTCGCATGCAGGACGTTGGCGGCGATGACAAGATCGTAGCGTCCCGGCTCGACAGCCTGCCCGGCGAGCGGCTTTTCGATATCCAGCAGCGCCGTCCTCAGGCCCGGCACCCGGCCCGCATAGCTGCGCTCGGCATGGATCAGGAAGGCACGCGACACATCGGTGTAGCAATACTCGGCGATGCGACCGGCGAGCGGCGCGAGCGCCGCGAAGACCGGCTCGCTGGTCCCGCCCGTCCCCGCGCCGATCTCCAGGATGCGCAAGGGGTGCTCCGGCCGGCTTGCGCCGACCTGTTTCGCAGCGGCCTGCGCCAGGGCCTCGCTGAACCGCGCGGCCACCGCGTTCCGCTTGTAGACCGCCTCGACCAGCTCCAGCGAGCCTTGCGGGAACAGCACGTCCGTCGCCTTGCGCGCCCCGGTCAGGATCTCCGGCAGCGCCGCCAGCGAAGCTTCCGCAAGGCGCATCTGCGGTGCGAGGCCGTCTTCTTCGCGGCTGGCGTGCCAGCGGCCCCAGGCGTCGTCCTCGGAAAGGGCTTCACTGCCGTTCTGCGCCAGCAGGTCGCGCGCGGCGCGATACCAGCGGCGAAGATCCTGCGTGACTGCCTCCTCGGGCACCCGGGTAAGCTGCGCCGCCAGCACAGACGCGACAAGCCGGTCGAGCCGGTCCTGCTCGGCCTTCAACCGCTCGTCGCCCTGCGCTGCGGCGATCGCCTGTTCCAGCTCTCCGCCTGCCGGCGCTGCGGTCTGCGGCAGCCAGTAGCGGTCCCGCGCGAAAGGATAGGTCGGCAGCGAGACAATGGCCGGGCGGGTGCTGCGCGGCAGGCGCGCCCAGTCGATATCGATGCCCTCGGCCCACAGGGCCAGCAGCTTGTCGAGCCGGCCTTCCTGCCAGGCGCGTTCCGCGAGCTCCTGCAACACGCCATCGCCGCGCAGGGTCGCGAGCAGGCCGTCGGCGCCCTTCGCCTCTCCTGTATGGATGCCGGCGCCCGCCTCGCCCGCAAGCCAATGACCCAGCCGCGTGACCAGTTCGTCGATGCTTGCCGCCTCGATGCCGAGGCGATGGGCAAAGGCCTCGCGCCCGACCTGCAGCGTGTAGGCGACCGCCTCGAGCGGCAGGGCCTCATTCCCCTCTGCCAAAAGCCCTTGCGCAGCCACGATCTCGGCCAGTGTCTCGATGGTGGCGAACCGGTCGAGCAGGGGCAGCCGGGCAACAGGAAAGCGCTCTTCGAGCCGGCGCCGCAGCGCCAGCAGTTCCGGCCTCTCCAGCCCCAACGCATCGAAGCTCTCGCCCGGATCGATATCCGCGACCTCGACGCCGAGCACGGCGGCAAGGTCTTCCGCGAGGCCGGCCGCAACGGCCTGCGGGGAGACAGGAGTGTCCGTCGCGATGCCGGACCGAAGCGCCGCCAACAGGTTCTCCGCCTGCGCGCGCAGCTGCTCCGGCGTGCGGGCCGACAGGACGATGGCCTGCGGCGCAGGGGCGGGCGCGGCGCTTGCAGGTCCCTCCCGCCACTCTTCGACGAGCACATGCGCATTGGCGCCGCCCGCCCCGAAGGAGGAAATGCCGGCAATGCGCGGGCCATCCGCACGCCATTCCGCCGCCTGTCGCTGGAGCGCGAAGGGCGTTGCGGCAAGGTCGAGATTGGGATTGACCGTCTCCGCGTGCAGGGTCGGCGCCAACATGCCGTGGCGCATCTGCAGGATCACCTTGGTCAGCCCCGCGATGCCGGCTGCCGCCTCGAGATGCCCGATGGCGGATTTCACCGATCCCAGCGCACAGAAGCCCGTCTCGGCCGTATCCGGCGCAAAAGCCTGGGTCAGGCCGTCGACCTCGATGGGATCGCCAAGCACAGTGCCGGTACCATGCGCCTCGATATAACTCACATCGCGCGCCGACAGTCCCGCCTGCTCGAGCGCGGCGCGCACCACGTCGCGCTGTGCCGCCGGGCTCGGCACGGTGTAGCCGTTGGCGCGCCCGCCGTGATTGATCGCGCTCCCGCGGATCACCGCATGGATGCGGTCGCCATCGGCGAGCGCGCGGGAGAGCGGCTTGAGCAGCACGCAGCCGACGCCCTCGCCGGGCACGAAGCCGTCGGCTGCGGCGCCGAAGCTGTGGCAGCGCCCGCTCGGGCTCAGCATGTGCGAAGCGCAGAGTTCGACATAGTTCGAAGGGTGCAGGTAGAGATTGACGCCGCCGGCCAGCGCCATGGCGCAACGACCGGCCCTCAGTTGCTCGCAGGCCTCGTGGATCGCCGTCAGCGAGGAAGAGCACATGGTGTCGACCGGCAGGCTCGGCCCGGCAAGGTCGAGCGCGTGCGAAACCCGGTTGGCAACGCTGGCGAAGGAAGTCGACGGACGCACCACCGCCCCGCCCTCGCCCCGGAACGGGCCGTGCAGCGCGTAGCCGGTCTTGGTCACGCCGGCGAAGACGCCGACATCGGCGCCCTCCCGGCCGCCGGCCACAGCCTTCAGCCGCGCGCGGGTGTAGCCGGCATCCTCGCAGGCCTCCCAGGCGCTCATCAGGAACAGGCGCTCCTGCGGGTCCATCGCCGCTGCGTCCCTCGGCGAGATGCGGAAGAACAGCGGATCGAAACCTGCAAAGTCCTGAAGGAACGCTCCCCAGCGCGAATAGCTGCGCTGCAAGGCGACCGCCTCGTCGGCATCCGGCTCGAAGAAGCCCTCAAGACCCCAGCGCTCGGCCGGGATCTCGCCCACCATGTCGCGGCCGGACCGGAGGTTCTCCCAGAAGGCATCCAGCGTGTCGGCGCCCGGATACCGGCCGGAAAGGCCGATCACCGCAATCGGCTCGGCGCGGTCCATCGGCACGTTGCGCGACAGGGCGGCGCTCGCTTGTGCCGGCGCAACGAAGGCCGGCGCGGACACTGCGACATCGCCCAGGCCGGTCCAGCGGCGGCAGGCATCGGGCTGACGCTCGGCGAGCCAGCCGGCAATCGCGGCGAGCGTGCGATACTGGAAGAACAGGGTTTTCGGCAGCGCCTCGAAGATCCCGGCCAGCTCGCTGTTGAGCCTGGTGATCATCAGGGAGTCGATGCCGTAGTCCTCGAGCGGAGCCTGCGGATCGATCCGCCCGGCCGGATGACCGCTGATCGTTGCGAAGAGCTCACCCAGCCGCGCTGTCGTGCGGGCTAGAAGCTCCGAGGAAACGGCATTGCCGCCTGTCATCGCCTGAGGCTCGCTTGTCAGAACTTCGGACGCGTCCTGTCGCGAGAAGAACCGACGAGCGCGCGCCGCGTCGCCAGCGATGACAGCGGCCTGCGCGTGGCCGGCACCGAGAATGGCGTGCATCGCGGCAAGTCCCGCGCCCGCTTCCAGCGGTCGCTGGCCCATGCGCTCGAACAGCGCCGCCTGCACCTCCTCGCCGGCCTCCATCCCACCGCCCAGCCAGAGCGGCCAGCCGATGGAGGCGATCCGGCCGCCCGAGTGCTCTGCCAGCGCGTCGAGGAAGCCGTTTGCGGCAGCGTAGTCGGCCTGTCCGGCATTGCCGAAGGCGCCGGCAAGCGAGGAAAACAGCACGAAGGCGTCGAGATCCAGCCCGCTGCACGCCTCACGCAGGGCCAGAGCGCCCGTCACCTTGGGGGCGAGAACCTCGGCAAGGTCCGTCTCCCGCTTCCAGGCGAGATGCGCGTCGCGGAGCGTCCCGGCGCAATGCACCACCGCATTCAGCGTGCCGTGCACCTCGATCACATGGGCAACGAGACCTGCGACAGCCTCGGCATCGCCCATGTCCACCTGCCGATAGCCGGCAACCGCGCCCAGCGCCCGGAGCTCGTCAAGGAACGCCTCGCGGGCGTCGTCCAGCGGCCGCGAGCCGGTCAGAACCAGCACCGAGCCCTTCGCCGTTTGCGCGATATCCCGCGCGACCAGCCGGCCGAGCCGCCCCATGCCGCCGGTGACCAGCACGACACCGCGCGGCCGCCACTGGAAGCCCGCGCCGCCTGTCGGCACCTCGCGCCAGGTGAGCTCAAAGCGCTGGCCATTCGAATAGCGGATCCGCGTGCCCGCCCCGGTCCCTGCCTCACTCGCCAGCAGACGGGCGGCATGATCGGGCGCCAGCCCTTCAGGCAGCTCGATCACCTGCCCGAGAATCCGCGGATCCTCGATGCCAGCGGTGTCGAGCATTGCGCCAAGCCCCGCAAGCAAGGCGCCCTCGCGCGCCGGCGACAACGCCAGCTGCACCAGAACCTTGCCTTCGCCGGGCTGTTTTACGAGGTCGCGCAGCACGCCCAGCAGATGCGCCGCCGCACGGCCATAGCGCGCCGCAACCGCGCCCCGTCCGAGCGCAAGCGAGACGAGCTCGCAGCCCGGCCTTGCTTCAACGGGAACGTCGCAGGCAACGACGATGCGCCGGCCTGCAAAGCCTCCGGCCGAGGCCTCCCGCTCCCGCCAGTCCGGAACGAAGACGAGCGTCTCGCTGCTTGGGGTCTCGCCAATGGAAATCTCGTCCGCTGGCGCCGTCCCCGGGATCCAGTAGCGTGTGGCGGCGAACTGGCGCGGCGGCAAAGGCCGGCGCTGGGGCGGGTGGTCGCCCGCGTAGTCCTCAAGCACCACATGGGCGTTGGTTCCGCCGAAGCCGAAGCTGCTGACGCCGGCCCGGCGCGGCAAAGGAGCGCCTGTCGCATCGAGAGGCCGAGGCCACGCCTCGCGGCGACGCACCAGACGGAACGGACTGCCGGCAAGGTCGACATGCGGATTGATCTCTTCGCAGTGGAGCGTCGGCGGCAGTTCGCCCCGTTGCATCGCCATCAGCACCTTCACGACACCGGCAAGCCCCGCTGCCGCTTCCAGATGGCCGATGGACGACTTGACCGTGCCGAGCCCGATATGCGGCTCCGCAACGCTCTCGCGCCCGGTAAGGGCGGCCAAGGCCCGCTTGAGGCCGTTGACCTCGACCGGGTCGCCGAGATGGGTGCCGGTCCCGTGCGCCTCGATATAGCCGATGGTCGCGGGATCAATGCCCGCCATCGCCTCCTGGACAAGCGCCGCCTGCGCCTTCGCATTGGGCGCGGTCAGGGCACCGGCGCGGCCGCCATGGTTCTGTGCGCCGCCGATGATCGTGCCGAGAATGCGGTCGCCGTCACGCTCGGCATCGCGCAGCCGCTTGAGCACCAGCACCGCGACGCCCTCGCCGCGGGCATAGCCGTCCGCTCCGGCGCCGAAGCTCTTGCAGCGCCCGTCCGGCGACAACATGCCCGCATTGTGCGGTCCTTCGAAGCCTTCAGCGGCGAGGCAGAGATTTACGCCACCGACGAGCGCGACCTCGCAACGCTCGTCTTTCAGCGCCTGCGCGGCGCGCAACAGGGCGACCAGCGAGCTGGAACAGGCCGTGTCGATGGCCTCGCTCGGGCCGGAGAGGTCGAAGGCATGCGACACCCGATTAGCGACCATCGCCAGCGAGTTTCCGGTCGCGACATAGCCATCCGCCGCGACCCCGTGGGCTGCAAGAAGCGCCGCATAGTCGAGACTGGTCACGCCGACGAAGACGCCGGTCGCCTTCGGCAGATCGGACGGCTCCACACCGGCGTTTTCGACCGCATGCCAGGCGGTTTCCAGCAACAACCGCTGCTGCGGGTCCATCCGCTCGGCCTCGGCCGGCGAGATGCGGAATGCGGCCGCGTCGAAGCGGTCGATGTCGGAGAGGAACCCGCCGCGCCGGGGGAAGGATGCGACCGCAACGCGGGTACGATAGGCCTCGCCATACCGCTCGAGCGGCAGGTCCCGCGTCAGGTCGCGCCCGGCCAGCAGGTTGTCGAAGAAACTCTCGATGTTCGGGCTGCCGGGGAAGCGGCCGGCCATGCCGACAATCGCGATACGATCATCTTCGCGTGTCTGCCCCGCTCCGGCGACCGGCTGCGAGAGGGTCGGAACCGGGGCTACTGCCAATGGCGCGGCGCGGTGCGGGGCTGCTGCGGGCACGCTCTCGGCCGGCGGCGCGATGTCGTGGCGTCGCACCAGATGCTCGGCCAGCGCCTCGACATGCTCGCATTCGAAGAAGATCGCCGGCGAGAGCTCGATCCCGAAGGCGGACCCGATTTCGCCTGCATAACGCGTCAGCGAAATGGAATCGAAGCCGAGATCATGGAAGGGATCGCGCAGGCCGAGATCGTCGGGATTGAATTTCAGGATCCCGGCGGCGATCCGGCGAAGCTCCTGTGCTGCCCAGTCCGCTGTCGGGCTGGTGTCCTGTGCGACCGTCCTTGCCGGCTCGGGGGCCGGAATGGATGCCGAGGCCACGAAGCGTGCCACAGGCACCGTGGCGATACCCTCGCAGCGCGCGAGAATGCGCCCACGCCTGTCTAGGAACGACAGGTCGAACGCGCCGGAGCTGCATGGTTGGCAGAGCACGGCTGCGACCTCGCCGCTTGAAACCTGCGTGCGCGTGACACTCGCCAGCGCCAGCGGTTCCCGGCTCGACACCAGCAGCTCCAGCGCCTGCCAGCCTGCCCCGAGCGCGGTTGAAGGAAGCGCCAGGTTCTTGCGGAACCAGTCCTGCTGCGGCCCCTCCTCGCGCAGCTCGCAGAGAAGGCCCCCGCCGGCAAGACGGAAGGCGCGCGCGATCCCTTCCAGATAGGGACCGAAGCCGAGGCCATTGCGGGCAAGGTCGCCATAGATCCGTGCGTGGTCCAGTACCTCGGTCCTGGCATGCTTCAGCGCGTCGAGATCGACCTGCCCATCCGGCGAAGCGCCAGCCGACACCCGCGCCTGCAGCCAGGGCGTTTCGACCGCCTCTCTATCGCGGGCGACAACACAAGCCTGAAACCCGTCGCCCGCCGGTTCCAGCGTCAGGACGAGGCCTGCGACAGCGGGCCACTCGGGCAGGCCGAGCACCTGCAGATCCTCGACCGACATCGGTCCGGCAAGCCCGGCTATCCGGGCGAGGGCCGCGACTGTCTCGACCGCGACCATCGGCAGGACCGTCTGCTGCCGGCCACGCGTTTGCACATAGTCCAGCAGCTCGCCGAGATGGATATCGGTCTCGTAGCGCAGGCCCGACAGCGTCGAGACGTTGCGACCGATGAACGGATGCAGCTTCAGCCGCGAGCCCAGCGGATTGACCACAGACGGCGCGTCCGGCTGTTCGGGGTACCAGCAGCGGACCTTTTCGAACGGATAGGTCGGCAGCGGCACGCGGCGCGGCGCGCGGTCCCGCCAGAGCGCGAACCAGTCGATGGCCGCACCATGCGTCCAGGCATCGGCAAGTTGCTCCAGGTCGCGCGCGGCGACGGCAGCCGCCAGCCGTTCCGTCTCCTCCGGCGGATCGACATCCAGGATCGAGCGGACATGATGCCAGCGCCCGTCCGCGTCGGGCGCCTCGGTGAAATCGGCAAGGCGCTGGCGGGCGTCAGCCGGATCGCTCGCCGCCAGGGCCAGGCGGCACGGCAGCTCCGTGCGTCCGACCTGCAGAGTGAAGGCAATGTCGGAGAGATCCGCATCCGGGTGCCGCTCCAGCCAATCGAGATGCCGGCGGACCAGCGCCACCAGGCGGTCCCGGTTCATCGCCGAGAACACCAGAAGCTCGGGGCCCGCCGCCCTCGCCTGCCTCGGCTGCGGCCTGTATTCCTCGATCAGGATATGCGAGTTCATGCCGCCCGCGCCAATGGAGGTCACGCGGCACGGCGTGGCAGCTCCCGCCCATCGCGCCCAAGCGGACGTTGCCAGGGCGCAAGCTCGCGCTGGACGCGGAAGGGCGAGGACGCGAACGGAATGTCCGGGTTCAGCGTCTCGGCATGCAGCGAAGGCGCCAGCATGCCCTTGCCCAGCTGGGCCACCACCTTGGCGATGCCGGCAAGCCCTGAGGCGCCGAGCAGATGGCCGACATTGCTCTTTACCGTGCCGATGGGGCAGGTGCCGACCGCGTCGGTGTGCTTGCGGAAGGCCTGCGTCAGCGCCTTCACCTCGATGGGATCGCCGAGCGCCGTGCCCGATCCGTGCCCCTCGATATAGCTCACGGTGTCGGCGGTGATGCCGGCATCGTCCAGCGCCCGTTCGATCGCCACCGCCTGCTGGTGGGGGTTCGGCACCGTGAAGCCGTTGCGCACGCCGGCGTTGCTGATGCCGGTGCCGATGATGACGCCGTGGATATGGTCGCCGTCGCGCTCGGCATCGCAAAGCCGTTTCAGGACGAGAGCGCCGACGCCCTCGCCGAGGATCGTGCCTTCCGCGCCGACGCCGTAGCCGCGGATCACGTCCGCCGACTTGGTGGTGAAATGCTCCTGCGAGGTGGCAATGAGCTTTTGCGGATGCAGCAGCAGGCTGACGCCGCCGGCCAGCGCCATCTCGCAGCGGCCCGAGCGAAGCATGTGCACCGCCTCGTGCACGCAGGTGGAGGCGGCCGAGCACATGGTGTCGAGGAAATAGGACGGGCCGGTAAAGCCGTAATAGTAGGACACCATGTTGGGCACGGTGCCGGTATAGCTGCCGCTGGCGGGCGAGCCGCGCATCAGCATGTTCTGGAAGCCGTAGAGGTCGTACTCGTTGGTCATCGACCCGACGATGACCGCAACGTCGCCGCCATGGCGCCGCTGCAGGGTCTCTCGCGAATAGCCGGCATTTTCGAACGCCTCGACGCTCGCCTGCAGGAACAGGCGCACCTCGGGCGACATCAGCTCCGCTTCGGTCTGGGAAATGCGGAAATAGCGCGGATCGAACCGGTCGATATCGTCGAGGAAGCAGCCCGTGCGGACCACGGTCTTGCCGAGGACGTCGCGCTCGGGATGCAGCAGGGCCGCATGGTTCCAGCGCTCCTGCGGATAGGGCCGGAAACCGTGGATGCCGCCGGCCAGCATCTCCCAGAACTCGTCCTGCGTCGCCGCGCCGGAGACATGCAGCGAGAGGCCGACGATGGCGATGGCATGGGCATCGGTCCCGACATCCGGCTGCGACACGCTCGGGCCGGGGTCCGAGCGCGCAGGGATCGCTTCGGCGGGAGCCTCGACAGGAGTGACCGGCGGGGAAGCCGCCTCGCCCAGCCCTTCTTCGGCAAGAGCGGCAGCCAGCGCATCCCGGTGGTTCTCGACCAGATGGCCGGCGACGCCTTCCAGGTCGACATATTCGAAGAACAGCGTCTTCGACAGCGAGCCCAGCCGCTCTTCCAGGCGGTTGGTCGTCTCGACGATCGAGATCGAGTCGAGGCCGTATTCCTCGAGCTTGCGGTTGAGGCGGATGCGTGAAGGGTCAAGTTCCAGCACGTCGGCCAGGATATCGCGCACGAAGAGCGCGCCCTGTCGGGCAAGCGCTGCATCGTCGCCCTCGGCCTGCGGGGCGTCCGAGGGGGCCGGTGCGTCCTGCCTCTCCACCACGCCCTCGCGCGCGGAGAGAAATTCGCCGATGCGCGCCGTGTCGCCGTAGAGCACAGTGGCGCAAGGCGCCTGCCCAGCGACAAGCAGCCGCTCCAGAGCGGCAAGGCCTGCCTCGCTCGGCAGCGGCACCGTTCCGAAGCGTCGCTCCATCGCTTCCAGCGTCGGCGTGTCGACGCTCATACCGCCCTCGACCCAGAGCGGCCAGGCAACGGCAAGCGTCCGCCCCTGCCGCTCACCCCGCGCGACCAGTGCCGCGCGCTCGGCGGCGAAACCGTCGAGAAAGCCGTTGGCGCCGGCATAGGCCGCCTGTCCGGCATTGCCGAAGCGCGCCGCGACGGAGGAAAACAGCACCATGAAGTCGAGCGGCGCGGCCCGCGTCGCCCGGTCGAGATTGAGCGTGCCGGCGAGCTTCGGCGCGAAGACGGGCGCGAAATCCCGCCCCGCCTGCGTCAGGATGTAGCCGTCGTCGAGCAGGCCCGCAGCATGGATGACGCCCTTGAGCGGGCCGATCTCGCGGGCGATCCGCTGCGCCAGCTCCTCGACCGCCGCCGCATCTCCCATGTCGCACGCGGCATAGGTGACGCTCGCGCCGCTTTCCCGCAGCGCCTCGAACCGGCTGCCCTCCTGCGCTCTGCGGCCGCTCAGCACAATCTTGCGTGCGCCACGCGCAACCAGCCAACCGGCCAGGATCAACCCGAGACCGCCGGCCCCGCCGGTGATCCAGTAGGCCCCGTCCGGATCGAGCTGCATCTCTTCCTGCCCGGCAGGAAGATCCACCGGATCGATGCGCAACGCCTCGCGTGCGCCGTCGGCGCGGTACCGCAGTTCGGTGAAGGTGTCGGCGGCCTCGACCTCCTGCCGCAGGATGCCGGAGAGCCGTCCCGCGTCCGCCGGCCCCTCGATCCGTACCAGCGCGCCGGAGATCTTCGGATTCTCGGTCGCGGCCGTGCGCAGGAGCGCGGCCAGCGGGGCCGTGACCGACTGGGGCAGGCTCTCCGGTGCCAGCACGAGGAAATGCCGCGGATGACGCGGCTTGTCGCGCATCGCCTCGACGATCCGCGCGTGCAGAGCATCGAAGAGATCGGCTGCCGCGGCCGCCGGATCATCGGCGTCCGGAACACCGGCCAGCACGCTCACGCTCTGCCCGCTGGCCTCCGACAGGTTTCTTGCGAAGTTCGCCTCGTCGAAGCCCGCAAGCAGCACCGAGACATCCCGCTCGCCAACCCGGCCGGTGCCGGCCGGCGCGGGCCGCCAGCGGCTTTCGGCCAGCACAAGAGGCAGGTCGTCGGCGGTCTCGCCCCCAGCCGCCTCAACCGCCGTCTCGTCCGAGGCGACGATCCGCAGGGCCAGATCCTCGAAGGACACGCGCGGATTGCCGTCGCGGTCCAGCATGTGAATGTCGAGATGGCGCACGGCGGCGGTCGCACTTGGCGTTCCTCGCTCGGTGACCAGCGCCCACATCAGCGGTTCGCAGGTCCCGTGCACCACCACCCGGCGGCAAGCGAAGGGCACCGCCGCGCCCGTCGGGCCGGTCTCGTCCAGCGCGATCCAGGCCTGGATCGCGGCATCCAGCATCACCGGATGCAGCGGCAGGGCGGCGAGCGTCGGATGAAGCCGCCGCGGCAGTTTCAGCTGTGCCAGAACACGGCCGCTCCCTCGGGTGACCCGCGCCATCGCCCGGAAGGCCGGGCCATGGTCGACGCCGCTTGCCCGCAGGCGCTCATAGCAAAGAGCGACCGGCACCTCCTCGCGCAGCTCGCCCTGAAGCTGCGACAGCACCGGCGCCGACGGCGCAGCCTCCAGCGACGGTGAAATCGTGCCGCGAACGTTGTGCCCCTCGCCTCCGGCGGCGCGGATCGAAAAGCCGATGCGGCGGTCCGCCTGCCGCGTCAGATGGGTCTCGACCGCGACCGGCGTCTCGCGCGCCGCAATCGGCCGCGACCAGACCACATCCTCCAGCGCGAAGGTGCCGCCGAGCTCCGCTCCGGCGAGATCGGCGGCGGCGCGGGCCATCTCCAGCGCCGCAACGCCGGGCAGGATCTGGCGACCGCGCACCTTGTGATCGGCCCAGAAGAGTTCCGGCCCGCGCAAGGAGCTTTCGAAGACCGGACCGGCGAAGCCGGAGATGTTCCGGTGGATCATCGGATGCGGCGCCGGCCGGTCGTCCTTCACGCCGAGCGACTCGTCCATCCAGTGCCGTTCGCGCGCGAAAGGATAGAGCGGCGCGCGCACCCGCCTGCCCTTCGGCAGTCCTGCGGCCAGCCAGTCGACCTCCTCTCCCGACACAAAGCGCAAGGCGAGATCATGCAGCGGCTCGCCGGTCGCCCCTGCCGACACGTCGACCACGGCAGGATGATCGGTCCCGCCGAGACGGGCGTGAAGGGCCTGCGCCAGCTCCTGACGATCGCGGACGAGGAAGGCTACACGGACCTCGAGCGGTGCGCGCCCGATCCGCAGGGTATGGGCAAGATCGGCAAGCGCGGGTGCATCCGCCGCCTCGACGGTCGCCAACAGCTCGCCAAGCAGCGCCTGCAAGCGCTCCTCATCCGCCGCCGACAGCGGTACGAGGTGCACTTCTGCCTCTCCGGCAAGCGGAGCGGCCTGCACCTTGGGCGCTTCCTCCATCAGCACATGCGCGTTGCTGCCGCCGAAGCCGAAGGAGCTGACGCAGGCGCGCCGGGGTGCGCCCTCAGTGCGCGGCCAGGAGCTCGACTCCTTCTGGATGCGGAACGGCGTGCCGGCCAGGTCGACCAGTCGGTTCTGCGCCGTGAAGCCGACATTACCGGGCAGTTCCTCGCGGGCCAGTGCGATCAGAACCTTGACGATGCCGGCGACGCCCGCCGCGCCTTCCAGATGGCCGATATTGGTCTTGACGGAGCCGATGCCGCAGCTCGCCTCGCGCGGGGCGGTGCCCGCCTCGGCATGCAGGTCGGCGAAGGCCTCCTTCAGGCCGGAAATCTCGATGGGGTCGCCCAGCGGCGTGCCCGGGCCATGCGCCTCGACATAGGAAACGCTGTCCGGCGCAACGCCCGCCTCGCGGTGAACGGCCTTGATCAGCGCCGCCTGCGCGCGCGGATTGGTGACGGTGAGCGAATTCGTCCGCCCGCCATGGTTGATGCCGATGCCGCGAATGACCGCATGGATCGGATCGCCGTCTGCCAGCGCCTGCGCGAGCGGCTTGAGCAGCAGCACGGCGCCGCCCTCGCCCCGGACATAGCCGTCGGCCGCATCGTCGAAGGCGTTGCTACGCCCCGTCTTCGACAGCATGCCGGCCTTGGAGAAGGCGACGAAATGGTTGGGCGACCAGATCAGGTTGACGCCGCCGGCCAGCGCCATGTCGCATTCGCCGCCCTGCAGCGCCCGTACCGCCTCGTAGACGGAGGTCATCGACGCGGCGCAGGCCGTGTCGTTGGTGATGCTGGGTCCCTGCAGGTCGAGGAAATGCGAGACCCGGTTGGCGATGATGGAAAAGGCGATGCCGGTCGGCAGATAGGCGTCGACATGCGGCAGGTGCTTTTCCAGCAGCTCCGCATAGTCCCAATGGCAGACGCCCATGTAGACGCCCGTCCGGGTGCCGGCGAGATCGGAGGCGCGGTAGCCGGCATCCTCGATCGCATGCCAGGCCATCTCCAGCGCAAAGCGCTGCTGCGGGTCCATCCAGGCAGCTTCGCGCGGCGAGATGCCGAAGAACGATGCGTCGAAGCAGTCGGCATCCTCGACGAACCCGCCCCAGATGCTGCTGGTCCTGTTGCCCCGCGCCGGATCGCCCAGCAGTTCCTCAGCATTCCAGCGATTGGCCGGCACCTGCGAGATCAGCGAGCGGCCGGCAGCCAGATGCGCGCCGAATGTCGCCAGCCGGTCCGCGCCCGGAAGCCGCAGCCCGACGCCGATGATCGCGACCGGTTCCTTTCCCCCCTCCCGGCTCATCGGGTCCGGCCTCCCCCGCCGATCATCATCGAGAGCCGCCGGCCGAGCACGTCGGCCGCGCCCTCCAGCAACCGCGCCGCGATGACGTCGGCATGGCGGGCGCGCCAGGACGCAAGCTCGCTGCCTTCGACCCACTGGTTGAACGCACCGAGCGCCGGACCGCAATGCACCTGGAAGTCGACCTTGTGGTCGAGATCGCCATTGAGCGCCCAGGTGGTCGTGTCCTTGAAGTAGCGACGGAAGACGAGGCCCATGCGATGCCGGGGCGAGCGCTCCGCGCGCTCGATCTCGGATGCCGGATAGCTCATCGTCACATCGCGGAACACCTCGTCGAAGCTGCGACGGAAATAGCGTTCCTCGATCTGCTGGCGCAGCTTCGGGTCGATCTCCTCGAGGCTCTCGTGCTGACGGTAGAGCGAGACCAGCTTCTCGGCACGGGCGGGGAAGAACAGCCCCTTCTTCAGCACCTGCACCTTGGCGCCCAGCTCGAACATCTCGCCCGACGGCGCATAGGCCGTGTCATGGACGTTGATGCCTTCCAGCAGGTCCTTGACCGCATCGCTGGTCCCGGCCTCGACCGTGCACTGGTTGACCGAGCCTGTGACGATGAAGTCGGCGCCCAGCATGAAGACGGCGGCCGCCGCCTCCGGCGTGCCGATACCGCCGCCCGAGCCGACGAAGATCGGCCCAAACTTGGCAAAACGCGCCTGCGCCTCGTCCCGCACCTTCAGCACGGCCGGGATCAGGGCGAAAGGCATGCCCTGGTCGGTGTGGCCGCCCGAGTCCGCCTCGACGCAGATGGCATCGGCCATCGGCACCTGGCGCAGCAGGTTGGCCTCGTCGGTGGTGAGCGCGCCGCTTGCAACCAGCTTGCTGAGCAGGCGCTCGGGCGCGGGGGCGAGGAACTGCGAGGCCACGTCAGGCCGCGACACCTTGGCGATGATGCGGTTGCGCGCGGCGATCCGCCCACCGCCCTGGTCCTCAAGCCCGGCGGCCCGGTAGCGCACCAGCGCCGGCGTCACCTCCATGAAGGCGGAGGCTTCGATGATGCCGACGCCGTGCCGGATCAGCAGATCGGTGAGCTCGTCCTCCAGATGCGGCCTGTTCACATGGGCAATGAAATTGATGCCGTAGGGCGCGCCCTCGGGAAGCGCGTCGCGCAGGCGCAGGATCGCACGCTCGACCTCGGCCATCGGCAGGCCGCCCGCCCCGAAAAAGCCGAGCAACCCGGCGCGCGCCATGCGCTCCACCAGAGCGACCGAGGCGATGCCCTGATACATCGCGCCGGCGACATAAGGGTATTCGAGCCCGAACGTCTCGCAAAAGGCACGCGAGCCGAGACTTTCCGGACTGAACCGGAAAGACGCATGGCCATTGATCCGGGGAGACGACGTTACGTCCAGCGCCTTTCGGGCGGTCTCAGGCTCCGGCTCGGCGATCCTCGCGGCTGCGGCGGCCTCCGCCTCCTCGCGCGCCAGCAGGCTCGCGTCCAGCGGCCCGGCCTCCAGTTCCGTGCGCTTCACCATCGGCTTGACGACGGCGCTGCCGGCCGGTCCCAGTTCGGTGACATCGGCGAAGGTGACGCCCTTGGCCAGCAGGTAGCGGATGCTCTCGGCCCAGCGCACCGGCGCGGTGATCTGCACGATCATCCGCTCTCGCAGCTTTGCCGCCTCGTGCGGCCGCGCGGTCACGTTGGAAATCACAGGGATCTCCGGCGCTCTGAAGGTCAGGCCTGCCAGATGCTCGGCAAACGCTGTGCGCGCCGCCTCCATGTAGGGCGTGTGAAAAGCACCGCTCACTGGCAGGACGACATAATGACTGGCACCCGCCTCGCGGAACAGCCGCTCGGCGGCGACCACTGCCTCCCGTTTGCCGGACACGACGATCTGCCGGGGTGTGTTGTAGTTGGCGGCGAAGACGTCCCTCAAACCATTGCGGTCGATCACCGCCGCAATGCCGTCGGCGTCGAGACCGATGACAGCGGCCATGCCGCCGCCGTTTGCCTCGCCCATGAGCGCCCCGCGCCGCGCCACCATCGACAAGCCGCTGGCGAAGTCGACGGCGCCGGCCGCGAACAGGGCGACATATTCCGAAACGCTGTGCCCGAGGACGAAATCCGGCCGCTCTCCGGTCTCGCGGACATGGCGAAGATAGGTCAGCGCGTTGACGACATAGAGCGCCGGCTGCGTGAACTGCGTCCGGGTAAGCCGGTCCATCGGCCCTTCCAGGCAGAGCTGCGCGATGGAGTATCCCAGAACGGCGTCCGCCTCGGCAACGAGCTGCGGGAAGGCCTCGAACAGGCCTTCGCCCATGCCGACGCGCTGCGCGCCCTGCCCTGGAAACATGAAGGCTTTCATTGCCCCTCCAACCCGGCCTGATCCTTCACCCATTCGATCTGACCGAGGTCCATCTTGATCACCCGGTCGGCCACGCCCCAGTATCGCTCATCGTGTGTTGCCGCGATGACAAGTTTTCCAGCCGCTTTGAGTTTCGGGATAAACGTCTCGTAAAAATATTCGCGAAAATGAACATCTTGCTCCGCCGACCATTCGTCGAAGACGTAGACCGGCCGGTCTTCCAGAACCGCGGCGATCAGGGCCAGACGCTTGCGCTGCCCGGTCGACAGGTGAAGCTGGGAAAAGCGCCCGTCGGTGAAGCGGACCTTGCCGGCAAGGCCCATCTCGTCGATCAGCGCGTTGACCCGGTCCGGGTCGACACGCTCCAGCCCGTAGAGGCGGTCGAACAGGTGGAAGTCGACGAAGATCGCGGAGAACAGCTCGCGGTAGCCGCCGATTGCCGGCCCCTCGACCGCGTGGCCGTCCACGTCGATGCGCCCGCTCGACAGCGGGTAGAGGCCGCACATCATCCGTAGCGCCGTCGATTTGCCGCTGCCGTTGCCGCCGACCAGGAACACCACCTCGCCCCGCGACAGGGTCATCGACAGCGGCCCGACGTGATAGCCGGCGCCCTGCTCCGCCGGATAGCTGAAGCCGATCTCGCGGAAATCAAGCTCCCGGAAGCTGCGGAAGGCATGGGCATGCTGCCGCGCCTCGTGCGTCGAGATGCCTTTCGAGGCGTCGAGCTCGCGCTCCACCGCCATGATCGATTGCAGGCCGAACTCGGCGCGCATGAACATCGGCGACTGGGCGACCGTTTTCGTCAGCGTGCCGAGGCAGACCAGCAGCACCGGCACCAGCTGGAACACGATGATCGTGTGCCCGGAGACGAGCGCGGGAAAGCCGAAGGCAACGACGCCGAGCAGCGCGAAGGTCACCAGGCTGCCGAGCAGGATCAGCGACACCCAATGGTCGATGGTGCGCACCAGCATCAATTCCAGCACATTGGAGCGCTTGCGATAGGCCTTGGCGACCGCCTCGCTGCGCCGGGCGTTGAGACGCAGTTCCTTGCTGCCGTGGATGATGTCGGCGATCGCGTCGAGCATCTGCGCCTGCAGCTTCTCGACGAGGCCGAGGATGCGGCCGAAACGATTGTTGATCGCCTTGTAGCCGTAGACGCCGCCGACCACCGCCAGCAGAAAGCACAGGAACGCGAGCGGCGACAGATAGAGCAGATAGAGCAGCGCCACGGCGAGCAGCACCATCTGCTGGATCGCATCCATGATCAGAGGGAAGGTCACCGACAGATGGTTGGTTTCCTTGGCGATCAGTCCGTAGAGACGGCCCCGGCCGATCCGGTCGACGGTCAGAAGCTCCGACTGGCGCAGCTTTTCCGCCAGTTCAAGCCGCAACTCGTTGAGCCGGTCCTCGATCAGCGTGGTCGCGCGCACCAGCGCAAACTGGTTGGCGAGATAGTAGACGAGGAACGCCGCACCGAAGGCCGCCCAGGCGATCAGCCCGGGATGCTCGGCCCGCGCCACCTGCTCGGCCACCGTTGTGATTACCACCACCAGAGCCGCATTGGCGACGCCCGCCAGCAGGCTGAGGGCAAACATCACCTGCAGCTTGCGGCGGCCGGATGCGCGGATGAAGGCGATCAGCTCCATGCTCACGCCTCCCCGGTCACATCGGAAAGGCGGCCGAGATCCAGCTCCAGCCGCCGGTCGCAGCAGGACCAGAAGCGGTCGTCATGGGTCACCGCCACCACCGTCTTGCCGCGCGCCTTCAGGTCCGGCAGCAGCTCGGTGTAGAAGACCTCGCGGAAATGCGCGTCCTGGTCGGCCGCCCATTCGTCGAAGAGATAGACCTCGCGGTCCTCCAGCAGCGCCACGATCATCGCCAGGCGCTTGCGCTGCCCGGTCGACAGATTCGTGGTGGAGAAGCGCCCATCCTCGAAGCGCACCTTGCCGTCCAGCTCCATGCGGGCGATCAGCCTCTCGACCTCGCGCTGCGTGACGTGCTCCAGCCCGTAGAGCCGGTCGAACAGGTGAAAATCGGTGAAGATGCTGGAGAAGATCTCGCGGTAGTCGCGCCGGGTCTCGGCGCTCACCAGCGCACCGTCGCAGGCGATCTCGCCGCCGTCCGGCGTGTAGAGGCCGCACAGCAGCTTCAGCGCCGTCGACTTGCCGCTGCCGTTGCCGCCCGTCAGGAACAGGATCTCGCCGCGCTTCAGCGTCAGGTCCCACGGGCCGGAGGTGAAGAGCGCAGTTCCTTCCGCGTCGAGATAGCTGAACGTGACGGCGCGCATCTCGATGGTGCGGAACGAGCGGTAGCGCGAGGGCGCGCGCGCAGCCCCCTTCGGCTCCGGCGTCAGGCCGGCGTCGAGGCGCCGCTCCAGCGCGTAGACATGGGCAAGGCCCGCTTCGGCACGGGCGATCAGCCGCACGACCGAGGTGATCGCCGCGATGGGGCCGAGCGCGAAGACCGTCGCGGCGGTGATCTTGTAGATCGTGTCGGTATAGCCCTGGAAGAACACCGGCAGGACCAGCACGACGACGCCGATGAGCAGGAAGATGAAGGCATTGGCGAATTGCAGCAGGGAGACCCAGCGGTCGCCCAAGCCCACGACCACCTGCCGCAGCCGCGAGGTGACGTCGGCAAAATGCGCCTGCAGCGCGTCGTTCTTGTCGGCGTTGAGCCGGATTTCCTGAAAGCCCAGCGTGAAATGCGACAGGCTGTCGAGCATCTCCGCCTCGCGGTGATGCACATCGGCCAGGGAGCCGGTCAGCGCGCTCTGGCGCCGCCAGAAGAGGTAGAGCCCGCCCGCCAGAAACACCGTGACGACGAGGAAGGAGATCGGCGACAGGGTCGCCACGTAGAGCAGCAGGAAGACGAGCAGGAAGGCGTTCTGCGCCGCGCCGATCAGCAACGGCAGGGTCTGCGACAGGTGGTCGGTTTCCTGCGAGACGGTGACGAAGACATCGCCATGGCCGAGCCGCTCGAGCGTCCTCAGGTCTACACGGCGGATCTTGCTGACGATTCGCCGACGCGTCGCCTCCAGCCGCGACTGGACGAAACGGTTGGCCTCGTGCAGCGAAGCGCGGCTCGACAGAAGCACGAAGGCGAGCATCGTCACATAGACCAGAAGCAGTTGCGTCCCGACGGGCTCGGCCAGAACCGCCTTTTCCGCCGCCTCGTTGATCAGGCCGACGAGCCCGGCATTGCCGAGCCCGGCAAGGCTGGTGATCAGCAGGATCGAACGGCGGTTCACCGGAGGTCCGCTTCTGAGCAACCGCAAGATGTTCATGCAGATGAAACCACGGTGACTGCCCCTGTCACGACGCCGCACACCCCGCCAGAGAGCGCATCCGATCTTGCGGCAGCGCCATCGTCACGGGTCCCATGTTACTGGTGTTTCGCCATTTTCGGCAGCACGGCCGCCCTTGCGGAATGCTATTCAGCGCGCCTTCCGCTGGCAAGTGCGAGCCTTGTCGCCGCGTCCGGGATTTCTCACCCTGCATGCATTAAGGCCTTTCCCACACTCCGTCCTCCCTGGGTAGCGGAAAGACTGTTGCGGCGCACACTTATTCGCTACCGTAGGGGCGTTCCGCTTCGCGGGACACTCCGGGGGGACGAGGAAGGCGCCATTCCAGGGCGACGTGCCTTTCCGATCTCCACAGGGATACCGAGCGGCTTTCCAGCCCTGGCTGCAGGCGATCAGAACGCATGGAAAAAATCCGGGACTTCATCGAGGAACAGTTCCTGATCGAGTTCGACGACTCCTTTCCCGAGGACTCCGACCTGTTCAAGGAAGGCGTGATGGACTCCTTCGGCTACGTGCAGCTGATCCGCTTTCTCGAGCAGGAATTCGACATCCGCTTCACCGAGCAGGAAATGACCGGCGACGTGCTGGTGAGCCTCGTCCAGATCCGCGAAACGGTCGCCCGCAAGGTCGCCGAGCGCGCAGCGGGCTGATCGCCGCGACACCGAACGCCAGCAAGCAGACACCGACCAGGGGGCACGCGACGTCATGTGCGGCATTGCCGGCTTCATCAGCGCCGATCGCGGCTGCGACGATCCGCAGGGCCGGATCTGCGGGATGCTGGCCGCAATCGCCCATCGCGGGCCGGACGGCGCCGGCTATGTGCTCGACGATGGGCTGGCCATGGGCACGGTGCGGCTGGCGATCCTCGATCCGGCCGCCGGCGTGCAGCCGATCAGCGACGAGAGCGGGCGCTACTGGCTCTGCTACAACGGTGAGGTCTACAACTACCGGGAACTGCGCGAGACGCTTGTCGGCCTCGGCCACGTCTTCCGCACGGACTGCGACACCGAAGTCGTGCTGCGCGCCTGGATGGCCTGGGGCCCGGATTGCCTGAAGCGCTTCAACGGCGGTTTCTCCTTTGCGCTTTACGACCGCCGGCAGAAGGACCTGTTTCTCGCCCGGGACCGCTACGGCAAGCGCCCGCTGTTCCTCGCCCGCCACGGCGAGACGATCCTCTTCGCCTCCGAGATGAAGGCCTTCCTGGCCGTTCCCGGCTTCCGGTTCGAGCAGGCCCCCGAGCAGCTCGCCTCCATTCTCGGACAGTGGACACCGCTGCCGCACCAATCGGGCTTTCGCGGCATCGAGAGCCTGCCCATGGGAGAATGGGCAAGGGTGCGCGAAGGGCGGATCGAGCGCTTCGTCTATGACGAACTCTCTTTCGCACCCAGCGAGACCATCTCCAGCGAGCACGAGGCGGTCGAGCGGATCCGCGCGCAGCTCACCGACGCCGTTTCCCTGCGGCTGCGCAGCGACGTGGAGGTCGGCGTCTATCTCAGCGGCGGGGTGGATTCGGCCATCGTCGCCGCGCTCGCCCGCGAGCTGACCCCGCATCCGCTCTCCACGTTCTCGGTCGAGTTCGAGGATGCGGAGTTCGACGAGTCGGCAGAACAGCGCCTCGTCGCGGAGCATCTCGGCACCCGCCATCATGCCCGCCGCATCAGCCATGCCGACATCGCCGAGGCCTGCCCCGATGCGGTCTATCACGCGGAGGTGCCGGCGTTCCGCAGCGCCTTCATTCCGATGTTCCTGCTGTCGCAGCGCACCCGCGAGGCCGGAATCAAGGTGATCCTCAGCGGCGAAGGCGCCGACGAGGCGTTCCTCGGCTACGACCTGTTCAAGGAAACGATGCTGCGCGCCGCGTGGAGCGAGCTTCCCGAGGACATGCGCCGGAGCCGGCTGGAGCGGCTCTACCCGCACCTTGCCCATTACGGACCGAAGGACATCGCCGCCGTCACCGGGCTCTACCACCAGTTCTCGGCCGAGAAGATGCCGGGACTTTTCTCGCACGAACTGCGCTTCCAGAACGGCCAGTTTTCGGCCCGCCTGCTGAACGCGCCCGCGACCCCTTCGCCGAGATCTCGGCGCTGGTCGCGGGCAGCCCCGCCTTCGGCTCCATGAGCGCGGTCGAAAAGGCGCAGTGGCTGGAATACAAGACCCTGCTGCCGGGCTACCTGCTGTCGACCCAGGGCGACCGCATGAGCCTTGCCCACGGGGTGGAGAACCGCTGTCCGTTCCTCGATCCGTCGGTGATCGGGCTCGCCTCCTCCGTCAATCTGCGCTTCGACGACGGGTTCACCGAGAAGCGGCTGTTGCGCGATGCCTTCCGCGACCGGCTGCCGGGTGCGGTCGCCGACAAGCGCAAGTTCCCCTACCGGGCACCGGATGCAGCGGCCTTCGCAGCCTGCCGGCCCGACTATCTCGATCTCGTCCTGTCGGAGAGCGAGCTGGCGAACCTGCCCTTCCTCAATGCCAGGTTCGCCCAGCGCCTTGCCACAAAGGTGCTGACCAAGCCGGCCGACGAGGTCAGCACCAAGGAAAACCAGACCTTCCTGTTCCTGCTCTCCATCGCCTTGCTCGACCGGTTCTTCGTGCAGCGGCAGGGGCTGGCGCAGACAGGCGGGTCAAGTGTCCTGCCGCCGCTGCAACGCGCGGTGGACCTGCGGGCCGAGGCCGCGCCTCACGCCTCCCAGGGGAACTTTGCGTCCCTCACGTAGCGGCGGATATCAGCCCGGATCTGCGGATCGGCAAACATCTCGCGATTGGCGGCAAGTGCTGCTTCGCGCTGGCCCTCAAGGTCGTCGAGCCCTGCGGCCGCATGCGTCTTGAAGCGGGCGATGCCCGCCCGCCCCGGCAGCCGCAGCCGCATCAGATGCTGGCGCAACAGTTCGTCGGCCCGCTCGCCCAGCGCATCGACAAGCCCGAAGGACAGGGCATCGCGCGCGCCCACCGGCCGCGTCATCAAGGTCATATAGCGGGCGCGCTGCGCACCCACACGGCGCGCCAGGAACGGCAGCACGCAGGCCGGGAACAGGCCGAACAGCAGCTCGGAGAGGGCAAAGCTCGCGCTCTCGTCCGCCAGCACGATATCGGCCGCGGCGGCCAGTCCGACGCCGCCGGCATTGGCCCTGCCCCGCACCACGCTCACCGTGACGAAGGGCCCGCGCGCCATACGCAGCCACAGATCGTAGAGCGGGGCCGGGTCCATCGGCACGGCATCCTCGGCGACGGCGTCGAAATCGCCGCCCATGCAGAAGACATCGTCGCTGCCTTCCAGCACAACGACCGTAACCGCGCGGCCATTCGCCCCTCGCCCGCCTCGCAAAGGTCGAAGGCGGCGTGCAGCTCTTGCACCATCTGCGGCGTGATGCTGTTGCCCGCCTCCGACCGGACGAAGCGGATGCGGCAAATGCCCTGCGCGATGCTGCAGGAAATCGTCGAAAACGCCGTCATGTCGCCGCTCCTTCCGGCGCCCCGAAGACCAGTGCGACATTGGTACCGCCGAAGCCGAACGAAAACTTCAGCGCGTGGCGGATGCGGTGCTCCTGCGCCGCGCCCCGCACCCAGCGGAACCCCTCGTCCAGCGGTGTATCGAGATTGAGCGTCGGGTGCAGCAGCCGCTCGCGCATCTGGATCAGCACGGCAACGGCCTCGATAGCGCCGGCCGCGCTCAGGCCGTGCCCGATGATCGACTTGGTGGCGTTGACCCGCGCATGCGCGAGGCCAAGCCGGCGCAGGGTCTCGATTTCGGCGTCGTCACCCGACGGCGTTCCCGTGGCGTGGCCGTTGACGTAGTCGATGTCGGCAGCCACCAGTCCGGCCGCGGCCAGCGCGTCTTGCGCGGCACGGACCTGCGCCTCGGAATTCGGCTCCGGGCCGCGGCTGCCATCGGTGCAAAAGCCCGTTCCAAGCACTCGGCCATAGACCGTGCCCCCGGCATGCTCCGGCCGAGTGATGACCAGCGCGGCGCAGGCCTCGCCATAAAGAAAGCCGTCATGGCCCGTGTCCATCGGCCGGCAGACCGGCCCGGCGCCCAGCGCCCCGAGCGCCCGGAAGCCTTGCAGGTCATCATGGAGACGTCCTGCAAGGCCCCGAGGGCGATGCAGGCATCGACCCTGCCGCTGCGCACCGCCTCGACCGCCGCGACGATGGCGACCGCGCCGCTGGCCGAGGCCGCGCCGATCGTGTGGGCAAAGCCGCGGATCGGGAAATGCAAGGCGCACAGGCCGCAGATATCGGTGTCGAGGAAGACGTGGCCGTGGCGCGGCGGCAGGAAATCGAGCCGGCCGGCATAATCGCGCAGGCTCAGAAACTGCTCGCGCGCCATCAGGTTCGATCCGCCGACGATCAGGCCGATCCGCTCGGGGACGAGGCGATCCAGCCCGCCTCGCGCCAGGCCTCGTCGAGGACGGCAACCGCCGCGCGCCCGCTCAGGCCGGCGGTGCGCTCGACCCGGGGCGGCAGGATGGAGGGAGGATCCGGCATTTCGACGCCGAAGAACGGCGGGGCTGTCGTCGTCGCGCTGCCGGCCGGGACGGGCAAGAGGCGCGAAGACGCTTCGCCCCTCGAAAAGTCCGGCGCGGAACGCGTCCTTGCCATGGCCGAGGCCGCTGGCGACCCCGATGCCGGTGACGACGGGCGGGTGCAGGTCAGGCCTTGGACTTGGCATGCAGCAGATCGGCCAGCTCGCCGATGTTGCGCGGGCCGTGCAGCTGCACCATCGGCACCTTCAGGCCGATGGCCTCGAGCGTCGCCAGGATGATCTCGCTGCGCTCGATGGAATCGACCCCGAGATCGGCCATGGAATCGGCGCGGGTGATGGGCTGCGCCTCCAGCTCCGGCACGGTGCTGCGGATCTCGGCAATGATGATCTCGGCAATCCGGTCGCTGTCCAACTCGCCCCCTTTTCCAGGTTCTGCCGCTGTTGCGGCAGCCCGGCTCAGATCCAGATGTACTTGCGGTGGTAGCCGACGACCGCATCCAGCACAAGCCGATCGCCGGCCGCATCGACCGGCCAGGCATCCGGCACGATCTGGTGGTTCAGCTCCGCGTCCTTCGTGCCGAACCGCACGACGCTCTCGCCGCGCAGCAGCGTCTCGTATTCCTCGATGGTGAGGCGATGACGGCGGTCCAGCGCCTGCGGGATGCGCATCGCGCGCAGCCGCTCGCCGCTCGCCGGCGTCACCACGCCGCTGTAGAACTCCGAGCAGCAGCCCGAGCCGTAGGAGAACAGTCCGACCCGCATCGGCGCATCGATTGCCACCGTCTCCAGCATGCCGGCCAGCGCCACGAAGACCGAGCCGCCGGCGGTGTTGCCGACCCGCTTGCCAAAGGCAAGGCTCGGCGCCAGGCGCGCCTGGGAAGTCGGCTTCGATCTCCTTGGGCGGTGCCTTGTAGAGCCGGCGCATCAGGTGCCGGTGGGCGCCCTTGACCATGCCGCCGAACGGCGTGTGGAAGCATAGTTGGCCGAAGCTTTCGCGAAAGTCCGCGTTCTCCACCCGGCGGCTGTAGTCGCGGAACGCTCCCTCGCAGCAGTCGAGATAGGCCATCAGCGACAGATCCGCGTCGCCCGCCTCCGTGTCCGGACCCGGACGGCAGGTGTCCATCACTTCGAAAGCATGGTTGCCATAGGCGCCCGGATCGATGCGCAGGACATGCGGCGTGTCGGAGACCAGCATCGCCACCGCGCCGGCGCCGGAGCTCGGCTCCGAATAGGCCCATTCCTCGACAGCGCCGGCATCGGCGAGCGCGAAGCGGGAAATGTCGGTCGCCACCACCAGCGCCTTGGCGCCGGGCGAGGTCTGGGCGAGCAGGAAATTCACCGCCATCTGCAAGCCGGCCGTGCCGGAATAGCAGGCCTGCTTGATCTCGAAGAGCCGGCAGTTGGACGGCAGGTCCAGATGCGCATGCACATAGGTGCTGAGCGACTTGCCGAAGTCGATGCCGGACTCGGGCAGGTCACCACCATCTCGATGCGGGCCCGCTCTTCCGGCGCCAGCGCATCGATCAGCGGCCGGGCGGCATTGACCGCGAAGGTGACCGGATCCTCATAAGGCAGCGCCACCGTCTTTTCCTGAACCAGGAGGTTCTCGAAGCGGGGCATGTCGAGCCCGCGATGAAGGCAGAGTTCCTTCACATCGAGGCAGGCCATGCCGCCATAGACGTTCATCGCCTCGATACCGACGGCGGGGTCATGCGGCACCTCCAACACGAACCGGAAGGCGGCCGAGCCCTCGGGCGTTCAGCCGGTCGAGCCGCCATTCGGGCTCGCCGGCCAGTTCGATGGAGCCGTAGCGGTCCAGCAGCGCGGAAAAGGCGACATGCGCCTCAAGCCGGGCCAGCGGAGCACCGATGCACACATCGGGCCCGAGCCGAAGGTCAGCTGGGCATTGGCGGGACGGCCGATATCGACCTCGTCGGCGCGCTCGAACCGGGCCGGATCGCGGTTGATCGCCCCGACAAGGCCAAGAACAGGAGCACCCGCCGGGATCAGCGTGCCCTCGACATCGACATCCTCGCGCGCCACCCGCAGGATCATGTTGCCGCCAGGCTCCATGCGCAGGAACTCCTCGATGGCGGTGCGCAGCAGGCTCGGTCGGCACGCAGCCGCGCCATCTCGCCGGGATGCCGGAGCAGCAACAGCAGGCCGTTGCCGATCAGCGTCACCGTGGTCTCGTGGCCTGCGACCAGCATGGAGACGAGATTGGTCAGCGTCTCCTCCTCGTCCAGCGTGCCGTCGTCATGGGCGCGGATCGCAAGGTCCATCAGGCTGTCGCCCGGCCGGGCCCGGCGGGCGGCGACGTGCTCGCGCAGGAAGGCCTTGAACTCGGTCAGCGCCTCGAGCGCTTCGCTTTTCTGGTCCGGCGTCATCAAGATATCGCCGATGCGGATCAGCGAGGCGCTCCAGCGCGCGACCGTCTCGTCGAGGCTTTTGCGGAATGTCGAAGAGCTTGCACAGGACCCGCAGCGGCAGGGGACCGGCAAAGGCCTCGATGAATCGACAGTGCCCTCGCGAGGCATCGCATCGAGCAGTTTGCGCGGCCTCGGCCTCGACAAGGGCGCCGACATCGCGCACCGCCTGCGAGCGGAAGGCCGGCTCGTAGACCTTGCGCATGCGCGCATGCTCCGCGCCGTCGCAATTGATCATCTGCGGCTGGAACTCGCTGAACAGCCGATAGCCGACGGGGTCGTGCACCCGGTAGTCGGGCGCAGTCCATCCGTTCTTCCAGTGGCGGGTGTCGCGGCCGAGCTCCGAGGACTTCGCGACCTTCAGGAAGGCGCGATGCCCGAGCACGAAATAAACGCCGGACGCCTCGTCGAGATGAACGGGGCCGAGCGCCTGCAGCCGCTTCAGCTCGTCATAAGGGTTCTCCAGGAACGCCCGGTCGGTCAGGATCGACCACCAGTCGATCCCCTCGCCCGTCGCAGCAGCCCCATGCTCGCTCATGCGCCCCGCCCGCTCCTATCGCGCCGCGTAGATGTGAAACACCGCGGCCCCGCCTTCGGCGAGCGGATGCGTGTCGGTCGTCACCCGATAGCCGCGCGCCGCCAGCCCGGACGCGATCTCTTCCAGTTTCGGCCGGCCCAGATGCACCTCGACCATCAGCTGGCGGATGCGCGGCCAGTCGGCCTCCTCGATGCCGGCAAGCACCTCCTCCTCGGCGCCTTCCGTATCGATCTTCAGAAGGTCGATTGCCTCGATACCGTAGGCTGCCATCTGCGACGACACCGTGTCGATGCGGGCCCGCACCCGCTCCACCCGGAGCAGCGTATCGAGAAAGCCCTCCGTCTGCGCCAGTTCGCCGGCACCGGTGCGCTCGATCACGGCGCGCACCGCCTCACCGGCGCTACCCGTGAGAAGATCGCGAATGCCGCCGGCCATCCGCTCGCCGACCTCGCTATGCGCCGTCGACAATGCGGCAACGCCGGGAAAATAGTCGAACTCCACCTCGCCGGCCTTGGCGCCAAGACCCAGCGGCACGGCAACGGCCTGCGGCCCGGCGGCCTCCAGGTTGCGTTCCAGCGCGGCAAAGACCTGCGGCACCGGCTCGAAGGCGATGACGCGCGCGGACGGCGCCTGCTGGAGCGCATAGAGCGAGAACAGGCCAATGTTCGCGCCGACATCGAAGATCGTTCCGTCCTGCGGCGGGCTCAGGCCATGCGCTGCAAGGTCCTGCGAAAAGATCTCGTGCACTGCAAAATCAACCTCGTAGGGGTTGATGCAGGCGATTTCCCGGCCGTCGGGCAGAAGCGCAGTCTTCAAGGTCACGAGGTCGTCCGTCGCCGAAGGGGAATCATGACGTGCCTCAAGGGGTTGACGTCGGCAGCGAGTGTTCCCCATGTGAAAACAGGGGTCAAGGAACGATCCCGAACATGGTTCCCGGCAAGGCCCCCGCATGAAACTTCGCGCCATCAGCGACCTGCATCTCGCCAGCCCGGCCAACCGCGAGGCGCTCGTCGCGCTGCCCGACTATCCCGACGACTGGCTGATTCTGGCCGGCGATGTCGGGGAGCGGTTCGAGCACATGCGCCTTGCCTTCACCGAGCTGACGCGCCGCTTCGCGCGGGTGTTCTGGGTGCCGGGCAATCACGACCTGTGGGCAATTCCGGAGGAGACGGGGCTGCCCGCGCTGGTGGGCGAAGAGCGCTACCGCCGCCTCGTCGAGACGGCGCGCGCGCACGGCGTCGTCACCCCGGAGGACCCTTACGAGATCTGGACCGGCGACGGCGGCCCCTGCGCCATCGCGCCCTTGTTCCTGCTGTACGACTACAGTTTCCGCCCGGCGCATGTCAGCCGCGACGGCGTCGTCGGCTGGGCGCGCGAGATGGGCTCGGTCTGCGCCGACGAGATGTTCCTCAATCCCGCGCCCTTCGCCTCGCGCGAGGCCTGGTGCAGCGAGCGCCTGCGGCACACCGAGGCGCGGCTGGCCGCCCTGCCTCCGGACCTGCCGACTGTGCTGATCAACCATTTTCCGCTGCGCGAGGATCTCATCCACATTCCGCGTGCGCCGCGCTTCACGCCCTGGTGCGGGACGCGGGCGACCGCCGACTGGCACCGGCGGTTCAACGCACTAGCCGTGGTCTCCGGCCATCTGCATGTGCGGCGCACCGACTGGCGCGACGGAACCCGCTTCGAGGAGGTTTCGCTCGGCTACCCGCGCCAGTGGGACCAGTCGCGCGGCATGGCCGCCTATATCCGCGAGGTGCTGCCCGGTCCGGATCAGGCCGAGGACGAACTCGCCGCGCCGAGGTTCCGCAAGTAGTCGAGGGGCGCCTCGCCGATCTCCATCGACAGGCGCTCGGGATGCGGATGGCGCACGCCGACCGCGAGCTTGTGGCGATCCGTCGGCCGCAGATGCAGGAAGCGCCAGAGCGCGGCGTCGTCCGCCTCGATATCGTCGAAGCGGATCACCGGCGGCTCCAGGGTGAAGGCGAAGGCATCGAGCGGCTGCGACAGCCCCTTGCCGATGGCCTTCACATAGGCCTCCTTCAGCGTCCAGAAGGTCAGGAAGATCTCGGTCTTGCGCTCGCTCGGCGTTGCGGCCAGCAGCGCGCGCTCATCCGCAGCGAAGACACGTTTCGCCAGCTGATCGACATCGTTGACCCGTTCCAGCCACTCGACATCGACGCCGACATCGTTGTCGACTGTCAGGGCGACGGCTGCCAGTTCCCGCGTGTGGGACAGGTTCACCCGAAGACGCGGCAGGCCGGGCGGCGGCGTCACTTCGGGCTTGCCATGATCGCCAGCGGTGAAGCGCCAGTCGCGTGCCGGCAGGCCCGTCCACCAGGTCAGGAGGCCGCGCGTCAACGCATGGGCGGCGATGTAGACGTCCCGGTCGCGGTCGAAATGGAAACGGGTGGAGCGCTCCAGCTCGCTGTCTTCAAGAAGACTTTCCAGCAGCTGCCAGTCGTCCTCGCCAATGCTCTTCAGGTCCAGCCACCAGACGGTGACATGATCGACGCCCGCCTCGAGCTTGTCGCGAAAGGGCGGGCCGTGCGAGATAGAACTCTCCTGCTTCGCACCGCCCTGCCAGGATTCCTGCATGCCGCCTGCTCCGTCGTCCCTGCCGATCGTCTTCTGCTTCGCCGGCCAGGGCTCGCAGTACTACCACATGGCCGCCGACCTTCTTGCCGAAGAACCGGTGTTCAGGCAATGGATGGAAATCGGCGACGCCATCGTGCGCGACCGGCACGGCGTCTCGCCGCTTGCCGAAATCCATGCGAGCGGACGGCGCGCCAGCGAACCTTTCGACCGGCTGGAGCACACCCATCCCGCAATCTTCATGACCCAGTTCGCCATGGCCAAGCTGCTGCAGCACAAGGGGATCCGCCCCGACATGCTGCTGGGCGTCAGCCTCGGGGAATTCGCCGCGATGAGCGTTGCCGGGATGGTGCCGTTCGAGACGGCGCTTGCCGCCGTCGCCCGCCAGCCGCGCCTGTTCCTGGAAAGCTGCGCGCCCGGCGCGCTGATCGCCGTGCTCGGCCCGCCGTCGCTGCGCGAGAGCGAAGCCCGGCTTGGCGCCTTGAGCGAGCTTGCCGGCATCAACGCCGAACGCCACCACGTACTGGCGATGCCGGGCGAGAATGTCGCCGAGGTGGAGGCGATCCTCACCCGGCTCGACGCGCCGTTCCAGCGGCTGCCGGTTCCCTTCGCCTTTCACTCGAGCTGGATCGAGCCGGCGCGCGCCGCCGTCATCGTCGATGCGGCGACCGAGCGGCTGGAAAGTCCGTTCTGGCCGGTCTGGTCCGCCTGCCTCGGTGCGCCGGTGAAGGCCGGCGTTCCCGATCTTGCCTGGCGGATCGTGCGCGAACCGATGCGGCTCGGCGCCAGCGTTGCGGCCATCGAAGCGCAGGGCGGCGCCCACTATATCGACCTCAGCGCCACGGGAAGCTTAGCTGCCATCATCCGGCAGGACCTCGGCGAGGCCTCGCCCTCGCGCATCAGCGCTGTGCTGTCGCCTTTCGGCGGCAACCTGCGGCGTCTCGCCAAGCTGCTGGAAACGGCCTGAGCTGTCGACGGCTCAGGCGGCCTTGCGCCGCGCTGCGAGCTCCAGCACGGCCCCGACCGCGACCGGGTAGCCTTGCGCGCCCAGCCCTGCGATGACGGCTGTCGCCGTGCGCGAGACCAGCGAGCGGTGATAGATCTCCTCGCGCCGGTGGACGTTGGAGATGTGCAGCTCGATGAGCGGCCCGGGAAACATCTTCAGCGCATCGAGAATGGCGATGGAGGTGAAGGTGAAGGCGGCCGGATTGATGACGATGCCCGCCGCCTCCCGGTCGATCGCCTCGTGGACCCAGTCGATGATCTCGTATTCGCGGTTGGACTGGCGGAATTCCAGCGGATGACCGCCGGCCGCCTCGCGGCACATAGCCTCGACCTCGGCGAGTGTGGTGCGGCCGTAGATTTCCGGCTCGCGCGTGCCGAGACGGTTCAGGTTGGGACCGTTGAGGACGTAGATCGGTGCAGACATGGTATCAGCCCTGGTATCCGAAGAGGCGTGGCAGGAAGAGAACGAGATCGGGGAAGAGCGTGATCAGCCCCAATGCGAAGAGCAGCGCGTAGAGGAACGGCATCACCTCGCGCACCAGCGCGCTGAGGCTCACCTTGCCGATATTGGTCATGATGAAGAGCAGCAGGCCGTAGGGGCGTGATCAGGCCGATCATGATGTTGACGACGCTGACGATGCCGAAATGCACCAGATCGATGCCGAGCGCCTTGGCGGTCGGGATCAGCACCGGCAGCACGATCAGGATGATCGTCGTGCCCTCCAGCAGGCAGCCGAGCAGCAGCAGCAGGATGTTGACGAGGATCAGGAAAGCGAGCGGTGACAGGTACAGACCCTGGATGAACACGGCCAGGGTGCGCGGGATGTTCTCCACCGTCACCACGTAGTTGAAGACCAGCGCACCGGCGATCAGCATGCCGATGGAGGCGGTGGTGCGGGCGCTCGACAGGACCGAGCGATAGGCGCTGGCGGGCGTCACCGTGCGGTACACGACCGCCGAGATCAGGAAGGCATAGGCGGCGGCAATGGCGGCGGCTTCCGTCGGCGTGGTCATGCCGGAATAGATGCCGCCGAGCAGCACCACCGGCATCATCAGCGCCGGCAGCGCCCTGAAGGTGATGCCGGGGATCTCGCGCAAGGGGACCGGGGTCTCGACCGGAAAGGCGCGCCGGCGCGAGGTCAGCATCACCAGCAGCATCAACGTGCCGCCCATCAGCAGGCCGGGAACCATGCCGCCGAGGAACAGGTAGCCGATGGAGGCATCGGAAACGAGCGCGTAGAGTACCACGGGGATCGAGGGCGGAATGATCGGCCCGATCACCGAGGTCGCGGCGGTGAGCGCAGCGGCAAAGCTCGCCGGATAGCGCCCGCCCTCGGTCATCATCTTCTGCATCATCTTGCCGACGCCGGCCGCATCCGCGATGGCCGAGCCGGACATGCCGGCGAAGATGATCGACTGGATGACATTGACCTGCGCCAGGCCGCCGCGGAACCGGCCGACCAGCGCATTGCAGAAGTCGAGCAGCCGCAGCGTCATCGAGCCGGAGTTCATGATCTCGGCCGAGAGGATGAACAAGGGCACCGCGAGCAGCACGTAGCTGGTGTACATGCCGTTCAGCAGCTGCTCGGCCGCCGTGCCCATGTCGAGGCCGGCGAGATAGAGATAGAGGATCGAGCCGGCGATCATCGAGTGGCCGATGGGCAGCCCGAGCAGGGCAAGCCCGAGGATCGCGACGATGCAGGCGACAAAGGGATCGATCACGCCTGCCCCTCCGGTGTCGATGCGGCAGTGTCGCTGTCGCCGCTCCTGCCGTCGCTGCCCGAAACGGCGCGCCAGAGGATCCACAGGTAGCGGACGAGCACGGCCACCGCGAAGACCACATAGATCGAGAACAGGTGGTCGAAGCGGATCTTCAGATAGGCGGTCGACTGCACCTTCATGAAGGTCACGTAGTCGACGACGGCCGGCAGCGACAGAAGGTAAAGCCCGATCAGGGCGAGCGCGCCCACGGCCGTCATGATCCGCCGCGCCCGCGGTCCGACGCCGGAATGCAGGAGGTCGAAGCGGATCTCCTCATCCTCGCGCAGGACGAAGGCCGCGCCCCACAGCACCAGCCACAGCCACATCACCACGGTCAGTTCCGAGGTCCAGCCGGTCGGCAGGTTGAGGAGGTAGCGGAAGGCGATCTGCAGCAGGAAGGCGATGAACATCACCGCCAGCATCAGGGCGAGCAGGTTTTCCGCGCGGCGATACAGGAAGCGGCCGATCTGGGCGATCCGCATGCGGGCCTCCGGAGCGTTCGGGGCAAGGGTCGTCAACGGCGCGGCAGACAGGCGGGGGAGGACACGTGCCCTCCCCCGCAGCACCGGTCAAAGTGCGTTGATACGATCGATCAGGCCCTCGGGCCAGTCCTTCGCCAGGTCCGATTCCAGATACATCTTCTGCGCATGGGGTGCGGAAGGCATCTACGTTCGGCTTGTAGATCTGCAGGCCCTGCTCCTTGAAGAAGGCCGCAAGCTCCTCCTCCCGCTTGATGTGCTCGGCGGTGCTCCAGGCGATGGCCGCATCGGCGGCTTCCTGCACCTTCGCCTGCTGTTCGGGCGAGAGGGCATTCCAGGTGTCGAGCGAGATCGTCAGCAGGTCGTAGCCGACCAGATGCGAGGTCAGGACGATCTGCGACATCACTTCGTAGAACTTCATGTTCTGGACGTTCGGCAGCGGGTTGTCCTGGCCGTCGATGGCGCCGGTCTGGAGGCCCGTATAAAACCTCGGCATAGGCCATCGGCGTCGGGTTGGCGCCCAGCGCCTGCCCCAGGAACTGCCAGGCATCGCCGCCGGGCATGCGCAGCTTGATGCCGGCCATGTCGGCGGGCGTCTCGATCTTCTTGTCGACGCGCAGGCCGACCTGCCGCGAGCCGAAATAGGTCGGGCCGAGGATCTTCACCTTCAGCCGGTCCTCGACCATCTGCGACATCTCCTTGCCGACATCGCTGGCGAAGAAGGTGCGCAGGTGATCCGCGTCACGGAAAAGATAGGCCGAGGTCAGCGCCGACCACTCGGGGATCTGGTTGGAGATGTCCTGGGGGGCGATGTTGCCCATCTCCAGGTTGCCGCGCTGCAGGGCGACGAGCTCGGTGCCCTGCTTGAACAGCGTGCCGCCGTAGTAGCCCTGGTAGTCGAAGCCGTCGCCGATGCCTTCGGCGAAGCGCTGCATCATCCCGGCCCGGATGTCCTGGTCCGAGAAGACGGCGGAAAAAGCGAAGCTGGACCTTGTCCTGGGCCATCGCCGTGGTGGCAAATCCGGCAATCGCCAGCGCAGTGCGGCCGCGATCAGCGACCGTCGTGTCAAAGTGAACATGGCACTCCTCCCAAGCCATTTTCGTTGACGGAGGCCCGCGTCGCCGGCCCGTCGTCAAGGAGTCATGCCACTAGAGGGATCCCTCATCAATAGTCGATTGCAAGAATCTATGATATTTTTGATTACATCATTTATCGACCCAACCCTAAACCTCAACACTGGCGCGCAGATGGCTCCATCCGGAACCGCAGTCCGCCGCTGCCTCGCGCCTTGCGGCCCCGACCTTCCGCCACCCCCACCGGCAACCGCGTTGCCTTGCAGGCGATCCGACATTATCACGATCCTATGAAACACGACGCTTCCGCCACAGACGGCGACCAGACCCAGACGATCGGCGAGAACGCCTATCGCCGGATCCGCACCGACATCATCTTCGGCCGGCTGGCTCCGGGCCAGAAGCTCAAGCTCGACCGGCTGCGCGACGCCTACGGCGCCAGTATCAGCACCCTGCGCGAGATCCTGAACCGCCTGTCGTCGGAAAGCCTCGTCATTGCAGAGGGCCAGCGGGGGTTCGAAGTGGCCCCGGTCTCCGTCGAGAACCTCAAGCAAATCGCGGAGTTGCGCCTGCTTCTGGAGAGCCATGCGCTGGTCCTGTCCTTCGCCGCCGCGATATGGAATGGGAAGGCCGGGTGGTCGCGGCCCATCACAAGCTGGCGACGCTGGAGCAGCGGATGCAGGGCGGCGACCGCAGCCAGACCGAGGTCTGGAAGCGCTACGACTGGGAGTTCCATCAGGCGCTGATCTCCGCCTGCGGCTCGGCCGTGCTGATGGAGACCCATGCCGGCGTCTTCGACAAGTACCTGCGCTACCAGATGATCGCCCTGTCCTTCCGCGGCGAGATCGCCGCCGAAGAGCACAGGATCCTGCGCGAATGTGCCATTTCCGCGCGATGCGGAGCAGGCCCGAGCCGTGCTGATCCGTCATGTGCAAGGCGGCGTCGAGCACGCCCTGGCGACCGGGACGATCCGATGAACAAAGCCAACGAAACTGAAAATATCGGATAAAAACAAAAACACTCGTTGATAGCTCGCTTGCCAGCGACTACCCTCCGGCCATTCGTCATGGACAGCGCCAGAGGGAAGCATCATGGCCGTCATCAGGCTCGGCCTCATCGGCGACAACATCGCCCGCTCGCACTCGCCCCGCCTGCATGTGGAGGGCGGGCGGCTCTGCGGGCTGGAGGTCACCTACGAGCGGCTCATCCCGCGCGACATGGGACTGTCCTTCGACGAGGTGTTCCGGCGCTGCGCCGAAGACGGCTATCGGGGCATCAACATCACCTACCCCTACAAGGAGCAGGTGGTGGCGCAGCTCGACGTGCCCGACGCCCGCACCCGCGCCATCGGCGCCTGCAACACGGCGCTGTTCGGCCCGGGGCGGCCGGAGGGACACAACACGGACCATTCCGGCTTCATCTCGGCCTTTCGTGCCGGCTTCGGGACGGCTTCGCCCGGCCGCGTCGCGATGATCGGCGCCG
>JACADM010000137.1_pt1 | contig 36848 bp, 43 predicted proteins | sample 7512371 | NCBI WGS metagenome assembly JACADM01 (sample SAMN14389041, study PRJNA612141) | algae metagenome | isolation source: non-axenic algae culture | place: India: Navi Mumbai | collected 2017-01
AGATGACTGGAATCATATAGACGAAGTGGACCTTCGGGAGGAAGGTAGCAATGGAGAAGATCGACCATTGTTGCTGGAATCGCTGTTGAACAAGGAAGCCTTAATAAGTTTTGATTTATCGGTATGGCCCTTGATGCGTTGCCGATTGTTCCGTATATCGGACAATTGCTGGGCGTTTAGTGTAGTGATGCATCATATTATTAGTGATGGTTGGTCAATGGAGATTCTGATACAAGAGTTACAGCAATACTATAATGCAGAGGTGTCTGGAACTGAATTATTGCTGCCGTCGCTCCGGATCCATTACAAGGATTATGCGGTATGGCAGCAGGAGCAATTGTCATCTGTATCGATGCGTGTCTCAGCAGATTACTGGCTGTCGCAGTTTGAAGGGAGTTACCGGTGCTGGAATTACCGATAGATCATGTGCGTCCAGCAACGCGTAGTTATCGTAGCGGAGTAGTAGAAACGGTGTTGCCCAAAGAATTGGTGGATGGATTGGAAGTGTTATGTCAGGAAGAGGGGGCGACATTGTTTATGGGGCTGGTGGCGTTGGTTAATACATTATTATATCATTATACGGGTCAAGAAGATATTATCCTTGGTAGTCCTGTGGCAGGTCGGGACCATATTGACTTGGAGGACCAGGTAGGGTTTTATGTGAATACACTAGCGTTACGCAACCGTTTTGATGCTTCAGCAGGTTTTATAGAGCTGTTAGGCGTGGTAAAGGCGACAACATTAGGAGCATATCAACATCAACAATACCCGTTTGATGAGCTAGTGGACAAGCTTCCGTTGCCCCGGGACTTGAGCCGCCATCCACTGTTTGATGTTATGGTGGTATTACAGAGCATGAGAGAAGCCGGAGACCGTTTTGTGGGTGAAGGACTAAGGGGGCTAAATGTCTCTGTCTATGAGGGGATGTTGTCACGTAACAATAAGTTTGATCTGTTGTTCGATTGCATGAAAACCGGAGAAAGTATCCGTATCTCTCTGCACTATAACGGGGACTTGTTCCTGCAGGAAACAATGATGCGTATATCTTCTCATTTAAATCAATTGCTGCAGGTAATTATTGCTAATCCTATAACTGCTATCTGTGAACAAAATTATTTAACCCAAGCAGAAAAGAATCAACTGTTGCATGTATTCAATTCAACAGCAACCAGTTTTCCGACTGATAAGTCAATGGTAGACCTATTCAGAGAACAATCTGCAAAAACACCTGATCGCTTTTCGGTAAAGTATAGTAATGTACAGCTTTCTTATAAAACCCTTGATGAACAGTCTGAAAAAACTGTGCAACTACTTGATAAGGTCTGGTATACAACAGCAGGATTTCGTAGGCATCATGCTGGATAGATCACAATATGCTATCATAGCCATGCTGGGTGTATTAAAGGCAGGAGCCGTATATGTACCGATTGATCCTGGGAATCCTACTAAAAGGAAACAATTATTTTTCTGACACAGGAATAAAAATACTGCTAACATCTGTTGTACATCAAGAAGATATCGGACCTTTTGAAGGTACTGTACTGTGTTTAGACGATCCCTCTTTTTGGCAGATATACCAGCCGAAAGTAAAGGGAAAAAGATCGATCTCGACAGTCCAGCTTATGTAATTTATACTTCCGGTTCAACGGGACAACCTAAAGGAGTAATCATAACCACCGGGCATTGGTTGATTATTTCTATGGCATTATGAACAAAACGAATATCCATGCATGTCGGAACTTTGGAATGGTTTCCACAATTGCAGCGGACTTAGGTAATACTGTACTTTATACATCTCTGTTTATCGGAGGAACTCTGCATATTTTTACAGAAGAAGAGATATCTGCTTCACAAAGTATCATCGATGCTGACTTGGACTGTATAAAAATAGTGCCGTCACATTGGAAAGCACTTCAAAGTAATAACAGACCAGTGATGCCCAATAAATGTTTAATTTTTGGTGGTGAACAATTAACTCTAGATATTATTGAACGTATCAGAAAAACAGATACAGATTGTCATATTTATAACCATTATGGCCCATCAGAAGCCACAGTTGGTAAGTTGTTGAAACACATTTTGCCGGAAGAAGTGGACAAAAAAATACCTTTAGGAAGGCCTTTCTGCGATGCGAGGGTTTACATTCTGAATGATCAAAACGCATTGGTACCGTTGGGTGTGGTTGGGGAGATTTGCATTGGTGGGAGCGGTTTGGCTTCCGGTTATCTGAATAGGGAGGAGTTAACACGTGAAAAGTTTATTGAAGACCCTTTTAAGGAGGGGGAGAAAATATACCGGACATCCGATTTGGGGAGATGGCTTCCCGATGGTACAATAGAGTTTTTAGGGAGGAAGGATTTTCAGGTGAAAGTACGTGGTTACCGTGTGGAGCCAGGAGAGATAGAGAGTTTATTAAATACTCATCCTGCCGTGAGTGGAGCAGTGGTAGTACCATGGAAGAATGAGCAAGGGGAGAATGAACTGACGGCATACGTGTGCTTCCATGATGAAGTAGACCAGGATAGCCTACGCAGTTATTTATCGGACCAGCTTCCTTCCTATATGCTGCCTACGTACTATATAACATTGGAAGCCCTTCCGTTAACTGGCAATGGGAAGGTAGATCGGAGCCGACTACCGTCTCCTGTAGGTATGTCGGTGAGTTCTTCATCGTATGAGGCGCCACGTAATGAAATTGATCGGCGATTGATCGAGTTATGGGAGCAGCTTTTGGAAAGGCAGGGGGTTGGGATAGCGGATAATTTTTTTGAAATAGGAGGTCACAGCCTTCGGGCTATCCGATTATTAGGACAGGTACACAAAGAGTTTGGTGTTCGTGTACGCTTGCAGGATATTTTTAGCCACCCATTATTGCGTGACCAATCGGATTTGATCAGTGGCGCTGTTAAGAGTTTGTATGTGTCGATACCTGCGGCTACAGCAACGTCATGGGGTTATCCACTGTCATCGTCTCAACGTCGGTTGTGGGTGCTGAGCCAGTTCAAGGAAGGTAATACTGCGTATAATATGCCTGGGACCTATGTTTTTGAAGGATGTTTGGACATAACGAGATTACAGCGGTCGTTTGACCAGTTGATAGGGCGGCATGAGATATTACGGACAGTATTCCGGGAAGATGAGGAAGGAAATGTATGGCAGCAGATACAGAAGGAAGGAAGTTTTCGGATAGAATATGAAGATCTTCGAGATAGTTCGGATATGGAGGCAGCGTTGAGGGAACAGGTGACAGAGACATGAGCGTGGGATTTGATCTGTCGGAAGGTCCTTTGCTTCGGGCGTGTCTTTACCATGTGGGAGCAGACCGTTATGTTTTCAGTCATGTGATGCATCATATCATCAGTGATGGTTGGTCATGGGGGTGTTGCTTAAGGAACTGCTGACTTTATATCATACTGGCGTTGCTGGAGCGACTGATACTGTATTGCCAGTACAATACAAGGATTATGCGTGTTGGCAACAGAACCAATTATCGAGTGGAGCGTTGGATACGGACAAATCATATTGGCTGGAACAGCTCTCTGGTCCATTGCCGGTGCTGGAATTGCCAACCGACTATCCACGGCCCAGCGTGAAGAATTACCAGGGCAGTAGTATCGTTCAGACGATAGAAGGGACACTGGTGGAAGGATTGAAACGGGTGGTGACAGAAGAGGATAGTACACTGTTTATGGGACTGGTAACTGTATTGAATGTGTTGTTGTACCGTTACAGTGGTCAGGAAGATATCATTATCGGCAGTCCGGTAGCAGGTCGTAATCATGCGGATTTGGAAGATCAGATCGGTTTTTATGTGAACATGGTGGCGTTACGGAGTCGCTTCAATGGTTCCAATAGCTACCGAGAATTGTTGCGCCATGTACGGCAGGTGTCATTGGAAGCCTATGAGCATCAGGTTTATCCGTTCGATGAACTGGTGGACGATCTTCATTTGCAACGCGACACTAGCAGACATCCCCTCTTTGATGTGTTGATTGTATTGCAAAATGTACGGTCGAAAAATATTAGGGAACAGATAAAGTTGAGTGATATAAATGTATATGAATATCAGTCATCGCTTCCGGCATCAAGTAAATATGATCTTACATTTTCCTTTGAAATTGAAGGGGAAGGCCTTCAGATGAGGATAGAATATAACACCAACATTTATAGTGAAGACTTTGTACAGCGTATGTCTGACCACTTTATGGAGATCTTACGCTGTATTCCACAACATGATTCAGATATCGGCAGTCTGAACTATTTACCATCCTTAGAGCGGGAGTTGCAGATAAGTAAGTTTAATGGTTTTATGGGGCTTACCCTGTTTTTGAGACGGTGGTTACTATGTTTGAGCGACAGGTAGAGGAGAGTCCGGAGGCGACTGCATTATTGTCTGGGGATACCTCATTGAGTTATGGGGAGTTGAACGAGCAGTCTAACCGCTTGGCCAGGTATCTGAGGGAGCAATATGGGATAGGTCACGGCGATCTGGTAGGGCTTAATTTGGACCGGGGCACCCAATTGATCGTGTCAATCCTGGCGGTGCTGAAGTGTGGAGGAGCATATGTGCCTTTGGATCCGGACTATCCGGCGGAGCGCATTACTTATATGATAAAAGATAGTAAATGTGGGCTGGTGTTAAATGAGGACGTGTTAGCATCGTATTTGTCTTCCGAACAGGATTATAGCAATTTGAATTTAGAGACACCAATAGGTCAGGATGATCTGATCTATGTTATCTATACATCTGGATCGACCGGATTACCAAAAGGGGCGATGGTAAGTCACGGTTCTTTTAGTAACCTGGTGAGTTGGTACCAACAAATGTTGGAGTTGAGTGATATGGATTGTGTACTGTTGATGGCCCCAGTGAGCTTTGATCTGGCACAGAAAAATATATTTACACCTTTTTGTTGTGGTGCACGATTGTGTGTAACAGCAGATCTTTACGAAGACTATGGGGAATTGGCAATGACGGTCTATCATCACGATGTGACAGTAGTGAACGCGGCACCGAGTGCCCTTTATCCATTGCTGGATCCTGTAGTCAATGATAGTTATCGTTATCTACAGTCATTACGGAAGGTAGTACTCGGCGGAGAGCCAATCCGGTCTAAGGAATTTGAACGATGGCGATCGACGGAGTATTACAATGCGACAGTGATTAACTCCTACGGGCCTACGGAGTGTACGGATGTAGTGTCTTGGCATGTGCTGGATGAGGCAGATTGGTTCTCGGGTCGTGCGGCGCCTATTGGATTGCCAATTCCGAATGTGTCTCTGTATATACTGGATGAGAATGAGCAACCGGTGCCTTTTGGAGTAGTGGGAGAGATTTGTATCTCCGGGATTTGTGTTGGGAAGGGTTACCTGGGTCAATCATCTCAGATTCAGGATCGTTTTGTTACGAATCCTCATGCTTTGGGTCATCTGTTATACAAGAGTGGAGATATTGGTCGTCGTCGTCGGGATGGCCGTATCGAGTACTTGGGGCGCAAGGATACACAGGTAAAGGTTCGTGGTTATCGTATAGAGACCACTGAGATTGAACGGGCAATGGATAGTCATGCGGGTATTGAACAATCAGTGGTGATTAGCCGTTGGTTGGGGCAAGAAGCTTCCTTATGTGGATATTTCCTAGGAGATGAAACGCTTACAGCAGTAGAATTACATCATTACCTGTCGGAACTTCTTCCGGTATATATGATTCCTGAGCAGTATGTACGGGTATCAATATTTCCGTTGACACCGAGCGGTAAAATAGACAAAAAGCAGTTGTCTGAGCAGGAAGTGACACCGATTCCGTCAGGTATCCTGTACAAGGCGGCACGCAATAAAATGGAACGTCAGCTAGTAGGTATCTGGGAAGAAGTGTTAGGCGTGAAGGATGTTGGTATATACGATGATTTTTTTGTACTGGGTGGGCATAGTTTGAAGATAACCCAGTTAAGTAGCCGTATTTATAAAATATTTAATGTAAAGTTGAATCTGGACGCGTTGTTTACCCATAGTGTGCTTCATGAGCAGTGCCGGTTGATAGCAGAAGGTTTGCAGAGTTCATATGTATCAATATGGACAGCGGCAGAACAACAAGATTATCCGTTATCATCATCCCAGCGGCGATTATGGGTATTGAGTCAATTGGCAGGTAGTAATGAAGCCTACAATATGTGCGGATGTTACATGTTGGAGGGAGATCTGGACAAAGTGGCGTTGTCCTTGTCCCTGAAGAGAGTGGTTAATCGTCATGAGTCTCTGCGTACCATTTTTACTGAAGATGGGGCGGGAGGTATACGCCAACGTATTCTTCCGGTAATAGATGACTGGAATCATATAGACGAAGTGGACCTTCGGGAGGAAGGTAGCAATGGAGAAGATCGACCATTGTTGCTGGAATCGCTGTTGAACAAGGAAGCCTTAATAAGTTTTGATTTATCGGTATGGCCCTTGATGCGTTGCCGATTGTTCCGTATATCGGACAATTGCTGGGCGTTTAGTGTAGTGATGCATCATATTATTAGTGATGGTTGGTCAATGGAGATTCTGATACAAGAGTTACAGCAATACTATAATGCAGAGGTGTCTGGAACTGAATTATTGCTGCCGTCGCTCCGGATCCATTACAAGGATTATGCGGTATGGCAGCAGGAGCAATTGTCATCTGTATCGATGCGTGTCTCAGCAGATTACTGGCTGTCGCAGTTTGAAGGGGAGTTACCGGTGCTGGAATTACCGATAGATCATGTGCGTCCAGCAACGCGTAGTTATCGTAGCGGAGTAGTAGAAACGGTGTTGCCCAAAGAATTGGTGGATGGATTGGAAGTGTTATGTCAGGAAGAGGGGGCGACATTGTTTATGGGGCTGGTGGCGTTGGTTAATACATTATTATATCATTATACGGGTCAAGAAGATATTATCCTTGGTAGTCCTGTGGCAGGTCGGGACCATATTGACTTGGAGGACCAGGTAGGGTTTATGTGAATACACTAGCGTTACGCAACCGTTTTGATGCTTCAGCAGGTTTTATAGAGCTGTTAGGCGTGGTAAAGGCGACAACATTAGGAGCATATCAACATCAACAATACCCGTTTGATGAGCTAGTGGACAAGCTTCCGTTGCCCCGGGACTTGAGCCGCCATCCACTGTTTGATGTTATGGTGGTATTACAGAGCATGAGAGAAGCCGGAGACCGTTTTGTGGGTGAAGGACTAAGGGGGCTAAATGTCTCTGTCTATGAGGGGATGTTGTCACGTAACAATAAGTTTGATCTGTTGTTCGATTGCATGAAAACCGGAGAAAGTATCCGTATCTCTCTGCACTATAACGGGGACTTGTTCCTGCAGGAAACAATGATGCGTATATCTTCTCATTTGAAATGTCTGGCAATAGATGTGATCAAAACCCCCAATATTCCAATTGGTAAGATCGATCTACTTGACGATCAGGAAAAACATACATTATTACATGTCTTTAACAATACAGAGATTGCTTTTCCTTCGGACAAGAGCATTGATGTGCTTTTTGAAGAACAAGTACAAAGGAATCCGCAGGATATTGCTATCAACTTTTATGGTACATGTCATACTTATGCGCAACTAGATATGCTCTCTAATCAGCTGGCTTATTTTCTGAAAGATCACGTAACGATCATTCCCAATGCTATTATTGGAATAAAGCTAGAACGGAGTGAACGGTTCATCGCCACCGTATTAGGTGTGTTGAAATCCGGTGCTGCGTATATGCCAATAGACCCGTACTATCCATCTGAACGGATTGAATTTATGGAGGCAGATAGCCAATGCCTACTAACAATAGATGAGTCCTTGTATAAAGTGTTTCTGAACAAAAAGGATGTATACCCTGTTACCCCAGTTGTAAGAACAACCCATCCAGACAATCTGGTCTATCTGATTTATACTTCGGGATCTACAGGCGTTCCTAAGGGTATCATGATGAAACATACAGCGATGGTGAATCTTATGCACTTCCATATCCGTCAGTTTAGGGAAGGAGACGCACGTTCTGTACTTCAATGTGCAAGTACTAGCTTTGATGTCTCTTTTCAGGAAATGTTCAGCACTTTGCTACGGGGTGCCACCTTGTTTCCGATAAAGGAAGAAGAAAAGAAGGATCAGGCGGAATTGGTTGATTTTGTAGCAAAGAATCGTATTGATACAGTATTTCTGCCGACAGCCTATTTTAAAATCCTCATGGACAACTCCTATTTTATAAGAAAAATCGATGGCTGTGTAAAAAGTATAATAGTAGCAGGAGAGCAACTCACAGTCAGTGAGTCTTTCCTAGATTATTTGAGAAAGGGCGAAATTCAGCTGTATAATCACTATGGTCCCGCAGAGACGCATGTTGTTACGGTATGTCAGATAGGGCGAAACCAAGAGGTCGAACTGCGACGTATTCCTTCCATAGGAAAACCAATTGACAATAATCGCGTTTACATTCTGAATGATCAAAACGCATTGGTACCGTTGGTGTGGTTGGGGAGATTTGCATTGGTGGGAGCGGTTTGGCTTCCGGTTATCTGAATAGGGAGGAGTTAACACGTGAAAAGTTTATTGAAGACCCTTTTAAGGAGGGGGAGAAAATATACCGGACATCCGATTTGGGGAGATGGCTTCCCGATGGTACAATAGAGTTTTTAGGGAGGAAGGATTTTCAGGTGAAAGTACGTGGTTACCGTGTGGAGCCAGGAGAGATAGAGAGTTTATTAAATACTCATCCTGCCGTGAGTGGAGCAGTGGTAGTACCATGGAAGAATGAGCAAGGGGAGAATGAACTGACGGCATACGTGTGCTTCCATGATGAAGTAGACCAGGATAGCCTACGCAGTTATTTATCGGACCAGCTTCCTTCCTATATGCTGCCTACGTACTATATAACATTGGAAGCCCTTCCGTTAACTGGCAATGGGAAGGTAGATCGGAGCCGACTACCGTCTCCTGTAGGTATGTCGGTGAGTTCTTCATCGTATGAGGCGCCACGTAATGAAATTGATCGGCGATTGATCGAGTTATGGGAGCAGCTTTTGGAAAGGCAGGGGGTTGGGATAGCGGATAATTTTTTTGAAATAGGAGGTCACAGCCTTCGGGCTATCCGATTATTAGGACAGGTACACAAAGAGTTTGGTGTTCGTGTACGCTTGCAGGATATTTTTAGCCACCCATTATTGCGTGACCAATCGGATTTGATCAGTGGCGCTGTTAAGAGTTTGTATGTGTCGATACCTGCGGCTACAGCAACGTCATGGGGTTATCCACTGTCATCGTCTCAACGTCGGTTGTGGGTGCTGAGCCAGTTCAAGGAAGGTAATACTGCGTATAATATGCCTGGGACCTATGTTTTTGAAGGATGTTTGGACATAACGAGATTACAGCGGTCGTTTGACCAGTTGATAGGGCGGCATGAGATATTACGGACAGTATTCCGGGAAGATGAGGAAGGAAATGTATGGCAGCAGATACAGAAGGAAGGAAGTTTTCGGATAGAATATGAAGATCTTCGAGATAGTTCGGATATGGAGGCAGCGTTGAGGGAACAGGTGAACAGAGACATGAGCGTGGGATTTGATCTGTCGGAAGGTCCTTTGCTTCGGGCGTGTCTTTACCATGTGGGAGCAGACCGTTATGTTTTCAGTCATGTGATGCATCATATCATCAGTGATGGTTGGTCATTGGGGGTGTTGCTTAAGGAACTGCTGACTTTATATCATACTGGCGTTGCTGGAGCGACTGATACTGTATTGCCAGTACAATACAAGGATTATGCGTGTTGGCAACAGAACCAATTATCGAGTGGAGCGTTGGATACGGACAAATCATATTGGCTGGAACAGCTCTCTGGTCCATTGCCGGTGCTGGAATTGCCAACCGACTATCCACGGCCCAGCGTGAAGAATTACCAGGGCAGTAGTATCGTTCAGACGATAGAAGGGACACTGGTGGAAGGATTGAAACGGGTGGTGACAGAAGAGGATAGTACACTGTTTATGGGACTGGTAACTGTATTGAATGTGTTGTTGTACCGTTACAGTGGTCAGGAAGATATCATTATCGGCAGTCCGGTAGCAGGTCGTAATCATGCGGATTTGGAAGATCAGATCGGTTTTTATGTGAACATGGTGGCGTTACGGAGTCGCTTCAATGGTTCCAATAGCTACCGAGAATTGTTGCGCCATGTACGGCAGGTGTCATTGGAAGCCTATGAGCATCAGGTTTATCCGTTCGATGAACTGGTGGACGATCTTCATTTGCAACGCGACACTAGCAGACATCCCCTCTTTGATGTGCAGATCAATTTTATTGAGGATATTACCTCCTTGATTGGAATTGATACCGGTCTCGATATACAAATAACCCAATATCAGGAAACGAACCACCTGGTGAGCAAGTTTGACCTGAGTTTTAATTTCTTTATAAAGGGAAGTAAGTTCTCTGTACAAATTGAGTATAGTAGCGAGCTGTTTACAGAAAATAGTATTCTTCGATTAGCAGGACATTTCAAACAACTGTTAGGTGCAATTGTTGATAATCCCGAAAAATCTATTCATGAATTAGATTTTCTGGAGGGTACGGAAAAGAGACAGTTACTTGCCTTAAGTAAAGGTTCTTGTATGGCAACCTATCGACAGGAGGAGACAATCATAATGCTGTTTGAAAAACAGGTAGAAAAACTTGGAACAACAACTGCATTGATATATGGTGACAAGCAATATAGCTTTGTCAAATTGAATGAACTGGCTAACCAATTTGGCCATTACCTAATACAAAACTATACAGTTTCTTCTGGTGATGTGATTGGAATATGCTTGCCTCGGACAGAGTGGATGATTATTACTATGTTGGCTGTTTTAAAATCTGGGGCGGCTTACTTGCCTATCGATCCCCATTACCCACAACAGCGGGTGGATTACTTATTGGCAGACAGTAGATGCAAAACGCTGATAGATGAGCAAGTGCTCTCACACTTTATATCCTGTATGGCAAGCTATAATGTGGATAATCCACTACCATCTGCTACTCCTGCTGATCTAGCCTATATTATCTATACATCCGGATCTACTGGACAACCTAAAGGGGTGATGATTGAACATCGTAACGTTACATCCTTTTTTGAAAATATCATTGGTGTTCTGGGGTTTACCAATCAAAGTGTAATGGCAGCAACAACGAACTATACATTTGATATTTCAGTGCTTGAAACATTGGGTATGCTGGTAAATGGCATCACGGTAAACCTTTATGGAGGAGATGAGCAGAAAGACATGTTAGTTTATTTGAAGGAAAGCCATATTACCGCATTGCAGTTGACACCATCCCGCCTCAATCAGTTGCTAGACCTTGCCGGTGGCAATCTCGAAATGCTTGAAAAATTAGATATATTACTGGTGGGAGGAGAGGCACTTGGCCAACGTAATTACAATCTACTAAAAGAGATGGTTGCTGTAAGAGCAGCAAATATGTATGGGCCTACAGAAACAACAATATGGAGTAGCTATTTAATGATTCAAGGCAGTGATGGGATGTCTATTGGTAGTCAGTTGCCCAATGAGTCGTTGTATATTCTGGATAGTAACGGTCAACTTGTACCATTAGGAGTTACTGGTGAGGTTTACATTGGTGGGGAAGGGGTAGGTAGGGGATACTTGCATAATGATAAGCTGACGAAAGAAAAGTTTATAGTTGATCCTTTTAATGTCGATGGTCGACTATACAGAACAGGCGATCTTGGTCGACGTAGGACTGATGGTACCATCGAGTTTCTTGGAAGGATAGATGATCAACTAAAGATTAATGGATTTAGAATTGAGGCAGGAGAAATAGAGTTTGCCTTAATGAAGCACTCCGCTGTAAGCGGGCATTTGTAACTGGATGGAATAATACTTTTGGAGAAAAGGAATTAGTTGCCTATTTGACCGTTAGGGAAAGCGTAAATAGAACTACGCTGCGTGCACATCTAGAATATATACTTCCGTTCCATATGATTCCCAGTCACTTTGTAATCCTCAATGAATGGCCGCTCACCCCCAGTGGTAAGATCGACAGGCAGCAATTGCCTGCACCAGAGAATTATGAAACACTAGTAACGGATATTTTTGAACCGCCTGTAACCGAACAAGAACTGCAATTAGCAGCTATATGGCAAGATGTGTTGGGGTGCGAAATTATTAGCTTACATGATAATTTTTTTGATCGAGGAGGAAACAGCTTGAAGGCAACTCGACTTTTGTTGAAAATCAATAAAGCATTCCGTACAGACCTTTCCTTAAAGGATATTTTTATAAAACCTGTAATGAAGCACCAGTTAATGCTCATTGATCAATCTCAGAAACTTTTTGATGAAATTCCGGTAGCGGAACCTGCTGATAGTTATCCACTGTCCTCATCCCAACAACGTATATATATAGCGAGCCAGTTCGATATGGCTAACATTGCCTATAATATGGCCGGCGTCTATGTGCTGGAAGGAAATTTATGCTATGATGCTTTGACGTATGCGTTTTCCGCCCTAATTGAAAGGCATCAGATACTACGAACATCCTTTCATGAGGATGAAATGGGTAGAGTACGTCAGTATATTTCACAGTCTGTAGAAACAGATCGTAGGTTGTTCATGTTGGATTTGCGAGAGACGAAAGATGCTGAGACAAGGCTAGAATATCTTCTGAAAAGAATATATCAGAACCATTCAACTTGTCAGATGGCCCTTTATTGCGTATGTCGTTGTATCGTATCTTGGACCAAAAGTGGATTTTTTGCTATTGTATGCATCATATCATTAGTGATGCCTGGTCTATGAAAATTGGATTAGCGAATTGCTCCAGTTATATAGGGAATATGTTGGAGAGGATAGTCTTCCACTCAAGCCTTTGCCTATCCAGTACAAGGACTATGCTATATGGCAGCAAAAGAATCTTAGTATGGGGGCATTTGATCAACAACGCGCTTATTGGTTGGAGATATTGAAAGGAGAATTGCCAGCTTTCGCACTACAGCCGGATAAAGTACAACCCTTGACGAGATCCAATAATGGTGGTGTGGTAAAACGAAGTATAGGTGAGGCAGAAGTTAAAGGTCTTTTGCAGCTATGCAGGAGCAAAGATGCTACTTTGTTTATGGGGCTGCTATCACTTATTGACATATTATTTTACAAATATTCCTATCAGGAAGATATTATTGTCGGAACCTCTATTTCAGGGCGACGGCATGCTGATTTAGAGAACCAGATAGGTTGTTATCTAAATTTACTGCCATTGCGAGTTCAACTCGACAGCAATGAGTGCTTTACAGAGCTAGTTGCCCGAGTGGGGCGTATTACACAGGAGGCATATACCAATCAGGATTATCCCTTTGAGAAACTCGTAGAAGAGTTGAATCAACATAGTGGATACAAAACAAACGAAAATTTATTTAATGTATTGCTGGTACTTAAAAGTTATGCGTTCGATGAAGTGCTAGACCAAGTTCCTGCAGGTATTACTATCAATGACTTTGTGAGTCCAGGCTTACAAACCAGCAAATTTGATTGCTCGTTTGTCTTTTTTGAGGACAAGGACACACTACAGATGCAGCTTGAATACAATAGTGATCTGTTTCATGAAGACACCATGGAAACAATTGCTAACCATTTGGAAATATTGCTGACCTCTGTAATTCAGTGTCCTGATAAGCCCATACATATGCTAGAATATACGGACAAAACATCTGCACCGCCGCATGGAGTGGACACCTCTTCTTTTACCTCCAAAATCAACACTGATTTTTAGTAGGCTCTTTTAAACAAAATTTCATGAGACAAATATCAATAATATGGTTATCGTTAGTTCAAATAATGTGATTACACAGGAACAGTTTGTGATAAAATGCAAAGAGCTCGATTGTAAGATTAAGTCAGCCAATCTGAAGCCGGAAATCATGTGGCTCTATGTATAAGTGACGAAGCAGAATTATTATCAGCCATAGCCGTGTTGCTTAACAATGATCTTTCAGTGATACTAATAGAGCCTGGGATAGACAGCCAAAGCATGGACAGGATTGTTGAAAATTATCAGGTTACATTGGTTATTACAGCAATGAAGAACTTGTACAAAGGGCCTTGTCCTTGTATGACATTTCCGGAAAAGAGCATATACAGAAATTAACCGGGAGCTGGGAAGATATGATCGAACCAGAACATGTTCACCCTTCATTTATTCTTTTTACAAGAACGGATGGTTATGAAGCCCCCGTGATATTGGATGATGATGGGATCTCCGCATGCCAGAATAAAATGGACAGGCTGTTGCCAATGTTAAGTAACAAGGCCTTTATGATATCGAGGGATATTGAATATTCCAACCTTGTGATGATACTGTGGTGGGCACTTGTTCGGAAAGTATCAGTTGTAATAGAGGACATAGACAAGCATTCCCATCCGAAAAATATGTAGATGATGATAAGGACCAACCGGTGGACTTCAGCCTGTTCTATTTTGGCAGTTATATATCATCGTCTGAAAAGGATAAGTATAAATTACTTTTGATACTGTTCGTTTCGCAGATGAACATAATTTTACTGCGGTGTGGACCCCCGAGCGGCATTTTAATGAGTTTGGAGGGATGTATCCCAATCCTTCTCTATTGAGTGCAGCACTAGCGGCTACAACGTCGCGGGTAGGTATCCGGTCGGGAAGTTGGTTTCGCCGCTACATCATACTGTTCGTATTGCGGAGGACTGGTCATTGATAGATAATTTGTCCAATGGAAGAGTGGGGGTGTCGTTTGCATCTGGTTGGCAATGTGATGACTTCGTCTTTTATCCTGATAAATTTGAAAATCGCTATCAGTATATGATGGAACAAATCCGGGATGTGCAATTGCTGTGGAAAGGTGAAAAGTTGAGTTGTAAGAATGGATTGGGAGAAGAAGTTGATGTGGAGATCTTCCCGAAACCATTCCAAAAACAATTACCGGTTTGGATTACCGTATCTGGTCGTAAGGAATCATATATCGATGCTGGAAGGATTGGAGCCAATATCTTAACACATATGTTATGGCAGGATCTTCCGGTTATTGCTGAAAAAGTAGCATTGTATCGGCAATCATTACAGCAAAATGGTTTTCCGCCTGATTCAGGCATTGTTACTGTTATGGTACATACTTACTTGGGAGATGACGGTCATGCAGTAAGGAAAAAAGTAGAAGGTCCGTTGAAAAATTATCTGCGAACATCAACCGAGTTGGTCCGATTGATGCTAAATGGCCAATCGCGTGGGACAAAAAACGGGGTGGATGAACAGGAGGACATATCGGCTGAACTGATGGATGAACTGGTAGACCTTGCCTTTGAACGTTTTTATGAGCATGCTGGTTTATTGGGGACGGTAGAGGAAGCAGCCAGTTTTGTAGAGCAGCTTCGCCGTAGTGGCGTGAATGAAGTGGCTTGTTTGGTTGATTTTGGTCTTGAAAAGGCTGACATTATGGAGGGGCTTACCTATCTGGAAACTCTGAAAAATTTATATGCCAACAAACCGGACAATCCTATACAGGTTGGTGTAACCTATTTGTCAGCACAAGCTTTGGAGCAAGTGCAAAATAATTCGACATTGTTAGAATACTTCACTTCTCAGAAAAAAATATTGGTGAATGCTAATGATATAAAATCTGTAGGACCTGTTCTATTACCCCATATCAATGTGGTAAAGACGGATATCACAAGTGGAAAAGCACACATTACTGTTTGTGAAGATATACCGCTTTCGCCTGATAAAGGGAGCTTTGTTTCGGCGATCAGCGATGAATTTTAAAAACACGTATTATGGTTTTTAGTAAAAGAAGCTTGGCATTTTGGGAGGTATGGATCAAGAGCAGGCGTGTTATTGCTGCAAAAAGTGATTGACTATTCTCCTGCGGAATTCGATCAGGAATTTCCGGAGATTATATTTCATAATAACTCCAATATTCCTGACAGAACAAGGGCCATCATTTACAATGAGCCTTCACCAATAGAAGGTATTCTCCTGTCCATTGATCTGTTCAATGAGAATAGAGTGGAAGTGATCGCAATAGGCTGTATTACTTCTTATTATTACTATAAGCAAATAAGTGGTCGCACAGCGGCAGAAATCATAAATCCTTTTCATCTGATTAGAGACAGTCTTAAAAATGATTATCAAAGTGTAAAGCGGATTGGTTTATTGGCTACGACTGGAACTATCAGAACACGCCTATTTCACCAGTTTCTAGAACCTTATGATATCAAGGTACTTGTGCTTGATGAGGAGCGTCAGGAAAATCTATTTATGAAATCCGTATACATGAAGAACGGTTTTAAGTCGGCGGTCATCTCGGACAATGCCAGGGTGTTGATGGACCAATGCGTGGAATCACTCCGTGATCGTGGTGCGGAGCTGATTATCGGAGGGTGTACGGAGGTATCTGTTTCTGCCGCCCAAAACCATATGCAGATTCCTTATCTGGATGTATTGGATATTATGGCCAAAAAGATGGTTGAGCGTTGCTATAAATTACAAAATACTACAAACAGGATTGTCAATGGATAAAAACGTTATTCACAGCGTATTTGAAACAGTGGCTGTGCAACATCGGGAGAAGGTAGCGATAGCATGCGAAAAAGGAACCACCACCTATGCTGATCTTAATGTCTATGCAAATAGGATAGCCCACTTGCTCTATAGTATAGGATGTAGGGAAGGAAGTATTGTAAATGTGATTGTCCCATCGTCCATGGAACTGGTGGCTTCGCTGTTGGGGACCTTCAAGGCTGGTGCTATCTATTTACCTGTGGACACTGATTTTTCGAAGAAAAGACTAGAACAGATTTTTCAGACTACCTGCAATGGCTATATTATTGTTGGCCGTGAACAACTGGCAACAACAGTGGAAGTTATAAGCAATTTTGTATTAGATACATGTTATATTATTACGGTAGGTTATGAGGCTGAATTAGCATTATTCAAACTGCTGGATGGTAAGCTTATTACTCAAGCACTGATAGAAGAAGATAATTGGGTTTGCAATATGAACATTATTGTAAACGGTGAGAGTAGCAACTACATTTTCTATACGTCAGGTTCAACTGGGGAGGCTAAAGCTATTGTAGGTCGCCATGTTTCATTAAGTCATTTCATTCATTGGGAATTGAGGAATTTGGAATTAATAATACATTTCGTATCAGTAAGTTATCTCAAGTAACATTCGATGCTTCGCTCCGGGATATTTTTACTGCTTTGGTATCGGGAGGCACCCTTTGCATCCCTACACAGGAAGCAAGGACGAATCCATTAGAATTGTTGAAATGGCTAATATCTTCACAAATTACGATGGTGCATTGTGTCCCTTCTTTATTCAGGTTATGGATAAAAGAAATGGAAGGATGGGATAATACTGAGGCATCTTTTGGAAGCCTTCGATATATTTTGATGGCAGGAGAGATGCTCTATGTAAAGGATGTACTCCGCTGGCGTGCGGTAGCAGGAAATAATGTCGAGTTGGTGAATTTATATGGTCCAACAGAGACCACTCTCATTAAAATGTTTCACCGGATCGGGGAATTATCGGGCCACCACACTAATGCTATTCCGGTAGGTGTACCCATCAGCAATACTGTTGTAGCTATTATTAAAGAAGGGCAATTGTGCCGACCTGGAGAGAAAGGAGAAATCTATATCAAAACTCCCTTTATGACAAAGGGATATTATAATAACGATCACCTGACAGAGGAAACATTCATACAAAATCCTTTACAGCAGGAAGGAAGGATATTGTATACAAGACAGGAGATTTTGGTCGTTATCTGTCTGACGGGAACATAGAGGTACTGGGCAGGGTAGATAATCAGGTTAAAATAAATGGTGTACGGGTAGAGCTTGGAGAAATAGAACAGGCAATTTTGGGGATGGACGGTATATTAGAGGCAGTAGTCAACCCCCATAAGGGTGATGATTTAGTAATTACATTGGTGGCATACTACTCAGGAGAAAAAAAGTATCAGGGGAGATTAGTGATTTTCTTTTTCCTTTGTTGAATAGACAGCTTATTCCATCCTATTTTGTTCATGTTGAGAAGTTTCCACTGAACGTGAATGGGAAGATAGACAGACGAGCTTTGTCATTGCCAGAAGATCTGGTGATGGGCGGTAGTGCCTTTGTCCCCCCATCGGGAGAAATGGAAATAGCCGTTGAAGCACTTTTTAAGGAAGTACTTGGGCATAAAAAGGTCAGCCGGAATATCTCTTTTTTTGATATTGGAGGACATTCATTGAGAGCCATTCAGCTCTTGTCACGTATACAGCGAACTTTTAGGTTAAGATGAAGGTAGCCGATATTTTCCATTACAAGACTATCGAAAAACTGGCAGCTTTTATACAGGCGGATACGAGTCCTGGGGATCAGTCAGCGGTAAGTAAAATAGCCGAAATGACCGATTATGCATTATCGCCAGCACAAAAAAGGCTTTGGATACTAGCACAGTTGGAGAATGGTAATACAGCCTTTAATATGTCGAGTGTATATACGTTTACCGGCACACTGGACGAAAAAGCTTTTGAAGCTTCGTTTCACACTCTGGTTAGTCGTCACGATGTGCTTCGTACTACTTTCCGGGAGAATGCTTCCGGCGAGATCAGGCAATGGGTACATCCTGAAGAGGAGTTCTCTTTTCGTGTTCGGCAGGTGGACCTGAGAGATAAACCGGACAAGGAAGCGTTATTGAAGAAATTCATCACAGAAGCTATTGCTACCCAGTTTGACATGGTAAATGGGCCACTATTAAGTGTGCAACTGTACCGGATAGCGAAGGATCAGTGGGTGTTTACATATGTTATTCATCATATCATCTGCGATGGTTGGTCTATGAATGTGATTATAAAAGAGTTATTACAATTGTATGCTGCATACTGCAATGGGGAAGTGAATCCGTTACCACCACTGACTATCCAATACAAGGATTACTTGGCGTGGCGTAGTGAACGGCTAATCAATGCGAACAAACTGCATAAAGCTTACTGGAAACAACAACTTGGTGGGGAGTTACCGTTGCTAGAACTTCCAACCGACAGGACGAGACCTATCATTAAAAGCTATGCTGGCAGCGTTGTTTATCGGAAATGGGACCGTGATTTGGTATCAGGTGTCAAGGAACTTATGAAACTGGAAAATACTACGTTATATGCTGGCCTTCTGTCGATTGTGTATACGTTGTTATACCGTTATACAGGACAGAATGATATTATTGTTGGCAGTCCATTTGCGTCAAGGGATAGTGTAGAGCTGGAGAACCAAGTGGGGCTTTATATCAATACACTTCCGCTCAGAACTATATTCAATGATCATGATGATTTTACAGGGGTGCTCGGAAAAGTTCACCAGACATTGATGGGCGCCTACGAGCATCAGGAATATAATCTTGATCATATCCTGGATGAGTTGCAGCTCAAAAGGGATGTAAGTAGGTCCAGCTTATTTGATGTCCTAGTGGTGTTACAGAACAATGAAAACACTTCATATTCGTCAGGTATACAATTGAATGGGGTACAGATTGCCGGTTACCCTGCCATTAATCGTGTTTCTAGCAAATTTGATCTATCCTTTTATTTTGTGGAAGTGGATGGTGAAGTGCATGTGTCATTAGAATATAGTAGTGATCTTTTTGAAAGAGAGACTGCAGAAAGAATAGCTAGTCATCTGGAGCGGCTGGCGACAGTAATTGTTTGCAATCCTGCATTGTCATTACACCAACTTGATTATCTGGATAAAGAAGAAAAAGATACCTTATTGTACACTTTTAATAATACCGATGTAGTATTGCCGACCGATCAGACAGTTGTTGACCTCTTTGAAGTACAGGCGGAACAACATGCCAGTAGTGTTGCTGTCGTGTTCGACGAAGAAGTATTGACTTATACAGAGCTCAATGCACTTGCTAATCAGTTTGCTCAATATCTAATAAGTGTCCATGATGTAAAACCGGAGGAGCTAGTTACCGTAGCTATTGGCCGAAATGAATGGGTTGTACCAGTTATAATGGGAATTTCAAAGCAGGAGCTGCTTATATGCCAATTGATTCAGATTACCCCACAGAGAGAATCGACTATATGATGTCAGATAGTGCAAGTAAGTTGTTGGTGAATGAAGATATCTTACAAGAGTTTATTTCCAGGCAGCATATGTATAGCAATAAAAATGTTTCTACTGTTACCAAGCCAGAAGGGTTGGCTTATGTGATCTATACTTCTGGATCTACAGGACAACCTAAGGTGTTATGATTGAACATGCGGGGCTGCTCAACCATTGCTAGCCATGATAAAGGAACTACAGTTGGACGAAACAAGCGTTATAGCACAAAATGCTTATTTTACTTTCGATATATCGATTTGGCAACTATTGAACATGCTGTTGGTGGGAGGAAAAATGGTTATGTATAGCAAGGAAGTTATATTAAATCCAGCAGTTTTAGCAAAACGTATTGGTCAAGATGGTGTTTCGGTGTTGCAGGTGGTACCGAGTTATCTGCGTGTCATGTTAGATGTATTTGAAGGAGATGCTAACATAGACTGGAACAAACTTCAGTACATTTCTGTAACAGGCGAGACTGTAAGTCGGTCTTTGCTAACTAGATTTTTCAATCTTTGCCCCGGATAAAAGTGTTGAATGCATACGGCCCGGCGGAAGCAGCTGATGACGTTTCATTACATGTTATGAATTCGCTTCCATAGGGAATGATATTCCAATAGGTACACCTATTCAGAATACGAGAATTTATATCCTTGACTCGCATGACATGTTGTGCCCTATTGGAGTATATGGAGAAATCTGTGTATCCGGGATAGGTGTGGGAAGAGGTTACCTGAACGACGAAGTCAGGACCAGAAAAAGTTTTACAATTGATCCTTTCGATGGAAGGACGAGACTGTATAAAACCGGTGATATTGGTAGATGGTCTGGTGATGGGATCCTACATTTTGCTGGTAGGAAGGATTACCAGATTAAGCTTAGAGGTCATAGGATTGAATTGGGAGAGATCGAGAACACATTGCTGAGTTACCCTAGTGTTGAGTCAGCCCTCGCATTGGTAGACTCTGAAACCTTAGTGGCATACTATGTTGCGAAACAGCAACAAGACCATATGGCGATTCAACATTTTCTTAGAAGTAAACTACCGGCCTTCATGATACCTATACGTTACATCTGGCTACGAGAATTCCCATTGAATGCTAATGGCAAGATAGATAGGGCTCAACTGCCGGACCTGGTGGTGACAGATGAAATGGATAGTATGTTTATTCCTCCGGAGAATACTATAGAAAAAAAGCTTGTTGCCATTTGGCAAGATATCCTTGGAATAACGAAAGTGGGACGAAACACACATTTCTTTGAAGCAGGTGGTCATAGTTTAAAGATTACTCGTTTAGTCAGTTCGATTCATAAGGAATTTCATGTAAAGCCTACTATTGGAGAACTTTTTAATCAACCGATTCTCAGTGAACAGGCGACAATGATAGCAAAGTTGCAACGGACTACATTCTATCATATCCTAAGGCTGCAGTACGGGAGAGCTACGTGCTGTCTTCTGCACAACGTAGACTATGGATACTTAGTCAGTTTAAAGAAGGGAGCCTTGCTTATCATATCACAGGAACCTGGGTACTACAGGGAACACTGGATACAGATGGCTTTCTGTATGCATTCAATGCGATGATTAGCCGTCATGAGAGCTTACGAACATCGTTCCGGGAAAGCACGGACGGAGAAGTGCGGCAATTTATTCACCCCGCAGATACAAACTGTTCGATTCACATAGAAGATCTAAGAGATGAAAAGGATTCGGATGATACGGTACGCAGTCTGATAGCGCAGGAAGCATCGATACCCTTTGATCTTTCGTCGGGGCCTTTGATTCGGACATCTCTCTACAGGCTGGCAAACCAACGTTATGTATTATCATATACCATGCATCATATCATTAGTGATGGTTGGTCGGTAGGCATTTTTCTAAGGGAATTGTTACAGTTTTATAATGCCTATATCAAAGGAGCACCAATTCCGTTACAAGAACTGACTATACAATATAAAGATTATGCTGAGTGGCAGCAGCGACAATTGAACGCTCAGTCAATAGCAGTGCACCGATCCTATTGGTTAAAACAGTTTAGCGATCAGCTACCTGTTTTGGAACTACCGGTGGACAAGATGAGACCTGCTGTAAAGACCTATAGTGGTGGTATGCTGGCACGGACTATTGATGTGGAGACTACATCAAGGTTTAGGAAATTTATAGAAGCGTACCATAGTTCCCTGTTCATGGGATTGTTGGCAGTTACGAATGCTTTGCTATACCGGTATACTGGTCAACATGATATTGTGATTGGCACTCCTGTAGCAGGCCGAGAACATACTGATCTTGAACATCAGATAGGATTTTACTTGAACATCCTGCCACTTCGTATATGTTTTGGGGTTGATGATAGCTTTATTCAATTATTGGACAGGGCTCGTTCAGTTGCTCTTGAGGCTTTTGACCACCAGATATTTCCTTTTGAGGAACTAATTGCTGAGTTGGATATACAAAGGGATATGAGTCGGAATTCCTTGTTTGATGTGATGGTCGTGTTGCACAACGATGCAGATCAACAATTAAAACGGGAAAAGGTCGAAGGTCTTGAAGTAACCCGGTATCCGGAGGAAACATTTTCTTCAAGTAAGTTTGATTTATCTTTTGATTTTATCGAAATAGATGATGTGATCGATGTAAGGATAGAGTACAATGATGATCTTTTTCTGGAAGAAACTGCCGGACAATTGGCAGATCACTTTTTGCTGCTTTTGAAAGCAGCAATGGATGAACCGGAGAAACCACTATCGGACTTAGATTTCTTAAGTGTAAAAGAAAAGGACGTACTAATTCATCGTTTTAACGATATCTCCATTCCGAAACCAAAAGCCAATACGGTGATTGAGCTTTTTGAGCGGCAGGTCCATCAGGATCCGGATGCGGTAGCACTAGTAAACGGCAGCAGAGAACTGACTTACAGAGAAGTGAACGAAAGGGCTAATCAGTTGGCCTGTTACTTGAGAAGTAGTTATCAACCCTCGTCCAACGATTTGATTGGAATCAAAGCCAGTCGGAATGAATGGGTATTTATTACCATTCTCGGCATATTGAAGACTGGTGCAGCATATGTGCCAATTGATCCAACATATCCTGAAGAACGGATTCGCCATATGTTAGATGATAGTAAGTGTTTGATAGTCATTGATGATGATTTCCTCATTGATTTTGCAGTACAGAGAGACCAATTTGGCGGCACTGATAAAACCTTGACCGGAAAACTAGATGACTTGGTATATGTAATGTACACTTCTGGTTCCACCGGGGTGCCGAAAGGAGTTTCGGTTACAAATGGTAACATCCTCAATACATGGTGGGGACATTTTACTAGGTATGGATTGAAGGATATAAAGGTATCTCTGCTTCAAACAGCAAGTATATCCTTTGATGTATCCATGGGAGATATCTCTAGGTCTTTGTTATGTGGAGGGAAAATGGTGTTGTGCCCCGATGACTATAAAACCAACCCACAAAAAATGTATGATATCATGGCCTTGCATCGGATCAATGTTCTGGAAAGCACACCTGGAGTGTTGCTTCCGTTGATGGAATATGTAGAAGCACAAGGTATGCCCATAGACTTCTTGCAAGTACTAATATTCGGGTCTGATGTTCTGAATATGGATAGCTATCGACAGTTACATAATCTTTATAATGGAAGATTACGATTAATTAACAGTTATGGGACTACCGAGACGGCCATTGACTCTACATTTTATGAAATGACTGGGAGCGAGAGTCAATATCATCACAGCGTAACACCGATAGGTAAACCATTTCCAAATACGCAGTTATTTATCCTCAATGATCGGCTTCATCCTCAACCCATTGGAGTGGTAGGAGAAATTTATATAGCAGGTGGTGGACTATCAAAGGGGTATATAAACAGGGAGGATCTCACAGCGGACAAATTTGTTCCCAATCCTTTCAATCCTGAAGAGCTAATGTATAAAACCGGTGATTTGGGAAAATGGTTGCCAGACGGTAATGTACTGTTTACTGGTAGGAAAGACGAGCAGGTAAAGATTCGTGGTTACCGGATTGAAACAGGAGAGGTAGAATCGGTATTGATGCAGCATTCGGAGATTTTAGCTGCGGTGGTAGCTACTAGAGAAATGGATTTAGACCAGCCTGAGCTAGTGGCTTATATTGTTGACAATAATCTGCTTACCCCTTCAGAACTACGGAGACATATCAGTCAGTTTTTGCCATCTTTTATGGTGCCATCCTATTACGTGTCGATATCGGAAATACCAATGTCGGTCAATGGAAAGATCGACAAGAACCAGTTACCTGACCCACGTACCCATCACAAGGCTACGGGATCTGTTTATGTATCACCTCGCAACGAAGTGGAGAGACTCTTGGTAAAGATCTGGCAGGATATTTTGGGGCAGGAACGAATCGGGGTACGAGATAACTTTTTTGACCTTGGCGGACATAGTTTAAAACTAATGAAAGTCACTTCCCGTGTTTATGAACAATTCGATCTGAAGTTGAATATTGAACTTTCTTCCAATCTCCTTTTATTGAAGATTTGGCCAAGTACATTGAAGCCTTTTCGAAGGTTCCCAATTCAGATAGTGACAACGGGCAGGCACTTACATTCTAACTAATATATTATAACAAAAGAACTAACTATGCTAAATGAATCAGGCGTAAATGGATATGCCGTCACTTTTCCTTCTGAATTAGCGACGGCAAGTGGAGAAATCATAATAGACCGGGAGGGCCGAGAATATCTTGACTTTTTTTCGGGTGCAAGTACCTTGAACTATGGACATAATCATCCTAAGTTAAAACAGGCTGCCATTTCCTTTCTTGAAAAGAATAGTCTTTTACATTGCTTGGATATGGATACTGTGATAAAGCGGAATTTCCTACATAAGTTCCTTTCAATTATTCTAAACCTCGGGGACTGAACTATAATGTTCAGTTTACAGGACCTACAGGAACCAATGCCGTGGAGGCAGCGGTAAAGCTGGCACGGAAATATACAGGTAGGAAGAAGGTTATTGCATTTACCAATTCGTTTCATGGAATGAGCGCAACCTCACTGGCATTGTCCGGCAGTCAAGAAGATAAACAAACAAGTATTCCTTCGCAAGATGTAATTTTTTTTCCATTCGATCAGTTTATGGGCCAGCATATTGACACACTTGATTACTTAAAGAGAATGATTCGGACAAAAGGCAGCGGTGTTGGGTTGCCGGCCGCCATCATATTGGAAACGGTACAAGCAGAAGGAGGAATCAATGTAGCTAGCAATAAATGGTTGGCGGACCTCAGGTCTTTCACTCAACAACATGGAATCTTGCTGATCGTTGACGATATTCAGGTAGGTTGTGGAAGGGCCGGTGACTTCTTCAGTTTTGAGCGTGCGGATATTGTTCCGGACATCGTGCTATTGTCAAAATCTATTAGTGGCTTTGGTCTTCCATTGGCGCTGGTGTTGATTAAACCGGAGATTGATACATGGAAGCCCGGGGAGCATAGCGGAACTTTCAGGTCCAATAATCTGGCACTTTGTACAGCTACGGAAGCGTTTGGATTTTGGGAGGACAATTTGTTCAAAAAAAATATTGATGACCGCTCCGTATTGGTCGGCAACATCTAGACATCTTGTTTGGAAATTCAAACCAGGTTATGGCAGTGAGAGGTATTGGTATGATATGGGGAATAGAATTTTCTAATGGAGACTTGGCTACCAAGATAGCTAGGCATTTGTTTAACCAAGGCATGATAATAGAAACATGTGGTAATGAAGAACAGGTTATTAAATTGCTTCCTCCTTTAACAATATCAGAGGAGAACCTGGTTAGAGGATTAAATATGATATCTGATACAGTCCTTCATTTCAACACTACGAAGTCCCATTTTTACATTCTTAATTACATTTCATCACTAATTATATGATAGGATCCCTTATCGATAAGATGCGTGATCTCGGTATCCGTATGGAATTGACCGGGATGGCAAACTACGGGTATATTCAAACAGCAACCAGATCCAAGATGATATTCTTGCAGAGATTAGGTCGTCAAAAAATGATCTCATCCGGTTCCTCAAGGATAATGCTTCAGGAGATAGTTGGTGCAATATTCCTAAGGCCGTCTCCCAACCAGATTATGTATTATCATCTTCTCAACGGCGATTGTGGATGATTAGTCAGTTGGAGGAAGTCAGCCAAGCATACAACATTCCTGGTGTAGTAGTCCTTGACGGTTTGCTAGATGTGGAGGTGCTAGCCCAGTGTGTTCGCCTGTTGACGGAAAGACATGAAATCCTTCGGACTGTATTCAGGGAAAATGAACAGGGGGAAATTCGCCAGGTGGTACAACCACCTTCTTCGGCAAAAGTAGAGATAGCGGTTGAAGACCTACGCCATTCATCAGATACGTTGACTTTAAAAAAGAAAATAGAGGTTACTGCCGCAGTGATTTATGACCTCAGAAACGGTCCGCTTTTGCGGGTAATGCTGTTCCAGATTTCTGACACAAAATGGGTGTTGTACTATGGGATGCATCATATTATTAGTGATGGTTGGTCTATGGATGTGCTCATCGCTGAGCTGGCGAGTCTTTATAATGCATTGATTACTGGTGGTGAAGATCCATTGCCACCGCTGCGGATTCAATATAAAGATTATGCAGAGTGGGAGCAGGGTCCTACCGGGACCACGCATCAAATGGAGGCACGCAACTACTGGCTTCATCAATTCAAAGGTGAGTTACCTGTACTAGAGTTACCATCTGATAGGATCAGACCAACTGTCAAACCTATTATGGCAGCGTCGTTAAAAAGAAAATTGACGATGCCTTGACTGGTAGATTGCAAGATCTGTGCCGAGAAAAGAACGCTACGCTTTTTATGGGACTGGTAGCCCTGATTAATACACTGCTATATAGGTATACACACCAAAAAGATATTATTATCGGGACGCCTGTTGCAGGTAGGGATCACCCTGACTTGGAGAGACAGATAGGGTTTTATGTGAATACCTTGGCACTTCGCTCTAGGTTAAAGACACAGAGGGCTTTGATGTCTTGTTAGATCAGGTAAGGGAAATGGTGCTGGATGCTTATAAACACCAATCATATTCTTTTGATCGGCTGGTAGAAGACCTTTCGATTAAAAGAGATAAAAGCCGGAGTGTCCTTTTTGATGTGATGGTAGTACTGCAAAACCTTAACCGAAAAAAATGGCAGAATAAGCGGGGGCTGAAAGATCTAAGAGTCCTTCCCTTTGAAGACTTTGATAGCGGAATTACTAAATTTGATTTGACTTTTAATTTTTCTGAACTGCCCAACGGGCTTCAACTTGATCTGGAGTATAATACTGATATCTATTCACACATTAGTATCGAACGGCTGGCAGACCATCTGGAACAATTAATGCATGCAGTAACATTTGAACCATCGAAGCCCATATGCTATGTTGATTATTTGTCTACTGGAGAAAAAAAAGTATTAACAGACAGATTCGGTGGTGTGTTACGGGATAAAGTATCATATTCATCAGTCTTGGAATTGTTCAGAGAACAGGTCAACAAAAATCCAGATAACCTTGCACTATTGGTCGGATTGGAGGAAGTGAGCTATCGTCTGTTGGATGAGTTGTCTAATCAACTTGCAGATTATCTGCGGCTTCATTATAACATAGAAAGGAATGATCGTATTGGAATAAAGCAGCGTCGCGGCAAGTGGATGATTGTTTCCATTCTGGCCATATTAAAGGCGGGAGCTGCCTATGTTCCCGTTGATCCGGACTATCCAACCGACAGGGTAAACTACATTATAGAAAATAGTGATTGTAAACTCGTTATAAATGAGACGGAACTGGCCATTTTCCAAAACGAGCAACATCAGTATAACAAGACCTCCTTTCAAGTAGATGTAATTGGAGCAGACTTGGCTTATGTGATCTACACATCAGGATCTACCGGTACACCGAAAGGATGCATGATTTCCCGCAATAACCTGGCGAATTACATTCAATGGGCAAATACCTATTATTTTAGTGGAGTGGATAAACCTGTTTTTCCTTTGTTCACTTCCCTTTCTTTTGATCTGACTATTACGAGCATATTCTGTTCACTGACCAACGGGGGAACGTTATATATTTACGACCCTTCCATTGAATTAACGGAGGTTCTACGGCATGCAGTGAGTAAGGATAGCATCATCAATTGTATGAAAATTACGCCTTCTCATGTAACAGTACTGAAGGAGCTGGAAATACCGGAGGGAGCAGTGGACGTTTGTATTTTAGGAGGAGAGGATGTGACACCTGAGCATATCCGTATACTCAAGCATATAGATTCGGACATGCGGGTATATAATGAATATGGACCAACGGAAACAACTATTGGTTGTATTGTCACAGCACTGGAAGTAGAAAAGCCTATTTTCATTGGAAACCTATTGCTAATACTGTTGTCTATATAATGGATCATCATATGCAATTATGTCCCATAGGCGTTCCTGGGGAGATATGTATTGGGGGGGAAGGTGTGGGTGTTGGTTATATGCACCGCTCAGATTTGACAGCGGAGAAATATGTTGCTGATCCTTTTGTGCCTGGAGGACGGATATATCGGAGTGGAGATTATGGTCGTTGGCTTCCGGATGGCAATTTGGTGTTCATAGGTCGCCGTGACGGGCAGGTGAAGTTACATGGTTATCGGATTGAATTAGGAGAGATCGAACGTGCTTTGCAAGATTATTCTGGAGTACAACAATCTGCAGTGTTGATACGTCACGATGAGAAAAATGGTGAAGAGTTGATAGCTTTTGTTCATGCAGATGAAGATGTTACTATAGATAAACTTCGTAATTACTTGCTGGGTTGTCTTCCGGTATATATGCTACCATCCCATTATGTTTGTCTGGACCATTTTCCATTAACGGTGAACGGGAAGCTGGATAAACAGGCTTTGCTCGATATGTCGTTGCCAGAGCTGGGGACAGGAGAAGAATATGTGGGAGGGCGCATAGTGCTGAATTAGCATTGCTAGCGGTATGTGAGGAAGTACTGCGGCGCAGTGGCATCAGCATGCATGACGATTTTTTTGTACTAGGTGGCGACTCTATCAAATCAATTCAAGTGGTGTCTCGGATGAAGCAGCGAGGATATTCCTTGACCATACAGGACATAATGCACTATTCCCGTTTGGAAGATCTGGCAGGCCGGCTTCGCAGTACGGTACGGATTGCGAATCAGGGGCAGGTATCAGGTATGGTAGCGTTAAGTCCAATACAACATTATTTTTTCAGTTTGTCTGGTGTGAACCGACATCATTATAATCAGTCAGTTTTACTGGTAAGTCAAGAGAGGGAGGCTCCAGAGGGTGTATTGCAGGTTCTGGAGAGGTTGGTGGAGCATCATGATGCATTGCGCATGGTCTATCGGGAACGTGCTGGTACCTGGGAACAGGAAAACCTTACGGATATAGGAGTTGGCCTGCTGAAGGTGGTAGAAGTGACTAACGAGGAGGAATACCAGCAGCTTTGCGATGGTTTTCAATCCGGGATAAACCTGGAGACGGGTCCTTTGTTTCGGGGTTGTCTGTTCCGTATGGAGGAGGAAGACCGATTGTTATTGGTAGCTCATCATCTGGTAATAGATGGGTGTCCTGGCGAATTATCCTGGAAGATTTGTCTCAGTTGTTTGAACAATATCGTTCTGGGCAGCGCTTTGAACTGCCTCAGAAGAGTGATTCGTTTTTGGACTGGATGGAGTGCCAGTACGCTTATGCGGCGAGTGAGGAGCTGGCGGCAGAGTCAACATATTGGTCTGCTGTAGAAGCGGCCGCAGTTTCGGTATTGCGGTGGATTGGGAATCGACTGTCAATACCATGGGAGATATTCGAAGCGAATCATTTCTATTGGACGAAGCAAAGACAGAACTTTTACAGACTGCTTGTTACAGTGCGTATGGTACTGATATTAACGATATTTTGGTAGCGGCGTTGTGTATGTCGTTGCGGTCAGTATTTGGAATGTCTCGTGTGATGTTGGGTATGGAGGGGCATGGCCGGGAAGAGATCGGATTTGGTATGGATGTAACGCGTACGGTAGGCTGGTTTACCACCAATTACCCGGTATTGCTAGAACTGGTACATGATGAGACTGACATTATAGGTGATTTGGTAAGGGTAAAAGAGATATTACACCGGGTACCGAACAAAGGGATGGGGTATGGAGTACTTCGTTACTTGTCGGATACAGATTATCGGCTAGACCCGGAAGTGAACTACAACTACCTGGGGGACTTCGGGAGTGGTGTTGGCTTGAGTGAAAAGGAAGAGGGGAGTTGGCGGTTATCTGGTGGTTACCGGGGGCAGAGCATGCGGCAGACCTAGAACGTCGATCATTGCTGGATATTACAGGAATGATAGTAGGGGGAAGACTAAGTTTGTCTATCAGTTATGGTCGTCAGTATAAGAAGACTACCATCAAACGACTAATTACTTCTTTTGAGGAGCACCTTGAGAGATTAATTATTCGTTTGTCCACCGAAAAAGAAAAACATCTCACTCCAGTAGATCTGACTTATCAACAATTAGATATTGACCAACTTGAGCAACTTAACAGCACGTACAGCATTGAAGACATTATCCCTTAAGTCCCCTCCAAGAAGGGCTTTATTATCATTGGCGAACAGAACCACAATCATCAGTATATGCCATTCAATTTATTTTCTGCGTAAAAGCTAATTTGGATAAAAAATTGTTGGAAAAGAGTTATAACCTACTTGTGTCAAGGTATGCCATATTACGAACATTTTTCACAGACAAATTGGGAGATTGTGTGCTCAGGTAGTACAGCAGCAGATAAATCCTGCGTTTACTTATATTGACTCCGATGATCCAGTTCAGCAGGATGCGGGCAGTATAGGACAATGGATAGGTCTCAGCCATTTGATCTCCACCACGCCACACAAATGCGATTGACAATCTTGGCTTCAGAAGACAATAGCTTCGAATTCATTTGGAGCTATCATCATATTCTAATGGATGGCTGGTGTGTTAGTATTTTGATAAGGGATTTTTTGAAATATATAATGAACTGGCTGTTTCCGGAACATACACTCCAAAGTCGGTTCCACCCTATTCAACCTATATTAACTGGCTAAGAAGAATCAATAAAGATAAGAGTTTACAATACTGGAGAAATTATCTGTCGAGATATGAAAACGCTAGTGCTCTGCCAGCAAGTGCCCTTAATGCGGGAACTCCTTATGAATCGAAAATCAGCGCATTGCCTATTGATAAGACAATAGATGCATCGATTACTGCTGTATGCGCTAAGTTGGGAATTACCAAAAGTGTTTTTTTTCAGGTGGCTTGGGGATTACTGTTGGCTAAGTTCGGCCATACTGAGGACGTTATATTTGGATTAGTAGTATCTGGAAGACCACCAGAGTTGAAAGGTGTAGAAGAAATGATAGGCTTGTTTAGTAATACAATTCCGGTAAGGATTTCCCTAGTAGACAGTCATACCGTTGAAACTCTGCTGAAAATGACCCAGGAGCGAGCGATTGAAAGTATGGATCATCACTACATACAGTTAGCTGAAATTCAACAACAGACAATACTGGGAAGAAAATCTGTTTGACCATATTTTTGTGTACGAGAATTTTCCGGTACAGGAGATAGCTCGGAAACCCTTGAAATGACGGGCTGAGGCTCGATTTGCAGGAAGTTGCTAGTGAAGGGCACAGGAGATCTCACTATAACTTGATGCTTACCATCCTAACTGGCAGTACAAGCACCGTGGAATTTAGCTATAACAGCAATTGGTATAGTGACGATGATATTACCCGTATCGGAAAGGATTACTGCAAATATTGAAAGAGATGTGTGTGATTGACCAGCCTGTACGAGTACTTGTTAATGAAATAATATTGCCGGAAAGCGCATGGAAGGACGACTCCTTTACACAACCACGTGAAAAGGACAGCCTATATCAACCTGTCCACCTTCGCTTTGAAAAGTGGCACATGAATACGCCTCCAATGTGGCGATAGATATGGGAGAAGAACGCATTACTTATGAAGAGTTGAATACATTTTCTAATTGTATTGCAAACTTGCTTACTTCAACCGGTATTGTACAGGGGAAAATTATAAATGTAATTATACCGCCGTCGATACAGTTGATAGCGGCCGTGCTGGCGGTTTTTAAATCCAATGCTATTTATCTGCCAATAGACCCTGAGTTTCTCCAAACGGCTTCGGCAGATATTTAACGAAGCTTACGATGGAACCGTTATAGTGTCAGATGCTGTTAAAGAAACCTGGATCGCAATGGCAAAGGAGTTGGAATTGGACATTGCACGGTTGATTGTACTAGATGAATACTATGGGATGACTCTATACAGCTACATATCGGGAACACTATTGAAAATACCTTTTTCTGAGTTGCCTGATTGGCATAACAACTTACCTCAGTTACCCGATCAGGGGGAGGCCAGCTATATTTTACACGTCTGGCTCTACAGGAGAAGGTAGTGCCATTTTGGGCAGTCACACTTCATTGAGTCATTTCATTGATTGGGAAATAACGGAATTTGAAATAGATTGTTCATGGAGGGTTAGTCAGTTGGCAAAGACCACATTTGATGCGTCACTCAGGGATATCTTTACAGCCTTGCTATCGGGTGGGGTGCTTTGTATCCCTACCGAAAGTGACCGGGGTAGTGCCCAAGGATTACTGCAATGGCTTGTACAGGCTAAAGTTATGTTAATGCATTGTGTACCCTCTCTGTTCAGAATGATCCTGAAAGAACTACAGGAGAATACGAACCATTCATACAATTTGTACCATCTCCGATATATCCTAATGGCCGGCGAACATTTATATGCCAAAGAAATTACCAACTGGTGGAAACAGGTGGGAAAAAGTATAAAACTGATCAATCTTTACGGAGCTACCGAAACTACACTTGTTAAGTCTTTTTACAGGATTGAAGCGGTTGGAGATGATGGTACTCATACCATACCAGCTGGGAAACCAATTAGTGATACGGCTATTGCCGTTATTAAAGACAAACGGCTTTGTTATCCTGGAGAGATTGGTGAGATTTATATCAGTACTCCCTATAAATCTCTCGGTTATTTCAATAATCAAATGCTTGATAGTGAGCGTTTCATACAAAACCCACTGATAACTGTATACAAGGATATCGTTTATAAAACGGGTGATCTGGGGCGGTGGCTCCCAGATGGGAACCTTGAGATATTGGGAAGGACTGACAGTCAAGTAAAGATCAATGGTGTCAGAGTAGAGATACCAGAAGTAGAACAAGCCATGCTCCAATGCGCGAACGTAAGAGGAGTAGTAGTGATGCCACACATGGATAAGGACTATGGTACAAGTTTGATAGCTTATTATGTTGGTGAGAAAAAAGATGTGAGGGAATGGCGAAATTACTGTTAGGGATACTTAATCGGGAACTTGTCCCCGCTTATTTTGTCTACCTGGACAAATTCCCGTTGAATGCTAATGGTAAAATAGATCGGAAAGCATTGCAGCTACCACGGGAAATTGGTCAGAAGAATCGCAACTGCCGACAAATGAAATGGAGCGGAAACTGGAGAGACTTGGAATCAAATACTAGGGTTTAAGCGTATCGGTAGGAATGTTTCCTTTTTTAGTATCGGTGGACATTCACTAAAGCTCCTTCGATTGGTGTCACAGATCCAAAGGGAGTTTGATGTCGAGGTGACGATTGCTGATCTTTTTTTGTATGATACTATACAGCAACAGGCAACTTTTATCATCAAAAGAGCTGGTACTCATGTACATGTAACATTCCACGTGCGCCTGAGCTGGAAAGGTACCCATTATCTTATGCACAACAGCGGTTATGGATGTTATGTCAATTCGACGGAGCTAATGTGGCTTACAATATGTCATGGAACTACACTTTCCATAGCAGAATTGATATTGATAGCTTAAGTATGCTTTCAGGACTTTAATAAACCGGTATGAAATATTGCGGACAGTATTCAAGACAGGTGAAAAAGGATCGCTTTATCAGTCGGTATTGAATAGCGAAGATATTCATTTTGATATCGAACACATTGATTTGAGAGATGTCCAAGGAATTGACAACGCAGATACGTGGATGGAAAGCTTTGAGTCAAAACCTTTTGACCTTTCTTCTGCACCACTTATCAGAGTGAGCCTGTGCCGTACAGCTGATAGTACGTGGTTGCTTACATATGTAATGCATCATATCATCAGTGACGGATGGTCCATGGGGATTTTGTTAAAGGAAATACTGGCAATCTACCAGGCACAGGTAGATGGAGTAATCTACGACCCCCAGCCGCTTCCATCCAATATAAAGATTATGCTGTTTGGCAGCAGGCACAATTGAAGAATGGAATTTTAACAAGCACAAGGAATACTGGTTGCAGCAACTGAGTGGAAAGCTGCCTGTTTTCGGGATTACGACAGATAGGGTTAGGCCACCTGTTAAAACGTACCATGGTAGTCTGTAGTCAGAATAATTGATGAAGAGGAAACGGCGTTGCTTAATAAATGGGCAGAGAAAGAAGGTGCACACTTTTTATGGTATTGTTCACCGCTGTGAGTGCTCTGCTCTATCGTTATAGTGGTCAGGATGACATTATAATTGGAACGCCTACAGCAGGTAGGACACATGTTGATCTTGAAAACCAGCTAGGATTTTTTGTAAATACATTACCGCTGCGTATCCGGTTAAAAGACAAAGACAATAGTCAGGAGTTGTTAAAACACGTTAGACAGGTAATCCTTGATGCATTTGAACACCAAGATTACCCTTCAATGCATTAGTAGAGCAGTTAAATCTGGAAACTGATATGAGCAGGAATGCGCTCTTTGATGTCATGGTCGTGCTGCAGAATAATGAGCAAGTTTCTTTGGTAGACAACGAAGAGCTCTCTGCACTTGAAGTGGAGGTTACTGATAATTCATATCATAAATCAAGTAAGTTGATCTAGTGTTCAATTTTTTAGAAACAGATGGCCGTATCGGACTTAATTTAGAATACAATACAGACATCTATGCGGAGTCTCTGATAGTACAGTTGGCAGAACATTTTATCAAAATGTTATCCGCTATATTGCTTGATCCTTTATGTGCCGTGGGTGAAATGGATTATTTTCGTCCTGAGGAGAAAATGTTGCTTAGAGAGGGATACAACACTGCCAACCACTATTACAATAAAGATCTCACAGTAGTAGACCTGTTCAAAAAGCAGGCCGCAGCCACTCCGGATAATATTGCATTGATACATGAAACAAAATCGGTGACATACCAGAAATTGGATGAAGTGTCTGACCGGTTGGCCTCTTGGTTGATACTTACTGCTGAAGTAAAAACCGATGATTTGGTTGCAATTATTATGGACCGAAGTGAATGGCTGGTGATTGTAATGATGGGGATATTGAAGACAGGTGCAGCCTACATTCCAATAGATCCCGGGTATCCTACAGACAGAATAGATTATATGATTACCAACAGCAAGTGTAAGTTAACGATAACGGATGCACTGGTGGATAAATGGCAGCAGGATCAGACCATTATGACGCAGCGCTGAACGAATTGTCGGCGGTGAACCCGATCTACGTAATATACACCTCTGGATCTACTGGGCAGCCCAAAGGAGCCGTAATCCCGCACCGCTCATTTACCAACTTGTGTTGTTGGTATGCTCGGGAACTTGATCTTTCGGTATCGGACTGTGTGATGCTGATAGCTCCCGTCAGTTTTGACTTGGCGCAGAAGAATGTATTTACACCGTTAATAATGGGAGCAAAACTTTTTATACCGAAACAGGTACAGAGCGGATACCACTCAGTGGTGAATAATATCAGTGAACATTCGGTTTCCGTGGTAAATGCAGCTCCCAGTGCGTTTTATCCTTTGTTGGATGTTGCTGCTCAGGATAATTATTTGAAACTGGCTAGCGTGAGAAAAGGTATTGGGAGGAGAACCTATTCTGCTGAAGGAATTTACTGACTGGATAGAGTCGGGATTTTCGATGCTGATGTTATTAACTCTTACGGACCAACAGAATGTACTGATGTAGTGTCCTTTTATGCCGCGAAAAGGGAGGAATTGAACTCAAAAAAGACTTTGCCTATTGGGATGCCTATTGATAATACTCGTCTTTATATTCTGGATCCAATGCTGCAACTGGTCCCGATTGGTATCGAAGGAGAGCTTTTTATCTCCGGTGACTGTGGTGGGTAACGGATATTTGAACAATCCTGACATGACGGAGGAAAAATTCTTGGCAGATCCATTTTTGGAAGGACAGGTAATGTATCGTACAGGCGATATTTGTAAAAGACTCCCCGACGGCAATATTGAATATCTTGGAAGAGTTGATACGCAAGTAAAGATACGGGGGCACCGGATCGAAACCGAAGAAATTGAACGTGTGGTAGTCGAATATCCTGGTATTGATGCAGTGGTAGTAGTTGCGTATTCGGTAAATACAAGTAAAAATGATCTTGTTGCCTATATCGTGAGTAAAACCGAGCCGGATTTACAAGAGATGATGATTTACCTAGGCGACAAATTGCCAGCCTTTATGTTACCTGCCTTTTTTGTTTGCTGAACAAACTACCGCTAACTCCTAGTGGTAAAGTAGACAGAAAAAACCTGCCTGATCCGGCATCCAACAGTTTACGAATATCAGCTTATGTACCTCCCAACACTTCTACAGAA